>ERZ891418.744-NODE-744-length-10719-cov-4.894692_pt1 | contig 10719 bp, 11 predicted proteins | sample MGYA00521236_ERZ891418 | MGnify/ENA primary metagenome ERZ891418 (study PRJEB32303, sample SAMEA104408696) | aquatic metagenome | biome: Brackish water; feature: Chemocline; material: water | place: Baltic Sea | collected 2014-10-18T10:34:00 | depth 100 m ... | reverse complement strand
ACGGAGCCAGCGCGGCGTTTGGAAGACGGTGTTCAAGCCGGTCACCAGGCGGCGGGGTGTCTCGCTGGAATCGACCGTGGCGCCCCACAGCTCGGTCCCCGCGTCCGTGACCCGGGTAAAGAAGAAGCGCTCCGAATCATGGGACCACGTGACCCCTCCGAGCTTCCCTTCGGCGATCGACCGCGGCTCGGCGGTGGGATCGGCCAACGGTCGGAGTCGCAACGCACGGCTGTAGCCCGTTTGGAACATGCCGTTCGCGGCTGGATCGATGCGACGTCCGGCGAGTCTGAGCATCGGCCGCGAGAGATCCTCGATGCTCGGAAGCGCGTCGCGCTCGACGAGGAGCAGCCACTCGTGGTCGGGGCTCACCGAAGTGGTCGGCGCCGGGGCCGCCTCCACGACGTCGATGATCGCCTGGGGGGGCAGTCGATAGCCATCGCCGCCGTCGGCGGCCACGCAGAACAGCATCGACGCGAGAAGCGCGAGCGCACCTCGAGTGAACCGTGATTCGATACGCATGGAGAGTCCCTTCGTTCGGGCAGAGGTCAGGCGCACAGTGTACGCGACCGAGCCCTCTCCTTCTGCCTTCCTCGATGGATCCACTCACTCACAGCTCGGTCCCTGGTAGTGTGGTCCTTCCCGCTGCCGAGAACGCAGCGCACGGGTGGAGGAGGAAGGAGAAGCGATGGTCGCCACTGATGATCGCCCGTGGGATCAGTTACGAGAGCTGATCGGGCAGCGGGATCGTGCCGCGATTCTTGCCTTCCTCGAAGCGCTCCCCGCCGCGGACGTCGCCCGTGCGATTTCACGCCTCCCGATCGAGGACCAGGGGCAACTCCTCACTTCCCTGGAGCCCGAAGACGCCGCGGACCTCGTCGATTGTTTCGTTGATGCCCAGGCGGCCTCGATGATCGAACAACTGGCGCCGGAAGCCGCAGCGGCGATCCTCGACGAGCTGCCCAGTGCGGATCAGGCGGATCTGCTCAGTGAGCTGGAGGACGAGCAGGCCGAAGCCATCCTGCAGGCGATGGACCCAGTCGAAGCGGTCGGAGCCCGGGCGCTCTCCGCCTACGACCACGACGTCGCCGGCGGCCTGATGCTCGCCGAGTACCTCACCTTCTCCAGAGCTGCGACGGTCCGAGACGTCCTCGGCGATCTCGGCGAGTCCGCCGACAAATATCGAGACTACGATGTGCAGTACGCATACGTAGTTGGGACAAGAAATCGGCTGGTCGGGGTCCTCCGCCTTCGGGACCTTCTCCTCGCACGTCGGGGCACTCCGATCGAAGAGCTGATGATCGCCGACCCGGTCACGGTTTTGGATTCCACTCCACTCGAAGAGCTCGATGACTTCTTCGATGCCCATCATTTCATCGCCGTGCCTGTCGTCGATGGCCAGGGGACCATCGTCGGGGTGGTGCGGCGAAATGCGGTGGAAGAGGCGCTCGGGGAGCGCGGCGCGAGCGATTATCGGAAGTCCCAGGGCATCGTCGGCGGTGAAGAGCTGCGCACCATGCCCCTGCTCCTCCGCTCGAGGCGCCGCCTCTCCTGGCTCTCGATCAACATCGTGCTCAACATCTGTGCCGCGAGCATCATCGCGATGCACCAAGACACGCTGACCGCGGTGATCGCTCTCGCAGTGTTCCTCCCGATCATCTCCGATATGAGTGGTTGCTCGGGGAACCAGGCGGTGGCGGTGAGCATGCGCGAAATGACACTGGGCCTGGTGGACTCGCGGGAGCTGCTGCGCGTGCTGGGGAAGGAAGCGACTCTCGGGGTGATCAACGGGCTGACACTCGGAGCTCTGGTCGCGGGTGTGGCATGGGCGTGGAAAGGAAATCCCTACCTCGGGCTGGTGGTCGGGATCGCGATGATGGCGAACACGATCATCGCAGTGTCGATCGGCGGAACGATCCCGCTCATCCTCAAGCGTTTCAACCTCGATCCGGCCCTCGCCTCCGGTCCGATCCTGACGACCGTCACCGATATGTCGGGGTTCATGATCGTTCTGGGGCTTGCATCGGCGATGATCGACAAGCTCGCGGTGTGAGCCTGAGCAGGCTGCCTGAGTGCGCCAAACCGCCCCGCACCACACCGCAGGCGGGGTATGCCGTTCCACCCCCCCTCCTGGCCCCAAGAAGCCGACCCCCCGTCGGGTCTGTCGCTTCTCGCCGCGATCGCGTTCTCATTGCACGACAGAGTCGAACGCATGCCCCACAAGCTCGATCGTGAGCACTTGAGGGGTCCAGGGGGTGAAAGAGTCGAGTTTCTCCTCAAGTGGCATCGGTATCCGCGCCGATGACGAGAATCGGAGTACCCCTCGTTCGCACCGGAACTCACTCTCAGCTCTTCCTTCCGCAACGGGGAGAACGGAGCAAGGCTCGAAGTGACTCGCTACCCTCTGGCTCGAATCCTCAGGCGCCACGGCCTGCTCTTCGGAGCAGTCGTCGTGTTGGTCGCTACGCTCGTAGCGGTCCAAGCCGCGCATCCGACGAGCCCGACGCCGCGAGCGAACACCTCGATCGTGATCCTCCCCGACCCGCGCCCCCCGATTTCTTGGGAGACCCCGGTTCTCCCTCCCTACCAAACGTTCCAGACCAAGCTCGCATCGATCGAGACCGGAGTGGTGCTCCGTCGGGCGGCTGAGATTGCTCTCGGTGAACGTGCGTTCGAGAGCAGAGATTGGTCCGCACCCCACTTCGGCCCGAAGATCGAGGCGGGAATCCACGCGACTCGCGTGCGCTACGGCACAGGTGAGGTTGCGGTCACGGGGCTGGTGGAGATCCTCGAACGTCGCATCGAGACGCGTCACCTCAAGCGCCAGCAAATCGCAGAGATCGAAATCGAAGCTGAGACGCCCCTCGAATCGATGTTCCTCTCCTGGGCGGTCTCAGAAGCCGGTCACCAACACCACGATGATCGAATGCGGCGGGAGGTCCACGCGGTTCGCGTCCGGCTCGCCGAGGAGATCGCAACGACCCGGAAGTCGCTCCTCGAGGAACTCGATAGCCGCAGCGTGTTTGCGGAGACAGAACAGCTCGAACTCGACATGCGGCGTCGCTTGATCCACGAGATCTCGACCCAACTCGCTCGTGAGTCGTTGCGCCTCGAGGTCGCGTTGTCGATGAACCGCGCCGGCTTCCCGCTGCGCCCCCTGGAACCCTCGGACCGCCATTCGCAGGAGCGGGGCATTCTGATCCGCCTTTGGACCCAGGAGCAGCTCTCTCTCTATGCGAGTTCGGCGATCTTCGGCCCCGCGCACCCGAAAATGCGCAGCCATGAGAATCGGATGCGGGAGATCCAGCGCTTGATCCGCCGGAACGACTCCGAGCAGCCCGTCATCATGGGGCAGATCGTCGCTGCCTCCCTGAACTCCGAGCGAGAAGAGATGGCGATCGATATCGCAGTGTTGGCGGACCAACGCGAGTGGCTCGAAACCGAGGCACGCGGTTGGGCGGCGCGGACGAGCGAGCTGCGCGTCTCGAGCCGCAAGCTGAGCAAGCTCCGACACCAGTTCGAGTCTCTCACCAGTCTCGACAACCGGGTCCGCTCCTTCGGTGAGTCCCTCGGCAGCCCGATCATGATCTTGAGCCCGGCTTCCTCGGTGAACCAACCGCGAGAGCCGGTGAACCCCATCATGGCTCTCGGGATCACCGCATTGTTCACCCTGCTGGGATTGTTCGGCCTCGGAATGTTCCTCGACAAAGTCGCCGTCGGCCTTCGCACGCGCCGCGATGTCGAGGAGGGGCTCAAACTTCCGCTCCTCGGCGTGATTCCCGAGGAGCGCAAGCTTCCGCAGGATCTTCTCGGCGGTTCGCGGCCGTCAGCCGCTGCCGCCGGGATCGACGCGCTCGCCGCGACCCTCTGCGATTCCGTCGGCTCGAGTCGCGCGCGGACCATCGCGATCGCAAGCGCCGAGAAGAACGAAGGCAAGACGACCCTCTCGATCCGCCTCGCGGCCGCACTCGCTCGACGAGGCATGCGGGTAGCGCTCGTCGACGGAGACCTGCGTCTCCCGGCGATTTCCGAAGATCTCGGCCTGCCGAAGGGTCAGGGGCTCGGGCTGTGCACCGTCGAGGCGGGCCAAGAGAAGCTAGCTGAGGGAGCCGGTCAGTACGAGCGGGACTCCTTCGCAGATCTAAAGCTCGAGACCACGCGTCTTCAAAACTTGGATGTCCTGACCAGCACCGCGATCCCACCGAACCAGTTGCCGGTGCTCGACGAGTCGCGCCTCGCGAGCCTGCTCGACAATCTACGAGCGCGCTACGACATCGTGATCATCGATACCCCGGCGATCTCGAAAGCCGCGGATGCCCTCAGCATCGGTCGGGTTTCCGACGGCGTGGTGCTCATCGCGAAGTCATTCGCGACTCCGCGCCGCGCGGTCGAAAGCGCCCAGGCGCTGCTCCGGGACGCCGGCGCCACGCCGCTCGGCCTCGTTCTCACCCGCTTCCCGCACGCCCCCGCGGGGGCGTTCGGCCCGGCGCCGGAGTCGACCTTCATCCTGCCGACCAGGAGAGTCGACCGGACCCCAGTCGAGGCTTAGCGGCTACTTCCGCCGACTGCGAGCAATCGCCCGTTTCTGCGGCCCCTCAGCCTAGACGGGTGCAATTGCGCTCCGCCGACTCTGGGTCGAGTTTCAGATGGCAGCCAGGAACTACTCAAGATTCCCGCCAACCACCCGACATCCCCAGATATGGCCCGGGACCTGGAGGGGACCGATGAGAGCGATTGAATCCAACCGTCTGTTTGCGCTCGCGCAAAACGTGATGCGCCTCGAAGACCTCCGACCGGTCCTCGCCGCGCTCCGTGCGCGAAAAATTGAGCCGATCGCGCTCAAGGGGCTCGCGCTTCTGTCGACGGTCTACGCCTCCGATCCTGGTGCGCGCACGATGTCGGACCTCGACCTCCTCATCGAAGAGGAGAACCTCACCGCCGCTGAAGAAGTGCTCCTCGCCCTCGGCTACGCCCGGGTTCCCCATCACCAACACACTTTTCAAGGCGGTCGGGGCCCGACGCGCATCGATCTTACCGCCGAGATTTGGTATCTCGATTCCAAGGAACTCGCTTCGTTTCGCGAGCGCGCGCTCTCGGTCGAACATGATCGAATCCGGCTCCGCATCCCATCCAGCGAGGATCACTTCCTGTTCATCTCGACTCATGCAGTGGTGATGCACGGCCACATGCGCCCGGCGTGGAAAGAAGACCTGAGACGGATCGCAGCCCTCGAGCCGGACTGGGGGGCCATTGCCACCCGCGCGCGTCGCGCAGGACTCACGATTCCCCTCTCTTTGGCGATCGAGCGGGTGTTCGGCGACGACCCCGCGGCCGCGGGGGTTCGGATTCCAGAGGTGGTGACCCAAGGGGCGAGCCTGCGCGGTCTTGATCGCTTGTGTGCCGCATTCATCCGGCAAGTGCTCGAGCGCCCCGAGACCCACGAAACCGGTCACCTCCTGAGATTTCTCTTCCGCGGAGGTCCGATGGGGAAATGCGGCGCAATCCTGCGGCATCTCTTCCCCGGAATCGAATTCATCAAGCGTCGCTACGGCGCGCGAACGACCACTGGCGCGATTGCTCAAGGCGCGTGGCGACCGGTGAGCACGATGGTCCACGTCAGCGGATACGCACTCAGAACCATCGCTCTGCCACGGAAGAAGAGAGGGGAACTCTCGTGAACGAAGAGAAGATCTGCCAGAACCACGCCATCGCGTGGCGCGTGCTGGAAGGAGAGTCGGTCTTGATCGACCCCTCCTGCGGCACAGTGTTCGTCCTCAACTCGGTCGGCTCTCGAATCTGGGAGCTGCTCGAGACGCCGACCACCGCCAATGAGCTCGAGCGACGGGTGGCGGAAGACCACAACCGAGAGTGTGAACAAGTCCACGACGACGTGGAGCACTTCCTCGATACTCTCAGAGACCGTCAATTGATCCAGAGAGTCGAATGATCCGCTCGCGCCACGGATCCGATCACCTGGGAACCCTCTCGATTGGCGCGTTGCCGATCGAGCTCCACGGGGCCGAATCGTTTCTGATCGAGACGATCGAGAATCGCTACGGGGCGTTTCTTACCAGTGATCTCGGGGATCTGAGCCTCGCTCTCGGCATCCTCGACCGCGAGCGGGTCGGCTCTCCCGCGTATGCCCCCTCGGCCCGCTACAAAGACCGAGTCTTGACGATGCAGAGCGAAGTGCTCGAAGCGAAGATCGACTTCGCAACCGGCAGTGGAACGATCGACGTCGTCGCGTGCGCCTCTGCGAGCGAGTACTACCTCGAGAATGCTCTCCGGCAGATCGTGTAGATCCTCGCGCTCGAGCGCGATGCGATTCTCTTGCACTCCGCCGCGGTCGCACACCCCAAAGAAGATCGAGTATTCCTCTTCGCCGGTCGCTCCGGCGCGGGCAAATCGACGATCTCCGGAATCCTGCGCGACGCGGGAGGGCGGGTTCTCTCTGACGATCTCGTCCTGCTCGAGACCCGTTCGGATGTTCCACGTGTCGTGTCGACGCCGTTCTACGGAACCTTGCCACCGATCGACTCGAACCCCATCTCGATTCCTCTCTCGACGGCGTACCTGCTCGAGCAAGCGGCCGAGACTCGCGTGTCCGAGCCACTCCCGCTTTCTGCCGCAATGACCGCGCTCCTCGTCAATGTGCCGTTTACTGCCCCTCTCGATGCGGGTGCTCACCAGAAAATGATGGACGTGATTTCGCGTGCGACTCGGGTCGTTCCAGTTCGAACGCTGCGCTTCCGTCGCGACCGATCGATGCTCCCCCTCCTCGGGTGGCATGAAACCGGAAAGGCGGTGATGCGATGAACGAGCGCATCGACGATCGCTATACGCAGATCGAAAAGAACAGTCTGAAGAGCTACACGCCCCTCAAGGCGATGATCGAGCTCACCTACCGCTGCAACTTCCGCTGCGCGATGTGCTACTTGGTCGACTTTCGCTCGCCGGGAGAACTGTCGACCGAAGAGGTCAAAGATGTCCTCGATCAGCTCGCCGCGATGGGTTGCATGGTGGTCACCTTCACTGGGGGCGAGCCGCTCCTGCGGAAGGACTTCTTCGAGATCGCCGAGTACGCTCGGAAGAAACGCTTCGCGATTCGGATCTTTACCAACGGGACGATGATCGATCGCGAGACCGCTGACCGCCTCGCCGAGATCGGTCCCCTCTCGACCGAGGTGAGCGTCTATGGCATGTCCGATGCCACCTACAAAGCAGTGACGCGTCGCTCCGGTGAGGGAGAGTGCGAGCGCGTTCTGGGTGCGATCCGGATGCTTCGCGAGCGCGGCCTCCCGGTTCAGATCAAGGTGCCAGTGGTGAAGCAGAACTACGCAGACCTCGATGCGATCCATGCGTTCGCGGAGGAGGTCGGGGCGGTGTTCGTCGCTAACGTGAACATCACTCCGAAGGACAATGGCGACATGTCCCCTCTCGAGCACGGACTCGATGACGAGGCACTCGAAGGCTACTACCGCAAGTACGTGGGGCAGAAGCCGGAGCTGGTCATCGGCGCCGATAAACTGATGTGTAACACGGCGCGCAACTCGATGGTGATCTCACCCCTGGGGGACGTGTTCCCCTGTGTGCAGATCAAGCGCTCCGTCGGAAACGTGAGAAATCGCCCGATCGCCGAGATCTGGCGCGGTCATCCCTTGCTCGACCGTCTGCGGGGCTTGCGCGTACGCGATTACGCGGCGTGCTCCGCGACGGGAGCCGGGGGGAAGAAAGGGTGCGGGGGTCAGTGCGCAGGGATTGCACACGCCTCGGCAGGTTCGTTCACCGCCCGAGATCCGCTCGCGGACCGACTCTCGCGCATACGCGCGAAGGCGGCACGAACAACACAGACAGGAGAGTCGGCATGACTCCCGAACAACTCCCTGCGGGTTCCGATCAGGCCGCACCGCGTCCTCCCTATGTGCCGCCGGCGATCATTGTCGAGCGGAGGATCGAGGCCGTTGCGAACACTTGCGCGTTCGATCCGCCTTTGACCAAATCCAATGCGGGTGAAGGTTGCACCGGGGTGACCTTCTCGTGATGGACCTGACAGGCTTGCAACCGAATCATGGCCGAACCAGGGCTGACTCGGTGCGCCCCACCGCTCCGGAGTTGGAGTTGGCCGTGGAAGCACTGAGGCGCACTGGGAGAATGCGGCTGCCCGTCACTGGGGCGAGCATGGCCCCGGTCCTCGTACCGGGGGATGAGATCGAGGTGGTCTCGTGCCGCGCGCGCGATCTCCACCTCGGAGACATCGTGCTCTTCGCCGCTCGCGACACCCGCGGTGAACTCGCTGGCTTGGTTGTTCATCGGCTGCTCCTCGATCGCGAGGAGGGGCTCATTGCCCGGGGTGATGGCGCGAGCACAGTCGATCCGATCTGGTCGCGAGATTCGGTCCTCGGCGTCGTGGAGACGCGGGTACGGGGAGGCTTGGAGCTCAAGCTCTCGCCGCGCCGCGGCTCGTTCGCAAGGAGAGTTCTCGCAGTCGGCTGGAGAGTTCGAACCGGAACCCTCGGATCGATTGGGCGCCGCGTCTTTGGAAAGCGCCGCCCTACCCGAGCGAGCCAGGCTCCCTCCGACCGTGCCCCATCGGGACGGGGAGGCTCAAGGAGTGCGAAGTCTGCCTCGAGAGGTTCCGATGGGAATGGCCATCGGTCGAGACAGCGCCCCTCTAGAAAGGGCGCCTCGATCGATCCGAGCATTCCCCTCAATCTAAGATTCCCCCCCCCGGCACGGACCGCGCCCAGCGAGCCGACCCTGGCGCCTCCCGAGGCAGTTCAGCAAGGAGAGACGGAGCACGGGACGCAGCACGGGACGGAGCCGACCCAGGGATTGGTTCCGAGCCCGGTCTTCGGGCCGGCGGAGCGTTCGAAGCCCAGTGAGCCGGCGGTCGCCGCAGTCGCGACCCCTCCCAGCCGCCCCACGCGTCCCGCTCGCGAGAGGCGCCGATCACGTGGGGGGTTGAGGGGGTCATGGCGATTCATTCGTCGCCTCGCGCGCCCTTGATGAGCGTCCTTGATGAGACGGCGCAATCTCGGCAGATAAGAAAAGCCCCCGCCCGGTGAAACCGGTCGGGGGCTTCTTGTTATCGTGAGCGATCAGTCAGTTCTGAACTTTGCTGGGGGGGCGCAGGGCTTACCAGCCACCGCCGCCGCCGCCACCGCCGTAGCCGCCGCCGCCACCGCCGCCACCGCCGCCGCCACGACGTGGGCGGTCTTCGCGGGGACGAGCTTCATCGACGCGGATCGCGCGCCCATCGAGCTCGACGCCGTCCAGGCCATCGATCGCCGCGCGCGCTTCTTCGTCGCTCGACATTTCGACGAACCCGAAACCCTTGCTGCGGCCCGTTTCACGATCCATGACGACGCTCGCGCTGGCCACTTGGCCGTGCTGCGAGAACGCGTCATTGAGCATGTTGTCGTCCACTCCGTAGCTGAGGTTTCCGACGTACAATTTCTTCGACATGAGTCCTCCGTAGAGGTGAGAGCATTGAACCTGACGTTCTGTTTCTTCCCAGGTCCGTAGGAAGGGTCGTCCATCGACCATCGTGCGGAGGAGCGAGAACGAGGAGAGAAGTGAGCGAGGAAGGGCGAACGCGATCTCGGCACGGCGACAAAGGAAACGACGACCCGGTGATCTGCACGGTCTTCTTGAGCTCTGAGTAACTATGAATCTCTGCTCGGTCAGCGTACCAACCAGCAGTAGTGAAACCCCTCACGAGCCCAAAGGCAACGGGAATGTGGACTTTCCAAGGGGTAGAACGGTGTGCTTGAAAGGTCTTCCCGGGGCAAAACGAGCGATCCCGGCTGATCGGTGCGGGTCTCTTCCGCTAACGTTCAAAGCGGTCAGAAGGGCGTTGCGGGGGGGTGCGATGTTAGTCGTCGGTGAGAGGTGGCGAGGCGCTCCACCGAACCAGAGAAGCGGAGGGGGATCGCCCCCCCACCCTTGAAAGCTGGATGGCGCGCGCGGGTGAATCGAGCATGAGTCTCGAGACGAGCCCAGGCGCCGTCCTCGCTCTGACCCCATTTCTACCGGGTTGACCCGTCTTCCCCCCGCGGGTATTCCCATGTAATGAATATGATCAATTCCGGAGATTTTTCTCCTTCCGATCTCGTCGGCACTCCCGCGGCCGAGGCGATTCCCCTCCTGATCGACGCCTTCGGCGGAAGACTCTACGCGCTCGGGCTCCGGCTCTGCCGTAACGAAGGCGACGCCGAGGATTTGGTTCAAGAGACTTTTCTGAACGCGTTCCAAGCCTGGCCAAAGTTCGAGGGGCGATCGAAGCCATCGACTTGGCTGTACACGATCGCGGGTCGGGTCTGCCAACGCCTCCATCGCAAGCGCGCCGGCGAGCCCGCCGAGTTTGCGTCGCTCGAAGAGCTGCTCCCCTTTGGGGAGGTCGGCGTCCCCGGGCCCGAAGCCTTCACCGACTCCCCGGAAGGGTTAGAGCACCGTCGCGAGGGGAAGGAGCGCCTCGAGAATGCGATCGCCAGCTTGCCGCCGGAGTTTCGGATGCCGCTCGTCTTGAAGGAGATCCTCGGCCTGCCGCTCGTGACGATCGCAGACGCGCTCGGGCTCGCCGAAGGGACCGTGAAGAGCCTGTTACACCGCGCCAGGCTGAAGTTGCGGCAGGCGGTCCTCGCGGGGATCCCCGTCGTCGATGGGCCCCCGCCCGTGTACTCGCAGCAGGTCTGTCTCGACCTGCTGGACGCGAAGCAAGAT
>ERZ891418.743-NODE-743-length-10727-cov-5.155172_pt1 | contig 10727 bp, 26 predicted proteins | sample MGYA00521236_ERZ891418 | MGnify/ENA primary metagenome ERZ891418 (study PRJEB32303, sample SAMEA104408696) | aquatic metagenome | biome: Brackish water; feature: Chemocline; material: water | place: Baltic Sea | collected 2014-10-18T10:34:00 | depth 100 m ... | reverse complement strand
AGCTATCAAAGATCTAGAAAAGATAACTGTCCATCCACACCATGTAGAGAGGAGGTTTGATGGAACCAAGACCATCATGACTCACTTCCCCTACGAAGAATGGGCAGGTAACAATAAAGGAATACTACATCTACATGGTCACGCTCACGGTAATGGTACTAGAAGAGCTGGCCGAATCGATGTTGGTTGGGATATCTTCCATAAACCTGTAGCTATCGAAGAGATTATAGCGTATAATCCATTCGAACTTAAAATAGAGGGATGTTAAAATGAAAAAAAGAGAAGTAAGAAACACAGCTTTCTGGCAGACAGCTGACGGAACTAAGATAAGAATATGTGATATGACTACTAGACATTTATCCAATGCTGAAGGTTGGATAAAAAAGAGAGCAATGGATGTTCGCCTTGGTATAATAGAAGAAAGAGGAGCAGCGCCAGATTGGGAAGATTGTATAGAATTTATAGCAGTGTCAATAGCTCTTACATGGGCACTTGATCCAGGAGCTTATTATAGAGGTATACTAACTGAGATAAAAAGAAGAGCCCCTAAAACTAATCATTCATTCTATACGGCTAAAAAGATACGCGGGTCATACGAATACGATTTATAACTAAAATTAGATAATAATGGATAAAAAAGAAATAAAAGGATTGTCAGACATGACAAAGAAAGCTCTACGAGAGATGATAGATAATGGTGAAATATCAGAAGAATCTTGTAGTGCTTTAGATACAGCGATGGCTAACATGATTTCACTAGCATTAGATGTTAATAAAGTATTAGGGATAATAACTGATGCTGATGTAACTACTATAAAAAGATCTAGAGCATTCCTTATGGAAAACCCCGGTAAAGGAAGAGATGATCCTTATGGTATGGAGACAGCTTCTATAATGTTTGCTTATTTAAATAATCTAAGCTTACTTAATGATGGAACTCCAGAGGAATAAAAACTATATGTATATAATTCTCTATTTTAGAGGTATAAATAACAATGAATACTAACCCCTGCTTAAAATGTTTGGGTGGTGATTATCCAGACCACCATCCCGACTGCTCCCACCAACCCACCCACCGAAGACATGAAAACACCCACCCTAGAACAAGCCAACCGAGGCGAAATCACCGCCTTGACGCGCCTCCCCCAACGCCACCCTGGAGCCACCGCGTTCCTCGCATGGCTACTCACCACTGCCACGCTGCTGAGTGCCGCGTGGATTCTGATTTCATAACCCCACTGAATAACATGAAAGAATTCGACGAAATGACCGCTGCGTGGACGGAGTTCTGCGCGAAAATCGAGCCGCTGCTGCCGAAGCCTGCCGCCGAGCCTGAGCCTGACCCGCGATTGACTTGGGAACTACACAAGCACAGGGATGCGCTACGGATATCACCAGCACTTATGGCGGGCTCTGTGCATGTGACCGCAGACTTCTTTCTCAATGCGTCTGAGCTCTGGGAGTCCGCTCTTGCCTACGCCAGCGCAGCGATGGCGTTGGAGGGGATGGATGAGCCGGAGGAGCCTGTGGAGAAGCTGCCGGGCGTCGGCCCCTTAGAGCATTACCGCACATGGGCCTGGCTAAACCTCGAAGCTATCTTGGTGCGGGACAATCCGATGGAGTCCACCGATGAGTAATCCCAACCAGCTAAAGACCGAGATAGAGGAACTAAAAAAACTAGTGTGGGTGCTATCTGAGGGGGAGGAGTAGTAATGACAGACTTTGATACCCGAGAAGAAATATTTAGAAGACTGGATAGAGAAGAAGAACTTGATAGGGTCTACATGCCCATTACTGATCTAAATCCATCTAATATAATAACTATGCGTGTATCTACCTCATGCGCACATGGAGAAGCTATACAATCCCTTTTATCCTTCTGTTTAGCCAACAAAGATAGATGGGAGGAGGATAACTTTAGACAGCTGTCTTGGTCGGTAGATAAGACTAAAGAGTTTCTCAATGAAGCAATAGACACATTCAAAGCTGATAACAACAGATCAAAATAAACACTCCATAAGGTAGTAATAACATGCAAATAAAAACACTCTCAACTCTGCATAAGAGAGTATATCAACTAGATTGCACAACATGGAAAGAGGTAGCTAAGATGAAAGAAATAAAGAAAAGGATAAGGGAGTATAATTCTTTATTTGACATGAAGATAACCGCAAAGTGGTTAGATAGTAGAAAACACCAAGGATCACAGGAGGTAAGAGCTATATGGGTATTAACATCTGATTCCTCCATACATTTCGAAGCTTCTTCTGCGGTATTCGAAGACATAGTGAGTGATGTATGAAGTTCTTCATTACTGAGTTCGAAGAAAAAGACGGAAATATGACATGTTTAGTATTTAGAGCAACTGGATCAGATCCTGAAAAGAACAGAAAACTTGTAAAAGAGCATATCCTAGAAGTTAGAGAAGAGTTTAAAAAGTATTATAAAATATTGGGAGTAAAGAACGACTGGACTCAAGGTTGGGTTGAGTTCAAGGACACATGGGACTACTGGTATCGCTGCTACTTATCTGACCCTGACGCTATTGAATACTGCAAAGTAGTAATGGCATCCCTACTAACAGCCATAGGAGACACCATAAATGAGACTGTTCAAAAAGAAATCCTCGCCGCCGATCTCCTTTAAAAAGAGAGTAGATACATTTGGTATTAAGTATTGTTCAAATAGCACATTCTCAAAAGCAGGGTGGAAAAAATACACTTATCCTATATTAAAAATCTGTGACGATACTAATAAAATATTTGGCACTAATATAACCGTAGCTTCCTACTATGGTGATAATCCTTATTGGTTTGCAATAACTATTAAACTGGATTTAAACAGCATAGATGAGATTGCACTTTTCGAAGAGATACTAAAAGGAGAAGGAGCTTTAATAGAGTGATAATAAAAATAGAATCATACCATAGATCAGTACTAACCATAACTGAAGAAGACAATGACACCTTAATAAAAATGACTATAAAAATAGAGAAAAGAATAAAGGACATGCAAACTATATTTGGTCCTATTATTGATTGGGTTTATTCACTGCCAGGGAATAATCGATATGCTATAGGAGCTTCTTCTATAGAGGAATTAAAAGAACGAGAAGAAATGTTTAAAGCCATAGTAGAAGAATGCATAGAGAAACCTACGCAATAGCAACCTCTGTTAAAACAAAGGCAACTGAACAGGATGTTAGGCCCCAGTTAATAGAATATCACAAAATATTAGATGTTGATTCAGTTGCTTATTTTATATCTTCCATAGGAAGTGATGACCCTCCAATTGAAAGTTTCGTAGTAATGAATTACGATATGGAGAGAATTGAAGTCTGCATCAACATTATAAAAAGTATTATAATGGACCTAGATAAAGAAAGTGTCTTCACTATAGGCCATCGATATAACTAAATACATCAACTTCTTTTCCACGTGGGTTATCAAGAAGAAGATCATCATAGGTGCCTTTTGATCCAGTGGCCTTAGCTATACTAAGTACCTTAGTTATCTCAGCTCTACGTAAAGCTCCATACTCAGGGAATTGGTTATCTATTATGTTATTCCATCTAGTTTGTTTATCAGGATTAGAGGCCCCATTTTCATGATATAACATGAAATGACATGTTGGAAGGCCTGTTTGCATACCCGCGTACATGACCGCACGTAGGTAATCAGCCCCCTGAGCATCTGTAACACCAGCTTTCTCCTTACCAAATTCAGCGACAAACGAATTAGCTGTCTCCTCAACTACAACTATAGAATCTGGGTGACCTACAGCCAGTTGTACTCTTTTTTTCAAATCGATACCTACCCAGTATTTAGGTTGGATATGACCATAAGAATGAACCTTGAAGAAGAAACCAGGAACATTAGAGAACAACTCTCTTATTACTTCTCCATGCTCTGTTACTGAATTAATGAAGCTAGACATACCAGGAGGGGATACCATCACACCAAAATCATTATGAATAGACGTTAACTCAGCTGGGAGATTAGCGGCCTGCATCTTAGCCTTAACAGCTGCCGGTGTATATCTTCCTCTAAAATCTAATTCATTCCACAGTCCCACTCCCCAGGGTAATTCACCGCCCCTAGCTCTCATGGCTATAAGGTCATTTCTAAGATCAGTAGGAGTAGCGTTCTCATCGGACAAGCAATATAAAACTCTATACCCTGCCTTAGTTCTCTCGTCTATCTCATCCCATAGTGTGACGTAACCGGCTGCTGCTCCTTTCTTCATAGCGTAGAAAGGCCTATGCTCCATAGGTGCGCTTGGGTCTATCTTAACTAAAGAGTCCCAAGCTTGTCTTATTCCTAGAGGAACAGGCCAAGGCGATACGTCTGCATGTACGGAAGCGGCTGGCCACCAGATGTCTTGGTGAGTTCTTTTCCACTTAGGTGAGAATATGTTACTGAATCTGAATCGTCTCATTTTTTCTATCTCCTCGATATGTCTGACTTGGCTAGAGTATAACACTGAATAGTATTCAGAAGCAATCAAAGGTGTTCTAGTACCTCTTTGTGTTCCTCCTTCTTTTGTCTTATTAATAGAGTCGCTTAGCTTATTTAAAGAAGCTTTCTCATTAACAAAGGCGTAGGAGTCTTCATCTATTATGTTATAGATCTCATCCGGATCCTGCATTCTACGAAGAAGTACAGGCATCGATAGGCCTAATGTATCTGCTTTTTTTCTGATATCCTGCATGCTTCTGACAGTGGATATAGGAAAGGATACGTTTTGCTTCTCCTCATGTATGCTAGAGACAGCTCTCGCTGCTTTAGCTCTGGTTGAGAAGTAGATTAGGTTATGCTCTAGAGCCATTAGATAATATTATACAAGATATGAAACATTCTTCCACTTCTTGATATTTCCTGCTATACTATGAGAATGGCTGAAACGCAGCGAAATAAATTAGAAAGAATAGAGAAAGAGCTCTTAGAGCTTAAGCTAAAGATGGCTGAGATGAAAGGAGAGATTAAGGTTCTCCGAGAACATAGAGGGTGGAGAGGATATCCATGGTATGTTCAATATGATAGAGCTACCTTAACTAATCCATATACCACTGGTCCTACTACAGATAGGATGACGTGTGGTGATAACATTAATACATGCGTATCTAATAACGATACATTTAGCGTCACTTCTGACTCATCTAACATCAACCCTTTATGGGGTGGTGCCTATAACCACGTTCCATAAATTTCTTCGAAAATACCGTTGACATGGCTACCTGGGTGGCTATACTTCCTACATGGGTAAATACAAGAAGAAGCCAGTCGTAATCGAAGCGATGCAGTTCTTAGATGCAAATAAGAATGAAGTATTTGATTTCGTAACCTGCGCTAGAACAGGCACCTTTGAAAGGAGTATGTCTCAAATGAGGATAGAAACATTAGAAGGACCTATGCTAGCTAACTTAGGAGACTGGATCATAAAAGGAGTGCAGGGAGAGTTTTATCCTTGCAAGCCATTAATATTCGAAGCTACTTATGATAGAGTAGACGACGATACACCTCTAGGAGAGGTATCCAAAGAATCCACTATGCTAGTGGAGAAGACAACTAATGAAACTCTTTAAGAACATGACAAAACCAAAAATAAAAGTAGAAGATAACACCACGAGAACAGTAGACATCTCTCGGGAAAAGGAAGGCTCTAGGTACAACGGAAGTCTCCATATTTATAGAGACTCCGAGGGCTATGTTTCCATGAACGGAAGCGAAAACAGAATGTGCATAGGTGGAGCAGATAATGGACTACCTGTAGAGATTGTTAAGGAAGTCATCAAAGGACTCCAAGCCATCATCAAGTAAACCTCTCTCTTTTTCGGGTATAAATTAATAATGAGCCATCTCACTTCTGAGGTGGCTCTCTTTAATTAGTAGAAGGCATCGCCTTAGAACAAGTAACAATAACTCTAGAGAGCGGGCACCAATACACCTACTTCCTAGTAGTAGAACAAACACCCGGAAATAAAACATGGATGAAAAAATAATGATTAACTACGACACATTACCTGACTACATGCAAGATGGTATGAGATGTTACATAGAGCATGGCATACGCCCAGGAGACTTCATGTACCACATTCTATGTAATGATTTCCCTCGCGCAGTAAGATCTTCTGATAGGACTAATAAGCATAACCTTTTAGTTTACGCTGAATGGCTCATTAATGAAGCACCTGGAGAGTGTTATGGTAGTGTGGATAATGTAAGGTACTGGATGCTATTGCAGAAGTTAGGCATAAAGGATGAAGAGATACAGGCCCTTAAGAATGAGATCAAAGCTCTAGAGGATAGGATGCATGGGTAAGCCGTGCGTTGTATGTGAAAGGATAAATGGAACACATTCCAGGAGATGTTTAATAATGAATAGAAGTGATAAGTACCCCTCTAAAGAGGATGTAGAAAAAGCCGATGCAGAGCAGATCTGTAGATGGAATAGATTCTTACCTAGCCCTGGAAGCAAGGCTATTGGTACCCCTGAGTTCAAAGAGACTCTAAGAAAAGAATCAAAGATAATTGATACGATACATACAAGAATGGTTAAAGAAAACTTAATGACCCCAGAGATATCTAAGAAGATAGGATGGGAGAGATGACTGAACACCTACGAGTATCTTTGAGGACCTGCGAGATATACTTCGAGATAGAACCTAAATCACTACATCTCCTATTCAATAAAAAGGTAGCAGAATATAGAGCTCTACTAGGTACAGAGAATGTATGTATCTATCATTCTAGTATCTCAAGAAATAATAGTAAGTGGTACGTAAGAACGAACACAATGGTCCACCTACACGAACAGTTACAGTTGTTCTATAAACTAGCTAACGAAGCTAAAGAAGAGATAGCTGGAATCGGGGACATAAAAGAGGTATAAATAGATATGAACCCACTAATAGAACAAACGGAGACTAAACCATGAACCGAAACCTAACCAAATACCTTAGAGAGAATTCAGAAAGGCTCCTTCCAATGCTACTACTATTATCTCTTATTTGGATAATCCCAGTGTATTGTCATAGATTGACAGATGAGTTAAATGAGAAAGTAGGCAACTACCACATATGCCCTGGGGGAAAGCTAATAGAATTTGAAAAGCTAGATGACATTTATTATAAAAATGAAATTATATATACACATAGGGCCACTCTTCAGCATGAAGATGGATCAACATGTACTTTTAGTCTAACCAAAGAACGTTACGAGGAATTAACAAATGAATAGAGAGAAACATTTAATTAACATCAACCTTGGAGACAAGTTTGGTCTATATCTGACATACATCGTACTTGGTCTAGCTTGTCTAGCCTTCTTGAATAAATGCGCCATTCAGGAATATGTGGAAACACTAGATAGACAGAGTAGAGGCGTATATCGTCAGGAGGCTCAATACACTACTTACAATGTAGAGCACGTTAAAGCAGATGTTTAGAATGTTATTTTGGATAGTAGCCTACGTATTGTGCATAGGCTACTTTACCGTCGATGAGAGATACTACGATGGATTACACATAGTCCTTAGAGGATGGGGGAGAAAGAAATGAGTGAATTAAAATTCAAAAAGTAGCTAGATTTAGACTCGAAGCAATGAAGGATAACGATGAGTAAAGAACTAAAACAGGAATAAATAGATATGTACGACATAGTAAACTGCTCACATGACACTACATATTTATGCCATGGCTCAATAGTCCGCTGTCGAGATTGCCATATGATCATGGTCCCCGAGCCAGGAGATCCAGGGTATATAGATCTACATATAAGCTCTGCGGAAGAGGATGCACTCCTTCAATGGAACTCAACCGAGGATAAAGAGTCAACAGCGGGGCATATGATTATATATGGAGAAGAGTTTGCAGAATACGAACCATGTGTATGTTTAGAAGGAAATCTAAGTATGCGTGAACATGAGCTAGCAGAGATGATAGAGCGTCTTCAAAAGATGCACCTACGTCTAGGCTTCCATAAACTTAAATACTACAAGGATAAGGAGAATGACACTTAGTCAAGGCACTAAAGAAGATATCTATGAATATGTATGTGCCCATAAGGGAGCTAACATAGAATCGATAGCAGAAGCATTTAACATTGACTTTTGGTTAGTGGCTGATCTTACAGATGAGTTACTAGAAGAAGGTTTACTAGACATGGAGAATTAAGATGACTGACACCCACAGAATACACACAAAAGACATACACGTATCCTTTCACTGTGATACATGCGGAGACGCAATAAAACTTAAAACACCAGTATGGGATGCAGAGTTTGAGATACACTCGTTCTACGTACCACATGGAGTGTGCAAGAAATGCTCGAAAGTCAAAGGAGACACCAATGAATCCGAACAAGACAAGAAGATTAAAAGCTACGAGAATGCTCTGTCCTATTTACGGATGCAGATGCAAAATAGTGACGTTTACCGAAAGTATGGGCATGAAATACTCCCTATATCATCGGAGATTGAGATATGGACAGCCCTCATAAAAGCTACATTAAACTCAGAAAAACCACTATGGAGCGCCTCTTCACCTCAAAACGCCGAGTAAACTAATGCACTCAGTAGAATTCTCAGTAGAAATAGAAGCAAGCGTAGATATAGCTGCTCACATCCTTTGCTATACGTCTAAATAAAATGCAACAACTCACACAAGAGCAGGCCAGAGCAATATATGATAGCGGATACTGGAGAACACTACCTATAAGAGAGCTAGTGATACTACAGTTGAAACAAGAGCGTGTATTTTCAGATTGGAGTTACTTCATGACATGTTTAGAATCGGTATTAGGAAGACCGATAAGAGAGATCGAGGCCATGATTATGCGTACTGAAATAATAGCAGAGATAGAAAGACGGACACATGCCGACATTCTGTAATGCACATCAGCAACCCCACGCTGAACATTTAACTAGATATGGGACTCAGATGTTTTGTAGTATGTGTTATCCTGAAAGAATAATATCAGCAGGCGAATTTGTTGATTCACTCAGGGAGATGGTATCTCAATGGCATCTAAGAGACGATATTACACCAGAAAGATATCAACCTGGGGATAACTGGAGATATGTTAATATAATAGGAAAAACAATAACAAGATACCACGATGTGGTTACGTGGCGAGCTGGGTTCTGTGATGCAAGGAGGAGGGCACGCCTTATTGCTAAAAGTTTTAATAGACAAGTACAACAAATGCAGAATGAGTTTAAAGAGATGATGGAATACGTTAACGATAAAGAGAAAGTAAACGCTGCTCTTAGTGTCTTACATAATGTAGACCTCACTAGAAATAGATGGTCACCAGAGGGGGATACTAGTGAATCATCTATGGTAATAATAGATCCAGAAGAAGGTATAACAATATACTTAGTGCAATGAAAGAATTTTACGACAACATAATCTGGGACATCAGAGGTAAAATGTCATATGGTGTAGGGATAACTCCAGCTACTAAAACAAGCAGAGGAGAAATACACGGATGTAACTTACAGATGTATCTTAAAGGGCCCGAAGCAGTATTACAGTTTGTTATTTACACTAACTGGCATCTCCCCGATGTACAGGACCAGGTAGATGCTAGATCGCCTTCTAAAATGAGTCCCTATATGTTTCATACTCCCATGCCATTTGATCGAGGATGCCACTCTATCAACCCTCAGTATGATGGGCACACTCCCATGGATTATAAATGTCATCTATTGAGTACAGACTGCTATTATGATGGATCTTCTTTAAATGCTATAGACTTAATGAACGTATTAAGATGTAAAGGCATGAATGGAGTTTGGGAAGAACTGGAAACGGAGTACGAAGAAAGATGGCCAAGTTAATAACAAGTGGACCAATATACTATAGTCCTAGCTCCTATAATCGGATATGCCTATACTCTGAACTAAGAAAGGAATTTAGCCTAGAAGAGGCAAGATTATTATTTAAGATGACAACTGGAGCAGACTCAAGTAGATATACTCACTTTGTAACAAGTGGGGGTGGTCTAACTTCTTTCTTAACGCAAGATCTAGAAGAGGTAATAATCAACATGGGTAGAGTGTCGCTGTGGCCGCATAGGATTGACATTTAGATGAAATTTTATGACGCTGCCACAAGTAAGTTATTATACATATACTCCTCTCTAAGAGAGACAATGTATAAAGAAGAAGCAAGTCGTGCTTTTTATCTATTGACTGGTAAAAACTCATCTAGTATATCTTTCTGCTACTCTCATGACAGGGAATGCAATGGTCTTGAAGGATCTCATGGAATAACTATGGGCGGAGACCTGGAGTATGAACTTGAGTCGTGGCGTGAATCACATGGACAACAGGGGAGGTGTGTAGCAAATGGATCAACTGACTGAGAGAGAAAGAGAATTGATAAATAGACATCTAGTGTCTTTCGTAATAACAAAAAATATAGCCAATGTAAGAACACGTTTGTTGTATGATTACAATATATTCTCAGCGATTAAAAAGAAGAGACATGCATCAAGCGAGAGTGATGTTATTTCACACTTGGAGTTTCTAATGTTCACTGGCAGGGATTCACATCAATGGATTATATTAGAATACCCAACTAATTTATGTATTAACTTAGCCAGTAAAGAGGCTTACTATCTAGTAGAAGAGGCAAAAAATACAAGACAAAACAATGAATAACAATGACTGTATAAACAATATATTTTCTACTGAGAATACGGAGAAATCAATGAGTAGTATT
>ERZ891418.742-NODE-742-length-10730-cov-7.648899_pt1 | contig 10730 bp, 5 predicted proteins | sample MGYA00521236_ERZ891418 | MGnify/ENA primary metagenome ERZ891418 (study PRJEB32303, sample SAMEA104408696) | aquatic metagenome | biome: Brackish water; feature: Chemocline; material: water | place: Baltic Sea | collected 2014-10-18T10:34:00 | depth 100 m ... | reverse complement strand
CAGCTTGCGATGTCCGCTCACAGTACGTCGGCAAGCAGGATGCTTACCCCACTTTTCAGCCCTGACAGGGCAGCAGGTGGATTTCTCCGAAATCTGCAGCTCACCGACACGGCTGCTTCATCAAACGCCGAGAGAAGTCACAGTCCGGAAGACAAGCAGATTTCGGAGAAATCTGCCTACAAAAAACGGGCATGACCTAGAGAGTCATGCCCGTTTTTGATTTCACTTTCCGCAGTCATCAATGCTGGAAGAGGAACTCTTTCGAGTTCAGGATTGCCCAGCCCACATCTTCCAGGGCCAGCTTGCGGTCGGCGCTGGCGGCGATGTGTTTTTTCGAGGCGGCGATTTCTGCCTCAACCGGCTCGCGCGAAAGGGCGGCCAGATAGAGCGTGCGGATGATCTCATCATCGGTTTTCGTAGCCGCGATCATCTTGTGGATGCGTCCGTTTTCGGCTCGCAGTTTGTTGTGAACCGTCGGGCCGTTGATCATCTGCAGGGCCTGCGAGAGATTGGACTCGCTGGACCGCTCGCACTGGCAGGCCATCTCACGCTGTGGCTGACCAAAGACCTTCAGGAAGTAGTGGTTGGTTGGAGGATCCGGCAGAGCGACGGCTCGCGTGCCGACGGGCAGACCGGCAAAACTTTCCGGGACGTCGGTGACCTGGCAGATCGCGTCGAGAAGCTGCTCGGCCGACAGCAGTCGCGTCGTTGCGTGCGAGGCGTAAATTTCATCGTCGGCGTTGAAGTCGTTTTTCTTCGAACTGAGCTGGTACGTGCGGCTCGCCATGATCGTCTTGATGACCCACTTTCGGCTGAAGCCCTGCTCGACAAACTGCTTCGCAAGTTCATCCATCAGCTCGGCGTTGGAAGGCGGGTTGGAGTCACGGAAGTCGTCGACAGGATCGACGATGCCTCGTCCCATCAGGTGGCCCCAGATGCGGTTCACGCAGGCTCGGGCGAAGAACGGGTTGTCGGCAGCGGTCAGCCAGTCAGCAAAGACTTTCCGGCGATCCTGCTCGGCGGGCACGTCGATGTCGCCTTTGAGCAGCAAGTGGACTTTCATTGTCTGACCGGTGCGTGGCTGGGTGACGTCGCCGGAACGAGTCACATGGATGATCTCTTCATCCGTCGTTGCTCCTTTTTGTCGGCCGATCCGCGTGAAGGCTGCGGCGATGCCGTAGTAGTTGTCCTGGCTCCATCGTTCGAACGGGTGGTTGTGGCATTTCGCACATTGAATGCGAATGCCCAGGAACAACTGAGCGGTCGTTTCCGTGGCATCCAGGGGGTCACGGCTGGCACGCCAGTAGTTCGCGGCGGGATTCTCAAAGACGCTGCCACTCGCGGTCAGCAATTCTGATGCGAACTGGTTAAGGCCCTTGTCGGTGTGGATGCTGTCCTGAATCCAGCGCTGGAATTTGTGGACGCCGGTCGCGGTCACTTTCTTACTGTTTGAGCGAAGGATGTCGCTCCACTTGAGCGTCCAGAACTCAGAGAAGTCGTCGTCCGCGAGCAGCAGGTCGACGAGATTTGCCCGCTTGTCACCGGGTTTGTCTCCCAGGAATGCCAGGGTCTCATCGATCACCGGCAGGCGGCCGGTCAGGTCGAGGTACGCTCGCCGCAGGAATTCCTCATCAGAGCAAACCTCAGATGGAAGAATCTGAAGCTGCTGCAGTTTCTTGAAGACCAGCTTGTCGACGAAGTTGTTCTCGGCCGGGTCGGTCCACTTGAAGCCCGGTACTTCCTCAAGGAATGTCACGTAGGCCGTCGACATTTTGTCGAGGTAGCGGGCGAGGATCGCCGTTTCGCCGCGGCCGATTTTTTCGACCAGACCGTTCGGAGTCACCGTCGCCACAGACTCGTTGGACGAGCTGAACACGGTCAGGGCAGTCAGGTCGCGGACCGAGCCGTCCGAAAAGTACCCGTTCACGTAAAGCTGCTGGCGGTCGGACGGCTGACGCAGGATGCGAGCTGGCGGGCCGGCTTCGACTCGAAGCAGATTGGCGACGTCCGGTTTGTCGAGCTGCAGGCCTTCGCCAATCCAGCCGTGCAGAGCTCGCCAGGACGCGTCGCCTTTGGTCAGTCGACGGCCGCCACCATGAGCAACTTCCATCAGCGGCTTCTGCAGGATCAGGCTCTCGTCCGGATTCAAAACGTTGGCTCGGCGGCCGAAGAACTCGGAACGAAGGGTCAGGATGTCGAGTGGCGGGTCGAAGCCTCGCAGTGAAAGGCGAAAACCACCTTTACCCGAAGGCGAGCCGTGACAGGCTCCGGCATTGCAGCCGGCCTTGTTCAGCGCGGCGAGCGTATCCTGCTTGAAACTGACAGGGTGAGGCATCGCCATTTCCTTGACCGTGACTTTCGCGGCTGCGGTCACGGCACCGATTTTCGCGGTGATCGTTGCGGCTCCGTCGCCAACCGGTCGGGCGATTCCTTTTTCGATCCGGACGACATTCGCGTCCGACGAAGTCAGCTCGACAAGGTGCGAAGCGTCGCGGACTTCGTTGTTTGCGTAAGTGCCGCTGATGACGAGCTGCTGCTCGGCCCGCGGTCCGCCAAGCGTGAACTCCGCTGTGTCAAAGACGAGGGCAGCCGGGTCTTCGGCCAACGCGGGAAGACTGACGGCGAGAATGGCAGCGAGGAAGGAAATGCGTCGCAACATGAAGGCGTCTCCGAATAGCTCGGGCGGGTGTTTTCTCAGGCTTTACGTTATCAGATTCTGCAAGGTGACTTCAGCGTGTTTTCTGTTCTGGACGGGGCGACCGTGGCTCGGCAGGAGCTTCGCATCCCCCGACGTTGTCACTCGACGGTCAATGCGACAGCCGCGGATGTTCCAGCGAGTTTGACTTTGCCAACGGTCACCTCGCCTTTGATTGTCACATTATTCACGGCCCCTTTCGCGGCATCCGCCGCGGCTTTGAGTGTGACTTCGACTTCGTTCTGGTCGGCACCAATCTTCGCGGCGTCGGCGGTGACTCCCTTCGGCAGGTTGGCAAAAGTCAGGTCGACCTCGCCCTTGAGAGCCGGGTTACGCTCAACCGCGACTTTGACTTTCACCTCGCCGCCCGCTGCGAGTTTGTTGTCGGCAGGAGTCGCCGTCACGGTCAGCGGGCTTTGCAGGTTGAGAATGACGCCGTGGGCAGGTTGTGTGACAGTCGTGTTGCCCTGCTTGATTGTTCCGTTGAGGGCAACCGTGAACTGACCGAGCGCGGCTTTGTCGGTCGCCGTGAATGTGATGACAACTTCGTTTTTGTCCTTCGGAATCGGCCCAACGGCCGCCGTCACGTTGGCAGGCAGTCCACCCGCTTTGACGTCTGGTGTGATGGCCAGGGTCACAGCCTCATTGAATCCCTCAGAGCGATCGACGATGACCTTGAGCGAACCTGTGAGGCTCTGTCCGAAAACAACCTCTGCGACTTCCGTGCGAAGTCGAATCTGCGGCTTCGGTCCAACTCCGAGAGCGACGTGCTCGGAGAGATTCTGCGGGCCCCACGGCAGCGCGGCGTAGGCGGCTTTCATCGCGTTTTCTGTACTCGCAGTCGTCTGAAAATCGGCCTCACCAATCTTCGCCGAGCCGACGATGCGAACCGGAACAGCCCGGTTGAGCGGCGCGTCCGCTGTACTTGTCACCGTGAGGACGACTTTGTTCTGGCCAGGTCCGGCGACGGTCGGTTGACTCGTCACGCCTTCCGGCAGATCGACAGCGGCAATTTGAATCGCGCCGTTGTAGCCCGCCCGCACGACATCGACTTCGACCAGCGCGGTTGAACCGGCCCCCACGTTGAGAGTGTTGGCTGCGGCCAGGCTGAATCCGGTTACCGGCGGCGAGACGTCAATGTGGTAGGCGTAATCCGGCCCGCCGTTGCCGTGCAGTTCTTCGACAGCCAGAACGAAATCGCCGTCGGCCGGGAATGTGTAATCGAAAAACGCATCGCCAACTCCAAAGTCTTCCTTCGCGGCCACCTGTCCGCCGGTCGCGTTGAGCAGCCGCAGGTAAGCGGAAGTCGGCGAACCTTGACGCCGCGTGATCGCGGTAAAGCGAAGGTTCTGCCCTTTCTTCGCGGTGAAGATGAAGTGGTCGATGTCTCCCGCCGAATCGATGCGGCCGTTGATGCCGTTGCCGAGTTCAACCCGGGTGGCCGCGGCAAGTTCGTTGTTCGGTTCCGTTTCGAGAGCCTGAGCAGCGTCGCTGATTCGGACGAGCGCAAAGCTACTCGATTTTCCCCCGGCTCGTTTCGCGGAAACCGGAGCCCAGTCGAGAGGGGTTGTCGCGTTGATTTTCGCGGAGACCGCATCGCCGGAGTCTTTCCCTGCGAAGTTGACTTCCGCAGCGGTACCGCGTTGAACAGCCATCGGATACGGGGTCGAGATGCAGGGGAAGTCGCCGATCCGCAGGCGATAGAAACCGCCCTTGTAAGTGATGTCGCGAATTTCGACCGCGTACTGTCCGGCATCTTTGATCGTGTAGCAGAGTCGCGAATCCGACCGCAGTCCGCCTTCGTCGTCGCTCCAGGTGAGCTCGCGGCCTTTCGCATCAAGCAGACGGACGATCGGGTCGAGCGTCGAGCCCAGTCGCCGCGCGACGGCCTCAATCGAAACCTTCTGGCCAGCCGTTGCCTGGAAGCGGTAGTAATTGAGCTGAAGGTTGGCGACCGACCCATCGATCGCGACCGGAAGCGTGACTTCCTGCGCGGACTCAAGCTTCGTGTTTCCTGCCGCCTGTGCGACCGACGGAAGATCGTCAACGAGAATCAGCTTCAGCTCAGAGACGCCGCCCGCAGTGGCAACTCGGATTCCGTGAATGCCGACCGGGGTTTCTGCGGGCAGAGTCACGTCCCACGTCACCTCGGCCGCGTTCTTTCCGTTGTCGGGTACGTCTCCCGCCAGCTTCAGCTCACCGCCAAACGACGCCCAGAAATCAGCGGCTCCGACGAGATTCCCGCCTCGAACCTTGAGCTTCGTCGTTCCCCCGGCCGAGACAGCGCCCGGTTGAGTCGAGGAGATACTGGGCGGTGCCTGAGCCATCGCCACTTCGCCAGCAAGAATCGCTCCAGCCAGAAGCGCAGGGACAGCAATCAGTCGAGCGGGGTGAGACATCAAAACTCTCCGCGGGAAGCGAATCAGGAAGGACAAGTGAGCGATCTGGCGGGGCAGGGTGAAGTTACCAATCGAGACTCACTGATGGATTCATCATAGGGATGAGGGATCCGAATCGTCAAAGCTTTCGCTGATTCCGATGATTCCCCGGTCAGCTGGCCTCGACGTTTGAAAAAAAACGAGGGAGATTCTGCCGCGCTGCCATCGCTGTTCGATCGGCAAACACTTCCACAGTTCAGACATCTGCCTCCCGAATCCTGCTGGTCCTGTCAGTCGCAGGAAAAGAAACTGCAGGCGAAGCGACACTTTGACGGTTGCCCTGCGAAATTTACGAGTCCTCACCGCTTGAGGTGTAACCTTCGCTGAGTGTTTCCCCTTCGTTCGTTGTTTTCCCGGCGAAAGCAGATCAATGAGTGAGCCCGAGCAGCCAGCCGGTCAGCGATTACGCTTGTCATCGATTTTTCTTTGTGGGTCGATCCTCGGGATCCCTATCGTGCTCTGGATCAAGATTGCTCGAATCGTGTGGTGATTGAGTGCCGTCGATCGGAGTGCCGTCTTATCGGAGTGGATTCGGCAAATCGCCGTCTCGACCTCACGCGGCCGTGAGTGAGACGCTGTCGAACTGCGGGAAGTTGAGTGTCATGAGGGTGCCTGCCGACGTTAATGGTGCTGTTAATTTCGTCAGTGGCTGCGCCTGCGACACTCTGAGCCGGGTTGAGCGAATCGCACAGACGGCGGACCTCGCGATCGTAGCCGGAGAGCCGGTCAAACGAGAACGTCATTGAGATTGCGACGTTAAAACTGAGATTGCGACGTTAAATACGAAGAGACCTCGTCAAGCGACCTCACGTCCGCGAACCTCGCCTGAATGTCGAACAGCGTGAAAACGTGCGCGGCGGCGACTCGATCGCCCACACACTCGCGAATGATGACAGGGCGAAAGCGAAGGCTTTTGGCATCGGTCGCCGTCGCTCGAATGCAGGCACTTGTGCTGCAGCCGGTGATGAGAACCGTGTCAACTTTCTGCTCGATCAGATAGCCACAAAGGTGAGTGCCGCTGAACGCGCTCGCGCTTTCTTTTTCGATCACGTAGTCCTCGGGCTGAGGCGTCAGCCGATCGTCGATCTGGCACGCGTGTTCGTCCCATTCGCGAAATCCTTCCGACGCATCCGCAGCCGATTTAAACGGCTGATCGCCGCACTGCGGTCGCCAGGGACTCGTCGTGTAAATAATCGGAACCCCAAGCGGCCGCGCGATGTCGAGCAACTGTTTCGTGGCCTCGACCGGAGCGTCGAGCCGCTTCGATCCGGCCGCGTATGCCTCGTCAGTCCACCCGTTCGCAAAGTCGACGACGACGATTGCCGGCTTCTTTCCGAACCCGAACTCGTCCTGAAAGATGCCCCGCTGTTTGTAGTACTCGTCGATCGACTGCATCGCTTCGGCGAGAGCCTGTTCGGCGGCCTGATCCGTGTTCTGCATCGTCAGTTCCTGTTGTGAGCCCTCGAGCGGTGACGGCTGCTTTCCGACAACGAACAACTCATGAGACACGACCTACTTCAGCGAAATCTTCATCCCAAGATTCCTCACAAGGAACGCCCACTCATCGGTGAGTTCTTCGATGATTTTTGCCGTCGGCTTGCCCGCGCCGTGGCCGGCTTTCGTTTCGATCCGGATCAGAACCGGGGCGTCTCCTGCGTGAGCTTCCTGCAGTCGCGCGGCAAACTTGAAGCTGTGTCCCGGCACGACGCGGTCGTCGGTGTCCGCTGTCGTAACCATCGTTGCGGGGTACTTCACGCCGTCTTTCAGATTGTGGTACGGCGAGTACTTCAGGAGGGCTTTGAACTCGTCTTCGTTGTCCGACGAGCCGTAGTCGTCGACCCAGAACCGGCCGGCCGTGAACTTGTGAAAGCGAAGCATGTCCATCACGCCGACGGCCGGGAGGCACGCTCCGAACAGGTCCGGCCGCTGTGTCATGCAGGCTCCCACCAGGAGGCCACCGTTGCTGCCGCCCTGGATCGCCAGCTTCGGCGTCGAGGTGTACTTGCTCTCGATGAGCCACTCGGCGGCCGCGATGAAATCGTCGAAGACGTTCTGCTTCTGCAGTTTCGTGCCGGCTTTGTGCCACTTCTCACCGTACTCACCGCCGCCACGCAGGTTGGCCTGCGCGTAGACGCCTCCCATTTCCATCCAGGCAACGCGACTGATTGAAAATCGCGGCGGGAGCGGGATATTAAATCCGCCGTAGCCGTACAGCAGCGTCGGGTTCGTGGCGTCGAGTTTCAGACCCTTTTTATAGGCGAGGAACATCGGCACGCGGGTTCCGTCTTTGCTCTCGTAGAAAACCTGTTTGACTTCGTAGTCGTCCGGGTTGAACTTCACCTCAGCCTGGCGGAACAGCTCGCTCTTTCCGGTGAGGATGTCATAGCGGTAAATGCTTGGCGGGGTCGCGAAGCTGGAGAACGAATAAAACGTGTCGGTGTCGCCGCGTTTGCCGCCGAAGCCCGAAGCCGCGCCGATGCCGGGAAACTCGACCTCACGAATGAAGTCACCCTTCATCGAGTGAATGTTGACCTGCGTTTTCGCGTCTTTCAGGTAACCCGCGATAAACGCGTTGCCCACCAGACCGACGTCCCGCAGCGTTTCCTCTTTCTGCGGGATAATCTCTTTCCAGCTCTGCGCGTCGGGTTTGCGGATGTCGATCGCGATGACTCGCCGCCGCGGAGCTTCCAGGTCCGTCTTGAAGAAAAAGACCGGGCCGTCGTTTCCGATCAGCGTGAACTCATTGTCAAAATTCGAGATCAGGTCGGTCGGCAGCCCGGAGGGTTCCTTCAGGTCTTTGTAGATGACGCGGTATTTATCGTCGGTGCCTTTCCAGACGGTGATGACCAGGTAGCGGCCATCCTCGGTGACCTCGGCCTGGTAGCCCCAACTGGGCTCGGCCGGATTTTCATAGACGAGCACGTCCAGATCCTGGCTCGTTCCGACCCGGTGATAGTAGACCTTCATGTTCAGGTTGAGTGCCTGGAACTCGGCATCGCCGCTGGGTTCTGGGTAGCGGGCGTAGAAAAATCCCTGGCCGTCGTTCGTCCAGTCCGGCGAGTTGAACTTCACCCAGTTGAGTTCATCGTCGAGGTCTTTGCCCGAGGCGATGTCGCGAATCTTCCACTTCCGCCAGTCTGAACCGGCCTCCTGAACACCGTACGCGACGAAGCGGCCATCGTCGCTGAACTGCGTTCCGGACAGCGCGACCGTGCCGTCTTTCGACCACGTGTTCGGATCCATGAAGACTCGCGGTTCGTCGCCGAGCGAATCCTGCGTGAACAGCACAGACTGATTCTGCAGCCCGGAATTGTGGAAGTAGTAGTACCGGCCGCCGGCCTTGAACGGCGATCCGAACTTCTCGTAGTTCCACAGCTCGTTCAGCCGTTTACGGATCGGCTCGCGTTCGGGAATCGTCTCCAGGTAGCCGAATGCCTCTTTGTTTTTGGCCTCGACCCAGGCGGCGACGTCTTTGTTTTCCCGGACGTCGTCCTCCAGCCAGCGGTACGGGTCGGGGACTTTCACGCCGTGATATTCGTCAACGTGGTCCACTCGACGCGTCTCCGAGTATTGGATTTTTCCATCGGCCGCAAACGCGGACGCGGACAGGATGAGAATGGAAGCGGCAAAAGCAGGTCGCAGCGCACTCGGCCGTTGCATGGCGAGTTCCTCCGTGGAAGTAGGCGAGCCGGGCAGGATATCGCCGCCTTTCGACGATTGGCAATCTTCAGGGAAGCGATCTGAAGATTGGCGTGCCGTGCTGAGCGAAGTCGCCACTCAAGTGGCACGGCCTGCCAGGCCGTGAATTGAGCAGGGTTCCCATGCCACAAGCAAAGGCGTGGCTCAATGATTGAACAGGAACTCGCTGCTGTTCAGGACGCTCCAGTAGATGTCGGCGAAGGCCTGGCTGGCGTTGTCGTGGTTCTCGACGAACGCAGTGAGTCGATCGAGTTCCTTCGCACGCGGCTTGCGGGTCAACGCGGCCAGATAGAGCGTCTCGATCTTCTCGCGGTTCGACATCAGCGGGTAGTCGACGATCGCTCGCAGAGTGCGGCTTTCTTCGAAGCTGGTGCCGCGCGTGATCAGCCGGCCGTTCATCATGACGAGGGCCTGCAGGATCGTGGTCGGCCGCTCGAGCACGCTGTCGCTTTCATTGCGGAACGTGTCGAGGAATTCCGTTTCGGCCTGACCGTCCTGAAACTGACCGGGCACCGTAAACGGCTCAAACGTGCCCAAAGCCACGGCGAGGCTGTTGAAGATCTTTCGCGGCGTGAGACCTCGCGAACGGAACAGCGCGAAATGCTCGATCGGTTCCTGGCTGGCGTGTGAAAGTCGGCTCGTCAACTGGTACGGCCGCGAGCTGACGATGACTCGGATGAGGAATTTCAGGTCGAAGTCGTGCGCGACGAATTCTTCGGCAAGCAGGTTGAGAATTTCTGGATGAGTCGCCGGGTTGGACTCACCGAAATCGTCAACGGGCTCGACGAAGCCCCTTCCGAGGAAGTGACCCCACAAACGATTGACGGCCGTCCGCGCGAAACGCGGGTTTGTCGGCGAGGTGACCCAGTCGGCGAGCGTCTGTCGCGGTGAGATGCCGTCAGTCCAGGTCGGCTTCCGGTTATCCAGAAAGCTGGCTTCGACAAACTGATCGGTGTCGGGGATTTTGACCTTCGTGAGTTTCTGAGTTTCGCTCACCTCAGCCAGTGCAGCGGGAGCGTTGCCGGCGGCCGGGCGGATTCCGGTGTAAAACGCGGCGAAGCCCCAGAACTGCTCTCGCTTCCAGGTGTCGAACGGGTGGTGGTGGCACTGAGCACACTCAAGCCGCACGCCCAGGAAAACTCGCGACGTCGCCGCAGCGAGGTCTTCCGGCTTGAACTGCTTCGCCCGGAAGAACGCATCCGGAGTCGCCTCGCTGGCCCGCGGGTTCTGTTGATTCCCATTCGTCAGTTGTGCCGTCAGAAGTTCTCTGGCGAGTTCGTCGTACGCGACGTCATCCATCAGCTTGTTTCGGAGCCAGGCCTCGAAGCCGGGGCTGAGGCCTCGCAACTGCTGATCGGTTTCCACCTCGGGAATGAGGGCGGCCTGCCAGAAGTCGGTAAAGCTGGTGACGTAGGTCGGCGCGGCGAGAAGTCGATCGATCATCTCGCGGCGTTTCTTGAGCCTCGCTGCCTCCACCTCATCGAGAATGACCAGCCGGCTGTCGTCGAGGAACCGTCGCGTCACGGAGACAGGCGGAATCTTGCCGGCCAGGTCCAGGTACGTTCGACGCAGAAACTCGGCATCGCCCGCTGGATTGGCCGGCGTGATGCCATTGTCCGTCCAGGACTTTTCGAACAGAGCGTCGATTTTCGCAACGACCTCGTCGACTCCCTGCCAGGATTTCTCAGGCTGCAGCCGAGTCTCCTCAGCGCGAAGCGACAGTGGCACAAGCACAGAAATGACGGCAAGAAAACCAAGCCGCGTCATAAGTCACCGGTTTTCAGAATGGGGACTGACTGGCGGGAGCGAATCACAGAGACGGATAATAACTCGAAGCCGAAACGATAAGGACCGGCGGTGAAATTAAATCGGCATCTGTGGTGAGAGGGTGTAGTTGT
>ERZ891418.739-NODE-739-length-10764-cov-6.275376_pt1 | contig 10764 bp, 5 predicted proteins | sample MGYA00521236_ERZ891418 | MGnify/ENA primary metagenome ERZ891418 (study PRJEB32303, sample SAMEA104408696) | aquatic metagenome | biome: Brackish water; feature: Chemocline; material: water | place: Baltic Sea | collected 2014-10-18T10:34:00 | depth 100 m ... | reverse complement strand
TCGATGGCCTCGCCCAACTGTTGCGGGAACATCGCGTTGATTCTGTCCGGTCTGAAGGCAAAGAAGATTCCGTACAACCCGGAAAGCGTGAAGCGGGCGTGCGAGAACACGGCGAAGTGGATTGACGATGCCTCACCGTGGGCTCAGGGAGCGGGACTGATTCAGACTCCCGCCGCGTTCCGGGCTCTCGTGCGGGACAAAGACCGGAACTCGGAACGAGTTCGGCTTGAGCCAGCGGTTTCCGGAGGCAAGCGAGGCATCTATCTGCGAGACGCCGCCGACGCCGGCCAGCATGCCGAGCCGCGTGAGTTTCGCTGCACGGTCGGCCCGCAGTTTCATCCGGACGCGACCAGCCGCGAGAAAGTCGGGTATCGAATCCGGCTGAATCTGGAATCGACAGCGGACTGGGTGAAGTGCGGCGAGCAGATCACGATCACATCGGCTGCCGAACGGTTCTCGGTGCTTGTCGATCCTCGCGCTGTTCCACCGGGAGCTCACTTCGCGGAAGTTCGCGGGACCGACCCGGACCATCCGGAGCGAGGCCCGCTGTTTCGACTTCCGGTCACCGTCTTGAAGCTCATTCCGGAAGGCGACGATGAAGAAACGGACGAGCTGACAATCAAGAACGGCTGGGTCGAAGAGGAATTCGAATCGACTCCGGGCGACATTCAGCGACGCTTCTACCCGGTGCCGCACGGAGCGACCTGGGCGGACGTTCGCTTTCATGTCGAATCCGGCGACGACGGCGGTCGCTCGCGAATGTTCATGGTTCACGCTGTGCAGTCAGTGCCCGGCTGGACGAATCGCGATGGCGAGTCCAACAACTTCCTGGCACTCGAACCGGGCGTTGAGAAAGTCATCAGCTTCCCGGTTCAGCCCGGCCGCGGGATGGAGATCGCGTTTGCTCAATTCTGGAGCAGTCTCGGTTCGTGCAGTCTGCACTACGACCTGACGTTTCACGGCATCGTGCCGGACCAGCGGGCGGTCAATCTGCAGCCAGGTGTCATTGCCTCGCAGGTTGAGGTCGCGACGACGCTGCAGTTTGAAAACCTCGCCCCGGAAGCGAAGCTCACGAAGTATCGTCGACTGGTGAAACCGGACTCGGCGAGCGTCAATCTGCTCGCCGCCGACCGGGATGGATTCAGCGGCAACCGCCGGTTCCACGAACTCGTGCTGACCTACAGGATCAACGGAGCGGGTGCAGTGACGCCGTACTTTCCGCAGGTGGACGACCTGCTTTACGACTCGGAGTACGGCGGGTTTCTGATCGCCGTCTTCGACCCGAACGGGAAACGGATCGGGACGGACGACATCTGGCCGCACCCGATCGGAGTTGGCAAGGGCGAGCACACATTGAAGTTGTGGGTGAGGCACGACGATCGGTCGAAGCTCGACGCGCTGAAGGAGATGCCGATGGCTCTTGAGCGGTCGCTGGGATCACCCGTGACGCTGTCGATTTATCCGACACTGATCGCCGCTCAGAATGGCGGACCGCAGTTCAGCGGACACTGGTTGAACCCGGATGAGAAGCAGCGACTCTTTATTGGCAACATCAGTTCGGCTCCTGGCGGCACGCTGGCCGGCGATGTGCTGCTCGGTTCGGTGACGTACGGCAAAGCGGGAACGCATAACGGATCCGGCCAGCTTCCGGGCGGCTTCCCCCTGAGTGCCGTCGTCGCAACGACGCAGGCCGCTGAGTCGAAGGCAGACGCGAGTGCTGACGGCGGCTGGTCATGGACCGATCCGGCTCCGGCAAAGACTGACGACGAGAAGCTCGCCAAGGCCGTTCGCAAGGCGAAGCTCGATTATCTAAAGGACCTGTCGATCGACTCCAACCGAAGCGCGTTCTACAAACTGGCCGAGGAACTCAAGAAGGATGGTGCCGAACTGCCGGTCCTCGTCCTCACACTTGAGAAGCTCGACGATGAGGAGAAGCGGAAGACTCGACTGAGTTCTGTCGTTTCGGCGGCGGATGCCGTGCTGACTCAAATCGACACGGCGTCAATCGAAGCGGGCCTCGGCCTGCGACCCGCCGACGGAGACGGCGGGGCTTCGAAGCAAAAGAAGGATGCAGAGAAACTGAAAGGGCTGCTCGTCGACACGCTGTACCGAAAGGGCAGGGCGTTGGGCTACATGGAACTGCCTGAGGTTCTTGAGCGGTGGCCGATTAAAGATCAGAAAGCTCACGATGAAGTCTTCGAGGCGAACTACAAAGAGCTCGTCCGCTGGGACGACGCGACGAGTGAGAAGCATTTTCTGCTGCACATCCGCCGGGCCGCGAAGAAAAAGCAGCTCGGCGAGTCGCTGAAGTGGCTCAACAAGTACGCCGGTGGTCCGAGTTCCAACTACTGGCATCTGGAAAAACGCCGGAAGTTCTACGAGGCACTCGGATGGCGGCATCTTGAAGCGAATGCTCAGGGGCTGCTGCGAGCTCACTTTCCAAACGGAAAACCGTGATCGGACATCAGCCACAATGAGGAGCGTGTCGTGAAATCCACGATAGTCCCCATCCTGATTTTTGTGGCATTCAGTTGTCCGACATCCGCTGACGACACACCCGATGCGTCATTGACGGATCTGCACGGCGATCCGCTTCCGAAACACGCGATCGGCCGCCTGGGAACTGTTCGTTTTTTGACTCAGGAGGCAACGGTCAGCAATCTCGCCTGGTCGCCTGGTCGCCGGATGGCCGGCACCTGGCTTCGCTCGCCACTGTGTTCATCGGAGCGGTGGATCCTGGACTGCGGATCTGGGCGTCAAGACCGGTCGCGACGCGGGACCGGCCAGTCTCGTCCACCGAAAGATCCATGCGATGGCCTGGTCGCCTGACAGCCGGTTACTTGCGATCAGTCCAGAGTCCGGTGACGTCGAATTCTGGGATGTCGCCAGACGCGAGTGCGTCCGTACGATTTCCGGAGTGGGTGCGTCCTTCGAGGGTCTGTGCTGGTCGCCTGACGGCAAACGGATCGCCGTCGCTGACAAGGACGAGGCGGTGACCATTTTCGATGCTTCGTCCGGGGCGAAGGAGCGGTCATTCAGGTTTGCCGCCAACTGTCTCGACTTTTCGAGGGACTCGAAGCGGATTGTCGCCGGCAGCGGACGCCGCTTCTGGATCTGGGATTTACAGACCGGAAAACAGCTTCAGAAATTCAAAGTGAAACACAAGACGACGTTTTACGTGCGCTTTGCTCCTGACGATCAGTCGCTGGTTGTGACCGGCGAGTTGACGCTTCCGACTGGCTCCGCGCGGTCCGTCGCCGTGTCTCGAGACGGCAGGACGGTAGCGGTCGCTCAGAAAAATAACGTCCATCTTTTTGATTCGAGGACAGGTCGCGCTGCTGGAGAACCTTACCGGCATGAGCAGCTCGTCAGTTCCGTCGCGTTTTCACCGACCCGCGATCTGCTGGTTTCACGTTCGTCTGACGGCAAGGCACAGTTTCGGAATTCTCAAAGCAGAGCACTTGAGGCGACGATGGATCTGGGGATGAGCCCGATTCACATGGGCTACTCCGTATTTTCGAGGGACGGTCGCATGCTGGCACTGGTCTCACCAGATAAGTCGACCGTCGACCTCGTGGACGCTGCAACTCGGAAGCGAGTCCGGAAGATCCAGATTCACGAAGCGCTGATCTCGCTCTTTCTGCCCGTGTGTTTTCTTCCGGACAACAAAGAGCTGGCATTGCTCGCCGTTTCGCCTGATCCAGAAGACGAGACCCGTGTTCTGTACCACATCGATCTACAGGACCTATCCAGTGGCGTTTTACAGCGACGTCTGCAGGGAGCGTTTCAGTATCCATCAGCGATTGCCTGTCCTCCGCAGGGCGATGTCATCGCGGTTGCAGATGAGACGGTCAGTCCGAGGAAGCACTGCGTCCGCGTTTATTCGACCGCCACCGGAAAACTCCTCGCTCAATTTGACGGCCACGTTGACAGGATTCGGCAGTTGACGTTTTCTCCCGATGGCAGCCGGCTGTTTTCGACCAGCCAGGACACGACACCCCTGATCTGGGACCTCGAAAAGGTCCGTGCCGGCGTGGCAAGGAATGTTCCACTCGACAGGACCGACGTGTACTTTGTCGGACGAGTACAATGACGAGCACGAAGCGCCAGCGAGTGAACCATTTTCTGTTCACTCGCTGGCGCTTCGTGCTTGTACGGAACAGGAAATCAGGAAGTCATTTCGGACACATTTCCAAGTCACGAGATTGTGCTTCGTCAGACGGGCTCACTGAAATTGCCGATGACGGAAAGATCGGGATCCTGACGAAGCTCAGCCTTTCGAAATGAACCGCGCATGCGAGGATGATCGATGGCAACTTCGAGGATTCGGTCCCAGTGCCAGCGATCGCCTTGCGACTCTGTTGACACTGCCCGGTCGGTGGAGCGACGCTCACGTCATGCCACAGACAGAGGCGGGGGGGCTGTCGGAAACTGCAGGTTTGTGCCTACGTCCGGGAATTCTTTGAAATGAAGCGATCGATCAGAGAAGGGCAGGGGAGTGGTTCAGCCCCGGGGGTGATGCTCGATGAATAATCGTCGCACTCATCGTCTCGTCGTGAGTCTCATCATTGGAGTGGTGATTGCGGGTGTGGCCAGTTGCTGGATTGTGTTTTTCAATCCAGCCGAAGAAACGACCGATCAGCGACGGCAGGTGGATACGCCGGAAAGCCATGTTTCGGCAGCGGCAATTACGACCCCGTCCTTGCCCGAGAGCCCATATCTGAATGCCCGGCATGATGTCGACTATGTGGGAAGTTCCCGCTGCGTCGAATGCCATCCTGCAGCGGCGGAAACCTATCGGCAGACTGGGATGGGAAGATCATTCGCCGTTCTTGCACCTGGTGAAGAACCTGGCGATGCGATTTTTGATCACCCCGAATCGGGGCGGCGGTACCAGGTCTATCGTCACGACGGTGAACTGCGGCATCGGGAAGTCGTGATCGAGGAACCGAGCGAAGACACGAAGGATGATCCGGTTGTCCTGGCGGATCATGCCATTGGCTGGGTGATCGGATCCGGGCGCCACTCCAGGAGTTATCTGTTGGAGATCGACGGTTTCCTCGTGCAGTCGCCGATCACCTGGTACTCAAAACGCCAGGCATGGGGCATGTCACCGGGCTACGACGCGCCTCGACACCACGGCTTCTCCCGTCCTGTCGATAAGGGCTGCCTTTTCTGCCATGCCGGCCAGGTCGAAGCGATTGGAGAATCGACGCAGCGGATTCAGGTCCACGAAAGCTGGATCAGCTGTGAGCGCTGCCACGGACCGGGCTCACTTCACGTTAACCGGCACCTTTCCGGCAAGACAAAGCCGTCGGATGCTGCGCCAGGACAGCCACTGGACATTCGTGATCGCGATGAGACGATCGTCAATCAGAAGCATCTTGATCGTGATTTGTCCGAGTCCATTTGCGCGCAGTGTCATCTGCGGTCAGCAGCAACGGTGATTGGTCGAGGCTGGCAGCGCGAGAGTTTTCGTCCGGGATTGCCGCTCAGTTCTTTTCGTGCCGACTACCGACTCGACGGAAGTCACGATCAGATGACCGTCGTTGGCCACGTCGATCAGCTGCGACAAAGCCGTTGCTGGCAGAAGTCACAACTGACATGCACGTCCTGCCACAACCCACACGCCTTTCCGGATGAGGCAAACCGCGACGCGTACTATCGAGCCATCTGCCTCGATTGTCATTCAGACGGGGACTGTTCGGTGGATACTCTGACTCGACAAAGAAAGAGTCCGCAAAACAATTGTGTGACATGCCACATGCCGGCCAGCGAGACGGAGATTCCTCATCTGGCGTTCACGCATCATCGCATCGGAGTACATGACGATGAACTTCCGCCGAAGCGAATCGCCGACAGTCCGGGCCTGCTGGTTGCCATCACTGACCTGAGCAACTGGTCTGAAATTGACAGACGACGCATGCTGGGCCTGGCCAATCTGGAATTCTCGGAGAGTAATTCGGGACGGCAATCTGCGGGAATTCATCGTCAGCGAGCATTCACGCTGCTCAGTGAAGTCTGGGATCGCGGTCTGCAGGACAGCGAGACAGCGTCCGCACTGACAGCTCTTTCGGCTTCAACGGGAGACAAACGCCTTCGTCTCTTCGCGAACTCGATTCTGGAGAACCCGGACAGTTCTCCCGATGCGCAACTCAATGGTCTGCTCGGGCGCGCGTTGGATTTTTCCAATGCCGGAGAGCCGGGAGCGGCTGCGAGAACGATGGAAGAAGTCGTCAAACGCCGCCGAGTTGCCGGCGACTGGATGCTGCTGGCGGAATTTCAACTTCAAGAGGGGAAACAGCCTGAAGGCGCCCGTTCAATGGAGCGGGCTCTGTCCATTGACGCCCTCAATTCCGACATTCGAATCTGGTTGATTGATTATTATCAGCGACAGAATGCAACAGAGCGGGCAGAGTGGCATCGACGTCGTCTTTCCCTACTTGAGAAGATCGCCCCTCCGAAAGTCAGATGATAATCAGCGGGTTCTGAATGCGTCTTGTTGACTGCCCGCTGTCTCAGCGACCGCTACGTTAAAATAATTTCAACAGTAACTGCCTGCTCTGATTTTCATGACCGAACCGTGAGCTGACATCTCTTTCCGGCGCTGCATGACGACGAAGTCGAAGTTATCACTGAGCACAACCAAACCGACACCACCATCCACAGTTCGTTTTCCGCTCACACTGGCCCGTTTGGGAATTCGGAGCGTTCTTATTCCGACCGGGCCTTATCCTGCTGCTTCAACGGGCTCACTCCATGCCACGCGGCGGACTGCGGCATGTGGAACATGGCAAACGAAGTTTGAATGGGATAATTGCAGACGCACCCAACGGAAAAACAGGGAGCATTCAGAAGCCCGTCTGCCGCGACCAGGCTGTTGCTGCAGCCGGATCTGAGATTGCGGATGGCGTATTCCTGCTTCGTGTTGACGTCGACATAGGTCGCGCAGTTGGACCGCAGGAACAGCAGGTTCTTCCCGCCGACCGCGTAGTTGCAGCCACCTCGGCGGAACAGAGCGCTCCCGCTGACAACCTCGCCCGTGCTGACTTTCCAGGTGTGTCCCGTCTGGTTGATGAATGTCTCCGGGCCAAGGATCAACGGCTGCTGACCTCGCACCGGCTTCTGCCAGACTTCCTGGCCGGTCTCTCCACTCAAGGCGAATGTCTGGTTTGCCTTTCCGCCCAGCAGCAGATCCTGGTCGACGGAATACGCCAGCCAGTCGTCCTGAGTCCGCATGCTCATGAAGTGAAGCGAGGTCAAAACTGCGGGCGGGTCCTCTTTGACGACCTTCCAGACTTCGCTTCCGGTGCGAGCGTCAAGAGCCAGGATCGTCGACGGAAGAGTTTTCAGTTCCCGGCCGCGCCGACGCATTGCTCCGACTTCTTCGGGCGAGTGAGAGTCGATGCAGAAGACGCGTCCGCCCGACACGGCGATCGCCGCTGTATTGTATCGCAGTTCGGCGGGGCGGCTCCACAACTGCTTCCCGCTGGTTCGATCCAGAGCGATGATCAGCTCGCTGTTCCATCGGCCTTTGCTGATCGCGTTTTCTTTGTTGAACCGCACGGCGATCAGGATGACATCTTCTCCGACGCGAATATCCGTTGCGCTGACCGGTGTGTCGGCGGGCTGATCCACGTCGAATCCGAACGTGTGTTTCGGCTCCCCCGTTGCCGGGTCGAGGACCAGGCAGGTCCGCTCGTCTGCCACGTAAACGGCGTCTGGCATCGATGCGTACCGGGCGGAGCCGCCAAGCGTTCTCGACCAGAGCAGACGTCCGGTGTAGGCATCAACAGATTTGAGCGAATTCGTCGCAACCTGCAGAGCAAACAAACGGCCGCCGGCAACCTGCGGCTTCAGACCGTGCCCGTAGTCCTTGCGTTTGTAAAATCCGTGATCGCGGCCGTCGCCGTACCACAGCACGGCGAGGGGTGCCTGCACGAGGTCATCGCGCGAGTAAAACGACCTTGCCGCATCGCCCGATTCGTGCGACCAGATCGAACTGCCGGGCAGCGGCCCCGTTCGGCGGATCGTGATCAGCCGGTCGGTCGAGTCCGTTTTCACTCCGGCAAAGTGTCCCGGCGAGACGGATTGAAGAATCCGGTCGCTGCCAGGATCGTCTTTCGGAATGCACATCACGCCGCCGTAGGGCCGCAGGCTGTCATAAAGAGTCAGCAGTCGCGGTGCCAAATCAAGCTTCAGTTTCTGCGAGTCTTCCGTGGCGATCAGACCGGCAATGTAGGGCGGGAGGCGGACGCTGGCTGGGTCTTCATCAACGAGGGCCTGAAACCGGCCGCGGAATCGTTCATCGGTTCCGAATTGGCGACGGAGTTTGTCGACGAGGCCCGCATCTCCATCAATGGCGATGACGTGGTGCTGGCCGTTTCTGAGCAGTTCTTCAACAAGCCGGCCGCTCTTCAGTCCCGCGACAATTGCGTAGCCCTCTTTGCCGGCGGCATCGAAGACGGACTCGGCGATCTTGCTCCAGTCATCAGCGGCCGATTCGTCGGTCGACTTTGCGAGCGAGTGCCGAACAGGTTCGACGGCCTCGCCACCGAAACAGTGAATCGAACCGTCCTCCGTCACCACGAACAGTCGACCGTCCGCCGCGAGAAGGCTCGCCGGCTCAGCCGGCAGTTCCGCCGTCCAGTTGACGAGGCCCGCCTTCTTGACACCAGCTTCAAGTGTCACAGCAAAAAGGTTGCGTCCGCTGTGAGAGTACAGCCGGTTGCCGGCTTTAAGCACGGTCGTCGTTCGCAGTTTCTTCCTGGCAAAGTCCGTCTTGAGTGACCACAGAAGCGGAGCGTCCCAGCGGGCCGGTTTGATGGCGTTGCCGTTAAAGTCCTTGTCCTGCAGAGTCGTCGCGGCATTCTTCAGGTCGTACACGTAGACGATGCCGTCGTCCACGCCGAATGCCATGTCCTGGTCGATGGCCGAACGATAATCACATGCCGGCTGAAACCGGTATGGAAAAAGCGGACCTTCGAAGAGGTCGACCTTCGGACTGCTCCAGCCTTCGGGAGCATATTTCCCGGCAGCGAGCCAGCGGCTGGCAATCTCGCGACCGTCTTTGAGGCTCACCACACCCGTCAGTCCGACGAGGGCGATGTCGCCATTCACGACGACGCGACTGTCTCCATTGCGGTAGCCCTGCACGAAGTAGTGCAGTTTGCCGGACTTTCGATCGAGCCGGGCGGGCATCGATCGGCCGTTCGGCACGATCAGCATGTCGCCTTGAATGAGCATGTGACCCTGCGGCGAGATGCCCGACTCCTGCACGTAATTGTGATCAACTCGAACGTTCTCGATCGAGTGGCTGTCATCGTTGGTCCACAGAATCTTCCCGGTCTTCGCATCGACGGCTCGCACAAACACGCCGAGCGTCGGCCAGATGCCAGCTCCGAAATACACAACGCCATCGGCAACGACCGGCCCGCCACGCACCGGCCAGAACGAAATCAGCCGCGCGTTGCCCAGGTGGCGGTACGATTCCCGGTCCTCCGGAGCTCCGGAAACTTTCCAACGGAGCTTCCCGGTCTCGGCATCGACGTTGTACAGCCAGCCGTCGTCCGAACCGAAACACACTTGCCCGTCGAACGCGACGGGAGCCAGACGCACTGGACCGTTCGTGTAAAAACGCCAGAGTTCTTTGCCGGTGGCCGTGTCGAATGCGGTCAGACTTCCGTCGACCATCGAGCCGACGAACATCCGGGAACCCAGCACGACGGGCTCGTACGACGCATCAAAATGCAGCCGCGCTTCGTTCGGCCAGGCGGGCATCGGAGCGAGCAGTTGCCGAGTCCACTGCAGATGCAGTTTCGCCGGCAACTCTTCGTCAGTGGCTCCGCTGCGGACGACATCGTGCCGCCACATTGGCCAGTCGGCGGAATACGCGTGGGATGCCGGGCGAGGTGCAAGCAGTCCCGTCAGAACAAGCAGCAGTCGGAAGCGGAACATCAAGGCGGCCTCCGGGCAGGCGATGAAACGAGAGTTTACTTAACATGTGAGGCGGGAACCGAGTAGTCACTGAAAGGGGAGTCTGATGAGAACTCTGATTGTCGCGGCCGTTCTTTCGGCGCTGCTGGTCGACTTGCAGTTAATCGACCTGCAAACGGCGTCGAGTGCCGATCGGCGGCCGCAATACACTGCGCGTCGAACGTCGGCAAAGATCGAGATCGATGGACGGCTCGACGAACCGGCCTGGCAGAAAGCGGAGACGTTCGGGAAATTTCAGTTTCCCTGGTGGACGTCTGGCGAAAAGGAACAGACCACGGCCCGGATGTTGTGGGACGAGGAGTTTCTGTATGTCTCTTACGAATGCCAGGACGCTCATATTTCGGCCGTCCAGACTGAGCGGGACAGCCCGGTTTATCAAGACGACTGTGTCGAGTTATTCACGGCACCCAATCCCGATCGTCCGCTCGACTACTTCAACATAGAGATGAACGTGAATCGTGCGATTCTTGATCGACACCATCCCGACGGTCCGGGAAAGCCGCAGGTGCCTAACTGGAATGCTCGCGGAATCAAAATCGCAACGGTGGTCGATGGATCGTTAAACGACGATACAGACACAGATCGTGGCTGGGTTCTGGAAGTCGCCATCCCCTTTGAGAATTTTGCGAAAGTCACAGGACGCGCACATCCGCGCGACGGAGACGTCTGGCATCTCAACCTGAACCGGCTCGGCGGAAAGATCAATCCACAGCACAGCCAGTGGTCACCCGGGACGACCGCAAAGCCTGCGTTTCACGCGCCGGATAC
>ERZ891418.737-NODE-737-length-10776-cov-4.625222_pt1 | contig 10776 bp, 9 predicted proteins | sample MGYA00521236_ERZ891418 | MGnify/ENA primary metagenome ERZ891418 (study PRJEB32303, sample SAMEA104408696) | aquatic metagenome | biome: Brackish water; feature: Chemocline; material: water | place: Baltic Sea | collected 2014-10-18T10:34:00 | depth 100 m ... | reverse complement strand
CGGGCAACCTCCCCTTCTGGGCTCTCCCGAACCTCGGCGGCAACTACAGCCTGCGCGGATACGGCCCCGATCGCTTCATCGATGACTCCGCCTACCACATGACCGCCGAGTATCGATTCTGGGTGCTCTCGCGTGGATTCGAAATCGTGCCGAGCGGCCGCATCGAACGGCTCGGACTCGCGCTCTTCGCCGAAGGAGGAAACGTCGCCGAGTCGGCGGATCACCTCCTCGAAGAGTCTCCCCACTGGAGCACGGGAATCGGACTCCGCATGACCTTTGAGCGGCAAGCACTCTTCCGCGCAGACGTCGGCTTCTCGGAAGAGGGCGTGAACTTGGCTGTCAGCTTTGGCCTGAGTTTCTAGCAACCCACCAGAGGAGTGCTTTCCGGGCCGCACCGAGCGCTTCCGAGCGCTTCCATGACCATCTCCGCCGACCCGTTCCCCCCACCCCCCGACTCGGCTAGTCTGGTCCGATCCCTCACTGGAAAGGTCCGGCCATGACACTCGACCGACGCTCCTTCATCGGCGTGTCCGCGACGACCGCCGCCGCACTCGCGATGAATCCGCTTCGACTGCTCGCCCAGCAGTCCGCGCCCTCGAATTTCACTGAGATCCGCAAGAGCGTCGGAACCTTCGTCGGCCAAGGGGGCACGATCGGGTGGTACCTCGGCAAGGGCGGCGCCGTCGTCATCGACAGTCAGTTTCCTCGCACCGCCGAGCCTTGCTTGAAGGGGCTGAAGGAGCGCTCGACAAGCGGCCTGTCGATGCTGATCAACACGCACCACCACGGCGATCACACCGGCGGTAACGCGGTGTTCAAAAGCGCCGTGAAGAAGATCGTCGCCCACGAGAACGTCCCCATTCTCCAGAAGAAGCAAGCGACCGAGGGCGGCAAGGAAGCGGGACAGGTCTACGCCGATACAACGTTTGCGAAGACTTGGAGGGAGAAGCTCGACGGGGAGACGGTCGCCGCCAAGTACTACGGCCCCGCGCACACCGGCGGAGATGCGGTCATCCACTTCGAGAACGCAAACGTCGCGCACACCGGCGACTTGGTCTTCAACCGAATACATCCCTTCATCGACTTCCCCGGAGGCGGAACGATCCTCGGTTGGATCGATGTCCTCCAGGATGTGCACGATGACCTCGACAAAGACACCGTCGTGATCTTCGGCCACGGCAGTCCAAAGCAGGGGATCACCGGCACCCGCAAGGACGTGCTCGTGATGCGCGACTACTTCCAAACCGTCGTCCAGCACATCGAGAAGGGGAAGAAGAAGGGCGCGACCAAGGAAGAGATCCTGGCGTCGACTCTGGGCGGCTTCGAAGACTACACGGGGAACGCGCGGATGAGCATCGCGGTGACGATCGAGCGTACCTACGAGGACTTGGAGCGGGGCGGGGTCAAGAAGAGCCCGAAGCCGAAGGGCTAGGAGGCACTCTCTCTCGCTCACGAAGACAACCCGTCCCCTCTCCCACAGCGACCCCCCGTCGCTGGAAACGGATCGCGCCATGAGTGACGCGCCGGAAAACTCGAAGCCGTTCACATCTTTCGAGTTCACGAAGCACTACTCCACGATGCTCGCTGAGCTCATTCCCGATGCGGCGATCCAGGTCGCTGGCAAGCTGAGCCTCAAGGCGACGACCGACGACGACCGCGAGATCGAGATCTCCCTCGACAACGCGTTTCGTGACTACGAAATCTCCCCCGAGTTCGATGTCGTCTTCGATGCCTACGCGCAGGCGTTCCTCGGGAGCGTGTATCCAGAGGACGAGTTCAAGGTCGAACTCCACTGCCTCGTGCCGGTGATCCGGGGGCCTCAGTTCATCGCCGGGCTCAGAGAGAAGCTTGGGCTTTCCGAGGGCGAAACGGACGAGACGCTCCCCGCACACGAGCCAGTCAACGAGCACCTCTCCCTCTTCTACGTTCACGACAGCGCCGACGCGGTCGATTACCTCACGCAGCAAGAACTCGACTCGACGGGAGCTCCGCCGGAGCGGTTGCGAAAGGTCGCGGTGGAGAACTTGCACGCGATCCTCCCGGAGATCCAACTCCACGGGACCGACGGCGTGGTCATGCTCGTCGCGGGAGGGAACTACGAAGCGAGCCTCATCCTGTACAACTCGCTCTGGGATGACGACACCCTGCCGATCGAGGAAACCCCGATCATCGGCGTCCCGAACCGTGACGTACTGATCGTGACGGGAAACACGCAGCCGGAGCGCATCGAGCAGACGCGCGCCTTCGTCGAGGACTCCTTCGCGAGCGGCGATCATCCGATCTCGAAGGAGTTGTTCATCCGGGTGGCTGGCGGCTGGCAGCGGTACGAGGGATGATGCCAAGGACCTGCGACCTCGGTCGCGGGCCCGCGCGCTGATCAGCGTCTTCGAGACTTACTCGCTCTTGCCCGCATAGGGCTCCACCGCCGCGATTTGCTTCGCGAAAACTGTCGCGTCGGTCGTCGGCAACTGACACACGCGGTCCTCGCAAACGTACGCGGTCACCTTCCCCCCCTGACAGACCTTGCCCCCGATCAGAGGGATCCGCTTCGCCATCGCCTCTAGATCCTCTCCTTCGGTGACGACCACCAAGAGGTGGTTCGGAAGGTAGGTCTGGCGTAGCACCGCGAGGAACGGTTCGAGGTTCGCCGCGTCATTCGGGCGGACAATAATGATCTGTTTCACCTTGTCGATCGAAGCGTCGAGCGCAGAAGCGAGAGCGGGCATTCCGCGGCCTCCGGCGAGGACCACCGAGAACGCCTCGAACACTTTCAGAGCGCTCAAGCGATAGGCGTCCTTCGTGGTCAGCTCATGGAGTCTGAGAAGATTTCGGGCGGCGAAGGAGTTCCCCGCGGGCACAGCCCCGTCGTACCCTGGCTTCTGACGCACCAAGAGCCCTTGTTCGCGATCGCTCGCCATGAAGTAGCCACCCGCCGCTGGATCCCAGAAGTGCGCGTCGAGGGCGTTCTGCAATTGGATGGCAAAGTCGAGCCACGCGACGTCTTGGGTCGACTCGAAGAGATCGAGCACTCCGTGGATCAGGAACGCGTAGTCGTTCAGCACTCCCCGATGCGAAGTGAGACCCAGACGAGACGTACGCTTGAGAGCTCCGCCTTGCCACATCTTCTGCTTGATAAAGGTCGCCGCACGTCGTGCTGCCTCGGTGAAACGCGCGTCGTCGAGAATCAGGCCTCCGCGCGCCATCGCGGAAATCATCAGTCCGTTCCAACCCACGAGCACCTTGTCGTCGAGAATCGGTTTCGGGCGGGTCTCCCGGATTGCGTAGAGCTTCTGGTACGCCCCCGTGAGCGTGGCGACGAGCTCTTCAACTGGAATGCCCAGTTTCTCCGCAGTGACATCTCGGTGTTGCGCAGCGCGCAGGATGTTCCGTCCCTCGAAGTTTCCGCTCGGGGTCACCGGGTGGTGCGCGAGGAAAACGCGGAACTCTTCCCGCTCGAGGATGGCCCCCACCTCGTCGGGGGTCCACGTGAAGAACCACCCCTCTTCCGAGTGTCCGGCGGGGTTCTTGCTATCGGCATCGGTCGCCGAGTAGAAGCCGCCAGCCGGTGCGGTCATCTCGCGCAGAACGTACTCGAGCACCTCGCGCGCGATCCGTGCAGCCTTCGGATGACCGGTGACTTGGTATGCGTCGAGATACACGTTCACGAGCTGCGCATTGTCGTAGAGCATCTTTTCGAAGTGCGGAGTGAGCCAGATCGCATCGACGGTGTAGCGATGAAAACCGGAGCCGACGTGATCGTAGATGCCACCGTCCGCCATCTTGTCGAGGGTGTGGGTGACCACGTGGAGAGACTGCGGGTCACCGGTGCGGCGATGGTGGCGCAAGAGCAGATCGAGGGTCACCGGCCGCGGAAACTTCGGTTGGCCTCCGAAGCCTCCGTTCTTCTCATCGAACGTGCCGTGGAGTCCCTGGATCGCCGTCGCGATCGCCTCCGCCCCCGGCACCCCCGCAGGAGGTGGGGGCGCTGACATCTGTTGGATGCGCTGGGTGATCTGCTTCGCCGATTCCGCCACGCGCTCGGGATTCTCGCGATAGACGCGCTCGAGCTCTTTGAGAATCGTGAAGAAGCCCTGCCGCGCTCCCCGCGCTCCATCGAAGGGGGGAAAGTAGGTCCCGCCGAAGAACGGTTTGCGGTCCGGGGTCATGACCACCGTCATCGGCCAGCCGCCGCGCTTCGTCAGCACGCGCACCGCGTCCATGTAGATCGCATCGACATCGGGGCGTCGCTCCCGATCGACCTTGATCGCGACAAAGTGTTCATTGATGTACTGCGCAATCTGCAGATTCTCGAACGACTCTTCTTCCATGACGTGGCACCAGTGGCACGTGGTGTAACCGACACTCATCAACACCGGTCGGCCGAGCGCGCGCGCAATCTCGAACGCTTCGTCTCCCCACGGATGCCAGTCGACCGGGTTGTGGGCGTGTTGCAGGAGGTAGGGACTGTTTTCGAGGATCAGTCGGTTCGTGTAGAGCGGCTTCCCTTGGGCGTCGAGATGACTCGTGCGCGCCTTGTACTCGGACCCCTTCGCTTCAAATGCATCGCTCAGGGTCGTCGCAAGCTCGTCGGAGTAGGGCACTCCGCCCGGAGCCCGATCCTCCCCGCGCGCGACGGAAGAGACGCAGAAGGTCGAAAGGAAGAGGAAGAGTGAGAGAGTGATGGTGAGCAGAATCGCAAACGGGGAGCTCACTCCGGTCGTGTGAGAGGTGGTTCCGAGCTGGTGGCGCATCGTCGTCCTTCCATGGAGTCGACGACCAGGATAGCACGGGGCTCTACATCAGCGTGAGAAGCGGATGAGGTCCGCGAACTTCACCGAGAAGTCTTCATTGAGCTCACGCGAGCTCCCCGGAGAGGGCGCTTTACCAAAGCCTCGGGTCCTCTATCATGCAGGCTGTATGCACCTGACTGCGCCCCCCGTGCTGTTTCTGGACTACGGAAGGAAGACGATGTCTCGACCTGTCTTCTCGACGCCGGTGCTCGCAAAACCGGTGCTCGCAAACCGGTGCTCGCAATACTGGTGCTCGCAATACTGGCGCTCTCAGCCCCGTGTTTCGGGCACGGAACCGTGATCTTCCCCGTGAGTCGCGTGTTCAACGTCTATCAGGCGAACCCCGACAATCCGAGCTTTCCACTCGCGGCGGCCGCAGTGGCGATCGATTGCACGACGTCGTACTACACGTGGAACGAGCTCTCTCGAAACATCTCAAGCGCGGTGATCGCGGGTCTCCCACCGGGGTTCGATTACTCGCCGTGGGTTCCCGATGGACAACTCGCGAGCGGCGGGCGGGTCGATCCCATATCGACGGAGTATCCGCGCACGTATGCAGGGCTCGATCAGGTGAGCGCCGAATGGCCCGCAACTGCGCTCGACGCGGGGACCACCATCACCGTCGATTTTCACGCGACGGCGCCGCACGATCCGAGCGTGTGGGACGTGTGGATGACGACGAACGCCTGGAGCGCCGATCAGCCGCTCGTCTGGGGGCAGATGGAGTACCTCGGCCGGCCGAGCCCGGTCCTCGGTGCAAGCCACTACACCTTTGATCTCACGATTCCCGCCGATCGCCAAGGGCGCCATGTGCTCTGGGTCGCGTGGCATCGGGACGACCCGGTCGGCGAGGTGTTCTTCTCGACTTCCGACCTGCTGATCAGCGGGGTGGTCCATCCGCCGAACGAGTTCATCCGCGGCGATACGACTCAGGACGGCGCGGTGAACATCGCCGATCCGATCGCGAGCCTTGCGGTCCTGTTCACCGGAGTCCCGAACGATTGCGCCGACTCGATCGACGCAAACGACGACGGCAACCTCGACATCTCTGACCCGGTCTACACGCTCGCGTTCCTCTTCTCGGGGCAGGCACTGCCGCCCTTGCCGTATCCGTTGTGCGGAGACGATGGCTCGGGGGATGGAATCGGGTGTGATGCGTTTGTGGGATGCCCGTAGGCAGCTCAATCTAAGCCTTCACAACCCGCGCGCGCACGGTTCTTCCCGACGCGGTTCTTCCCGACGCGGGCCGTGCACCGTACGCATTGCGAGTGTCGATGACCAGAGGCACATGCTCTCCCACCAGATCCCAATCGATCGCGCTGTGGTCGGTGACTACGATGGCGCAATCAAACTCTTTGAGCGCCTCCGCGGTGAGCGGGACCGATTCGAGGTCCAGGTCGTAGCGGCGCATGCGGGGGAAGCGTGGCACCCAAGGGTCGTGGTATGACACTTCCGCCTTCTCGTCGAGGAGGCGCGCGATGATCTCCGCCGCCGGCGTCTCGCGGGTGTCATCGACATTCGGCTTGTAGGCGACTCCGAGAACGAGCACGCGAGCACCCTCGAGCACCTTTCCCTCGTCCCCGAGCGCCGTCTGCACTCGACACACCACGTGCTTCGGCATCGCGGTGTTGATCTCCCCCGCGAGTTCGATGAACAGCGTCGGGAAACCCACCCGCTTCGCTGCCCAGGTCAGATAGAAGGGGTCGATCGGAATACAGTGGCCGCCGAGCCCGGGACCCGGGCGGAACTCTTGGAATCCGTACGGCTTCGTGGCCGCCGCTTCGATCACTTCCCAGACGTCGATATCCATCTTCTCGAGGATCAGCTTCAGCTCGTTGACAAGTGCGATGTTCACCGCTCGGTAGACGTTTTCGAGGAGCTTCGCCGCCTCGGCGACTTCGGCAGAACGCACCGGTTGAACGGCGGTGTAGGCGATCCGGTAGAGATCCGCCGCGAGCTCGCCGCTCACCAAATCGAGCCCTCCGACGAGCTTCGGCACGTCGACCGTCCGCGGCTCGACCCGACCCGGATCCTCGCGCTCAGGGCTGAACGCAAGAAACACATCCCGCCCGATCACCCACCCCGCGTTCGAAAAGATCGGCGCGAGCACTTCGCGCGTGGTTCCGGGGTACGAAGTCGATTCGAGAACGACCAGAGCGCCCGGTTGAAGATGCTTCGCGACTGCGCGCGCGCTCGCCTCGACGTAGGAGAGATCCGGCTCTCGGTGCTCCCCGAGGGGAGTCGGCACGCAGATGAGCACCGCGTCCGCTTCCGCGAACCGCGCCGGGTCAGTGGTGCCGACGAAGTTTTCCGACTTTGCGAAACTCTGCCACTCGGTCTCAGGAATATGTCGGAGATAGCTCTCCCCGCGCGCCAGGCAGGCGATCTTCTCGGGATCGATATCGAACCCGATCACCCGCTGACCTGCGGCGAGGAACGCGGCCGCGACCGGCAATCCCACGTAACCAAGTCCGACCACCGCGATGGTGCTTCCTCGGCCCTGAATACGCTCTCGGGGTTTCGGGGCGACTGCGTCAGGCATCGGTTCTCCTCTGGAACTGGATCGACGGCGAGGAGGATACCCGCTCGGCATCGCGCGAGGTCAGCGGAACGACGGAATTGACCCGCCCGCGCTGCGCGGGGGCCTCCCCCCCCCGGCGGTCGATCTGGGCCACCCATCGTAGACTTCACCAAGACCATTGGTTCTAGGAGGCCGCAGACCGCCCCACCTCGGTTCAAGTCACTTTGCGGTCGGGATTCTCTGAGGAGGCCCTCTCTTGCTGCGCATGAACAAACTGCCCAAGCCGAGACTGCAGATGACGATGATCTCGATGTTCGTCGTCGTCGGCTCATTGGGCCTGATCGTCTTCTTTGCCCTCTCTCTCGCCAAACTGGGCAAGCTCCTCGGCTCCGTTCCCGAAGCGCGAGTGCTCCTCGAGCAGGCACAATTGGGGCTGCTCACCGAGCTCTGGATCGCGCTCGCATTGATGGTGCCGGTCCTGGTCATGGTCGGGATGTTCGTCACCTTTCGTGTCGCGGGCCCACTCGTCGCACTCGAACGGTATCTCACGCAACTCGCGGAGGGCGAAGATCCAGGAGAATGCCACTTCCGGCGTGGCGATGAGCTGCGTGAACTCAGCGAACTCGCCACACGCGTCGGAGATCGCATGCGCGAGCTGTCGCAGAAAGCGACTCTCACTCCGATCCCGATTCCTGAGCTCCCCATTGCAGATCGCGAGGAGGAACTCACTCCATGAGAGTGCGGACCAGTGAACGGGGTTTTTCCTCGCTCGAGATGATGATCTCGATCCTCCTCTTCATGTCTCTCTTCGCAGCGATGGGGACGAGTGCGAGCTCTGTGAACTTGCAGCTGCAAGAGTCGAACCGTACGAGCCAGTCGGGAGAGACCGCCCGCATCGCCCTGGATCACATCGTGCGCGAGCTGCGCGGAGGTGCCCGAGGCACGGCGACGCCGGCAACCCCGGCGCCGTCGAGCTCGATCACCTACCGCGTTGTCGAGGGATGGACCAACGGAGCTCAGGCATTGTCCGCCCCAAAGACTCTCGCGCTCGTAGGGACCACCCTGCAACTTGATGGGGTCACGCTGGTCGATGGCGTCGACGTGCTCGAGATCAGTCGCGTCGGGAACTTGGTCACGATCCGGGTGACCGCCGAAGTGCCTCTCAACGAACAAAGTGTCGTCTCGACCGAGTGGGTGGCTCATGTCGCGAACTAGTATCAATTCCGCGCCTTCGCGCAGCAACTCCGCGCCTTCGCACGAGGCAGGGTTCACCCTGATCGAACTGGTGATGACGCTCGCGGTCCTCGCCGTCGGAATGCTGGCGCTCGCGATGGTTCTCGTTTCTTCGACCCGACAGACGATCGACTCTCGCGAGTCGAATCTGATCTCGATCTCGATCTCGAACGCGATCGAGAACATCCGAGCCGTCGCCTTTGCGGATGTCGCTACGACCTTCGGAACCGGGGGCACCAGCCAGTTTTGGTGCACGGAAACCGGCGAGCTCTCGTTCGTGAACCCGGGCGACGCGCCCGTTTCTGGAACCATCACGATCTATGCGACCGAGGACTCGATTCCAGCCACATTCGCCGGCATGAACGGCGGCTACGACCTCGACGAGGATGGCACGATCGAATCGACTCCGACCGCCGACTACCAGCTCCTTCCGATCCGTCTCGCGCTGACGTCCACGCTGAACGGCGCAGCAACGGTCGTTTCGGTCGACTATGTCGCCCGCGACCTCGCCGATTGAACGGGCGCAATCCGAGGGTAGCGTCCGTTCAAAAGTAGTGCTCTCATCTCCTCCCCACGTCACTGCCCCGCAGTACCGATAAGAGGAGACCCATGGCCCCTTCCAACTCGACTCCGTCAGACCTCTATCCCTCCCTCACCTACGGCGACGCTCCCGCCGCGATCGAATGGCTCTGTCGTGCCTTCGGGTTCACGCAACGACTCGTGGTGCCGGGCCCGGCGGGAACCATCATGCACTCTGAGCTGAGTCTCGGCGGGGCCGTGGTGATGGTGAACTCGTCCCGACCTGAAGCGGGTCGCGTCGCGCCTCCAACCGATGGCCCGGTGCACGGCGCGCTGTCTATCTTCGTCGCTGATCCCGACGCCCACTACGCGCGAGCGCGCGCGGCCGATGCGAAGATCACGCAAGAGCTCAAAGATGAGGAGTACGGGGCGCGCGGTTACATGGCCACGGATCCCGGCGGGCACCAGTGGTACTTCGCGAACTATCGCCCCGGTCGGTGGTGGGGTGGGGAGAGTGACTTGTCGGGGGCTTGAGCCGGCCTCCTTCAACAACCGCCGGAACTGCAGTTGATCCCATCCGACGTCGGATCGCTCCCGCAAGTCAGACCCGGCGCCATCGGCGGCGCCCCGCCCCCGAAAATGTAGCCGAGCTCGCTGATGACATCGCCGAGATCGAGCACGCCGTCATCCGAGAAGTCGCATGCGTCGGGGCAATCTGGAGTGGCTCCCCCTCCAAAGAGATGGACGAGCAGACTGATCGCATCAGAGATGTTCAAGGTGGCATCGACGTTACAATCACCGCGACGGAAATCGCCTGGTGCACTGCCGATCACCGCCTCGACCGCCCGCACGATCAGATCGCGACCCGCCGCATTCGCCGCGAGGAAGGTCGTATCCTCGTAGGGGAGGAACACGCGCCGGGCGGGGGGGAAGTACCCCGAAAGTAGCGGCGCACCCGCCTCTGCGAAAAGAATCGTTCCTTCGGTCGCCACCCCCACCCGAGTCGCCAGCAGCTCGACACCCACTCCAAAGGGCGCGAAGCCGACACTCAACGATGCGCTCCCCGCGACGGCCAAAGAGCCGGCAGCGAGACCTTGGGTCAACGGATGGTTCGCATCCACGATATCGATGGCGCTCTGTCCGCCGACCACCGTACCGCCGCTGGAGAGCGGTTCCCGGGCCGCGGAGAGCATCGCGGTTTCCCAGAAAATGAGCGGGACTAGGGCAGTGCGAAACTCACCCCCCACGTTCGAGGAGAGCACGCTCGAGCTCACGATCACGACGTCGTATCCGGCGGCGAGGGCTGTGGCGTTCGGGCGATTGGACGGCTCATCGTCGAAGTGATCGACCACGTAACCTGCGCTCTCGAGGTGATCCACGATCGCAATGTCACTCGCACTCGGCGGGATCGATCCGCCGAGGAGCGCAACGAACTTCAGATCACCGACCCGCACGAAGTTTCCCTTCTCGGCAATCTGCACTCCCGCCGATCCGGTGACGGTCAAGCGCACGTTGTAGGTGCCGTCGATGGTGTAGAGGTGGGTCGGAGCCGGGCCACTCCCGGTCGTGCCATCTCCGAAGTCCCAGCTCCACGCGGTCGCACCGGGGACATCCGAGGCGTCTTGGAACGAGACGAACAGTGGGCCCGGGCCTTGCACGTTGGTCGCGGTGAAATCGGCGAAACCGACGTAGCGCACACGCAGGATGTTCGCG
>ERZ891418.736-NODE-736-length-10807-cov-6.663597_pt1 | contig 10807 bp, 9 predicted proteins | sample MGYA00521236_ERZ891418 | MGnify/ENA primary metagenome ERZ891418 (study PRJEB32303, sample SAMEA104408696) | aquatic metagenome | biome: Brackish water; feature: Chemocline; material: water | place: Baltic Sea | collected 2014-10-18T10:34:00 | depth 100 m ... | reverse complement strand
CACCCACATAAAAACAGGCGAAGCGGGTAAGTTAATTCTGAACGACGCCTAAGGTCACGCTTGACTCAAGACCGAACGGTCCTGCGATTGCTGCTTTTCTTCTTGCGGGAGGTCGGCGGCCGAATCGAATCGGCAGCTCCAACGCATGGTCAGTCCATCATCTTTACTCTGGCAAGTATCCGTACTTGAATCGAGACTCGACGACGCACGCTCAAAAGCTCGGACGGCATTTCAGCCAGAGTGCTGGAGTCGTAGCTGCTCAGCCGATTGCAGATGCGATCTGTGACGAGTTCCCGTTCTTTTCTTGGCTACTTCGGGCTGAGGCTTTTCGACTCTTCGGCTACGACCCGGACGGAGTCTTCTCCGGCGAACAGGACGACTTCGGATTTGTGCCTGACAGAAGTTGCGAAGTGATCTTCGTCGAGAAGCGAAGAGTAATTTGAGACCGGAATCCACCGTGACGTCGGCTCTTTACGATTTCGCAAGATTACGGTTCAGACCCATTTCGCGACTCTGAAGTTTGCGTTGCCAACGTCCTTCCATCGACAGGATGTCCTTGTGATCCGCTGCCGTGCCAGCAACTTCAAGGATGGCCACCTGGTAGTCACTGGGGTCACGTGATTTGAGACCAAGGTTGCCGCCGTGAAGGTAAGACACTCAGACGTTTTGAAGGTGTCGGGGACTAAGTCAGGATGCCGAAAGTCTGCCCGAACATCCACTGCGAACTCGGTCATATTCGGACTCAGTCATCGTTACCCCGACTACCCTGACGAGTGAAATTGACTTCCACGGATCACGAGTGGAGTTACCCGGACTACCCCGAAACGGATAATTCGAGTTGCCATCAATGCAAGGTTCGCTACGATTGCAATCGGTCTAATCGCAGTTGTGGACTGTGGTTAGGAGAAAAGCAGTTCGGTTGCAGCCTGTCGAATAGCGTTCTCACACGGTGGAAGTCACTGGTTCGAATCCAGTATCGCCCAACTTGAACGGTCGGAGCAGCGGCGGGTGGGACATGCACAGCAACGTCGAGCGCAGTATGAAAAGCCGCGGCTCGGAAATCGACCAGGGCGTGTCCGCTCTGATCGAGGACCTTCACCAACGAGGCATGCAGGACGACGTGCTGGTCGTCGTGACCGGTGACTTTGGTCGCACGCCGCGCATCAACAAGCGCGCCGGCCGCGATCACTGGGGCAACCTCTGCACACTCGCGCTGTCGGGCGGAGGCCTCAACATGGGGCAGGTCATCGGCGAGTCCTCCGCCAAGGCTGAGGTTCCTCACACGTCCCCGATTCGGCCTCACGATTTGATGGCTACGATCTTCGAGCTGTTCGGAATTCCGCTCCGGCAGCAGATTGTCAACTTCCAGGGCCGGCCGGTATACCTGCTGGAGAATGGCCAGCCGATCAAAGAGCTGGCCTGAAAGCTCGTTGGTCTGAAAGCTCGGACTGTCGGTCCGCTAATGGAATCCCTTTCGGCGCTGCATGTCGTATCGCTGCAGCGAGTCCTCGATGATGGGATACGCCGTGGCGACCGGAGCGAACTCGTCGACTTCAACGGACTTTTCTTCCAGTTGTTTGTAGTCCTGGAAGAATCGTCGCAGCATGGCCAGCCGGTGGGGAGGAAGTTCAGAGGAGTCGTGAAAGCTGTTGTACTCCGGGTCGTGAGTCGCCACGGCGAGCACTTTGTGATCGGGCTTGCCGCAGTCGATCATCGTCATCAGACCGATTGCCCGCGAAGCAACGATGGTTCGCGGAGCCACTGGCTCCTGACACAGGACGAGCACATCTAACGGGTCGTCATCTTCGGCAAGGGTCTGGGGAATAAACCCGTAATTCGCGGGGTAATAGACTGCCGAGTAAAGAATCCGGTCGAGCTTCAGCAGCCCGGTTTCCTTGTCGAGTTCGTACTTGACGTTCGATCCTTTTGGGATCTCGATGATCGTATTGAACTCCGCCGGCAGGTTGATTCCCGGAGTCACATCATGCCATGGATTCATTGTTCCGCCTGAATGCTCTGAAGAGGGCCGATTTAATCAGTTGAGACACACTACGGCGAGCCCAGCCTGATTGCAAAAAAGCTCGCGGAGCGACAAGTGACATCACGACCGGGAACTGTCAACCCTCGCCACATGGGTTCCTGCACATGCTCTTACTGATTTGCTGTGCAACTTCCTCGCTGGACGACGAGCTGGCTTCGCTGGACGACGAGCTGACAATCGATGCCGCTCGGCTCCGCGTCATACGGCTGCCGCATGCAGGCAGCGGTCACTTCGTTAGAAGTTTGTAATTCGCCGACGAAATACACCTCCGTCAGACGTGCCGATTCATTTGAACGGATTTCGTGGCCAGCGGTTGAGCCGATGTTTTACTCGCGGAGTGGTCCGTCCGTTGAACTGGCTTCGATTGGAACTGGCTTCGAATCGTCCGAGGAGGCGACCTGCTCGAATCACCAAATGCGTCGCCGGCAGTTCGCCCTGGTCCCAATTGGTTTTTATCTGGCGAAAAAAAGAACCCAACCCGGGCGCAGAGACAGCCAGCAATTGCCATTGCGTGCAGGTCAGGCATTTGTGGCAAACGATATCCCAGGTTGGGCTCCGACATAGTTATCGCAAACCGGGGCAAAAAGCGGACACCCATTTGGCCAGGAAACGGAAACCCGCAGGACTTTGCGGGTGTCCGTACGCAACTCATCCCGGAGGCTGAGGGTTTCTGCCCACGTCAGGCCGAGATGCGTAACTTTTACAATGGGGGTAAAACACTCGACGAACCTGAAGGCGTAAGATGGGCAGCCGGGGCGAACAGGCGAGACCTCTTGCGTCATCACCGAGTCATCGGATCAACTGAAACTCGGGGAGCATCACGAGAACCCACAGGAGGCTGGCTGCCTCCGCAGTGTTGGGGTCGGTTCCGAGAAGGGCCGAGGCAATCTGCTGTTCTTCAGTCGTCGGGGACCGGCTAAGACCACGTTGATAAAGGTCGTTCATGAGCGAAGCCGGTTTCCCCTCAAAGCCAGGTTTATCAAGCAACCGTTGGGCACCGCTGGTGAGGATCTGATCCAGCGTTGTTCCATTGGTCAGTTCGAGGACCTGCAGCATCGTCGCGCGGTCGTCGCGTCGAGTGACTACCTGCTCGCGACCGGGCTGGCCGAGCGCCCGCGTCAATGGCGAGGCATCGGCGAGGACCGATCTCACCTGTTGAATCGACTCCCCGGCATGCCCGGCCACGAGGCGGCCGAATGTGCCTGCAATCTGCCACGGACCGTCGGAGGGGCCGGCGACTCGAACAGCCTGCTGCCACTCCTTTGGCCGGCCAGCTGTTGCTTCCCAATTTGCCGGAACGGCCCCACTCGTCAGCCACTCGCTTTTCTGAGAGCTGACGAGCTGCCCGATTCTGCGGTTGCCTTTCCAGGCGTCGATCTGGCAGATCAGACCTGCAGGATTGGGCGAGCCGGTTTTGGCTCCATTCCCGTCGCCCCAGTTGCGAGCGGTGATCCGCACGGAATTCGAACCGACTTTGCAGAGGCCGGTCAGGTCAATCACCTCCGGCTGATTCCAGCTTTTGCCTGAGGCCATGTTTCGGACTTGTTCGTTGACGACGAGGCGGAATTCGTTGTCGCACGCGACGACCGCGGTGACGCGGTCCGGTTTTTCTTTCAGGTTGAGCTCACTGTAAAAGTAAACGGTCGCAGGCTCGGCGAGCCTGGCCGCTTCGGGCTCGTTCCAGATCCACTCGGCGGCAACTTCTGGAGTCGGTCCTTCTTCACTTTTCGAGAGGACCTTCAGAACGTCGAGCAGTTGTCCGCCCTGGGCGCGGCCGTCGCGATTTCGCATCCCGTCACTCGGCGTTTGCCAATCACCGGTGAGTGTTGCAACTGCGTCGACGAATTGCTCCGCTGTCATGCGACGCACCAGTGGCCCGCGAAAAACAAACTCGTCGCTGCCGGCTTCCTGTTCGCGAGCCTCGCCGATTGCCTGCCGTTGCCAGGCGTTCGAAGTGCAGATACGGGCGAGGGTGTGTTTGAGGTCGTATCCGCTGGCAACAAAATCTGCGGCGAGCCAGTCAAGCAGGTCCTCGTTCCAGGCAGGCCGCTCCATTTCATCGATTGGTTCGACGAGACCTCGACCGAACAGATTGGCCCACAGCCGATTGACGATCGTGCGGGGAAAGCGACCGTTCTGCGGGCTGGTGATGATTGTCGCAAGCTCTTTGAGTCGGTCGGCTCGCGCCGCACCTTCGGTGATTTTTCCCAGTGCGGGGAACATGAACGCGGGCTTCGCGATGTCTCCTGTCGGCTTGTCGCAGTGGTGCACCTCGACCGGACCGTCGGCAAAAATTCCGGCCATGCCGTACGCGTCGGCCAGTTTCCAGTCGTTAATAAAGCTGTCGTGGCACGAGGCACACTTCAGATTCGTCCCGAGAAACACCTGAGCCACTGTCTGAGCGGCCTGCATCTCGCGCCGCTGACTGGCGTTGACAACGCCTCGCCACTGGATGCCGTGCAGAAATCCCTCGGCCCCTGGGACGGGATCAACCAGTTCCCGCACGAACTGGTCGTACGGTTTGTTGCGAAACAGCGACTCGTAAATCCAGCCGGTAATCTGCTTCCGGCCGCCGTCGATGAAACCCGTTCCTCGATACGCGTTCCGCAGTGCGTCATTCCAGAATGTCAGCCAGTGGTCGGCGTACGCCCGGTCGGCGGCAAGGAGTTCTTTTATGTAGAGCTCTCGTTTGTTCGCATTCGAGTCGGCCAGAAATTTCTCCAGCCGCTCGGGCGAGGGAAGCAGTCCGGTCAGATCGAGGGCGACTCGGCGGACGAAGGTTCGGTCTTCGACAACCGGACCGGGGGTGACCGAATGGTCTTTCGAGTACGAGTCCACAAACCGGTCGATTGGATTCACGGCGATGCCAGCGGGGATCTGCACTTCACGCAGGGCGAGCGGCCGCTCAGCAGCTGCCTGGCCTGCGAATGCCAGGATCGCGGCGATCGATGCAACAAATCGGGCGAGCGTTTTCATGGGTATCTCAAAGCCAGGAAGGCTCAATGAAGAGCGAAACGATGATGTCGGATGCGTGTCACAGCAGCTTACAATCCGCAGCTTACAATCCGCTGGCGTTGAGGCCAAATGCGCAGCCTTGCGTTGGTCCAGGCCCCTCCTATAATCCCTGTCGAGTTAGAAACTCAGCTTCCGCAAGGGTTTCCTGCACGTAAACTCCCCGCGTACCTCTCGTTGAGAACACAATGTATCGCTGGTTCACAGATGTTTTCCGGGCTTGCTGGACTGTCCTTCATGGCATGTCGGTGACAATCCTCACGATGGCCAGAACCTATCGCCGCCGCACGTTTACTGAGTCCTTCGAGTATCCGGAGGTTCCGGTACCGGTGAAGGCTCGTTATCGAGGTTTTCATCGCTTCGACCTGACGACCTGCATCGGCTGTGAAAAATGCGCGGTGGCCTGTCCGGTCGACTGCATCTATATCGAGAAAGTCAAAAGCCCCGTTGGCAAGGGTTTCCGGATCGACGGTTTTGCGGTCGACTACACGAAGTGCATGTTCTGTGCTCTTTGTATTGATCCCTGTCCCGTTGACTGCATTTTCATGGGGTCCAACTTCGACCTCAGTTGCTTCAGCCGCGATGGCTGCATCGTCGATTACGCCAAGCTGCCGCTGCAGACCGCCTGGGGTCGGGCGACTTTGAATCCGACATCCGTTGCCGAGTCCAAAGTTCTCTACGAACCGGTCTGGATCAAAGGCGAGCCAAGTCCCTTTGTTGATGCCGAGGGTTAACCATGACTGGCAAAGACTCCCGGAGAACGTTCACCCTTGAGGAAGCCAATCAGCGGCTTCCTCTTGTGCGTGCCATCGTGCAGGACATCGTGGATCTTTTCCGCGACGTCTCAGAACGACGCGACCGGCTCGCCACCATACGAGCCAGACACGGCGCGGATTCGGCATCAAGCTCGCTTTACTCGGAAGAGAATGAGCAGATTGAGCAGGACCTCAAGCACGATGAAGAGCGGTTGCGAGGATTCATCGAAGAACTGCACCAGTTGGGAATTGAATTCAAAGACCCCGTCAAAGGGCTCGTCGATTTTCCATCGATGGCGGACGGGCGGGTAGTTTATCTCTGCTGGATGCTGGGTGAGCCGGAAGTCCGGTTCTGGCATGAGCTGGAAGAAGGCTTTGGCGGTCGCCAGCCAATCCTGGTGGAGTCGATTGCCACAAGTGATTCGGCTGACACGGAATCCTGAGACTGCCTTTTCAATCTGAACGGCGACTACTGAAAACTGAAGCACTGATTGACGGGCGGTGGGATGCCGTTCGATCCAGAGGAAACCCATGTCGGATCTCGTACTTCACATTGCACTGTTCGTCGTGGCCGGCACGTTGATCGTGATGGCTCCGCTGTTGATTGGCCGGCTCGTCCGACCGTCGCTGCCGACTCCCGAAAAAGATGCCGTCTACGAGTGTGGCGAACCGACGATCGGTTCAAGCTTCATTCAGTTTGACCTGCGGTTTTACACCGTCGCCCTGCTGTTCATCGTCTTCGATGTGGAAGTCGCGTTCTTCTTCCCCTGGGCGACGCTCTACGGCGGATCGATGCAGCTGGCTGATACTCAACTGAGTGCAGAAGCGCGAGCCGAAGTCAGCAGCAAGCTGTTGAATGCGGCCCCCGGCTACCCTGAAGGCATCTCCGCTGAGTCCGCACTTCAGCTTGGACAGCTGGCTTTCTTCGACATCCTCGTCTTCTTCGGCGTTCTGCTGGTGGGATTCGCCTACGTCTGGAAACGGGGCGACCTGGAATGGATTCGTGCCGCATCGAACTCGTCTGCAGCGAGAGCCAATCCGCCACCGGCCAGTCCACGCGCGAACCAGTCGGTCGCTACAAAACCGGACCCCGAATTAGTTTCATAAGACGCTCGTCGTCGCAGCATTTGTGAACTCACTTCCTCAGCTCCAGCCAGGACAGCACCAAGAATGACCGCTGAAGAAATTCGCGATCTGCTCGTCGAGACGTTTGGCGAAGAAAAGATCAACGGCGCCAATCTGGACGCGATCGACCCCTGGGTTGAAGTCGCTCCTGCCGCCATCGCTGAAGTCGCCACGTTCCTCAAACACGACGAGCGAACGAAGTTCGACCACCTCAACTGCCTGTCCGGGGTCGACTACCTTCAGCCGGATCCCAAAAAGGCAAAAACCTTCAACCACGAACCTCACATTCAGGTCGTTTACCACCTCAGCAGCTACGACCTCAAACATAAGATCACCGTGAAGGTGAAACTCCCACGCTGGAAGGACGGAAACGAAGGCGACCTGCCCGAAGTTCCAACTGTTTCCGGCGTCTGGAGAATCGCCGACTGGCACGAACGCGAGACGTTCGACCTGGTTGGTATCAACTTCGTTGGACACCCGAACCTTGTTCGAATTCTGTGTGCCGAGGACTGGGTGGGCCATCCACTCCGCAAGGACTATGAATTTCCGCTCGAGTACCACGGAATGCGGTGCAAGTAGGTCAGGCTCTGCCTGACGAAGTCTCGGCTTCATTGAAAGATTGTTTTACCACGACAGATCGTTTTACCACGACAGAATCACGCTGAGGACTCAGCGGACAACTTCGTCAGGCACAGCCTGACCTACGGGATGAATCATGAGCGTCACAGTTGAAGATCCCCGGATTGTTGAATTCGACGTTCGGACAGACGAAATGCTCGTCAACATGGGGCCACAGCACCCCAGTACGCACGGCGTGCTGCGACTGCTGCTGCGGACCGATGGCGAGATCGTCAATGAAGTCACTCCGCATCTCGGCTACCTGCACCGCTGTGCCGAGAAAATTGGCGAGAACCTCAGCCCCGTCCAGTGGATCCCCTACACGGACAGGATGGACTACCTCGCCGGGATGAACATGAACCTCGGCATGTCGCTCGCCGTGGAAAAGCTCATCGGAATGGAAGTCCCCGAGAAGGCGATGACACTGCGAGTTCTCATCGGCGAGCTCGGTCGAATTGCCAGCCATCTGGTCGGCATGGGAGCGTATGGCCTGGACCTGGGAACGTTCAGCCCGTTCCTGTACGCGTTCCGCGAGCGGGAAATTATCCTCGACCTGTTCGAAGAAGCCTGCGGCGCGCGGCTCACCTACAGCTACCTGACGATTGGGGGAGCGACACATGACCTGCCCGGAGTCATCCCGATTCCGCCGGGACTTGCTCAGCTGACTGGTCGAGACCCGAATTCGGCAGTTCAGTGGACCGAAGCGCTGACTATGTTCCTTGACTGGCTGGAACCCCGGATCAAGGAGTACCACGCGCTCCTGACCCGCAATCACATTTTCATCAAACGCACAGCCGGGCTTGGCGTGATGGATCGCGAAATGGCGATCGATTATGGCTGCACCGGACCGGTCCTGCGCGGCAGCGGAGTCGACTTTGACCTGCGTCGCGACGGAGACCCGATCTACACGCGAATGTACGAGGGTTACGTCTGGAAAGTGATCAACGCTCCGTTCGCCGACGCCCCGCGCGAAGTGGTCCTCGGCGACAACTGGTGTCGTTTCTATGTCCGGATGCTGGAAGTCAAAGAGGCAATCAGCCTGGTCCGGCAGGCAATCGAAAAGTACCCGTCGGCAAAAGGAAAATTTCGAGATTCACACAAGATGTCGGCCAAACTTCCCGCTGACGAAGTCTACCTGGAAACCGAATGCCCCCGAGGAGCGATGGGCTTTTACTTCGTAGGAGACGGCAACACCGAACCATTCCGGGCTCGCGCAAAAAGCTCGTGCTTCTGCAACCTCGCCCCGACAGCACCACTGTGTGAGGGATACCTGCTGGCAGACATCCCGGCTGTCGTTGGCTCGCTCGATATCGTCATGGGCGAAATCGACAGATGAGGTAACCATCGGTTTCAAGTTCCAACACCTCGGCTGATCCAGCCGGGGTGTTTTCATAGGCACTCCGGGAATACCAGGATGGACCTTCAGCTTCAGGACAAAGTTGTCATCGTCACCGGCGGTTCCAAAGGGATCGGCGAAGGCATCGTGAGGTCCTTTCTTGCCGAAGGTGCAAAGGTTGCCAACGTCAACCGGAGCACGGAAGAAGGGCTCGCACTTCAGGAAGAATACGCCGCCATCGGTCAGGACTGCTTCTTCATTCAGGGTGACCTGACGAGTGTTGAAGCGTGTCAGGCGGCCGTCGACGCGACGGTTCAGAAATTCGGCCGGATCGACGTGGTCGTCAACAACGCCGGAGTCAACGACAGCGTCGGGCTCGACGAGGGACCAGCCGCGTTTTTGAAGTCACTTGAACGAAACCTCATCCACTTTTACGCGATGGTGCACTACTCACTGGCCGAGCTGAAGAAGTCTCGCGGCGCGATCATCAACATTGGATCGAAGGTGAGTGTCACCGGACAGGGTGGCACATCCGGATACGCGGCGGCCAAAGGCGGAATTAACGGCCTGACGAGGGAATGGGCTCTCGACCTGGCGGACGACGGAATTCGAGTCAACGCGGTTCTGCCAGCCGAGACGTGGACGCCTCTTTACGAAAACATCCTGAACACGATGCCGGACCCGGCCGCAGCGAAGAAAGAAATCGAGCAGTTGATTCCGCTCGGCCGGCGTTTCACGACCTGCCAGGAAATGGCCGACATGGTCGTTTTTCTCGCGTCTCCTCGGTCCAGCCACACGACCGGGCAGATCCTCTTTGTCGACGGTGGTTACACGCATTTTGACCGGAAATTCACGAGCTGACTGCATCTCACTCCGTCGGCAGGTTTCAATTTGATTCCAGTTTTCTGAAAAAGAGCTCGAATTTTCCGGCGAGGATGCGATCCTCTCAACGGTTTTATCAGAAGCGTTTCCGTTTCTGCTGACGAGGGAGGTGTCATGAGTGTTCAGACTGGAGTTTCACGAAGCCGGACGCAGCGCAGCCTGGTGGCCGTGTACCTCGTGATTGCCGTCGCCGGGCTGGTTGTCTCGCGTGGAACCGGAACGCCGGAGACCTCGCCGGAAACAGCAAACACAGAAGCAGTCCCAGCGCCGGTTGTTCGACCGGAAGTCTTCGCCAGCCCTCCGAAAATTCAATCCCGCCAGGAGGCGTTTGCGTCTCCACCTGCAGTGGCTGCCGGAGCCGCATTTCAAACTGCCGCTGTCGTCGCAGCTTCTGGCCCAGTGGAATCAAATGACGCTGCTGTTGCCAATCTGGATTTGCCCGTCAAGACGCTCGCCGCAAAGACAGCGAATCCGGTCGACCCTGCGGAACCCGAACTGACCCTGCCATCGTGGTCGTCTAAGGAACTGCTGGCCGACCTGGAAACAAACTCTGTCGAGCTCAGCCTGCACTCAGGCTCGCCGACTCTTACCGAGGCCCGGGCTCAGGTCACTTCGATCGCTGAAGAGTTTGCTCGATTCGGCGCAAGGTTTGATCGGAGGGCCGAGTTCCAGAAACGGCTGCGGCGTGATCCCGGTGACGTGTTGCCAGGCGAGAAAGAGCTGGTCGAACAAAGTGAACCGAGCCCTCCCGAGCATCTGATCGAAAGCTGGGTTGCAGCGCGGCCTGATCTGCAGGGGCTTCCGCTGCGACTGGACGATTCCTGCAAACTCGCACCTCAGGACGCGACAACGCTGATGCGGGTTTCGCGAATGTCGCTTGGCATGCGAGTCCGCCTCAGCGCAAACACTCTGACGGCTGACGTGCGTGCTCAGCAGGCCGACATGGCCGCCACATCGCTGGTCGAGGACACGTCGGCCCTGGTCCCAGGGCCAGCGCACACTAAGTCGTTTTGCCGAATAGGATTTCGGCGAGGAAGG
>ERZ891418.735-NODE-735-length-10808-cov-4.694039_pt1 | contig 10808 bp, 6 predicted proteins | sample MGYA00521236_ERZ891418 | MGnify/ENA primary metagenome ERZ891418 (study PRJEB32303, sample SAMEA104408696) | aquatic metagenome | biome: Brackish water; feature: Chemocline; material: water | place: Baltic Sea | collected 2014-10-18T10:34:00 | depth 100 m ... | reverse complement strand
TGCTATGTTCCCAAGTACAGAAGCTACTGTTAATGATAGACAAGCATGGATTAGAGAGAAAGGCACCGACAAAGTAGAAATGGGGCCACTCCCTATAGATGTTCGAAGAGACACAGAGTACGCTTCCTATTACGGAATAACGGACACTTTTTTCAAAGAAAAATTTAACTCCTTAGTAGGAGTCAGGTTTGGTTCTTCTGGTAAACAGAAGGAAATAATGCACACTATTGTTAAGCCATTTTCTTTCGAGGAAATAACAGGAACTACATCGTCTGTTGGAAGAGCTTTGTTCAATCATGTATATAGAGGATCTTCATTGTTGACATCTGGTTATGCCGCGAATAGCGACCAGACCGGAGAAGCTAGTGATCCACGGCAGGATAATGTAGATGAATTCTTCAACAACGGAGGTTTCAACAATAACTACTTTGTAACCTATGACTATCTAATGGGCTTTACGTCTGATCCTAATTACCCTTCATTAGGTTATATAATGCCAGGATACACTGTAGATAGTCCCAAGTGGCCCGTAAAGGATAATAGTATACTAGGCACGTCTGTGAGGATAGAGATGTTCTCCGATGTTCCTATGGGCACTGGTCCAGCATTACAAGCGGCTATCCAGATAGCTAATGGAGGAGAACTGGCAGGATTAGATCCTATAGGAAACAGAGGACAATCTTTGGTCTCTTCTACGGGCTTATATGATAAAGAGAATCCTATAGAGGAGTTTTTCTCTGACTTAAACCCTATAGTCAACATGGGTTCTTTAGATGCCTTTATATCTAAATTTTCAGAGACCTTTGGCTTCTATACGGAGCGCGGCGACGGGACACGAGATATACTACGAAATGCCGGAACAGAGTATGATCTAGAGTTCACTCTAGGGGCTATTCTTAAGTCCTTCGGTGCTCAATTAAGCGCTAATTCTCAGCGTATATTCGACATATCTGATACTGCTAGTGTTGTAGAGGTAATAGATAAATTAGCTGGTATTCAGCTAGATACAGTAGGCTACGGGTGGGGAATGGGTTATATGTGGTCTAATGCTTTCTTCAATATGGAAGACGGTACTTTCTCTGAAGTTCCATGGGAAGATGGAAGACATCTAGGTTATACAGATGAACACTGGGGACATAGATGGCAACATGGAGATAATAGAGGTTGGTTCTCTACACAACACACCGGTACAGGAGGGGGAGTAAATCTAGGTAAATACAGTAATACTTATTTTGACCAGACAAAAGAGAAATACGCACCTCATGGTAGTACTCCTAATTCAACTGATATTCAATTAGGGATGTACTTTGGTAATAAGGGCTTCTTGAGACCTGATACTCAACCGATTCATAAAACAGCTAATGAATTCTGGAAATCCGATATATGGAAAACAAATTCCACCTACTTACATGCAGATAAAGCAACCGGATCTATATTGATACCAAGTGGGGACTTATCTGATAAATGCTATCCAGTAAATACCCCAGGGAGGCTTAAATTTAAATATAGAGATGGATACAATACAGACCTAAATAACACAACGGATACTTGTGGGGTAGGTTCTGGTGGAAAACTACGTAATCTTTATTACAGGTTAGGAGATAGAACTTATGTAAGTAAGAAAGGATCTATCCATAACTTTAATATACATGTTAACCCGATACAGCAATTATATTCATTTATAGGATCTGGAGTGGATGATGTGGCTAATAACTGGCTAGATAATTCCACTACTAGATTCTGGGTATCCGATCAAGAGGCTGCGAGGCGATGGACATATTATCTAGAGTATCAGGATGATAAATTTGGACTGCGCCCTTACGCGCATAGCATGAGCCAGGATATAAAGGGATATGAGAGAGGTACCTCTGGCGGTTACCAGAATCAAGGCAACTATTGGGGAATGGCTAATGTACTGTTACAATTCTTTATATTTGGGCCATTAGCTTCTGTAGCCCCTACTTATGTAGGCTCTGAAAACCTGACTGAAAACTTCTTCTTTAAACAATGAAAATAGATAATGCACTAGTATCTAAAAGTATTGCCTTCGGAGGTAGATACTCCTCTGATACATTTAATGAGAATCACAGAGCACTATTCGGAGATAACTTCGTAGTATCTGGATTTTCACTTGTCTCATTAACGGAGACAGTAGAAGGTTCTCAATTAGAGATAATACTAGGACCTGGAGTATTTTGTAGTAAGGGCGTCTTTGTTAAGGTATCTGGAGAAACTGTTATTACCTCCGCTTTTACTCCTACCTCAGCAAAGCTTATAGTAGGCCATACTTCTGATAATAAACCAGACACTCCAGTATCTATTACTTTTATCAATCCTCCAGACCTTACCGAGGAGATGGCAGTGTTGGGATATTACACTCCACCTTTTAAGTTTACAGAAGGAGTGGATACTAAGGCCTATTTGAATAAGAAACAGCCGTTCTATAGACCAGCTTCCCACGTCTCAATAGAAGAGTTAGCCTCAGACGTAGCTAGTGGACTTAGAGCAGAAAGTCATGCAGCATCCACTATAATAAACAATACTGTCTCCTTGAATGGAGGAGCCACTGGTTATCGTTTAGAAGTAAAAAATATATCAATGGCTTCTGGAGTACCTCATCTATTGGTATTCTACATGGGTACTCTACTGGAAGAAGATACTCACTATTTCGTAGAAAGCCCCGGAACCATAGTTATAAGAGGAGGCACCACATTAGGTTTTATAGACACTGATGCAACTACTATAGAAGGATCATATGCAAAGGCTTTTATAGATATATTATATTCAGAGGATTTTCTATTCAAGCAGAAGAGCGTATTCGTATACAATTCAATCATATCAGAGTACTATATTGATCTTAACCCTAAATATAGAGCTATGCTGCAAAAGGGTACATATGAGCCTATTATATTTGTTAATAGAACATCTACATCAGGCGGCACTCTTCTTAATGCTGATAGATATACTGTAACATCAAGAAGCACCTCCCAAGGTGTTCGTGATAGTATCTTACTAAGCCCTAGATTAGGATGGGAAGCTACTAATGATGGCTATGTGACGGATGATTATAATGGGGTTCTTATAAGCACTCTCACTATAGTAGGCGTAAGAGGTATTAGTTCTAATTCTAATATAGCAAGAGCATTAGATGAGCCGGGTAGGATTCCAGTATCAGGACATGAGTATGAAGCCCTTTTACCCATTGTTGACGGAAACAATCAACATCCTTCTATCCCTTATAAATTCATGGAGGTAGGTACACCCTACAAAGTAGAATCTGGTGAATTACAAGTATTCGTAGATGGTAAACTGTCTCCTTGTGAGCATTTTATGATCAACAAGATGAGCTCTACAGCCTCATCTACGCCCTTGCTTGATGGCATTGGCTATCAAAGATATGCAAGTGATAAAAATAGTAGTGCCATAGAGATAGGTACTATACCTATTAAAGATGCTAGAGAGTTTGGAACGGCTCACGCAGAGGCTGTCTTTAGGAACGTTAACGTTATTAATTTTAGACCAAGTTATTTACTTCCACGGACTCGCGAATTTACCTACGGATCTAGAAGTTTTGGTAATCTAAATGAAGCAGCTGACAAGCCTGGAATCTCTGAGGCCTTGTTTAACTCTGCTGGCAATAGATACTTCAATACAGCTTCTGTGTTTGAGTTTGCTGATGCAGCTGGAATTGCTTTTAATGGCAATTACTTTGTAACATATGAGTCATTAGCTGGGATAGTAGGAAATTCCTCGTCAGCTTCTCAATCTGTATTATCAACACTTACTATGAGTGTATCGATGTTTTTTGATGTACCACTTGGAGTAGGATTATCTTTACAAGAAAGCAATAAACTTAATTATTTCTCGGGATCTGCTTCTGGGTGGTATGCTGATGGCACTAATCCAACGGATGCAGATGGTGGGGCTTTAACAGACTCATCTAGTGGACTATACACTGTAGCTGTTGATGCTGATAAGTACTTTAGCGCTAATAACCCTATAGTAACATACGCAGCATTAGATGCTTATCTGCAGCCTTGGATGGATTGTTTTGGGTTCACTGATGGGGCTGCAGCTCCTCGCGCATATAACAGAAATGCTGGAGTGACATATAACCCAAGTGGTTCTATATCTACTAGTTTCTCGGACCAGTTAGCTAACTACTCTAATGTTGGCGGTAAAGGTAAATCCCTAATAGACGTAGTAGATGCTATAGCTGATGGTCTATCTGGAGCAAAAATACCAATCGGTACTGCGCATGGATATGCCTATGGCGGATCTATGATTAATCTGACAACAGGTACTACATATGCCTCTATCAACCAGAGTTCAATAGTAGATAAATATCCACTTACTAGTGAGTTTGAATTTGAGCAGGGCATCTATTTAGGCAATACAAAGTTTGAATCCCCTTTTAAAAAGAATGCTGCTAGTTCTTATAGTTCAGCAGTGATTAAGAACTTCTACGCATCTAACCCTTCTGATTGCTGGTATGGTATTTTCTCTACTAATAGAGCTGGTGGTTCCGATGTTATAGGTGATAGAGTATTGACTGACAATAACATTACAGTTATCCTGTCACCAATCCCATCGGGTGTTTCTGGTTTTAATCATGCTAATGAATTAGCTATCTGTCGCTATAGGTTCTGTCACTTAGGTGCCGGTGGATTAGAGTTAAATGGAGCCGCCTTGGATGCCTACGTAACTAGAAATGAGAAACCTGATATAGGATTTGAGATCTTTGCCTTAACGCGGGGCGGAGGATCAGGAGCTAGGCATGCTTTAGTTGAATGGTCAGTTTTTGGGCCTTTAGATAAAGCTGAGCAAGTACATAACCATACAGCAGATTTACCTAACCAATCTGAAGACGAGCATTGGTTTAGAATAGATGATGAGGCTGTCTCAGCTGAGTTCGGGGAATAATAATGACTGATATTCAAAAGATGACTAAAAGAGATACGCAAGGCACAGCCTTTTTAACTGATATCCCAGTAGGTGATATTTGGATTAATCTACTAGCCCAGAATATGGGTATTAATGTCCTATTTACTGCCCCCACAGAAGACATGAAGGAGGTGTCCTTTTTCGATATTATAGATAAAGTTGGTGGTGTTTCTATCGGGCATCCAATTTTCGCGAAAGCTTTGATGTTTCAGTATATAACAAAGTCAACTCCTACTATATATGAGACTGAGGTTAATAATGGGATATCGAATGAGAAGATATACTTATTCAAACATTGGAGATGGGACCCAGACAGCCCTACAGTATCTTTCTGGTTCAATTTACTTAAAGACAAGACCCATGAGTTCACTTTAGAGAAATGGACAAAACTCCATGATATGGTGATGACGCGCTGCTTGACTACACATGTTAGAGATCTCTTCTACCATTTCGAAAAGATGAGTCAATATGGTATATTTCTTACAGGGCTTTATGGGGCTGGTAATATTCCTATAGAGATGTTAAGAAATGAACAAAAATAAAAGAATTCCGGATACCCTTAAGACTTTGGATCCCCGTGTTTTTTCAGAATATTCTTTAGTATTCTATGATCCAACTACTTTAGATGTAGCTCAAGTCATAAAGAACATACCTAAAGGTGTTGATCTAGAAAGGATGCAGCGAGGTATGGAAGTAGGTAAATTTTCAGTAGGCTTGACCAGAGGTAAGGTACCAGCAGCCTCTAGGAGAAAGTATGTAGATGGTGAGATTATCCCTCTATCAGATCCTAATCTTCTGGTAAGCATGAATACGCCTTTTGCTATCAGAGGAGAAGATGGATACCTTACTCCTCTTATTCTTATAAACGAAGAGTATAAAGTAACTATTAGGAGTGTTGTAGAAAATGGTAGAATCTATCGTTATATCGTAGATCACCCTTTGAGAGTAAATGCGTCTAAAGGAATGTTAAATAGAAATAGTTGTTTGACTTTTAAAGGTAAAGAAACAATTAAATTTAAATCAGTAGGAATTAGTAGTGGCGATATAGTTCACATTAAGGTAAGATCTCCGTTCTTGCGAGAAACCTTACTAGAGGTCTATTGCGCAGATAATACGTTTTAACATGAGTAAAAATTCAAGAAATAAAAAAAGGGCCTTAACACCGCTAAAAGCTGAAAAACCTGAGGGGACTAAGTTCGCTCCTAATATGGTTCTCCCTCCAACTGGTTATCAATTACCACCGGAAGGGCAGGGAACTATCATGGTAGCCATACCTACTGGTCGCCATAATATAAATAGCGGTACAGTTAAATCGTTATTTAGTGCTCATCCTTATTTAGGCCATTTCAGTGGTGTTATGTTCTATAGCCATGCTGGTAGTTTAATACAGATAGCAAGACAAGAGTCTCTTAATCTAGCTTTGAAAGAAGGAGTAAGATGGCTTTGGTTTGTTGATGATGACATGTCATTCCAGCCAGATACTCCTATCAGATTAGTTAAAGATTGTTTAGATAATGATTTTGCTATCTGTTCTGGTTTATCAATAAAAAGAGTCCCTCCTTTCAGTCCTACCGTAGGTATGGAAAGGGATTCAGAAGGAACACCTATACTGACACCTGAAATAGTGCCAAGTAGTGGAGTTCATGAGGTATCTCACTCAGGCCTGGCATGCACAGTAATTGACCTAGATAAACTTAGAGAAAAAGGACTAGACAAGAAGAAATTATTCTTCCTGGCCACCGCCGATAACAATGAGAGGCTTGTAGGAGAAGACTTAGTCTTCTGTAGCTACTTATCTAACGAAGGGTTAAAGGTAGGATTAGATGCTAATATTTGGACAGGCCACTATGGCATGCATGAGTTTAGACCTGATATGTGGTTTAATGGCTGGAAAGAGATATACGAGAAACAGAAAGCACAATCTCTAGCCCCCGCGCCTGAGGAGGTAAGTGTCTGAAGGTGATATTGCGAGAGCAACCGAAGGGCTGTTTTCGACCCAAGATCTAGAAGCTCTCTCAATTGAGGGAGCCTCTAGGCAAGAGGATGCATATATACAGCAGGGTAAGGATTTAACTAATAAATTAATAGGGTTCAGTCAAGGCTCTAACGAGAGTGTATTGAAGATAGAGGAACTTCTTACTTCAGTAGTAACTAACATAGAAAATTATATTACTATAATTGCAAAAGGGAGTAACTCAGACATACCTTCGTGGCTTGCTCCTTACTGTGCAATACAATATGGGTACTCTCCTACTTCTTTAGGAGACTTAACTAAGACAGGGCCATTCTCTTCCGGTGATCCTATCGGACTTGGTTTTGTTGCAACAACAGGTTTAAATCAAGGAGGACAATTTCCATCCTCTGCAACAGTACTTAATGTAGGACAAGAGGGTACAGATACTCTTTCTTTGATGGCCTGGAAAGCTACCGTTCCTATCAGTTTTGATGCAAACGCAGAGAATATACATAAAGAGACATATTCCTCCTCAGCTGGTTCTTGGGCTATTCACTACCCCTGGAATGGTATAGTATCTGATATTACAGATACAGCTGGTAGTATTACAGAGATCAAAACAACATCCGCGCTATCTAATGATCCACAATTAAGATATGGAAGAGTACTAGATGGAGACACATCCAAGTACAGCGAATATGTAGGAGCTGGTTGGGGCAAGGCCTTAGGAGATGGTTGGGGGAAGAATCTAGTCGGTCTTCTTTCTTTCGGATCAGCTACTATAGAAAGCCACTATGTAGATAATATTCTAGCTAATACAACTCTACTACTAGTTGATAGAACAACAGGCATTACAGCATCTGTAGCAGTTACTACAGCTACTATAAATCAATTGGATGGTAGAGAGATAATTTTTAATGTATCTTTTGATTCTAATGCTTTATTTGGGAGAGATATAGCGTCTTTTAGTAAAGGAGAAATAGCATATGTTTGTCTAGACACTAGTGGGGGTGGAGGTAAATATGATCAGACTTATGGTTTTACTGCCTTTCTTTCTTGGAACTGCTTTGAAAAAGACGTAAATGGTAACTGGAGATATTTTGCTGATCATGGAGTAGCTGGTCCCTTACGCGATACAGGATATGAAGGATCGGCTTTATTCGTCAATAGTCAATCAATACACAATACTATAGAAGCTAGAGATATTTTCTATCATTCTAATATTAACTCAGAGACCATGGTTGAAAGAGACCTATTTACTGTAAATCAACTACAAGGAGTTTATTCTGGTATGCTAAGAGATCTCTCTTCTCCTAACTCTGGATGGACTAATCAATGGACAGCTATCTCTCAATCTATTGAAATAGCTAAAGAGCAGTCTAGAGCTTATAAAAATGATGAAAGCCTAAACGCTAGCTTAACTCCAGTTAAGCCTACTGAAAGATATTTATCATTACTAAGGAGTTCTACAAGTGGTATTCAACTGAAAGTACCAGTTGATGCCTTGTATGAAGGATCTCTTAATAATGGGATTAAAGTAACGTTAGTTACAGGAGCGCTGTACAAAGCAAATGGCTAGGAAGATTAAGCAATTAACGAAACATCACTGGTTACTCTATCAATACCTAACAGTGGAATGTCCAGATCTTTGTGCTTTCTTAGACGTGTTTGCTCCTTTATGGGAAAAAATATATTACCATGCATACACTAGCGAGTCAGTTGCTGATTTTGAGACAGAGGATGGAATCAAAGTTAGACTTACTCCCTATAAGCTATGGGAACTTACATTTAAGCCTACAATTGAAATGGAGCGATCTGTATATATGTTATGTTGTATGGGGTTATTGGGAATTGAAGAGGAAGACTTCTGTGTCAGAAAGGAGTGGATATTCTACTCTTTACCAAAAGATTTTCAAGTGATAGAATGGTATTGTAAACTACTTAATAGTGGTATTAAAAAATGTAAAAGAAGAAAATCTTCTTTTGAATGGATTAGGAAAAATTTAGAAAATGGCTGCACCTCTCATCAAATGGTATGTGGAAACGGCAGGGTTGACAGCATCACTGTCGGAAACCTTGGGAAACTGGCAAGAATTATCCTCTAGTGAGGAGTCTCATAGTCAGGTTTTATTCGCTTCCGGAGACTCCACAGCTTCGGTTCTTCTTCCTATGGATAGACCACCTCAAGGTGGGACTCCTATAGTACCTGATTCTCTCTTCCTTAGAGAAGAGACATCTTTAGGTGTTTCTTATACAAAAATAAAGAACTGGGGTAAGACTTCTCCTAATGGCCTATATAATTTTTGTGTTAAATTAACAGCCTCTCCTTTAGGTACTACTCTTATAAGCAAACCAAGATTAGAGGCCTACGATAGTTTTAACTCAGCATTCATAGGGAAAGCGGCTGAGAGTGCTTTATTAACAGGAACAACCTCAACTAATGATCAACCACTATTGCGGGCTATTGATACAACAGCTGAAGCATTATCAATAGATATAGCAGCTTCCTGGCCACCTTCTAATTGGTGGTTTGATACTTCATTAACATATGGAACCACAGACGGGAACAGGATTAAATATATTAATGGATCTAATAGTTTCTTAGAACCTAGTATAGTTATAGTCCCTGAGGGAGGGTCTACTATTATCAGTGATACTACATACACAGATAGCTCATCTCGTGTCAGCTCTGAGTTTTACTTCTCTATTGCCCCTATAATACCAGATGATGTCTTGAGAGGGCAGGATGGTAAAGATATAGTAATTCTAATTAGGAACTTTTATGCTTGAGGAAATACCACCTAATCCCTGCAATTGATCCATTACACCTGCGCTGGTTAGTCCGTCTCTACTAAGGATTGATATATGACTCATGATATTAGAAACTACATCGCTTAGAGATTCAGGCACACTAACTGGCCTACCAATACAGGTACGTACATCATTATGACCTAATATTCCCAATGGTAATTTCTCAGAGAATTTAATTCTATCTAAAGATACTACAGTATTTTGTGGCTTAATTGGGCAATTATTAGTTATCTCTGTGGCAGTAGATAACTGATAGAATCTATATACTTGTCCAATCTTAATAAAATCCTTACGGGGTGAGTATGTCCTTCCTTTTGATAGGAACTGTGAGATTGTTTCATGAGCTCCTTGAGATAAATGTATTAAGGACTCTATAGGCACCTCAGATGAATATAAAGAGTATTCATTAATACCTAATCTACTGAATTTCATCTCTCCTTTATCTGTTGCTATAATTAGATCTTTGCTTGGCTCTATACAGGAGTATATAACATCTATATGTGGTTCTAGAGCAACAATGGCACTTCCTTTTAATAATACATCTAAATATGCTCTTTCAGCTCCATTATAGAAATAACAACGTAAGGATTTTGGTAATAATAATGTCCCTCTTGTTAATGGTTTAATGAAGACATCCAATGTTTGAATTAAACTAAGTATAGCTAAGTGATGTACAGAATTAGTAATTTTATCTGACCCCATCATTGATTTTAGGTTTTCCATAGAAGAGGGAGTTAAATGCTGCCCCGGTATAGCCCTTACTATTAAGCTTCCCTCCTCTACGGCTACTATAAGATTATCTATGAGGTCCCTATAGTAGTTAATCCCCCAGAAGTATTTTCCACCTATACTTATACAAAATTGATACATAGAATTAGTATCTGTAAATAGCATTTTAAGGTTTTTTACCACATTTAACTCGTTACTTATTTTATCTCCTATGTTAAAATACGTAAGGTTCATACTAGTAGATCCACGACGACTAAATGAAAAACCAGCTTCAAAGGAGCTCCCATCAACTGCATGCACTCTGTTAGTGTTTATAGGAATAATTGAAATATTGTCATTTTCTTTATTTTCTCCTGAGAGCCGGGTTGAG
>ERZ891418.733-NODE-733-length-10827-cov-6.788619_pt1 | contig 10827 bp, 6 predicted proteins | sample MGYA00521236_ERZ891418 | MGnify/ENA primary metagenome ERZ891418 (study PRJEB32303, sample SAMEA104408696) | aquatic metagenome | biome: Brackish water; feature: Chemocline; material: water | place: Baltic Sea | collected 2014-10-18T10:34:00 | depth 100 m ... | reverse complement strand
CGCATCAGCAAGGGCCAGGACTTCGTGGGAAAGTCAAAATTCAGACAGGTTGCGCAGGGCACGCAGCCGCAGATTCTTCTCGTCGAGGGAGAGTCGCGCGACGAGCAGTGGCTGCGGAACGAGTTTGAGGAAACGGGTCTGTTGAACATTGCTCAGGTTGTCAACACGACTGCGGAAGCTCTCGCGTCTCTTCGCGGTGAGGCACCCTTTAAAGACGCGGTCCAGCCGTCGCTCGTCCTGCTCCACCTTTGCCTGCCGGAAACGCCCGAGCGGCCGAACCTTTCGACTGAGCTCGAACTGCTCGCCGAAATGAAAAGTGACGACGAGCTGCGAGTGATCCCGGTCGTCATCGTCACAAACGGCCATGCCGAAGCGGACGTGCTGAACGCGTACAGTCACGGAGCCTGCTCGTTCGTCTGCAAGCCCGAGTCCGAAGCGGATCGGCGAACGCTGATTCAGCGATTCGCGATGTACTGGTCGCACGTCGCCAGGCTGCCGTCGCTGGCCGGGCCGCATTCGCCAGGTCACGCGGAGTTCCGACTCAGTGAACCGGACACACTCGAATCGGCTGCGGAAACTCGACCCATCGAGGTCTTGATTGTCGATGACAGCGACGACGATGTGGTGCTGCTTAAAGAGGCCTTCGTCGATTGCCCGCTCGTCAATTTTGTCGAAACGGTCAACGGCGGTGAGGAGGCCCTCTGCTATCTTCGCGGCGAAATGCCTTATCAGAATTCCCGTCGGCCGGGACTGGTTCTGATGGACATCAACATGCCGCGAAAATCCGGCTTCGAGGTGCTCGCGGAAATGCGGGCCGACGAACGACTCGCGCGAGTGCCGGTCGTCATGCTGACATCCAGCAAGCAGGAATCGGACATCCTGCACGCGTACGCCAACGGAGCCTGCTCGTTTATCTCGAAACCGTTTGACTTCGATCAAATGCGGGACGTCGCGCGGCACTTCGCTCTCTACTGGGCACTGGTCGCAGACATCCCCGATTCCGAATCGTCGAGTGCGTGAGGAACGCATCTGCCGAAGGCCGGACCAGGCGCAACGCCGTTTCCGCAATTGGAACGGTTCATGACAGCAGGACTGCCGGAGCGGCGCTGGATCCGGCCTACGAAAAAGAAGCCCGGCTTCACGGAAACCGGGCTTCGTGTCACAGGTTCATCAAAGAGACTCACACCTCGACGTTGAGCAGTCGGCAGGCTTCGTCGTATCCGGCCGCGCGGAACCCCTTCTGATCATCGACGCTGTATCCGTAGGCGCTGGCCGTGACACGCGCAAGGGCCGTCACTTGTCGCCAACGGAAGGCGGGATTGGTCAGTGCGTATTCCTCGGTGACTGTCCGGTAGTATTTTTCGGAGTGAAGCCGACCGTCCTCGCTGATCGCGTATTTCAGCATGAGGTCCATCGCCGGTCGCGTCGCGTGTCCTTTCTGGCCGTAAAGACCAATCGCGGCCGCCGCCCGTTTCTGGTCGTTCTGGCGGATTGCGTCTTCGGCCTCGGCAAGCAGCGCTTCCTGCGACGTCGATTTCAGTTTGCCCAGGTCTTCGGCATGGGGAAGTGGGTCGTAGCTGCTGAAACTCTTTGAGCCGCCGCAGTTCCAGGCACTGACCAGAAGCCCGACCATGACGTTGCGAGGTGTCGAAACGCCGATCATGTTTCGCCATGCGTTCGCCGCGTCGGAAGCATGGACGCCTGGAGTGGCTCCGTGAGATCGCCAGCTGTCCTCGGTGAACCGGTCCTGCCGCAGGACAAGGTGATTCGCGGCGAGAGAGATGGCCTGCGCGACCGACTCCGGTGCGAATCCTTCCTGCAGTGCCGCGGCCACCGCGTCCATCGATTCTTCGTCCGTATGCGAGAAAATGTATGCGGACATGTTCTCCAGCCAGGCGTCGTCGGCTTTCAACGTGCCGGCCCGACGATCCAGCAGGCGATACTGATCGACAATTCTCGTGATCGCCGCTCGCATCGGTTCGACCGTGAGATTGCGACGTTTCACGTATTGCTGAATGCCCGGCTCCTGATGGACGCAGAAGCGAATGCACTGCCTCAGCAGAGTGTGAGCATGCTCGACGCCCACAACATCGATCAGCTTCCAGGCCCGGTGAGCCAGCGCGAATCGATGCACATTGGAATTGTCCTGAACGGCCCACAGCAACTGGTTGTAGGCGTGCTTCGGAGATTTCTGCATCGCCGCGGCGAAGACCCGTTCGCCCCGCTCCATATCGGCCGCACGGGACGCTTCGAGCAGAAGCGGGCCTTCATCCGTACCGGCAGGCAGCTCCGCCGGCTTCACTTTTTTGAGCGTCTTCGTTTTTGACAGACCGCTGTCCTGAATCCGCTGCGTGTTTCGATAAAGAACCTTGAAGACGGGGAGGGCGGCACGGTCTTTCGGCAGATCGGCCGTCATCTGCAGAGCCGGCAACAGCGCCATTTCTGTGTGGAAGCCGACGTAGTCCTGGCCGCCGAACGTCTCTGCATTGGCGAGGGCCGCAGCGGCGATGAGCTGCCGCAGATCCACAGTGCCTTCCTGGTACTGCTTGATGAGGATCGGCTGGAGCTTCTCCGGCGGCGTGTCCTGCATCTGCCCGACCAGTGAATCGAGCTCACCAAAATTCAGTTCGAGGTCTTCCTCGCCGGCGGCCGCTGTGGAGATTCCCAGGTCGCCCGCCAGTCCGGCTCCCAGGCCGGCGATCAGCATTCCTGAACTCACGTCTTCCAGAAATTCTCGACGGTTACGTTTCATCGTGACTCTCCTGTGGCGAGGGCGGCAATCTGCCAGACCAATTGATGAGAAGTATCGGCATAACGGATTCGCGTGACAGGCCTCGGATAATACCCGACCTCTGCGTGGAACTCGCTCCGAAAGCAGGATGCCGGCCGTTGTCAGCGGCTGTCCCATTTACGATCGGGACGCTGGTCACGAGCGGTTTTGCGAGGCCGAAGGAAAAAACCAACAACTGCCAGGATGGCCAGCAAAGGCACAAACATTCGTGGGAAACGGGCGATTCCGATGACGCAGCCGATCAATCCGGCCAGCGTCCACGGCGACACATTGGCCCAGGCGGCGTCGCGGTTCTTTGTCGGAAGCGCGATCCATAACGCGCCCATAAGAAGTCCGGCACGCATCAGACCACCCTGCCACAACAGCAAATCGCCCTCGGCATTCGGGTTTCGAAAGTAAAGGAACAGCCAGCTCGACAGGCAGACCAGCGAAATGAGGCCGACCATTGTCCGGTTGACCGCAATTTTGACAGGTTCGTTGGTCATGAGTGAAAACAGAACAGGGGAAGAATTCTGGAGGGAAGAACGACAAGACTGTATCTGAACAGTCTGTCAGTCAACGTCGAATTTGTCGACCAGTTTCCGAAACATCGGCTCATCCCGGATGGAATCGAAGTCCGGCTGAGCGTCGATGATCGACTTTCTATATTTGTTTGAGCCATCCTCGACCGCGCGTCGGCTCGACTTCTCAAGCAGCTGAACTGCGGTTAACACGTAGTCTGTTCGAAGTTCTGCCCGCTGAGCATCGGTCAGGCTGTCATCACTGGCCAGGGCGGCGACGCACAGCGCCATCTTCCGAGACTGCACATACAGCTCGCTGGAAACCTCGGGATAAATCTCAACAACTTCCAGCGTTGATTGCCGAGCCGCTTTGTGATCGCCGAGACCGAGGTACGCTTCTGTGAGGCTTCGCAGTGCGTTTCGCTGGTATCGCTTGAAATCGGGGTTGTCTGAATTCGCCGTCGCCGCAGCGCGAAGATGGTCGCGAGCCTCGACGAGAACTTTGCGGGCCTCCTCGTAACTCTGAAGTTTGTTGTGGGCGACACCGAGATTGCTCAGTGCCCGGCCGAGCTGACTCTGGTTTTCCGGAACCTCCGGCTGCTCGTCAAACAGCCGTTGCGCTTCCTGGCGGACGCGGGCCCAGGCTTTCGCGGCCTCGGCATACTTTTCGTCGTAGTAGTAAACGGCGGCCAGGCTGTTGAGCGTGTTGTCCCGCTCGCGGCGATACTCGGTGACCTTGCTGAAATCCGTAACGAGCCCGTCGGCCAGCTCAAAGCTGATCTGAATGTGGTGTTCGGCTTTCAGAATGTCGCGGTTGTCCCGGTCCCGCACGAGGAGATTTCCGAGACCCAGATGTGCTTTGCACAGGTCCAGTCGGAGTTCGGCTTTTCGCGGAGACGTACCGCGAAGTTCATCCAGCAGCGAAATCGCGCGTTCGAAATCGTCTCGCGCGTCCTGCAACCGAGCCTCGGCCCTGGCAGTTTGATTCGTGTTGATGCTGCCTCGATTGACCGAGGCTCGTGCGAGCTGCAGTCGCGTGTCATCTTCCAGCGAGAGTTTCAGCAGGTCGGCAATGACCTGGCTGAAGGCGGCATGAGCCTCGTCGCCGCGGTCGGTTCGGTAGTAAACCAGTCCGAGATTATTGAGCGACTTGCCTCGCTGAACTCGATAGCCGCGGTTGTCCGCGTCCGCCTCGACAAGCCGACTGAGCAGCGCAAGGGCGATGTCGTATTGAGCCTCGGCCTCAGAGTTCTTCTGCAGCGTTCGATAATTCTCGCCGAGCGAATCGTGAGTCCTGGCCAGCCCTCGCCGCATTTCCGGATCGTCGGCGTTCAGGCGGCACAGCTCCGTCTGAATCGTAATCGCTGTGGAGTAAGCCTCCGTTGCCGCATTAAATTCGCCAAGGTCCTTGTTGATATCTCCGAGCCGGTTCCATGCCTGTCCCATTTCAAACTGCAGATCCGGATCGTCCGGGCGGTCGACGACAAGCCGTGCGTAAAGTCGCTGCGCATTCCGCAGCAACTCCTGCCGCAGTTCGTGCTGACCGGGTTCGTCCTCCAGTGCGGCGGCTGACTTCGTGAGCATCTCGTCCACGGCACTCTTGGCGAGTTTGAAATTCCGATCGGCCTGCGAGTGGTTCTTCTCAGCGCGGTCCCGCTGTTCGCTGGCGAGGTTCGCGCTGGCCTCGGCCGCGTTTCGTTCCGAGTTGATCCAGACCGCCGCGACAGAGGACACGACCAGCAGCGACGCCACCAGTCCGATCCTGATCACCCGCGCGCGACGCAACTTCGCGGTGCGAGCTTCGCGTTCGGCCAGCCCGTTGCGAAGTTCATCACGCAGCCCGTCAAACTCGGCGTCTTCCGGTTGCAGGACCGACAGCCCCAGATCGAAGTCGCCCTTCGCGCACGCGGCGCGAGCGTAGTCTCCGCGCGTCTCCGTCAGCCCGGCGTGAGCTCCGTCGTTGCCATCCCACAGCCGGATAGCATTTCCGAAACCGTAAACCGCTTCGGAAAACGTGTTGTAGTCTCCGGTCTGACGTGCCCGCTCTGCGGCGTCCTGAGCGTCCGATTCCAGAGCGAGGCTTTCGTCATGAGACAGGTACTCACGGATCGCCGCCTGAAATTCTTTGACTGTCGCGAATCGGTCCGTCGCGGATTTCGCCATCGCCTTCAGAGCGATTTCGAGCAGCTCACCGGATTCTTCTGTGGGCTCAATCAGGTTGCGGGCCGCGTTCAACAGACACGCCATCGGGTCTCGACCCGAGTGCGGCGGGTACCCGGTGATGATCTGAAAGAGGATCCCTCCCAGCAGGTAAATGTCGCTGTGAGGGCCGATGGCAGCGATCGGCCCCATGACCATTTCCGGGGCCATGAATCCCGGCGTGCCGCCAAGCGACGAGTTGCTCTCGTTATGCCGGTCGCGATGAAGCGCGAGCCCCCAGTCCATGACAAGCACTTCGCCGAACTCGCCCAGCATGATGTTCTCTGGTTTGAGGTCGCGATGGACGACTCCGCGCGAATGGGCGAACGCAACCGCATCGCACGACCGAAGCAGAATCCGCAGCCGCTCCTCCATCGTCTGAGTGCGCAGGACGTCCCGCCACGGCGTGCCTCGAACCTGCTTCATGGCGTAAAAAAGCTGACCGTCCTTCGTTCGGCCGAGGTCGTAAACCGGCACGATGTTGGGATGGTCGAGCTCGCCAGTGATGACCGCTTCTTCGAGAAACTTCCGGCTTTGAGTCGCGTCGGCTTCCTTTTCCTGAAGCATCTTGACTGCGACGGACCGGTTGATCGACGTCTGCCGCGCTTCGTAAACGACGCCGATTCCGCCGCTGCCGAGCTTCAAACCGAGCTCGTATTCCGCGTGATCCTCGCTGACGGCTCGTCGGAGTTCCTTGCCGCGCTCGACAACCGTCCGCTCGGAAACGTGCAGTTGCTCGCCGTCCGCAGGCGATTCGTCCAACGTTGATTCGACGCCGGCGCGGGACTTGATCGTCATCTCTAAAAGCGAACAGCCCTCGACTCCGACAGCACCGCTTTCGTCGATCGTCCGTTCGTCAGCGATGTCCGGCCATGCGGTCTGCACGGTCGCCAGGATGTCAGCGGCGTTGTCCGTTTCCGAGATGGTCGCTTCAGCGGCCGCTGCGGCATCTGCCAGCACGGAATGAACATCAACCGTCGCGTTCAAATCGGAGTCAACCGGAAAGCTCGATTCATCGAGCGTCGTTTCAACAGATTTGCCACCAGCCCTCACAGTGGAGCCACCAGACACAGCGGCATCGTCCGAATCTCCGGCGGCCGCAACTGCGTCGTCGTCAGTCTGTGCGTCGTCGTCAGCTTCTGCGTCGTCGGTAGTCTGTGCAGTCATGAATAATGGCTCTGCAGAATCTCGGACCGCTCCTGGCATCCCGGATCGCTCAGGGAAACTGCACCGTTATCGTTAGTCGTTCACGTCGTGTCTCCACTCGGAAGGGCGAGGCTCCTGCCGAGCCACGCGCACCGAAGCTTGCACAACCATTGTTGCCGTTTTGCGTGAACATCACACATCCAGCGCCGTCTCAAACCAGACACAAACTTGCATCTCCGACGGCAGAACGTCCAACGAAAAATCCCTCACCGTGGTAAGACGATTCCCATCCGTCCGCCAGTTGTCGATAGTATGCCCATCTGTATGCACCTGTGAAATGGCTCGCGATTCTGAGGTCACACCTGATGAAAACCTGTGCTCCGGATCTTTCTGGCACTTCTGTTTACGGCACCCGGCGATGGCTTGGCCCTGTTGTCGTGCTGGCGGTCGTGCTTGCCACGAGAATCGTCGTCGCTCAGCCGGCGAGTTCGACTGATGCCATCGCCGACGCCGAGCCCACGATGGCGGCTGACGACGACGGCTTCCGCAGGATCGCTCAGCCATTCTTCAAAAAGTTCTGCATGGGTTGCCACGGCCCGGATCTGCAGGAAGGCGAATTCCGCGTTGACGAGAGCCTCCCCAACGACTTTCTGGATCTTACGACGAAGGGCCACTGGGGTGAGGTCGTCAACGTTCTTAACAGTCACGAGATGCCGCCGGAGGGCGAAAAGCAGCCAACCTCGCGCGAGGTCTCGCGCGTCGTCGACTGGATCACCGAGCAGATGGTGCGGGCGGAGCTCGTTCGCCGCGACACGACGATTGTGCTGCGTCGGCTTAACCGGGTTGAGTATCACAACACGATTCGCGATCTCGTCGGGGTCGACTTCGACACTGCCGGCTTCCCGCAGGATCCGCAGTCAGGCGGCTTCGACAACAACGGCCGCTCACTGACGATTTCGCCGCTTCACCTGGAGCTGTACTACAAAGCTGCCCGGCAGATCTTCGATCAGGCATTCGTTGAGGGTCCGCAGCCACCGGCAATCAAGTGGCGTTTTGAAATCGAAGTCGGCGACGGCGACTCCAGCCGCGTCGAGTACGACGGCCAGCGATTGATCGTGCATGGAGCGAAGAATCCCGTCGAAAACGGATTCAAGGTCATTCACCACAACAGCTGGGACAAGAACCCCAGCATGCGCGACTTCGCCCTCAAACACGGGGGCGAGTACATCATCCGCGTCCGAGCCGCCGGTCGCGTGCCGACCCGCAAACAGGTCGTCGAATCGGCGAAAGGGTTCCTCGAACATCGCATGAAGGAGCAGATGCAGAAGAACCCGAAAGGCGAGTAGTGGCTGCGCGAGCAACTGGTCAACGACCTGAAACATTTCGAAACAGACCGGATGTACGAGTACGGACCGCCTCGTCTGAAACTCTCGACCAACCTGAATGGCCAGCCGCGAGTCGTCGCCGAATACGACGTTCCGAATGCAGTTCGTCAGCCCGGCATCTTCGAGTCGCGCGCGACGATGTCGACCATCCCGCGAGCTGGAATCTCGATCGAGTACGGCTACAGCGTCCCGAAAGAACTTGAAAACTTCTGGATGCAGGGCCACGACGATTTCGCCCGGCCGGAACTGCTGATCGACTGGGTCGAGCTCGAAGGCCCGGTCTATTCCACATGGCCGCCGCTGAGTCATCAGCTCGTCCTGTTCGAGTCGCCCACTCGGAACAGCGGCGAACGGGACTACGCGCGAGCCGTCCTCGCCCGATTCATGAAGCGAGCCTACCGTCGCCCGGTCAGCGATGCGGAAATCGACATCAAGCTCGCCCTGTACGACCTCGTGCGAAAGGACGCTCCGTCCTTTGTTGAGGCGATCAAAACGCCGCTCAGCGCGGTGCTCGTCTCGCCGCATTTCCTGTACCTGGCCGAACCGGAGAGCGACGCGACCCTGGCCGCGCTGCCAACTCCGAAACAGGTTCCTGGTGAGGCGGCGCTCTCTCGACTGGTTGCGGTCTCGCCGAGATTTCAGCAGAGCCGCGACTCAGAAGGCACCGCCGCCGACTCGCCAGACGAGACGCCAGCGCGTCTGTCCGACTCGTTCCGCCGATACCGCGATTCGTCCGGTCGTCAATTTTCTGGCCGGCTGATCTCGCTCACCGGAGCCACCGTGCGAATGGAAGTTTCCGGAGGAAAACTTGTCGGTATTCCTCTCGCAAAATTCTCGTCGACCGACCGAGCCTACATCCGCGCCCTCGCGGCCAAAGCGGAACCAGCGGCTCCGAAGCCAGCGACAACGGAACCGCCGACACTGAAACCCACCACTCCGAAACCGGCAGTGCCCACGACGCCGGGGCGTCCAGCCTCGCCCGGCACGGCACCGTCAATCGCTGGCACGCGTTCGGCAAGCGGAAGCCCGCGCCGGCTGACAAGCTACGAACTCGCGTCGCGGCTGTCGTACTTTCTGTGGAGCACGATGCCGGACGAGGAGCTCTTCAACCTGGCAGAGCAGGACCGGCTGACCGATCCGGCGACTCTCGCCGCTCAGGTCGACCGGATGTTGAGCGACCCGAAGTCCGACGAGTTCGTCAGGAACTTCGCCGGCCAGTGGCTGGGCCTCCGCGAGGTCGGATCCAACCCGCCCGCTGCGGACCTCTACCCGCGCTACGACCGCCACCTGGAAGAGTCGATCGTTAAAGAGTCGGAAGAATTCTTCAAAGAGATTCTCCACAGCAGACTGAGCCTCAGTCTCTTCGTCCGCTCAGACTTCGTGGTCGTCAACGAACGCCTCGCCCGTTTCTATGGCATCCCGAATGTGCGTGGCGACGAGTTCCGCAAAGTCAAAGTTCCGAGCGGCGTCCATCGTGGCGGCATCGTCACGCAGGCCTCGATCCTGACGATCACCTCCAACGGCACCCGCACCTCGCCTGTTAAACGCGGTACGTGGGTCATGAAAAATGTACTCGGCATCGACCCCGGCCTCCCCGTCGCCAACGCCGGCGACATCGCTCCGAAAGTTCCAGGCCTCGACAAAGCGACTGTCCGGCAGCGACTCGAAATCCACCGCTCGCTGCCGCAGTGTGCCCGCTGTCACAACAAAATCGATCCGCTGGGCTTCGGCCTGGAAAATTTCAACGCCGCCGGCGAGTGGCGCGACAAAGAGGGATTCGGCTACAAAGGCCGCATCTCTCCCAACGATCCGGACATCGACGCTTCGTCGAAAATGCTTGACGGCACGGAGTTCACCGGAGTCGACGGCCTTCAGGAAGTGCTCCTCAAACAGGAAGACCTGTTCCTGAACTGCCTGGCCGGCAAGCTCTACACCTACGCGTTGGGCCGTGAGCTGGGTATTGCCGACCAGCCACACGTCAATGCTGCAGTCAATCATGTCCGGCGGCAAAACAAGAACCTGCCGGCCCTCATTCAGTTCATCGTTACCTCAGACCCGTTCCTCACTCGATAGCCTGCTGAGTGACACTATTCTCAACAGAGAGATCTTCTCATGTCATTTTTCTCCCTGACAAAACGAATTCCGCGCCGCCACGTCCTCCGCGGAACCGGAATCGCGCTGAGCCTTCCGCTTCTCGACGCAATGCTTCCCCGCGCGTCCGCTGCGCCGTCCGTCTACAAACCCTGGGAGAAATCGTTTGGAGTCCATCCGCGGATGATCTCCTGCTACGTCCCGAATGGCGTCAACATCCTCGAATGGATGCCGCAAAATGACGGGGCGAATTACACACTGTCGCCGACGCTGGAGACACTCAAAGAACACCGGGCTGACTTTTCAGTGATCAGTGGCCTGGGCCATCCGAATTCCAAAGGCGGGCACAGCGGAGCCGACACCTGGCTCACCGGAGCCGATCTGACGGCCGTCCCTGGCAGTGATTATGCCAACACCGTTTCCGCCGATCAGATCGCGGCGACGCTGCACGGACAGCAGACTCGGTTTTCCTCGCTGCAGATTGCCGACGCGTCGGGTACCGGATCGGCCGGCCACTCGCACACGCTTTCGTTTGACCGCAGCGGGACACCGATGCCTGCAGAAAATTCTCCGCGGCGACTGTTCGATCGACTCTTCGTTCCTGATAACGCATCCGATCGAGCCGCCAGACTCAAACAGTTTGCGGTGAAGAAATCGATTCTCGACAGCGTTCTTGCTGAGGCGCAGGGCCAGCGCACACTTAGTCCTTGAACTG
>ERZ891418.731-NODE-731-length-10840-cov-5.215577_pt1 | contig 10840 bp, 9 predicted proteins | sample MGYA00521236_ERZ891418 | MGnify/ENA primary metagenome ERZ891418 (study PRJEB32303, sample SAMEA104408696) | aquatic metagenome | biome: Brackish water; feature: Chemocline; material: water | place: Baltic Sea | collected 2014-10-18T10:34:00 | depth 100 m ... | reverse complement strand
ATCGCGACTGTTGGTCAAGCACCAACGGAAAGAGGGCGCCCGTGAATCACTTCACGCGCGCCCTCAAGATAACTCGATCAAACTTCTGCCTCCTTACCGTGTTGTTCGGACACAAATGTAGAAGTCGTCGCAGGGGAGATAACCGCCACGCAGCTCGGTCGGATCCACGCCACAGTCCGGGAACGGCTTGGGCGGCGGCGGCATGCGACCTCCACCAAAGAGATAGTTGGCGGTGTAGATGGCGTCCGAGATATCGACCGTGCCATCATCGTTCGCATCATGAGCTGCCAGGCAGTGGGGGTTTTCATGCCCACGCACCCCGAACAAGAACCCCAGGCTGTCGACCATGTCTGCGATATTGACCGTTCCGTCAATGTTCGCATCCCCGCGAATGAAGCTCATGTTCCCGTAGAAGTCGTTCCTTGTGTCGACCGCACTCGTCCAGCCACAGAGGCTGACGACGAGCACCGATACTACGAAGGTCAAGGCCGCAGTTTTCATGACTCGTTCCTCTCGTCACGGTTCCAAATGCTCCTCCTTCCTCAGGATCGAAGCCCCTAAGCTGCCTCTCCCGTTTGAGAGAGGTTATGCCACAGCATACAGTATTGATATGCAAAAACCGTTCCTCTGAGGAGGTGGCGAGGGCTCCGGCGCCAACTCGGCTTCGCGCCGACGGTTAGCCCTTTCATGATGGGGCGACTCGCCGGAAGAACGTGTCGATGTCGAGAATCAAGCGTTGCGGTCTTTCAGACCTGCGAACTGAATGACGCAGAAGCTCGATCTTTTTGCGACAGGTGCGCGCCCTCTCTTCCGGTCCGAGGCCAACGGATTGCGGAATCGCCCGAGCCAGTCTGCAGGTCTTCGTCATCGGTGGCGGGTTCGGCCATGACGGCATGACCGTCGGCACCATCTTGTTGCTGGATCTGGTCGGGGGCGGGCAGGTCGGGAGATGGACTTCCGCCGCGGGAACACCAACCAAGAGAGCCCCTTTGACATCGCTGACGCGATCGAGCTCCTGGGGCTCTTGTTCTCCGGTGGTGAGCCGCTGTTCTGCGACGATGCGGCTGACGCCAACGACGACGGGCTGCTCGATATCGCAGATCCGATCGCCACTCTCAGCTTGCTCTTCTCGTCGGGCCTGCCATTTCCCTCGCCAGGATCCGCGACTAGCGGCCCCGACCCCACACCGGACTCCATCTACTGCAATGTGAGCAGCTGTTCGTAGGGCTGAACGCTCGGTCACAGAAACTCTCAAGCCTCGTCCCTCATCGCGAAGGCGCGTAGCTGACGCGTGAGCGTCCATTCGGGTGACACAGAAAGTAGCGCTGCCGACGAGGTTTGCGGAGTGCCTGTGGCCGTTCGACACCGTACATCGAGACCTTTCCACGAGGAACCCGCGGTCGTGCCTAGCCCCGTGGTTATCGATGCCGGCACTGGACGCGATGCGGTCTCCCTCGATCCAGCAAGCCGAGAACGCGCTGTGTAGCAAAGATATTGCGACGACTCTGCTCACGACGAGCTCTCAATAGGCAGCTGAGTTGACAACCCCGTGCGAAACTACCGGCCTCCTTCGAACGGACGAACTCCCCCCGGTTGTCCGATGCCTCTCCGGTCGGTATAAACGGACCCCTGTGAACCCCTATGACCACTGCCCCTGGAGGTGATATGTCCCGCCGCGTCATGTCGTTGCTCGTGTTTTGCGTTTGCCTGACGATCGTGAGCGCGTCGCACGCTCAGAGCCCGACCTTCACCAACGAAACCGGAACGCGCGTGAGCGGCGCCGGGGTCTCGACCGACACGTCGGAGAAGGACTTCGGAGTCGGTGACTTCGATCTCGACGGCGACGACGACGTCGTGGTCGGACGAAGGATCGGCTTCAACGGCAATACCGGGAATCCGCTACCGAACTTCCTGCTCATGAATGAGGCCGGTGTTCTCACCGATATGACCGCGGCGTTGGCGCCTCAGCTGTCGATTTCGCAACGGACTCGCGATGTGCTCGTCGACGATTTCGACAACGACGGTTGGCCGGATGTCCTGGTCGCCGACGGTCCCAGCGTGCTTCCGCTTCTTCTCTTGAACCAAGGCGAGAGTGCCGGCAGTTGGTTGGGGTTCGCGGATGCTTCGGGCATGTTGCCGGCCGGCTTCAACGTCGACGCGTGGTCTGCGGCGTCGGGTGATCTCGCCAACGACGGCGACGACTACCCCGACGTGTTCGTGGGTGTTCGAAACGGCAACGATCGGTTGCTGATCAACCTCGGCGACGCGGGCGCGGGTTGGCTCGGATTCTCGGACGGGTCGACTCGACTCGGAGCGAACGCTTCGACCAACGCGGTGCGGTCGGTGACGATCGTCGACATGAATGCCGATGGGGATGACGACATCATCGAGGGCATCACCGGCGGCGGTCCGCTCAGAATGCTCCCGAACAACGGCGCTGGCATGTTCAACGGCACCTCCCAAACCTTCGCGAGCTCGTCTACCTACAATCACGCACTCGGTGATCTCGACAGCGATGGGGACCTCGACATCTTCGCAGTGCAAAACGGCCTTGATCAGTATCGTCTGAACAACGGGCCGGCCGCGGGGGAGACAATTTCCCTGGGGGCGTTGACCAGCGCGCCGGGGACGAACGGTTTCGGTGCGATTTGCCGGGTCGCCGACATCGACGGCAACGGTTTCGATGACTTCCTGGTCACCGACCTCGACCAGGAGTTCCCCCAGGACTGCTCGCGCCGGTTGAAGTTCCTTCTCAACGACGGTGTCGGCCCCGCCTTCTTGTTCGACGGCTACCCGGGCGTGGTGGGTTGGGCGCCGAACGGCACCTCCGACGTCGTCCCTATGGATATCGACGGGGACCTCGATCTCGACCTGCTCATCGGCCACTGCTCAGGGAACAGCGTGTGGACTCAAGATGGGACGGGGATCGTGTTGCCTAACTACACGCGGGGTGACGTCAACGACGACGGAGCGGTCGACGTCGCGGACCCGATCTCTCTCCTCGGCTTCTTGTTCAGTGGTGGTCTGGCGCCAGGATGTGAAGACGCCGCAGACGGCAACGACGACGGCGATCTCAATGTGGCCGACGGAATCACGATTCTGAACTTCCTGTTCGTCGGCAGCGGACCGCTCCCCGACCCGACCGCTTGCGACGTCGATCCGACAGACGACATGCTCGACTGCGCCGATTCCGCCAGCTGCCTGTAGGGGTACCAGCAGCCGCTGATCGGCGATCGCACCGGGCAGAATGAACGAGCCGAGGTTTTCTTCCAATGCAACTATTGGGCGATCGCGCACCATGAAAACACAAGTCGAGTTCCGGTCGTCCAAGTTCCCCGCCTACGAAGGCGAAGAGGAGCAGATCAATCCGGGGCTGTGGGGGAAGCGACTGGCCGAGTACCTTGTGCAGAAGCTTGCTGAGCGAGGAATCGCGACAGAGGAGATGATTGCAGAGGACTGGGGCTGGTATGTCCCGGTGCCAAACGAAGGATTCCGGCTCGCGATTTGTTGCGGACACCAGAGTGGAGACGACGACGAGTTCTTGTGCTTCACCGATCCAAGCACGCCCATCGTGAAGAAGTTCTTCAAGAAGGTGGATGCGACCGCTCAGCTCACTCGCCTGACTGAGGCACTCGAGCAGATTCTCGCTTCAGACCCGGAGATCAACGATGTTGTATGGACAGAGCCATAATGAAATCGCCGCTTGGGTCAAATTAGTAGGTGGCAGAAGACATTCCCCCCCGACCTCGGAGGTTCTATGAAGCGAGTCACTGGCATTGGCGGCATCTTCTTCAAAGCCAAAGATGCGGCCACCTTGCAGGCTTGGTACAAGCGGCACCTTGGCATAGACGTAAAGGAGTGGGGCGGTGCGGCCTTCAGTTGGACCGACGCTGAGGGTAAGCCAACGGGCGGCTCGACGATCTGGTCAATCGGGCCTACCGAAGGAGACCTCTTCGCTCCAAGCAAAGCAACGTTCATGGTCAACTATCGAGTCGATGACCTCCACGCTTTGGTCAATGTTCTGAAGGAGGAAGGCTGCAACGTACTCGACAAAATCGACGAATCTGAATACGGCAAGTTTGCATGGGTCATCGATCCGGAGGGCAACAAGGTCGAGTTGTGGCAACCTCCAGCGGGGCAATGAACTGTAGATACTAAGACTTCACCTGACAGACAGTCCGACCACCCCAAGATCCGGTGAACCACCCAATCGCACGGCAGGTGAGAGTCACCTTGGACGGACAAGTGATGATCGTTGAGCACGAGGTCCTCGAGCAGATCGAGGAGGAGGTCATCGGAAGGGCGCTCACATGGGTCTGCAATCTCATTCGGGGGCTTGGGCGAGATGAGCCGATGTCGATATTGAAGGAGATGTGGCGAGCGGGTTCCATCGCACTTCACGACGATGCTGGCCAGCCGATGCCATCGTGGGTGTGTGAGGAGATCTGGCGCGTGCGTGACGAGTCTCGTGCAGCCCATGTCCTGGCGACTGATCTCAGGAGCGCGCGGGTCCATGGGTAGCATGGATTTCCAACCAGCTGAATCAGCGGGCCGGAATTCGGCCGGCAGCTGATGAGCCGAACCGATGGATCATGCCTCAGTTCTTCGCGCGACGCAGCGGCGGCGGTTCAGCTCCACCTTCAAACCACGGTTCCTGGTCCCGCCCGTCGACCAACTGACCATGGCTGTCGTACCGTTGCTGGTTTTCAACTGCGCCATCTTCCCCCCACACCGTCCAGATTCCCACGCGCTGATCGTTTCGATAGGCTCCTCGTTCGCGCGGCTCGCCACCCGCCCAGTAGGAGATGAACTGCCCGTGCCGCTTCCCACTTTGAGGGCCGAAGCTCCACACCGAGTAGTTCTCTTCGAAGCTTCCGAGCGCGGGTTCACCCCGTCGAAGCAGCGTCGACCCGCCGGTCGAGTACGCGACCCACTCGGTATGATCCTCGAGCGCGATCCACTGCCAAAGTGTGGGAGCCACCGGAATCAGCGCGATGACCAGAGCGATGCCGAGCACCCACGGCAAGAGACGCCGGCGGACTGGGGGCCCTGCCGGTGGCTGTGACGGTGACGTTTCCCGCGCGGGTTCACTCATCGATCAAAACCGAACCGCATGCACGATGGGCAACGGATCGTGCACTGTGAGCGACTTCGCCAGATTGTTCTGGAGCTTGAAGACGACTCGCACCTCAGGAGCACCGGACGGCGCGAAGGTGTGATCTCCGACCATGTGCAGGATCCGAGTCGTCTGACCCGGAACGCTCAACGCGAGTCGGCCGTTCACGTGCTTCTCGATCTCTAGGGTTTGATTCTCTCCCGCGCCAAACCGAAACTCGCCGTAATAGCGCTTCTGAAGACTCGGAGAAAGGGTGCGGCTCTCTTGCCCTTGATCGGCACCCTCGAGGGACGCGATGTACTCGAGCGTCACCTTTGCTGCGTCGTCGTCATTTCGCTTCGCGCCAGTTCTGGCGTGAGCGAGCAGGGTGATGCCGTGGGGTCCCGCGGTGCGCTCGATGCCGGGATTCGCGGTGACGATGGCGCGGACGACATCGACCTCCCCGAGCAGCGTGAACGCGAAGATGTCGGGACGCGCCCCGTGCTCGATGAGGACCTCGGCGATGTCGCGTCGGCCCATGTGCGAGGCGGCCCCGAGCGCGCTTTCCCAATCGCCAAAGCCCCAGTCGTAGGTCGCGTTTGCGAGGCGCGGGCGCGCCGTGACCAGCTCGCGCACCCGATCGAGCTGGGTGTGCGCTGCCCCGACAACGGCCGCGACTTCCGAGGTGGCCTGCCGAGGAAATTCTGCGGGGGGATCGGGGAGCTCGGTCGCTCCTGGTGCGGGGGCCGGCGGGGAATCGCCCGATTGAGCGAGAGCCCATTGTGTCTCCACCAAACCGAGTCCGAGCCATGCGGCAAAACTGGAGCCGGCGGCTTGGCCGAGGAATGAGCGTCGGGAGCGGAGCGTCATGGCGATCTCTTTCGAGGGGTGGGTCCAAGAGTCTGGGGGCGCGCGGTCGTGGTCGCCCGCTTCTACAGTATCAGCTCGAGAGCGGTGCGATAACGGCTTCCTCTTCTCTCTGGCGAGCCTGCGCTGTTCCGAGGAGGGGTTGCCGGTCTGGGTGCGCTGCGACAGACTCCTCCGTCCCGCTCCTATTCAGGCTGAGTCACGATCGACAGGAAAGCACACGCCATGCGATGCACTCTAATCCTCACTCTCCTTGCCCTTCTCGCGACCGGGTGCGCGGGCGCTCCGCGGAGCGAGGTCATTGTGCTCGGCATGATTCATGGGAGCCACCGGCAGAGCGAGCTGTACGGGATTCAGCAGATCCAACAGATCGTGCGCCGCGTCGATCCCGATTTCATCCTGTGCGAGATTCCTCCCGATCGCATCGAGGCCGCACTCACGGAGTATCGGTCGACCGGCGAGATCGCGGAGTCGCGCGTGGTGCGCTTTCCCGAGTATGTCGAAGCGATCATTCCGCTCGAAGGGGAGCTCTCCTTCGAGCTGGTGCCGTGCGCCGCTTGGACGCAAGAGATGGCGACCTATCGGCGCGAGAAGCTTGCGACCCTGAAGACCACCCGCAGTCGCGACTACGCAGAGATGTCCGCGGCCCAAGAGCGCGCAGACGAGCAGATCAGGGCGGGTGGACAGTCAGATGACCCGCGGTGGATCCACACCGATCTGTACGATGGCTACGTACGCGAAGGGATGGAGCCGTACAACCGCCACTTCAACGACGACTTGGGGCTCGGAGGGTGGGACAACATCAACGCCGCACACTTTGCGCTGATCGAGAAGGCGCTCGAAGCGCATCGCGGCGAGGGGAAACGCTTCTTGGTGACTTTCGGGTCCTGGCACAAGTACTGGTTCCTCGAACAGCTGCGCGCGCGAGCCGACGTCCGGCTGCTGGAAGTCGGGTCGTTTCTCGATGATCCTCCGGCTCCGTGAGAGACCACGACCGGTGCCCTCCCGCGCAGCCGTTCCCCAATTGCGGCCCAGACGGCACTCTGGATCTCGGCTGCGGGTCATTTACCGCCTGTCCTTGAGGGTCGCGGGAGTGGTCGTTCGTTGAAAAGGAGCTCTCGCAGGGAGAGGCCTTTTCAACGGGCGGCTGGAACCGCGGGGATCGCTCGGCTAGATTGAGGGCGCCGCAGGACAACCGGACCGGACACCACCATGGGTCTGTTCTCCATCTTCAGCCTTCTCGCATGCCTTTCGACAGCGAGCGCACCTCCCGCTGCACCCATCCATTCCGCACACGCACCCTTCATCAAAGACGCCGAGCGTGGCCAGATCTATGAGCACCCCGAGCTGTCGATGACGGTTCTCGAGGTGGAGGTTCCCTTTGCAGGGGACGAATGGCGCGTCGTCGGCTCGACCGGGACCGCGTGGACCCAGATCCACATCATGCCCCCCACCAACTCACCCAGCCCGCTCATTGTTGCCCTCCGCAGTCGCCTCGCCGAGGCAAGTAGGGCGGCCGAGCCATTCGACGTGCGTATCGAATCGTCGATCAGCGGTGGGGAGCGCACGGTCCGGATTGATCCACGCACCCTCGACAGTGGCGACGCTTCGACCTTGGAACGCTTCGCGACTGCCCGCGCGCTCGACTGGCGAACACGCGCCGCCCTCGCACCGGACAGCATGCTGTCGATGTGGCTCGCGCGTCATAAGGCTGTGTACAACGTGCAGCTCCCGAACGATCGATCCTGGCGGGCGCGGGGCGAGTCGACCTCGATCTTCAATGTGCTCGGCGGGCGCGCGGCGATCCGTGAGACGCTGCAGATGCAAAGTCTCAACGTGCGCGGGGACGACGGAAATGACGAGGATCCTGAGACGGTCTCGCTCGCCGAGATCGAAGAAGTGACGGTCGTGTCGCACCCGTTCGAGGAGATGCTCGCGGGTCAGGACGGCGGTTCGATCCCCCTCGCGAACCTCGTGCCCCACGATCGCTTCTTCGCCTACTTCGCACGCCCCGAGACGCTCGAGGGGTATCTCGACGGAGGAGTCGAGCTGCTCTATTCGATGAGCAGCTCTTTCACCCAGAGTGCGCTCGATTACGGCCTGGTGAGGAAGTACTTCGCGCGCCTGGGGCTGACCCCCGAAGCGGCGCGCATGTTCCTGAAGAGCGGTGCGGTCGCCGAATCTGCGGTCGTGCTCTCCGATCTGTTCGTCATCGATGGCACCGACATCACTGTGATTCTGCGCGTCCACGATCCAAAACTCCTCACCCCGATCCTCTCGCTGATCGGCGTCAAGGGTCTCGAATCGGGGACCATTGTCAGTCAGAGTCTCGCCCGGGGGGGCAACGCTTTCTGGGCGAAGCGGGGAGACCTGCTCATTGTCGGGACCGAGCGCGGCGAGGTCGAGCGGGCCCTCCGCCTCGAAGATGCCGACGGACGCGGCAGCCTCGGCCAGAGCGCAGAGTTTCGCTACATGCTCACCAAGCTCCCCCTCGACGAGTCGAGCCTCGCCTACGTGTACATCTCCGATCCGTTCATCCGTCGACTCGTCGGGCCCGAAGTGAAGATCGGTCAATTGCGACGGATGCGGGCGCGCGCCGATCTCGAGACCCTCAGCGCCGGAGCGCTTCTTCACCAGTTCGACGGCGGGCCGAGCAGTGAGACGATCGAGGGGCTCGCGACCCTCGGTTACGTCCCGGAGCGCTTCGTGAACACCGACTACTCGATCGATGCCGACCGCGTTGCGCGCTCCCGTCGTTACGGCACCGCGGGGGACATGACCACGCTCGAAAAAGCCTCCTTCGATCGCGTGCGCCCCTCGGAGGCAGAGGCCTACAGAGCGTACCGCGAGAACTACTCGCGGTTCTGGCGGCAATTCTTCGATCCGATCGCCATCCGGCTGAACGCGCCCGGGCCAGGAGAGCTCGAAGCAGAAATCTTCATCCTCCCTCTCATCGATAGCTCCATTTACGACAGCCTCCGCGAGATGGTGACGCCGATCGAGGCGCGGCGTCGCCTGCCGGTCCCTCGATTGGACCCCGAGCCGGTCGCACTCCTTTCCGTGAATATCCAAGAGGAAGTGTGGAAGGAGTGGATCGACGACTTCGATGAAGTGGTGGCGAGGATTGGCGTCTCGCCCCTGATTCTCGAGCAGCTCGAGCCGACCGTTCACTTCGCGATCGAAGATGGCGACCCGGTGCTTCATGTCGGGAGCGGCGACCTGCTCGGCGCATTCGGCGCGACCGGCGGCCGCGGAATGGGGGGGGCGGAAATGTTCCTCGCGCCCCTCGCGATCTCCGCCTTCACCCGGCCGTGCCAAATCCTGATCCCGCTCCGCGACCCCGAGCGCGCCATCAAGCTGCTCTCCGAAAACCGTACGCTGGGTCGGACTCGGCGTGATCGTGACACTTCGGTCGACTGGGTCCGCGTCGAGGGGAAGAACCGTTGGATCCTGACCGCTCAGTTCTTCAACATGATTCAGCTACGATTTGGGATCGCCGTTGATCAGGGGCACCTGGTGGTCTCCAACATCCCGTGGCTCGAGCGCGCAGAGATCCGTGGCTTTGACGATGGCGGCTTGGCGAGCGTTGCGCTTCGTATCGCTCCCGGCTCTGGCGAGAAACAGCTCGCGGGGCTGTTCACGGCGGCGGTCGAAGGGGAGCGGAAGGCGGCGCACCAGAGCGCGGCCCGCCTCTATCCGTTCATGCTCGTCGCAAACGGTGGATCCGTTTCGGATGCAGTAGGCCGCCACGAGACGCTGTTCGGTTTCCGCCCTGCGCAGCCTCGGGGGGGCACGTGGTCTTGGTCGAGGGGCGAGGTCACCAGTTCCGTCTTCGGAACTTCCACGCGCCCGCGGCAGCCGGGGCACAAACCAGGAGATCGAAACTTCGGAGTCCTCCGGCAGCTCGAGGTGCTAAATGTCAGCGCGCAACTCGAGGGGGACGGTCTGCGCACCCAGTTCCGAGTGAAGTTGCGCAGAGAGCCGTAGACCGCCTGAGCGCGAGCGTGAAATGAGACCGCCGGGCGTCGAGCGCAGTGCTCGACGTCCGGCGGTTTTTCGTTCAAGACGCAAGGCTTCAGGGACTCAGAGACTCAGGGACTCAGGGACTCAGGGACTCAGGGACAAGCGGGGAAGCTTGCGCACCCGAGTGGGCCGGGAGTCGGGTCGAGTCCGCACACGGAATAGGGCGCGCTCGGAAGCGGCCCGGTCCCGAACAGGGAGGCGAGCGAGAAGATCACGTCTGCGATGTTCACCTGCTCGTCGTCGTTGGCATCGAGCGCAACTGAGCAGAGCGCGACACCGCCCCCGAACAACACGCTGAGCGACGTGATCGGGTCAGAAATGTCGATGTTGCCGTCGGAATTCGCATCGCTCCGCACGAAGAACTCGCCTTCGCACTCATCCGGAATTCCGTTGGTGTTGTTGTCGACGCTGGTACCTCCGGAGATATCGCACCCATCCGGCACGCCGTTCGTGTTGCAGTCGATGGTGTCGTCGAAACCGGGGCAGGTGTCGCCGAGATCGCAGATTCCATCGGAGTCGCTGTCCACGCCATCGTTCGCGGGGGCGTCGGTGCCCGAGGAACAATCGTCGCAACCATCGCCGTCGAGATCGCGACAGGCGGTGTTGTCGAGCGGCGAGAGGTCGTCGCCGTCGGCCACACTGTCGTTGTCGTCGTCCAGGTCGCCGGTATCGCAGAGCCCGTCGGAATCGGTGTCGAGGCCGTCGTTCCCCGGTGCGTCGGTGCCGGACGAACAGTCGTCGCAGCCGTCGCCGTCGGCGTCGCGGCAGAGGGTGTTGTCGAGCGGCGCGTTGTCGAGGGCATCCGTGACGCCGTCGCCGTCGTCGTCGGGGTCGAGTGCGTCGCAGGTTCCGTCA
>ERZ891418.729-NODE-729-length-10862-cov-7.427871_pt1 | contig 10862 bp, 4 predicted proteins | sample MGYA00521236_ERZ891418 | MGnify/ENA primary metagenome ERZ891418 (study PRJEB32303, sample SAMEA104408696) | aquatic metagenome | biome: Brackish water; feature: Chemocline; material: water | place: Baltic Sea | collected 2014-10-18T10:34:00 | depth 100 m ... | reverse complement strand
CGCTGACCGAGTGGTTGTCGCAGGAGCTTCACAGGTTCAACGCGTCAAAGCTTGAGCAGAAACTGCAGCGACCTGAGTTCGGGAACTACATCGACCACGAATCACTGTTCTCCGGTGAGTTCAAGGATCTGCCAGGTTTCACTTACGACAGACGCTGGCTGATCAGCGAGTACATCTTCAACGCGAAGCTCCAGCGTATCCTGCGGAGCAATGCCAAGGCCAGACGCAACGGGACCAACGTTTCCGTCTTTGGCGGCCACAGGATCAACCAGCTCAGTCTGACCAACCCGTTTCTGCTGCCGAATCGCTCAGGCGTGCGATATTACGCCAATACCGATCTCACCGGCGGGCACCTGTCGAGCATGCTGACGAACGCTCAGAAGACCTCGGTCTACATGACCGACTATCTGGTGAAGCGTAACGCAAGATATCTTCCCGCCGTCACGGCAATCATGGCCATGGAAGACGAACACAACCTCAAGTTGGCGACGCGTCGTCAGTTCTTGAAGGACTTCATCGCACAATTGTGCGTGGAATACTACGGCACGGAGAATCAATCGCTTCTGCCGGAATTCGTTCCCGTCCAACTGAAAGAGGTCACGCCGCTTGCAAACGGCGAGACGTACAAGAAAGCGCCGTTCCATGTCGCTCAGAATATGCTGAGCGGCCTGGAAGGAGAATCTTTTGTTTATCAGGCTCTCATGGACCCCTCCCACGGGAAGAAATCTGACAAGGAATTCCGGGATTTGTGCGAGCGGACCTGGTTTTACTTTGGTGACCACGAACGAAAGATCCAGGGCCGCATGACAATCCTTCGGGATTATCTGCCTGACATCCGCGACAACCTTGCGAAGAACAGCCGGAAGTTCAATCGCCTCGCTTACAAGCCGCTTGCTGACGATGAGATGCAGGTGATTGAGGCGTCCATCCGGAAGCATCGCAGGAAAGGCGATCATTACGCAGCGGTCATCGACAGGTGCATGGTGGAATGGGAGCAGGAGTTCGAGCAGCAGAGAATCGAGGCGGGACCGCCTTCGAACGAATTGTTGTTGGAACTCGTTGAGCAGTTGATGGTTCTCCTTCTGGAACGTTCGCCTTCAGCAGAAGAAGCCGATGAGTACCTCGCCCTCTCAAAGTCTTATGTGGACAGGCTGGGCAACCTCAAAGCCATTCAGAAACTCATCCAGACGTTCATCCTGTCGAGTGAATTCGCCTACCGGCAGGAATTCGGCAGCGCTGAGCCGGACGGGCACGGTCGGCGAATGATGTCTCCGCGCGACGCCAGCTACGCCATTGCCTATGCGTTGACGGACCAGAGCCCCGATGCGGATCTGGTGGATGCGGCAGAAAGTGGCAGGCTCGCCACGCGGGAAGATTACAAACGGGAAGTGACCCGCATTCTGCAGAAGAGAGACGTCTACTACCTGATCGATCCGATCCTGGCCGACAGTAACTATCAGGATAACACGACCGACACAGCGATTCGCAAACTCCGATTCTTTCGCGAGTTCTTTGGCTACCCGAAAGCGATCACAATCTTCAAGGATGAGAAACGATTCGGCGGCGACCGATTTGGAAATGCCATGTCTCGTCTGCTCAACGAGACAGATCGCATCGTCGAACACATTCTCGAACGCGATGAGCATGTCTTCGAGGAGTTGCTGACCACAGAGGAGTTCTTCGTTTATCACGACGGAGACAATGAGCGGATGCAGGCGGCGTCCGACCGGATCAAACGCATCTACGATCATTTCAAAGACACGGACTGGCAGAACTTCAAAAAGGAAGATCTGCTCGACCACCGGGACTTCCTGAAAGAAGTCAAGATGCGAAGCGTCGACCCCGACAACCTCGATGCGAGAAACCGGCAGGGCACGACCATTCAATTGTTTAAGAAGTCGATGGAGACGATTACGGCCCGTCTCGACAAGGGCCAGAAAGACGCGGCACCGTTCGATCTCTATCGAGGCTACGGCAACGATTTCATGAGCGGCTACAACGTCGCGAAGTTCTTCAACATCAGTCTTGATGACTGGGACTATCAGACTGTTCAGCCGGCGAAAGTGGCAAATCGAAGAGGACTGCTGACACACCCGGCGTGGCTCATCGCTCATTCTCAGAACACAGAGACCGACCCCGTCATTCGCGGAAAGTGGGTTCGTGAGAAACTGCTGGCCGGGACGATTCCCGACGTCCCGATCAGTGTGGACGCTGTCATTCCGGAAGATCACGCCAGGACGCTTCGTGACCGTCTCGCCAGTGCGACCGAAAACGACTACTGCTGGAAGTGCCACAAACACATGAATCCGCTCGGATACGCGTTCGAGGGATACGACGACTTTGGCCGATACCGTGAGGCAGAAGAACTCGAGTATCCGGACAAGCTCGTCAAGGCAGGCCCGGAGCAGAACGGCAACCACCTGGTCGAGACTCGGGACACTTACGAGACACGGCCAGTCGATGCCACCGGGAATCTCGCAGGGACAGGAGACGATACACTGGACGGCGACGTTGATGGTGCGATGGATCTGGCTGAGCGGCTGGGGAAATCGCGCCGAGTGCGACAGTCCATCATTCGCCACGCCTTTCGGTATTTCATTGGGCGTAACGAACGTCTTTCTGACTCAAAGACACTGATCGACGCCGAACAGGAATACATCGACAGCAACGGCAGCTTCGACGCCGTGATCGTATCTTTTCTGACGTCAGACTCATTCATCTACCGAAAAGCCATCGAGAACTAGAAACATGATCAATCGCAGAGACTTTCTGGCAACGTCGGTCTTTGGTGTCGGCGCGATGGCTCTGGCTCCGTCGTTCAATCAGTCATTCGCTGCGGCAGGCGCTAACGCTCACCCGAAGCGTTTCATCTTCATACGAAAATCGAGCGGCATCCGACCGCTGGAGATCGCCCTCCGTGATTTTTCCGAGAAGGACAAATCGCTCGATGAGAAGAAGGAACCGCTCGAAGCGGATCTGGATAAGCATGAGCTGCCGAAGTGGCTGCGTGGACTGGACGCGTACAAGGAGCACATGACGATCCTGCAGGGACTGTCAGCCAAAATGAGCGAGAACGTCCACTGGTCGTTCTCATCGGTCATGGGCTGCTTCAAGTCGAACCGCAACACTCTGAGTGCGATTAAACGAACCACCGTCGACTTTGAGCTGGCAAAACTGTTCCCGTCGCCGTTCGGTCATGTTGAGCTTTCGTTCGCCGACGGCCGGACTGGCATTGTGGACGGTTATTCCGCACCCGCTCCGCAAACACGCAACTACTGCTATGCCGACCCGGAGACGGCTCGGGACGAGCTGTTCAAATCAGTTCTCAATCCCGAAGCGGTCAGTTCTGACAACGACATGCTGTCGTTCCTGCAGAGCCGCGAGGGCCTCAAGATCAGTGGCGTTAGTGGACACGAGAAGAAGCGTCAGGAGATGCACATCCAATCGATCGACGCCATTCGCGAACGCAACAGAAGGCTGATCGAGCTTTCCGGTTCCATCGCAGAGCACCTGCCGGAGATTTCTGAAGTTCATGCGGACGGCGGCAGGAATGCCAGTACGCCAGAAAAACAGGCGGCCATGACGGACATTCTGGTGGCCGCGATGGTCGCGGGCCTGACCAATGTGGTCACCTACACGATCGATGACCTCGGCACGCCGATCACGGGACTACCGGGAAATGAAACGGACCGGGTGGGCATTCACCCACTGGGGCACGACGAAGCCTTCGGCGGTGTACCCGCCTGGAAAACGCGCGAGCAGATCCGCATCAGTCACGTCAATCAGATCAGAACCATCATCGAGAAGCTCAAACTGGTTCCCGAGGGCGACGGGACGATGTTTGATAATACGATGATCATGTACTTCCCGGAGAACGGCGAAACACATCATGGCGTCGGTTCCGAGTCTCCGTTCCTCATCATGGCCGGAAGCAACTGCAACCTGAATATCTCGGGCCGTTACATTCGCCTGCCGTATCTGGGCAATGAAGGTCACAAGACACTGGGAAACTGGTACACGACGCTGCTCAACGCACACGGCAATCCGATTGAACACTACGGTGATCTCGACCCGGAAATGTCGCGCAAGAAGCTGCCTCAGACTGGCTCAATTACTCGATTCCTCGCATAACTTGGGCGAGCACGAATGCTTCAGCTTCTCACAACAGGACGGCCTGCTTTGTCTGTAGCCCTACGTCAGCACTTTGTCACTCTCGTTGCCATCCTCGCTGCAATGGCGCAGCCAGGCTCAGCCGTCGTTGTTGCCAACGACGTTGCAGACATTCCCATCGTGGACACTCACGTCCATCTCTGGGATCTCGAACGACCTGCGGGGATCTACTGGATTTCAAAGGACGACGCAGTTCTGTATCGATCGTTTCTTCCGAAGACGCATGAACCGATCGCCAGGGCCAACAACGTTCGCGCAGTCGTCGTCGTTCAGGCCGGGCAGAGTCTGCCCGACAACCAGTGGAACCTGGACATTACTGCTCACAACACTCGGCTCTATCGAGGCGTCGTTGGCAACCTGTCTGAGGTGATTGGTACCGACAGGTTCAGGCCGCTCTTCGACACGCTGTGCAAAGACGAGCGGTATGTCGGCTACCGGCTCTCCGGTAAATATCTGGACGGTTTGTCCGATGCGGTGTTCCGGGACCTCGAATACACCGCCCAAGCAGGCAGGACCGTCGATTTTCTCGTCGGCACGTACACACTGGACGACGTTGCCGAGATTGCTCAGCGAGTGCCGAATCTGAGGATCATGCTCGACCACTTCGGCAATGTCCGACTGGACAACGAGCCGCTCGATCCCGAATGGGTCAAGAAACTGCGACGTGTTGCAGAATTCAAGAATGTCTACTGCAAAGTCTCGGCGTTTTATGGGCGAGTCAAACAGCGACCGGCTCCATCCGATATTCGGTTTTACCAGCCGATCCTCGATCTGGTTGTGGACTGCTTCGGCGAAGACCGTCTGGTTTATGGCAGCGACTGGCCGGTCACGCGAGCAACCGGTGACTATGCCTCGGTGGTGAAGCTCACCAAATCGTACTTCGACGCCAAAGGCCGCACCGCTTCCGAGAAGCTGTTTAATCGTAACGCGGTTGAGTTTTATGGCATTGAAACACCTGCCGCCTCGTCGCAGCTCAAGGTTCACGGCATCTTTCGCAGCAATATGGTGCTGCAGCGCGACAAGCCAATCACAATCTGGGGCTGGGCAACAAACGGGACCGGCGTGAAGGTCACGTTTGGCAATCGCACCGCCGCAAGCAAGGCGGCCGGTGTCAAAGGACGCTGGGAGGTGACTTTCGAACCACAGCGAGCCAGCACGCGGCCGCAAACGATCACAGTGGAAGCCGGCGAAGACCTTATCTCGATGGACAACATTCTGGTCGGCGACGTCTGGGTCATGAACGGCCAGAGCAATATGGCATTTGCTTTGAAGGGCGTTTACCAGAGTGCGTTCGAGTCCTCGATGGCACACCTGCCACTGATGCGGCACATCCGGATCAACTCGGGTGCGGAATCCGAGCACCTGGAAACGGAACTCAAAGATCGGTTCATTAACGGACAGGATGAAGACAAGGACTGGAAAGTCGTCACGCCCGAGGTCGCGCTCAACATGGGCGCGATTGGCTACGTCTTCGGCTCCCGACTCCAACGCGCTCTGCAGATTCCGATTGGAATCATCGACAACGCGCGCGGGGGTGCTTCGCTCGAAAGCCTGGTCCCTCGTCACAAGTTTGCTGAACACCCCCAGGCCGCGGAGTACCTGGCCTGGGTCGATCAGAGGAACGCCGAGTTCAGCGAAGAGGCGTTCATGCAGGCGCAGATGGAAAAGTGGAAAGTGGCCGAGGCCAATTATCAGAAGGCGATCGAAGAAGACAGAAAGAAAGGCGTGAAACGGAATCACCGTCGGCCGACAAGGCCGGACGGTTCGATCCGCACCTGGTCGGTTCCCGGACGCAGCCCCAGTGATGCCGCATCGTGCTACAACGGCATGTTCGGCGTGTTCAAGGGATTGAATATTAAAGGCGTCGCATTCCATCAGGGTTTCAACAACGCCATGATGAATACGAGTTGTAAGCCCGTGTTCTATCGCATCCTCATGAAGCTGATGGTTGAGGGCTGGCGAGAGGACTTCAACGACGCACACCTGCCTGTCGCCATCATTGGACTCTGTGCCGGCGGTCAGGCTCAGACACGGCTCAATTTCGAGCAGCAGGGACTGTCGACGGCGGCGTACATTCGCGAGTCGCAGCGACTCGGCCTGGCCGACGTGAATGACTCGGAGCACACTGCGTTCATTCCGGCGTATGACCAGCGAATCCCTCAGCTTCACACAAAGAAGAAAAAAGAACTGGGTCTGCGCACCGCCCGCTGGGCATTGAAGACCGTTTACGGTTTCGAGGACATCGTCTGGGACACGGCGAAGGTCATTTCGACCGTGCGGGAAGACGATGGTCTGCTGTTGACTTTCGACCGGCCCGTGCGTGCGGACGACTTCGGCTCAGAGATCGAAGGCTTCTCGATCGCTGATATCTCCGGTGTCTTCTACATGGCCAGCGGTGTCGCCAGGCAGGTTAAAGACAAGGAGCTGCAGAACAGGCAGATCTTCGTCTCCAGTCCGCTGGTGACCGAGCCGGCCAACGTTCGCTACGGGTGGACGCGAGCGCCGATGGGCAACCTCAAAGTCGACGGGATTCCCTGGCAACCGCTGCACAGCTTCCGGACCGATGATATCCCGTTTTCGGCCGAAGTGGCCCACAATGATCCGGACGGTCCAAAGAAGAACTCCGAAGCAATCCGCGCAATGAAGTCTGCGGCCGCATCCGCACTCAAGGCGAGGCTTGAGACCTCGGAATGATCTCTCAGCAGGAGCTCGGTACACTCTGAGTGGTTGGTTGCTCACACAAACTTCGTTGATACCAGCCAACGTTCAGCAAGCGGGGAGCAGCGTGAAAGTTAATTGCAGAATCGTCGTACTTTCTCTGTCGCTGGTCTGGCCGTGCGTAGAGGGCCGGACTGCGGATCAGGCCTCGGCCGACGCGCAATTGCAAAACAGGCTCAGCAAGCACTGCGTCGACTGTCATTCCACCGACCCCCAGGAAGGCGATGTCCGGCTGGACAACTTCGCTGAGCTTTCTGACGCTCGCAAAGAAGCTTTGCTCAACAGAATTGAGGAGCAGGTCGTTCTCGGGCGGATGCCACCGCAAGACGGAGACCAGCCCACGGCAGCGGAGAGAAACGAGCTACTCACCGTGCTCACTTCAAGCTTCGCGGCACTCGGCACGACGTCAATGTTTCGAGAGAAGATGAAGGCGCCGGGGTACGCCAACTACGTCGATCACGACAGCCTGTTCAGCGGCGAAATCACGACGAAGGCGTATTCTCCGGCGCGGCTGTGGAGGACCAGCCCTTACGTTTTCGACAATATCAAGTCGCAATACGGCGGAGAACCACAGCATCTCAGGCAGCCGTTTATCGTTGACGATAAGCAGGGAATCAAAGACTACGCGTCTTTGCTGTTTGCCGATTCCGCCGTCGTCAATGTCCTGATAACGAATGCTGGGAACTCTGCAGATCGTCTTATTGCAACTCGGCCGAATTACAGGTCTCTTGCTGAATCAAAAGACGCCCCAGGCGACGAAGCGTTGAAGAACGCTATCAGTGAGCAGTTCCGCCAGGTCGTCTATCGCGAACCGGCCTCTGACGAATTGAGCAGGTACGTTGCACTCTTCAGAAAGACGGCCAATGACGCGGGGAACACCGAAGGGCTGCGAGTGACTCTGATGGCCATCATGTTGCATCATGAGTCCGTCTATCGCGTCGAAATTGGCCTGGGAGACACCGACACTGATGGCAGACGCCTGTTGGCGCCCGCTGAGTTGGCGTTTGCCATTGCGTACGCAATCACTGACAGGCGACCGGATGAGATTCTGTTGCAGGCAGCCAGGAACGGAAAACTTCGCGGCCGGGATGATGTGAAAACGCAGGTCGTTCGCCTGCTTCGCGACGACTCGATCGCCAAGCCGAGGATTCTCAGGTTCTTCCAGGAGTTCTTCGGATACGTCCACGCTCACAAAGTATTCAAGGACGCGAAACGGTCTGGCGGATTCTCGTACTACGGCGAAAACTATCCGAACATGTACGAGCGCGATGCCGATTTCTTTGTGATGAATATCCTTGAACGGGACAAAGATGTCTTCAGGGAACTGTTAACTTCCGACGAGTACTTCATTCTCAATCGACAGACCTTCCGCAACACCGTTTACGACTTCTACCAGAAGAACAAGGAGCAGCTTGACGAGGGAACTCTCACCGACGAGATGACTCAGGAACTGCTTGACCGACTCGGTTTGAAGGGTTGGCATGAGCTCAACAGGAAGTACTACCTGCACAATTTCAATCGGGGCTTCAACGGCAGCGTGAGGGCAATTAAGCAGATCGTGAAAGAGGTTCGGCAGTGGAAGAACACAACTGATGAAGAAAAGCTCCTGCACGGCATGCAGCCTCTATACACGAAGTATCCGATGGTCTACGACCTGGGCGATGACGAGCAGGATTATCTGCTTCCTCAGCCATACAAGAGACCCAATCGCGCAGGCATATTGACTCATCCGGCGTGGTTGATTGCCCACTCGCTCAACGACACGACCGATCCGATCCGTCGCGGAAAGTGGATTCGCGAACGGCTGCTGGCTGGGACAGTGCCTGACTTGCCCATCACCGTCGATGCCACCGTTCCCGAGGATCACACAAAGACATTGCGTGAACGGCTTGCAGTCACAGAGCAACAGGAATGCTGGCGATGCCACCAGCAGATGAACCCGCTGGGCTATCCATTTGAGATCTACGACGACTTTGGCCGCTACCGCACCGAAGAAAGCCTCGACAAGTTACCGAAGCGGGACGGGAAGCACCCCACGAAACCTGTTCGCGCCGGAGCGACGCTGACAGGCACGGGAAACAGGGAACTTGATGGCGAAGTGAAAGATGCTTTGGATTTGATCAACAGGCTTGCCGCTTCCGATCGAGTCAGACAGAGCATCATCCGTCATGCCTTCCGATACTTTATGGGTCGCAACGAGATGTTGACGGATTCACAGACTCTCATCGCAGCGGACAAGGCTTATCTGCAAAGCGACGGCAGCTTCAACGCTCTCGTCGTTTCGCTGCTGACGTCCGACTCGTTTCTCTATCGCAAATAGCCGAAACCAAATGATGACCCACGCAAAGTCATGCAAATAGACCTGAAACGGAAACGTACGATGCCTCAATCACGACGCGACATTCTGAAGGGGCTCTCCCTGGGAGCCGGTGGCTTTCTCCTGGCTCCGCTCCTGCAACAGGTACAGCTTCAAGCCGCAGGGAATGAGCAGGCACTGCCACACCGATTTGTCTTTGTCGTCAAGTCAAGTGGCGTCGTGCCGGAGGGAATCACTCCTGAGTCACTACAGGGTGACACGGCGACGAACCAGTCCTTGCTGGATGTTGCTTTGCCAAAGTCCATGACTGCTTTGGAGCCATTCAAAGATCAGTTAGCCATTGTGCAGGGATTGTCGGGCAAGATGTGTCGTGGTGGGCACAGCAGCTGGTTCGGCGCGATGGGCGTATACATGACCGGCGGCGAACACGAACGCGGCTCGATTCTGCGGGCCACCGCTGACGCGGAGCTGGCCAGACTCAGCCCCGCGCCATTCAATCATGTCGGTCTGGCGGTACGCGGGCCGGCGTTGTCGAAGTCTTATGGTGGCGTTCTTTATCCGGGCATTACGGCCGTTGGGGCGAACAAAGAGCTTCCCTTTCAGGGCAGTCCGGACCTGGCACTCGAGCAGTTGTTCGGATCAGCCGCATCCGCGAGCGGTCACGGGCAGACGCGATTCCGTGTCCAGAAGAACCTGCTTGATTTCATGGTGGATGACATCAAGAGGGTCAATCAGTCGATCCCATCACCGGAAAAAGGCAAGCTGGATGCCTATCTGAATGCCTTTGAAGAACTGCAGGTGCGACACACCCGCCTGGCCGGCATGAACAACAGGATCAAGGCGAATGCTCCGGAGTTCGACAACAAGTTCACTTCCGAAATCGAAGAGGTTCGTCAGGAAGCCCATTTCGATCTGGCCGCAGCGGCGATGATCGCGGGGCTGACCAACTGTGTCACCATTCGGCTGGACAACCTGTCGACGGTGTACTCGGAGCTGGGCCTGGCGAAACACAATCACGGGATCGGGCACAATGAGAGCAGTCGCAGCCAGGAAGAATGCCGCGACATCATCCGCGAGCATCACTCGACGCTGCTGGCCAGCATGGCCAGAAAACTCAGAGCGGTTCCGGAAGGAAACGGAAACATGCTCGACAACACCATGATCATTTTCTTCAGCGACTCCGCGAATAAGCATCATGGAGACTGTCTGGAATGGCCATACGTCGTAATCGGAGGCTGCGGCGGGAAGTTGAACATCCCTGGCCGCTATATCCGTTATCCGAAATACGGCGAGGATGGCTGTCGCACCATCGGTAACTGGTGGACGACGCTCCTGAACGCATTCGGAAACCGCATCGAACACTACGGAAACGAAGACCTGGTGCTTAAGCAAAACGGAAGTTCGTACCGTGGTCCGCTAAGTGAGCTGATGACGTAATCCAGAGGCTGCCCTGCTAAGCACGTATTCGGACGCCAGTTCGATCATGGCTCACAATGCGAACTTCGTCCTCGGAACATGAGCGGTGAGACGCTTCGTCGACGCGGACATTTGGCAGAGAATGCAGAACCGCTGACCTCACAGGTGTTGCTGGCGGGACTCGCGGTGCTGCGCGTCACGACATTCTGGACTTTTTGCGCGAGAACTCGCCACTTGGGGT
>ERZ891418.727-NODE-727-length-10867-cov-4.794580_pt1 | contig 10867 bp, 15 predicted proteins | sample MGYA00521236_ERZ891418 | MGnify/ENA primary metagenome ERZ891418 (study PRJEB32303, sample SAMEA104408696) | aquatic metagenome | biome: Brackish water; feature: Chemocline; material: water | place: Baltic Sea | collected 2014-10-18T10:34:00 | depth 100 m ... | reverse complement strand
CCTTTAAAGTAGCGAATAAACTTCATGCCAACGCGTTCGTTGGTGGGAAAGTAAAGCAACTTCTTGGGTTGAACTAACCGAAGGTTGACAGAACCTTCTGGGTAGGGTAGTCTACTTAACCTAGACCAGATGAAGGTGGTTGCATGCGTACACAAGACATTGATAGTATTACCTATTACCTCAGTAAAGTTTTTGGGGGTCAACAAGATGCTGATGAATTGTTTAGATTGCTTGAAGTTCTAAAAAGCGAACGCCACAAATTGGAGAAAAAGCATGTCAAAAAATAGTGAAGAAGAGACACTACTTAATCGCCTTGTTCAACTTTCCAAAGTTGTAGACGCACCTTGTCCTTTAGGAAGAGTGCATAAAATGTTAGACACAGTAACTGCTTCAGCATTGCTTGGTGCATTACAGAGTCCAGCATCCAATACAGCCATACATCAAGCCTTAATTGATGAGGGTTTCTCAATTTCAAGGACAACAATTAACCAAAGACGTGAATGTTTTCGGGAAGGAACAGACAGTAAGTGCCTGTGTTTACCAAACAATTTGGGAGTAATTAAATGAGTAACCTACAAGAAAAACTATCAACCCTTGCTACTGAACAAGAGTTAAAGCAACGTAAAGAAAAGATGCTTGGAGCAATTGCAGACATGCTTGTTGCCAAAGACATTAATCTTGATGAGATAGGTAACGTAGAAAAAGTATCTATTCGTCATGCACTATCTCCAGACAAGAATGGAGATGTCCAAACTAGAACTACTACCACCGTACAACTTTCACCTAAATGGGAAACTGGTCCTGAATGGCCTGTTGTACAACAAGGCCCAGCGGTTAAATTACCACCTATCAAAGTAACAAGTAAAAAAACTACAACATTTAAAACATGTGTAGTTGTTCCCGATATTCAAATAGGTTACTTTCGTGGTCGTGATGGGCAACTAGAACCAACTCATGATGAAAAAGCAATCATGATCTGTTTGAAGATGATTCAAGAACTTAAGCCTGATGTTATTGCTTGTGTTGGGGATAACTTAGATCTTCCTGAGATGGGCAAGTACGTTGTCTATCCTGCGTATGCACAAACTACTCAAGCAGCAATTGATCGTGCAACTTTCTTTTGTGCACAAATGAGAGCAATGGCTCCTGATGCAAAGATTATTTGGCTGGCAGGAAACCATGAAGAACGTATGCCTAAGTATCTCCTAATGAATGCTGCTGCTGCGTATGGGTTACGAAAAGGAAATACTCCTGATTCTTGGCCCGTATTATCTGTTCCATACCTTTGTCGCATGGATGAGTTTGGCGTGGAGTACCGTCCAGGTTATCCAGCAGCAGATTTCTGGGTCAATGAAAAACTCCGTATTATCCACGGTGATCGTGTGAAGTCGTCAGGATCCACAGCACATGTTTACCTCAACCAAGAAAAGACGAGCGTTATCTATGGGCACATTCACAGAATTGAAACGGCGTTTAAAACTCGGGAAGATTTTGATGGACCAAGAACCATCATGGCTGCTTCTCCTGGTTGCCTTGCTCGGATTGACGGGGCTATCCCTTCTACTCGTGGTGGGGTGGATCTAGACGGAAGACCACTTATTCGCTATGAAAACTGGCAACAAGGAATGGGGGTAGTATCCTACGAGGACAGTGGTGCCCATCGGTTTAGTTATGATGTAATTCCCATCTATGATGGTTGGGCGTTATATCAAGGTAAAGAATACACTTCGGAGTAGGAATGACAACTATCGTTGGGGTACAAGGAGATGGCTTTGCGGTCATCTGTGTAGATTCACGAATATCAGCAATGGACATTACAGGGTTTGCAACGCAAATAGGAACACTTAAGGAAGGCTCAAGTAAGGTAGCAATTAATGGAAAATATCTACTTGGCGCTGCTGGGGATGTGCGAGCCATCAACATTCTTCATCATGTCTTTCAACCACCAACCCCACCAGCAAACCTCAAGGGCAAGAAGTTGGACCAATTCTTTACGGCGAAATTCATACCTGCACTCAGAGAGTGCTTTGATATACAAGGCTACTCTATCCCCGACAGGGACGACAAAAACCACATCGCTGAGCATGGATCAACAATCCTTGTAGTAGTCAACGGTGTTATCTACATTGTTGACGGTGACTACTCTTGGGCATCGGATGCTAATAGCATTTATGCTATTGGTTCGGGTTCTTCTTACGCTTTAGGAGCAATGCAAGTTTTGACGCATAATAAGAAGCAAACCGCACAACAAGCCAAGACAAATGCAATAAAAGCCCTCACTGTCTCAGCAAGATTTGATCCGTATACGGGTCCGCCATACCACTCATATGTACAGGAGTATGAGGTAACCACCAAAACCCGTAAGCCTGTATAATCGGGTATACCCAAATTAGGAGAAAACATGAGTAATTTAAAGACAGCACATAAAGATGCAGCGTTAAAAGGAGCCGTTTTGGGCCTTTTGACTTTATTGGCAAGTAACTACGATGTCCCTATGGAGACAGTCGCACTTGTATTGCCCGTAGCAACCCTTGCACTTTCCTTTGTCTCTACAAGGATTGGTGACAAGAACACAGCATTATTGCTTAAGTTGGCAAAACAAGCAGTTGCAGCCGCACCTGTAAAAAAGACTGCTGCAAAAAAGAAGTAGTATTGATGTACTACCTCTCTTGCTGATAAGGGTTAACTGATGCCTATTGATTTTTGGTCACCGTCTTATAGGGCGGCATCTAGCGATTTAACTGTTGCAATTAGCCCTCTGGGACTAGTTGAACTTGCTGATGAAGAATTTGAAGTTCATGGACCAAGACTCAATAGGTATTCATCAGCATGGGCTTGGTACCTAGGTCACCACTGGTCTCACCGCCGTGAGATGGGTGACAGTAATGTCACGATGAACTACATCAAGACTATGTCTGATTTTATTACTAACTTCTGTTTTGGTAAGGGTATTCAGTTTAAAGTCCCTGAACAAAACCAAGCGGTTATCCCCCACCTGCTTCATGAAGTATGGGATAACCATAACAATAAGCACTACCTTCTTTGGCAAATGGGGCAACTTGCTTCTGTTACAGGAGACTGCTTTGTAAAGATTGCATATGATGAACCATATGCTGATCCAACTGGTTTAGTAAAGCCAGGTCGTATTCGTATTCTTCCGCTTAACCCAGCGCATTGTTTTCCTGAGTATCACCCACACGATAAAGAAAGACTTCTTAGGTTCAAACTTAAGTATCGCTTTTGGGGAACCTCACCAGAAGGTACTCGTCAGGTATACACATTCACTGAAATTTTAACTGATGACTCAGTACAGCAGTTCATCAATGATGAGTTGATTGACCAATACGAAAACCCAATTGGTATGGTTCCTGTTGTACACATCCCGAACATTACAATAACTTCTTCTCCTTGGGGTCAATCAGACATCTGGGATGTAATTCAACTAAACCGTGAATTGAATGAAAAGATGACTGAAATTTCAGACATCATTAACTATCACGCTGCTCCTGTAACAATTATTACTGGTGCAAAGGCTTCACAACTAGAGCGTGGTCCTAAGAAGGTTTGGGCAGGTCTTCCTAAAGACGCTAACGTATTTAACCTTGAATCCCGTGGTGAAATGGCTGGAGCAATTGAATACGTTCAAATGATTAAGCGAGCAATGCACGAAATCACTGGTGTACCTGAAACTGCTCTTGGTCAATTCACGCCAGTATCTAATACTTCAGGTGTTGCTTTGGCTATCCAATATCAGCCTCTTATGAACCGTTATCAGATGAAGAAGATTCACTTCACTCACGGTCTTGAGAAACTCAATGAGATTATAATTAGGACTGCATCTATTTTTGAACCTCAAATGCTTTCGTATGACCCTTCACAAGCGGCTCAGGCTGAGCCAGACATGCTCCTGGTTCTTGACCCCAACGACCCGAATACATATAAGACAACTATTCATTGGCCTGAACCTTTGCCAGTAGATGCCCTTATTAAACTTAATGAAGTGCAAGCAAAGATGGCTCTTGGTATTGAATCTAAGCGTGGGGCATTAGCCCTTCTTGGAGAAGAGTTTCCAAATGAGAAGATGGTTGAAATCTTTGAGGAACTACGAGATGATGCTCTTGACCAAGGTGCACTAGATATGCTCCGTGCACAAATTGGTCAGGCAGTAATGATGGCTACAGGGTTACTACCTCAAGACGGAGGCTTAGAAAACACATCCGCTGGAGGTGCTAATGTTAGTAGTGCAGGAAGTCCCCAAGGGGGCGGAGTGCTTCCAGGTGCTGGTGTCCCACCAGTAGAAATGGAACTGATGAACCAAATGACTAGCAGGGCATACGGCGCAAGATTCGCTCAACGCCGAATCCCTGATGAAGATAAATAATACGTATATATAATTCAAGTTAATTTAGTAATTGCTAAACAACACATAGGAGAAAATTATGGCAAAGCAAAGTAATGATGAAGTCCTTATTCCCGTAGAGGCTATTGAAGCCTTTAATGAAGCGGTTGAGCAAGTTGCACCGCAGCAAAAAGGAAAGACTTTCACTGAAGATGAAGTTGAAAGTATCCGCAAGCAAGAAAAAGATAAACTCTACAAGCGCATTGAAGAGGCTGAAAGCCGCTACAAAGGCATGGAAGATCAAATCTCAACACTTGCTACTGAGCGTGAAAAGGCAATTAAAGAAGCAACTGAGGTTTCCCGTAAGGAAGAGGAAATCCGTCGTGCACGTGAGTTTGATGAGTTGAGTGCAAAAGAACTACTCAAGCGCACCGAAGATGACTTCAATGTCAAGATTAAAAACATTGACCAAGAGTGGCAAACACGCTTTCAGGCTATTGAGCAAGAGCGTCATGCCCAAGAAGCACTCCTTGAAAAAGAGCGCCAATTGCGTGACCTTGAGACTTACCGCCAACGGCGTATCCATGAGGCACAAGAAGAAATCATCCCAGAGTTGATTGACTTGGTGGCAGGAAATACCCCAGAAGAGATTGAAGCGTCTGTGGAAATCCTTCGTCAGCGGAGTACTGCTATAATCAATAGCATCCAACAAGCGACTCAACCGAGTCGTGTTAAGGGTGCGGCGGTAACGTCACCATCTGTTGGGCCTATGGAAACTCAAACGGAATACCAATCGTTGAATGCGGATGACATCCGAAATATGACAATGGATCAGTATGTTAAAATGCGTGACAGGTTACTCAATTCTCGTCCTAAGGGGCGATTCTAAATAAAGTTTATATCCATTAGTTACTAAGGAGAAATTATGGCAATTCCAGGCCCACAAGGTGGCGCAATTACAGGAGCAGGTCTTTCGTCAATTTCAACGACAGGTTACTCAAGTGATGCAACACTTTCACCAGCAATTCAGCAAATTTGGTCAAAAGAGATTTTGTTCCAAGCAATGCCAGTCCTTCGTTTTGAGCAGTTCGCTGTTAAGAAAACGGAACTCGGTGTTCAACCAGGTTTGACAATCAACTTCATGCGTTACAGCAATATTGCAACGGATGAAGCCACAGGCGCAACCTTGACTGAAGGTGTTCGCATGGAGCCAACCTCCTTGTCAGCATCACAGATTCAAATCACGGTTGGCGAACAAGGCAAGGCTCTTGCTGTCACCGAACTGTTGCTCAATGCATCGTTTGATGATGTCATGGCATCGTCAAGTCGTTTGCTTGGTCGTCACATGGCACAGTCTATGGACATTCAGGCTCGCAACACTCTCTACCAGAATGCAGTTCCGTTCGCAGGTGGTTCAGCAGTTCCTCCATCAGTAGTCTTTGGTCGCAAGACTTTGGGCGCTACTCGTGGCTCGCTTGCTCCATATGATGCAGGCACCTTGGGTGATGCAGCGAACCCAGGCTACCTCTCGCCAGCATCCATCAAGGACGCTGTTGAGATTTTGGCTGGTCTGAACATTCCACGCCTTGGCGACACATACGTGTGCTTCGTTCACCCATCGCAGAGCCGTGCGCTCCGTGACTGGCCTGAATTCATTGAAGTAACGAAGTATGCCGCTCCTGGTAACTTCATGCTTGGTGAAATTGGTCGCCTTTATGACGTAGTGTTCATTGAGACCACCCAAGTTAAAAAGGGTTCAGGTCCAGCAGACATTGATTCAGCAGCAACGGGTGCACAAGCCGTAGCCGCAGAATCATACAGCGCCCTAATGATTGGTGACAACGCCTTCGGACATGCCATTGCTTTGCCAGTGGAACTCCGTGACGGTGGTGTCATTGACTTTGGTCGTGAGCATGGTCTTGCTTGGTACTCAATCTGGGGCTTCGGTATGATTACTGGAGAATCCCGTGTTGTTATCAACACTAAGGGTGGAGCAATCGCTTCCTCATAATAATTCGTAATAGGATTTGGGGGGGTTGGGCAAAAACCCAATCCCCCTGAAAACTCAAAAACAAGGAGCAAGACATGGCAACAAAAAAAGCAATTAAAGAATTTGTTGAAGTTGAAGAAGAACTATTTGTTTCAGATCTTACTGAAGCAGAAGTGTTGGATGCTAAGACACTTACGCAAACCATTAACGCAAAAGTAAAAGGTACTTGGACCCAATACTGGGGAACAGAACAGTTTTCTTTTGTTGATGGGCAGCGCTATAAACTACCCCGTGATCTCTTCAATTACTTGAAGGACTCAGGCAATATCTACGACACTCTCTGAGGTTTAAATGGCTGGATTTACAGTACCTAATGCAAGTGATTACGGTGTAACATTCCAGAGCATTGATCAAGCAGAACCAGATTCTCTTGACTTCCAGATTCTTGGTGACGGTAATTACGGCATATTTAATGGCGGAAACATAACACCATTCTCCGCTGCAACAGGTAGTGCTACGTTAACCGCTGGTGAAGTTATGATTGCTGGTCTTTACTATACGGTAGCCACTGCAACCCTCACTTTTGATGCCGCAGATACAGATCCACGCTTTGACATTATCGTTGCTTCTGTTACCACAGGTACAGCAACATATGTAACTGTTAAGGGAACTGCTAGTGCAACTAATCCAGTTTTTCCAACGATTGCCTCAAACCAAGTTCCCTTGTATGCTCTTTACCGAAAATCAGGTTCAACTTTTAATAGTTTAAGTGTTGTAGATAAGCGTAAGTTTATTGAAACAATTATCCGTTCTGGTAGTGCCACACCAACAGTAGCAGCAGAGTTTGGTGACTTATACTTCAAAACTGGTACACCCGCAACACAGCAATCATCTTTGTATGTATACTCGGACGCAGTTGGGTGGCAAAACCTTGCTAAGTATGAGGGGCCAGTAGATGTTGGATTAAACCAATTTTTATTGGGTGGGCTGTGAGCGAAGAAACTCTCCCAACTCCAGAAGGTAGCATTACAGACATTACACGAATACGTAGGTTCACTCTAGGTAGATTCCGAGAAACTCAACCTGCTATGGGTCAGGAGTTACAGGATACTGTGCCAGGTTCTGGTTCTGGTGATCAATAATAAAGTAAACTGGTAGCATGCGTAACACCTATCCAGAGTCCTTTCTTGCAGAAGTAACTACTATTGCTAGAGGATTTCTTCGTGATTACCCTAAGTTTTTTCAAACATCTTTTGATGCAGTAGGCAGAACCTACGAATTGGGGACTCCAAATATTGACCCAGATCTTCTATGGATTGCCACATATACAAGCAGTACACCAACAGAGTTAACAAGTGATACTTCAGCATCTGCACACTATTCCTTAGATGCCCGTAATGGTATCGTCAGATTAAGTACTACTCAGGCTGCAAACACTAAGATTCTTGTAGAGGGCTACTACTATGACTGGGTACTTCCCGCAGATCTTAAGTTTTATGCTCGTCACGCAATTGAACAACATGCTTACAATTTAGATATTCCAGTGGAAAGCATGAGTTCCATCGTCGTAGATACCATCGGTATGGGTTGTGTTGTTGAATGCCTTTGGGGATTAATGACTGAGTACAGCCGAGACATAGACGTGACTACTTCAGAGTCTGTGCATATTCCAGCCAGTCAACGCTTTAGAATGGTTCAAAGCCTTTTGGAATTCTGGAAAGATAGTTATAATCGCCAGGCTAGAGCACTTAATATTGGTCTTGAGCGAATTGAAATGCTCAATCTTCGGAGAGTATCTCGGACAACTGGACTCCTTGTCCCACTCTATAAAGCACGTGAACTGGGGTATTACGGACCACTTGAGAGAATCTTCCCAGAAATTGAGTCAGGTATTCTCCCAGTTGATGAAGACAATACTGAATCTTTGCGAAAAGATATCGTTGTGGATCTTAATCCTGAACAGGGGTACTCATCTACTGCAATTATGGGTTTCTAACTTATGGATACAAGGCGTGAACTTAACCTAATACGCAATAAGTACCACCAGTATCAACGAAATGCTGGTGAGTTCATTACATGGTTTGAGTTTATCCCCTTTGGAGAAGGCGGGAGTACTCTAGATGATGTTTATGATGAGGGCAATACATCCACTGGTGGTAAGAAGTATAAAGATGGAATTGTATTACCAACCTTGATGATCACGGAAACTGAAGACACTAAGAGAGCAATCCCTGAAGGTCGTCAGCCAGTACAGGTAGTCAATGTGGTCTTTTCTATTGAGGATATGCGTACTGCTGGTGTAGCCCAACCCTTTGAATACCAACGACATCTAAACGATATGTTCTTTTATGATGCTCGTTATTACGGTGTTTCTATGTATCGGGTAAGAGGTCGGGCAAAAGATGATGTGCTAGTAGTTGTAGAGGGTTTAGAAATATACGTTGATGAAGAAATGGTAAATGATCCAGGTCCAGCAGCCATGTCTACTCAGGACTATCCTTGGCCCGTAAACCTTCCAGTCTCTACCTGATAAACTTATATTGCTTGATGAGCGTCAAGCAATACAACGCCTAGAACTGAGGAGTAATCATGGTTGCTACACCTGCTATTGCCCATAACTCCAGTTCTAAGAAACTCATTGAAGGTTGTCCAGCACCACTTGCTTACTACGGTGACTTAATGATTAACCTGGAAACATACCTTAATGACATCATTGAGGAATGCAGGAAAGAAGAAGTATCCCGTATTCAGGCAGTACTCCCACAGAAGGACAAGGGTTGGGAAGATATTGCAGAAGACTTTAGGATCCAATGGGACAATAAAGACTGTTCATTTGTGTATGGAACTACTGCAAAGTCTAGTAAAAGGGCAATGGAAATTGAATATGGCTCTGCAAGCACAGGGGCAAAATCAATACTTCGCCATGAGGTTATCACCGCTAACTCAAAGTTTGGTAAGGCTGTTGAGCGTAGACTAAAGAAATTAGCCGATACTGGGCGTAGCAAATGAAGACTGGTTTTATCCTTGCAGAAGATGAAGCAATTAAGGCAAGGTTTAGTTCTCTATATGTGATTGATGACCGCAATGCCCATCGTCCAGTTAAAGTATTCTTTCGCTATCCCGAGGGAGAAACTGAGCGGGAATACCCATTTATCACTATTGAACTTATAGATGTGTTGCATGCCACAGACCGTCAATATTCAGATAGCCCTATATACTTTGACACGACCCACAGTAGTCGGTTTGCTGATCACCCAGCCTTTGCTACTTATTGGCCTAGCGAAGCATCTGTAGTAAGCGCCAGCAACTCTTATTCTGCTAGTGCTCATTTTATGGTTGCCGACCCATTTATTCCTGTGGACCTCCTTTATCAGGTTTCAATATATTGCCGATCTGCACTACATGACAGACAATTGACTTCTGTCTTGTTATCTAAGGTAGTCCCTTTCAGGTATAACTCTATTACTATTCCCGCCGATAACACGGTCCGAAGGTTTGACATGCTGGACTGGACCAACGCCGATCTCCTGGATACGGAATCAGGATACAGAAAACGCATATTCCGTAAGGTGTTAACATTGAAAATGTCAGCAGAAATAACAGGACAAGAGTTAGTGCAATTGGCAGCGACAAAACCTGTCACGTCAATCAGTAGTACAATTAGCCATCAAACCTATGTTTTTAACTCGTGATTTTCCTATCAAAACCCCCCACTAAGTTAGAGGAGTAAATAATGGCTTACGAACGCCCAGGAGTATACGTACAAGAAGGTACGTTTGCGACAAATATTCAACAGAACACTGGATCAACGGCTGCTGCATTCTTAGGAACAGCAGCACGAGGACCAATTACCCCAACGCTGATTACAACTTGGGCTATGTACAAAGCGCTCTTTGGTGATCTAGAGATTGCTTATGATCTTGGTTATGCTGTATACCACTACTTTGCTAATGGTGGGCAGGCTGCATATGTGGCACGTGTTGCAGACGATGCTGCGGTAGTTGCTGCTGGTGCACTTACGGGAACACCTGCTGCGGGGTCACTGACTAACTTGGTTCTCCTAAATGCAAAGTCGGTTGGATCATGGGGTAATAACCTCACTGCTGATTACACATTCCAAGCAGAAACACTTACTGATGTAACAACTGCACCAAAAGCAAACATTAACTCGTTGTTTACTGTCTCGGTAAGCCTTAGTGGAACGACAGTAGAGAGTTGGTCTGGGCTGTCATTAAACCCAGAGAGCAATCGTTATGTTACTACTGTTTTGAATAACTACTCATCTTATGTAACTTCGGCAAGTGTTGCAACAATTGCTAGTGGAGTTGCCATTGCAGTTACTGGTGTTGGTGTAGCCGATTATGTAGCAGGAACTGCTTTCTCAGGTGGATCCAATGGTGCAACAGTTGATGCAACTGACTGGTCAAATACCATTAACCGCTACGACACAATTACTCCAGGCTTGTTGTTTAACTTGGTTGGACAAACTTCCTCAACAATCATTAACAATGCTATTTCTGTTATGGCTGCTCGTGGAA
>ERZ891418.726-NODE-726-length-10873-cov-7.751803_pt1 | contig 10873 bp, 9 predicted proteins | sample MGYA00521236_ERZ891418 | MGnify/ENA primary metagenome ERZ891418 (study PRJEB32303, sample SAMEA104408696) | aquatic metagenome | biome: Brackish water; feature: Chemocline; material: water | place: Baltic Sea | collected 2014-10-18T10:34:00 | depth 100 m ... | reverse complement strand
GCGTCCTGCCGAAAGTGCGTCCTGCTGTCGCCTCGTCCTGAAACGACGTCAACCAGGACCGCCTGTCCCGGTTCAAGTTCCTGACCCGGTTCAGAATGCCTGTCGGCCACGCATCGCGTCGGCAAGCATTTCCCGATTGGCAAACTCTAGCACGCTTCCCGAGGCGATCCCTCTGGCAAGTCGAGTGATTCGGACAGGATGTTCAGCCAGCAAATTCGAAATGAACAGAGCCGTTCCATCCCCTTCAAGTGTTGGGTTCGTCGCCATGACGATTTCCTGTACCTCATCTTCCCGCACACGCCGCACAAGCGCGTCAATCGTCAAATTCTCTGGTCCGATCCCGTCCAACGGAGAAAGTCGCCCTTGCAGAACGTGGTAAACGCCTTCGTAGGCACCAGACGATTCCATGGCGATGACGTCTCGGGCCTGTTCGACGATGCAGACGACTTGTTTGTTCCGTTGAGATGACGAGCAAATGCGGCACAGCACTCCTTCCGTCAGGTTGAAGCACTTCGAACAGGGGCGAATTGCTTCTTTCACATTGCGAATCGACTCAGCCAGGGCGAGTGCCTCGACCTTCGAGCAGCCCAGAATGTGGTGAGCCAGCCGCTCGGCAGATTTCCGCCCGATGCCGGGCAGTCGGGAGAACTGCTCGACAAGACGTGCGACCGCCGGTCCAAACGGGTGTGACTCTTCAAACTGGTGCGCCATCGTGGCTCGTCTCGACTTTCCCTGCTGAGTGGCTCTCCGAGCCGTTCCAGAAATCACGGCCTGAGCCGTGAGCAAATTACAATCAGTCTGGCGATCCACCGAGTTTCGCCATGGCTTCTTCAATCCCCGGAATGTCCAGTCCGCCGGTCACTTCTTTCATCGCATCCGCCGCGGCCTGTTTCGACTTATAGATCGCGTCATTCATCGCCGACGTCACTAAGTCCTCAAGCATCTCACGATCGCCGCTGTCGACGAGTGTCTGGTCGATTCGGCAGCCAAGAACGTCCAGCTTGCCGTTGATTTCGACATTGACCATTCCGCCGCCAGCCGAGCCGCGGATCCGCATCTGGGCCAGGTGGTTCTGCGTCTCGGACATCCGAGACTGCATTTCCTCGAACTGTCCCTTCATCGCACCGGCCTGTTTGAGCATGGCCGCAAAATCGCCGATTCCTTTAAACATTCAGTCGTCCATTTCTTCTGCCGTATCGTCAGGTGCCGTCAGTCTCGGTGCGACAGGGTCGACCCGGACGCACTGAGCGGAAAATGTTTCCATGATCGCCGCGACGAATTCGTCCTCTTCAGGTTTGAAATCCCGACCACGCCGGTCCGCTGACTTTGATGACGGCGTCTCTTGCGAAGGGCTGGATTCGACCGGCCCCTCGCCGACAATCAGAGAAATTCGAACATGCTGCCCGGTCAGCCGGGAGACGATTCCCTCGATCCGCCGCAGAGCGTCCGGCTGCTCGCAGAACCGTTTCGCGAAATGGTAGCGTCTCGGAAACGTGAGCTCTAGACAGTTTGGCGCGGAAATTGCTGCTTTGCTGACCGTCTTGACGTGACTTTTCAGCATATCATTAATTTCTGAAACGACTTGCGACCAGATGCGGTCGGCATTTTCCGGGGCGAATGCGACCTCGACCCGGCCGGCAGCCGCAAATGACGTCGTGGAATCCGCCTCCGGGGCAGCCAGGGAAACAGGATCGGGGCCGGGATGATCGGCAGCCTCGGAGTGAGTTTCCGCTGGCTCCATCGGGTCCGTCCCGGTAGCTGGCGGCGGATTCGCCTGTGCAGAAACAGTGATCTGGGCAGGCGGAGGTTCGTCCGTTGTCTCGACTTCGGGTTTCGGCGAGGAGACCTCTTCAACCCCTGTCAGCGCGGCTTCTGGCTTTATTTGCGACGTCGCCGGCTCCTCCGCACTTTCTCTGTGTACTGATGCAGGTTCTGCTTCGGGCTTATTCACAGTGGCAGCCGGGCCGGGAGACTCATTCGAAACGGAACCCGTCGACGGGCCCCGATCAATTTTCTCTGGAGCCGGTCTCGGGGCGGGAGTCACGTCACTTTTTTTTTGCAGTGTCGTTGCGGGTTCGCCGCGTCGAAGCTTCTCGATTAACGACGCAACATCCGTCAGGTCATCCAGCAGTGCGATCCGCACCAGGGCGAGTTCCGCCAGGGCGCGTCCGTAAGTCACGCGCTGCATGCGGCCTTTCGTTTCCGCCAGGATCTGCATCGCGGCGACGATCGTCGACAGCCCCCATTCCGCCGCTTGAGGTGCAAGGCTGTCGCAGCTTGCCGGAGCGACTGAGAGGAGTTCGACCTTGGCGGCTCCGGTGGCGAGGATCATCAGATCCCGCAGATAAAAAAGTAGCTGATCGGTGAGTTCGCCAACCTGCACGCCATCATCCAATGCGGCATGGAATGCGGCGAGAGCTGTCGCCTGGTCGCGCCGAACGAGGGCGGCTCCGATTTCGATGAGGCGATCATCGCTCGCCGTCCCGAGCAGCCGGTGAACGTCGGCAGCCTGAATGTGCTCTTCACCAAACGCCAGCAGTTGATCGAAGATTGACTGACTGTCGCGCATTGACCCGGCCGCCCGGCGAGCAACAAGTTCCAGCGCGTCCTGGTCGACTTCGACGCCTTCCGCCTGCGCAATCTGGCTGAGCCGATTGCTGATGCTTGCCGTCTCAATGGTGCCAAAATCAAATCGCTGGCAGCGGGACAGGATCGTGTCGGGTAGCTTGTTCGGCACGGTCGTACAGAAGACGAATTTGACGTTCGGTGGCGGTTCTTCGAGCGTTTTCAGGAGCGCGTTGAACGCAGACAGGGAGAACATGTGCACTTCATCGATGATGTAAATCTTGTATTTAGATCGCATCGAAGAGACGTTTACGTTCGCTCTCAGTTGCCGGATATGGTCTACGCCATTGTTTGATGCACCGTCGATTTCGAGTACGTCGACGTCGTTGCCGGCGGCGACTCCGTCACAGATCTCGCACGAGTTGCACGGGTTCCCGTCGACGGCCTGAGGACAGTTCAGCGCCTTCGCAAGGATTCTCGCCGTGGACGTTTTGCCGACTCCGCGTGCCCCGGTGAAGAGGTACGCGTGAGCAACCCGGTTTGAGCGGATCGCGTTTCGCAGCGCCTGCGAAATGTGCTCCTGGCCGACGACGTCCGCAAATCCCTGCGGTCGGAATCGGCGAGCCATTACCGTGTATGCGCCTTCGGCCATTGGATTCTGCTTTGCTGTTCCGAAAGGAAATGTCTGAGCGGATTTTCGGGCGTTAAGACTGCCGGATAAATCGTGATTGAACTCGGCGAAGTATAGGTGAGGCCCGTCGGATTGGCAGCAGACCGGCAGGACAACAAAAAGCGGTTTGTCAGGTCGTGAGCTTTCAGGAAACAGAATTCGAGGACCGTTTGGATTTCCCTTCCCCATGACTTCCGTAGAGAATCGGTACATCCGATCCGAAATCGGCATGGAAGAAAAGAGTCGGGCCTGCGAATCTGTTTGGGCAGCCTGATCGCCCAAGGAAGCAGTAATCTTAAGGGCTGCTCAGGCGGCTGCGTTTGACGTTGAGTTACGCTGTGTGAAATCCGATCTGTTGAGGCGTGTGATGAAAAAACGAGCCTTCGTTGGCAGTGTCGTTGTTGTGGCCGTGGTCCTGACGACCTTTTTCACGGGCATTATTCCCGGCTTTGGTCGAGGCAGCAGCGACGGCGAGGGCACAGCCGCGACAGCGGTCCAGGCGGAAACGACCGGAGAAGAACCGGCCAAACCCGCAGCGGTCGACTCCGAAACGGACCCGGCTAGACCAATCCCGCCGGCTCCAGCCGCGGCCGTCGGACCTCCGCCCGAGGTCGTCCAGGTCGTCGTCGAGCATGACCGAATCGGACTGCAGATCGCCGACGGTCGCTCCAAGGTCGCGCCGGTCAGCGAAGTTGTCGAAATCGCACTGAAAGCGACCGGTAACGAAGACGGGATCAAGGTCCGCATTCTTCGTAAGGCCTCCGCCAAACTGGTGACGTGGTCAATGCTGCGATCCGAACTGGAGAACGCCGGCATCGCCTCCAGCTCGATCCTCATCCCGAAAAAGCTGGTTGATTAGCGGCCGCAACTTCGCGCGAAGCGTCACCTCAACCCAGGTCGGACTGAATGTCGACCCACGCTCGTTTTTCGAACGAGTTCAGCACGGAATCCGCGACGCACTGCGCGATCGCTCCGTGATCGAAGCCGGGCACACAGTCACGTTCCTCGACAATCGCTGAGACGAACTCGTAAACGAGGTCGTAGCGGAAGACTGTGCTCGGGACGCCTTTGTGGCCGTCGCGCGGGCTGCCTTCGATGACGAGGAATTCATCCGGCACGGGCACCTTCTCCATCGTGCCGCCGTGCTTGCCGATGATCACGTTGTTCGGATCGGTGAGCTGGTACGCCGCCGAACCTTCCGAGCCGTTGACCTCAGCCCACTCGTAGCCGAAGCCGTTGTTGTGATGCCCTTTCATCAGCGTGCTGCCTTCCCACACGCCGGTCGCACCGTTTTCGAAAATGCCAATCAGCGATGACCAGTCGTCAACTTCGGATGGCGGGCAGTCTTTTCCGTCGGCCGTTTTGTTTCGTGGAGCAAACTGAGCGACCGCTCCACAGATCGACTTGATCGGTCCCATCAGATCCTGGGAGAAGTCGATTCGGTGAATCGTCATGTCGAACAGGTCGCCGGCTCCGGCTTTGTCTTTGTACTGACGCCAGCCCCAGCTGGTCTCGTCCCAGTCGAGAAACCTCTGACTGCGAAAGTGGCGAGGCTGGCCGAGAGCGCCCGTCTTCACCAGGTGTCGCACGTAGCGCATCGACGGAGCGAAGCGGTACGTGAACGCGGTCATGTGCCTCACGCCTTTGTCACGCGCGGCGCGGAACATCTCGGCGGATTGCTGGAAGTTCAGGCCGAGCGGTTTTTCGCACATGACGTGCTTACCGTTCTCGATGCAGGCCAGAGACTGCTCGCGATGGACGAAGTTCGGCGTCGCCACGATGACCGCATCGATGTCCGGGTCGGTCGCGATGTCCTGGTAGTTCGGTGAGGCCTTCGTGACGCCCCACTCACTTTTGCGCTGCTCCAGCAAAGCCTCGTTCGGGTCGCAGATCGCAACGAGCTCGCAGCGATTGTCGATGCGGATTCCGGGAACGTGGTGGTAGTCGGAGACGGCTCCGGCACCGATGATGCCGATTCGAACTTTTTTGCGATCACTCATCGGAGTCTGTTTCTCTCTTGCTCGGGGGCAGGGCGGCTCAAGCCGGGCAAGATAACGGCCCGACGAATTTCCGACCACGGAACCGATTACTCGCTGACTTTTTCCCACTGCTTCTGAAGCCGCACTTCAGAAACCGGGATCGCCGTTCCCAGCTCCTGGGCGAACAGCGAAACGCGAAACTCCTCGATCATCCATCGGTAGTAGTCAAGCTGCGGGTCAAAGTGCTCCCGTTCGGCGTGCTCGGCCGCGCGGTGGCGGTAACGTGCGAGGCAGTTCTCGATGAGCGAGTGGTTTGCCTGGTCGCGAGCGACTCCGTTTCCGGTCAGCTTCCTCATCCGAACAGAGATCGCGTCCAGGTAGCGGGGAAACTGCCGCAGCCAGCCCCACTGAGTTCCGCACAGGAATCCCGCGCGAGTCAGCTCGCGCAACTGCTCTTTCGCGTCGTCCCGGGCGTAGAACCACGACGTCGCTCGCACGTCCTTGAGCGATTTTCGAGCCTTCGCCGCGGAGTCCATGATCGGAGCCAGCAGATCGATCGCGTCCTGCACGGCGACGGCGACCAGGCCGCGAGCTTTCTTCAGTCGCTGCTGAAATTCGGCCTCGGTGCGAGGGTACGCGCCTTTGGTCGGAAAAAATGCCCGGTCGACAATGAGGTCGCCCAGGTCGTCGCGAAACGAAACCGCTCCGCCAAACGCAGCGGCATTCATCGTCCACTGGCCGAGCTGAGGAATGTTTTCGACCTGGGACCGCACGAACTTCCGCAGCGAGATCGCCGCCAGTCGTCGCAGCCCCGCGCGGGTTTCGATCGCCGAGCGAGCTGGCATGTCGAGCAGCCTCAGCGAAACAGATTCGCCTTTGTCGATCAGAGTCGGATAGCCGGTCAGTTCGAGTCCCGCGCGCACGATCTTCACCTGCGCGGGCAGCTCGCGGAAATCCCACTCGGTGATTCCGTCGCGGTTCCAGCGGGAATCTTCGGCATTGGAAAAACTCGAAGACGCCTCGCCGCCCAGTTTTTGACGCAGCTGCTTCACGTCGCGGCCGGCCGAAAGTGTTTCGCCTTCGGCATCGATGACCCGCACATTCATCCGTAGATGATTGGGCAGCCGGTCCAGGTCGAAGTCGGAAGCCAGGACCGGTTCCTGCGCGATCGCCGCAAGCTCTTTCGCAACGGTCGCCTCGAAGTCTCCCTGGCCGAACTTCAGTTTCGAGCAGACTCTGGTCGCGGACTCGGCGGCCGGGTTGAGCAGTCGTCGCTGTGATTTCGGCAGCGATCGAATCAGCGCGACGACTTTCTCCTCAATGAGCCCCGGCACGAGCCACCCGAGCCGTCGCTGATCGAGCTGGTTCAGCGCTTCCTTCGGCACGGCGATTGAAATTCCATCTTCGACCGACCCCGGATCCAGGTGGTACTCCAGCGGAAGTTTGAGGTCCTGAATTTGAATTCCGGCGGGGAATTCCGCATCGGTGACTTCTTCCGTGCCCTCACGGCGGACCTCATCGTGCTGCATGTGCAGCGGTCCTTTGCCGTGCTTCTCGACGGTCTTCAGCCACCGTTTGAGCGCGTGCAGATCCGCGACGTCGTGAGGAATCCGCTCGTCGTAAAAGCCATAGCGGTCGTCATCGTCGATCACCAGGTCCTGGCGTCGCGTCTTCGTCTGGAGACTCTCCAGTTCTTCGATCAGTCGCGCGTTGAACTTGAAAAACGGCAGGTCCAGTTCGAGCTCGCCCTCAACGAGCCCTTCCCGGATCATCATCTCGCGTGAGGTCTGCGGATTGATTTTCGCATAACGCACGCGGCGGCGCGGGACGACCGGCAGACCGAACAGCGTGACCTTTTCGTACGCCATCGCCGAGCCCAGCTTGCCGTCCCACTCGACATCGCTGTAGGACTTTGTCGTCAGGTGTGCGGCGAGCGGCTCGATCCAGCCGGGCTGAATTCTCGCGATGACGCGAACGTAGCGGCGAGTCGTCTCAACCAGTTCGGCGGCGACGATCCATTTCGGCTTCCTGCTGAACAACCCCGAGCCGGGCCACAACGAAACTTTCTGATTGTTCGCCGCCGTGTACTCGTGCCGTTCGGTCAGCGTCGCAATGTTGGAGAGAAAACCCGGCAGCATCGCACGGTGGATCGCGTCGGCGTCGTCCCGTCTCTTCTGAGGTTTGAAGCCGGCTTCCTCGACAAGCTCGCGGATCTGATGATGGACGTCGCTCCATTCCCGCATCCGGTTGAACGAAAGAAAATTCTGCTGGCACGCTTTGCGAAGCTGACCGCGCGACAGATTCCGTTTCAGCTTCAAATGAAAATCCCACAGCGCGAGGTAGCTCAGGAAATCGGAGTCCTCATTCTGAAACTGCTCGTGAGCCGTGTCGGCCGCCTGCTGATGTTCGAGCGGCCGTTCGCGCGGGTCCTGCATCTCAAGGGCCGCCGCGATGATCAGGACCTCCGATAGACAGTTCTCGTCGTGCCCGGCCAGAATGATCCGCCCGACGCGAGGATCGACCGGCAGCCGCGCGAGCTTCCGGCCGATTTCCGTGAGCTCGTTTTTCTCGTCGAGAGCTCCCAGTTCGAACAGCATCTTGTAGCCGTCCGTGATCGTCCCGCTTCGAGGCGGTTCCAGAAACGGGAACTCTTCGAGCGGCCCCAGTCGCAGTGCCTTTGTCTGAAGAATCACCGACGCGAGGTTGGTTCGCTGAATTTCCGGCGACGTGAACTCGTCCCGCGCGTTGAAGTCCGCTTCCGAATAAAGACGGATGCAGACGCCGGGCGCGACGCGTCCGCAACGTCCGGCCCGTTGAGAAGCGGACGCTCTGGAAACAGGCTCGATCGGAAGCCGCTGCATCCGGGACCGCGCCGAGTATCGCGAGATTCTCGCCGTGCCCGTGTCGATCACGTAGCGAATTCCGGGGACCGTCAACGACGACTCGGCCACGTTTGTGGCGATCACGATGCGGCGGCTGTTGCCGCTCGGTTTGAAAATGCGGTTCTGATCGTTGGTCGTCAGCCGCGCGTAAAGCGGCAGAATCTCCGTCGGGCTTCGACTTTTCACGAGCCGGCCACGAAGCGACTTCGAGGTCTCATGAATGTCCCGCTCGGTCGGCATGAAAATGAGAATGTCACCGTTGTCGATCTGCCCGAGTTCGTCGACCGCGTCCAGGATCGCGCGCTGCACGTCGGGTTCGCTGCGGCGACCGCGCTGGCCGGCGCGGGACGGCTGGCGATTGGGAGCTGGCTTTGTCGTCGGCTTCGGCGTTTCCTCCTCGTCGTCGACGAGGGGTCGGTACCGCATCTCGACAGGAAACGTTCGGCCCGCCACTTCGATGACGGGAGCCGGTTGCCCGGACTCGCCAAAGTGCTCGGCAAATCGCGCGGCGTCGATCGTGGCCGACGTGATGATCAGTTTCAGATCGGGCCGCTTTGACAGCATCTGCCGCAGTCGACCGAGCAGGAAGTCGATGTTGAGCGACCGCTCGTGAGCCTCGTCAATAATGATCGTGTCGTACTGCTCGAAGAAGCGATCGTTCTGCGACTCGGCGAGCAGGATGCCGTCGGTCATCAGCTTGATAAAAGTTTGCGGGCCGGTGGAGTCGGTGAAGCGGATCTTGAATCCGACCTGCTGCCCGACGCTCGTCCCGAGTTCCTCCGCCACCCGAGCCGCCACCGACCGCGCGGCAATCCGTCGAGGCTGCGTGTGCCCGATGAGCCCGTCGATTCCGCGCCCGATGTCCAGGCAGATCATCGGCAGCTGCGTCGACTTTCCGGAACCGGTCTCGCCGCAGACGATGACGACCTGGTTGTCTCGAATGGCCGCCGCGATTTCCTCGCGCCGCCCGGTGATCGGCAGCGTCTCGTTCAGCGTGACTTTCGGAACACTCGCCGCACGTGTCTCCCGCTTTTTGGCAGACTCATCGACCGCCGCCTGAAGCTTCTTCAGGTTCTGGTCGAACGGCTTCTTCTCCCGCTGAGCCCTCCAGACCGAATCCAGAGACCGGCGCAGCCGAAACCGGTCGCAAAGCATCGCCTTGTCAATCTGGTTCAGAATCTGCCGAAAATCAGGCTGGTCGGACACGGTCTCGCCTTCGTCACGCGGGTCAAGCCGCGAGTTGTACAGAAAACCTGAACGCAGGTCATGGAGCCTGCGTTGCCGCAGCGGGTTCATTTCGCGGCACAACAATCACGAAGCCCGGCTTAAGCAGTCCGTTGAACTTAACCGCTTCGCGTGGAGCGAGTCGTCTGGAGTTGGTTGCGTTTACGGACTGGCGGGGCGTTGTGTGTTTGTGACGGGACTTCAGGTTGTCGTGGCTTGCCAGGTGATATCGAATCTCCAGGTCGTCCGCGCTTGCCAGGTGGTGTCGAAACTCCTGGTCATCCGCGCTCGCAGGATCATCCGCGTTGGCCAGGTGGCACTCGTTCGCCAGGTTATCCGCGCGGCACTGGTTGGGTGCCAACAGGCTCGCGGTTTGTTGGCTCCGAACGCGTGAGAATCGTCGCGTCATGGCTGCCACGCTGCATGATGAAGGAAACGCTCACCGTTGCGGTGGGAATCCTGTTCCTTCAAGGCAGAAAGCCGAACCATGACTCCCTGGCAGAACCGCGTGACAGCACTCACCCGCCGCATGGCCGAAGACATGCAGCTGCGGAATTATTCTCAGAAGACGATCGACGCCTACACGTATCACGTGGGGCGGTTTGCGGAGTTCCTGGGCAACTCGGCGGGGTGGCACTGTCAGTGAGTGATTTGTGTGCCACTGGCTCTGCCAGTGCTATGACTTGAGTCTGCAAACACGAACCGCACTGGCAGAGCCAGTGGCACCCGTCCGCCGGTGAAAAGTCCGGCGCGCCGGAACGACCGGAAGCATCGTTCACACCCGAGCCCGCCCTGTCGCCGCCCGCTCCCACCCTGTCTCCGCCCGAGCCCCCGCCGCCCGTGACTCGATCCACCCACGGGTGCAGACTTGCCCCTGTGCCGATTCGTGAGCATCATTGATTCCGCAGTACCCCGCAGTTCGACTCACGAAGCGGAAAAGTTCAACGCACGATCTATGCGTCTTCATCCATGAAGCCGCATAGATCGCAATTCGTTAGCCAGAAAAAGGAGAAGAATATGCACACTGAACAAAACACATCCACCAAAATCGATACTGATTCAAGCGCAACACCAAAGGGCATTGCTGGATGGTTAATCATACCAGCCATCGGGCTTGTGTTGGGTCCCATAAGTTCATTAGCCGCGCTGATTATGGGAATCAACATGATCCAAAGCTTTGCACCAGAGCTTCATGGAGTTGTGCGACTCTGGTTGTCTGGCCTGATTGACGTTGCCATGATTATCGCAACGATTGTTGTAGCAGTCTTTTTTTTCAAGAAGCGACGCATTGCTGTTCACGCTATCGTCGGTCTAATGGCTGCATCCATAATTGTAAGCACTATTCAGACTTTTCTCAATGTTTCCATGTTTGGTGAAGTAGATTCAGACACTATCGAGCCCATCGTGCATGCATGCGTTTTCGGTGCGGTCTGGATCCCATACTTTCTGAAATCCAAAAGGGTAAAGAACACGTTTGTAAATTGAAACTGGCTAACAAATCACTGCACCGGACGGCAATTCCGCTGCGCTCCATTGCCGCCGGTGAGCTTGGC
>ERZ891418.725-NODE-725-length-10888-cov-4.905566_pt1 | contig 10888 bp, 9 predicted proteins | sample MGYA00521236_ERZ891418 | MGnify/ENA primary metagenome ERZ891418 (study PRJEB32303, sample SAMEA104408696) | aquatic metagenome | biome: Brackish water; feature: Chemocline; material: water | place: Baltic Sea | collected 2014-10-18T10:34:00 | depth 100 m ... | reverse complement strand
GTGGCACCGATCAGCCGTGGGCTCGACACCATCGGCGTGATCTATGTGTTGAACAAGTCGGGCAAACTCCCCACGTTGAACGAAATTGAGCAGCTTGAGCTGATCGTCAGTTTCAGTTCACATGGTGCTCTAGCATCCGGTCGTGAGACCACACCCGGTCAAACTCAGCCGTTCCGAGTTGTAGAGAAACCTACCACGTCGAGCCCGGGTGATTCACCTGCTGCCACTCATCCGATTCGCATGGAAGGCTTCGCACTGAATCCTGAGTCGGAAAGAATGGAGATGGACGGAATGTTGATTTCCTTATCTCCAACCGAGTTCCTGTTGATGCACGCACTGGCTTCGTCACCCGATAAGCCGGTTTCGCCCGAAGTGCTTATGAGCAACTGCTGGTCGAAGAATTCTCGACCCGCCGACAACGCTGTCGATGTCGCTATATTCCGCTTACGCAAGAAGTTGAACAAGACGACTTCTGGCAAAGGACTTATCAAGACAGTTCGAGGCAGCGGCTACATGTTCATCCCGCCGGCTTCGACCACTGCATCGCCCGTAGTCGCCGACTAAATATTCAGGTCCCAACCCAAACTCGCATCGCTTAAAAGTGAACGCCGCACCGAAGGCGTTTGGTGCGGCGTTACGCCAACCGGTCTTACGACCGGGTCCGCTATATGTAGCCGTTGTGTGTGGCAACGACCCTCACAAATTAACCGGTAGGTAGAAGAACCGGGCCTCGTGTGCGACGAGGTACTGGTGTATCGAAAACCGACATCACCTGAGCGTTCGCCATATCTCGTTGCATCGGGATGAACGGAGTGAACTTCTTTTCACTACTTGGCTCACCGCCGATTCCAGCTAGAACTATCGTCACATTGATCTCTTGACCCATCCCGATCAAACGTTCACTCGACACGTGAATAATCGCGCTCATTCCGATTTCCTCACGCACTTTGTCGACAGCATCCGCAACCTGCCCATGCGACAGTCCAATGCCGCCCAGGACGTGTACAACAGCTGATCGGACACCTACGAATTCGCTCGAAGTGTAAGTGAAGGCTTCAACGACCGCCTTGCTACCGGCATGAAGCCCCGTAGAGGCACCTGAGATAACGGCTAACTCGCCAGCATTGGTTAGCGAATCCTGCACTGAGAGAGCCCGCTCAGGTGAAGATTCGAGTGCGAGCGTAACTGCATTTACCGCGGCTGCGATATTCATGTCGGCGTTCACAAAGGCATCGTTCAACGATCCACCCATCGCACCGCCAGCCATCGCACCGCCAGCCAATAAATCATCGTTGTACATCGTCATCACGGCATCGGCAGAGGATTCCAGGAGTTCATGTGCACGGGCGGCAGATTGGTTTCGGAAACGCCCTTCAAACTCGAACGGCATGTTCACAGCCGCAATGGTCAGCGCGCCCGACTTTCGTGTGATTCGGGCAATCTCTGGTGCAAGCCCTGAGCCTGTGCCCCGGCCTAGACCAGCAAGCAGGATCACCACGTCGGCGCCATCAATGAAGTCGACAACCCTTGATTCATATTCGCTAAACAAATCAACTGCGGTCTCAGGGTTGCCACCACTACCAAAGCCGTTTCCGATGGACAAAGCTTCCACGCCATCGTTTAGATGTGCTGCCGCAGATCCAGTGTCGATACCGAGCATGCGTACGTTATTCGAAACGGTATCGGTCAATCGATTCAATGAGGAACATCCAGCTCCGCCGATACCGATAATTTTGACTTTAACATCGGCTGCCCTGGGCAACTCTTTTAGTTTCATCATCCGAACCCTGCCTTATCTGCATTTGGCAGAGATCAATTCGTTGCTCTCATCCCTGCCATCAACATAAATTAGCACACCAGTTCTATTAATTGAAAGCTTTTAGAACACCCATTCTGAACACCCGTGTTAATTCACCTGTTTGCAGGTAAGAAAGCTGTTTGCACGACTTCACGAATTTCAAAAACGGGAATGAGACCGAGCTCACCTACTCACTTAAGTGGGCGGCATGGAAGTGGTTGTGGGAAGTCGCCGAGTGTCGAGTGATCGGATATGAAGTTCGATTAGAAGGCCCGTTCGACAGAATTGCCGACGTGGTAGGACTCGGGACTGAGAACCGGGTTTATCTGATCGAGGTGAAATCGAGCCGTGCCGACCTCAGTCGTGACGACAATAACGAGCGAACCCAGAAGAAATTGCGGCAAAAAGAAAAATCGCTTCAGGCAGCGGCAGAACTAACGAACAGTGTTTTAGCAGCTGCAAAAATCGCAGCCAGCGCCAATCTAACTAGCGACTTGGAGCGTGCGGTCGCAATTACTGAATCGGATGCGACGAAAATCACGACCAAGTCCGCATCAACTAAAAAGAGAATCGAAACTCTCTCGACTAAGTTACATGATCCGGCATACCTGAGATGCGCCGACTTTCACTACATCATGGCACCTGATCGAATGATCCGATCAACAGAGGTTCCCGATCAATGGGGATTGCTCAACGAACGCGCTGAGGTGGTCATTGAAGCTCCGCAAAAGCAGGTGAAGCGAGTAACTCAACATGTGCTGCGAGCAATCGCTCGTGCGAACACACGTGACTTAATGAAGGCGTGCGAAGTCAACGTTCAGCGAACTACGTAGCTGGATCTTGTATCTGAGCGTCACCCGCAATCACCAGCCGCACACATCAGAGTTCTCGACCAAAGTGGAGAGACCTTCGGCGGGGATGAGGCGGCCTCTCTTCGTAGACATCTCACACGCGCACCCGCTCAGCCCAGCCACCGAAGATCCCTCCAATCCGCTTTTCTGCGGTCGAGATGACAATGTCGGACGGGAACGAAAGCTAGAGAATCTTGCGGAGTCGCTCGATAGCCTCTTTGAGGTTCTCTCGCGAGTTGGCAAACGACACACGAATGTAGCCATCGCCGAACACACCGAATGCAGTTCCCGAAAGTAGCGCCACGCCACCCTCGTACATTGCCTTCTCGGCAAACTCTTTCGAGCTCAAACCTGTTCCCTTGATATTCGGGAACGCATAGAAAGCACCCTTAGGTGTAGGGCAGGTTACCCCAGGAAGTGAATTCAGTCCCTCGACGATAATGTCTCGTCGAACGGTGAACTCTTTCATCATTTCCTTCACCGATTCCTGAGAACCTTCAAGCGCAGCAATACCGGCCATTTGGGTGTGAACTGATGTGCAGGAAACACTGTTGGTCATGAGTCGGGTCACAGGCTCAACAAGGAATTCAGGGAAGATACCGTAGCCCAAGCGCCAGCCGGTCATAGCGTAGCTCTTCGAGAATCCATCAAGGATCACGGTGCGCTCGCGCATGCCGGGGAACTTCGTAATAGAAACGTGCTCTACGTCGTCGCCGTAGTACATGTCTTTGTAAATTTCATCGGCCATGACCGTGATGTCATTTTCGACTGCCATCTGAGCGATCTTCTCGAGATCTGCTTCAGGAATTACGCTACCGCACGGGTTGTTCGGTGAGTTGACGATCATCAACTTGGTACGGGGCGTGATCAGCGATCGAAGCTTGTCGATATCAGCGTTGTAGCCGGTCTCTTCGTTCAGTTGCATTGGAACGGCTGTGCCGCCCATGTACTCGATCATCGATTCGTAAATTGGGAAGCCGGGATTCGGGTAGATAACCTCGTCACCCTCTTCGATCAACGCCATGATCGTGAAGAACATAACCGGCTTGCCGCCGGGAGTAACGATCACGCTGTCTGGCGATACGTCGTAGCCCTGTCGTTCGGTCTGGTGCTTGGCGATAGCCTGACGGGTTTCGAGCTGGCCTGCGGATGCACCGTAGTGGGTGAACCCATCGTCGAGTGCTTTCTTGGCGGCGTCTCGAATGTGCACAGGGGTATCGAAATCAGGTTCACCGATTTCGAGGTGAATGATCGATTTCCCCTGGCGTTCAAGTTCTTTGGCCTTGGCGAGGGTTTCGAACGCTGTTTCGGTACCCAGATTTAACTGTCGAGATGCGAGCTGTGTCACTGTGGCGAGGCCTATTCAACTATTAAAGATGTGAGAGCCAAAACGAATTCGCTTACGATAGTCGCTCAAACGAGTCAACTTCGGACGTTACGGAATTCGCAGCAAGTTCAAAATTTTCTTCCCGCACAGTTGGCATGTCAACATCTGATGAGACAATGGCACTACCAGTAAGTTAGGTAATTCGAAATCTTCACAACGATTTGGCAAATTATCGTCGTAAGATCACCAGTTCCCGGATCACCCCCCGGGCACGTAAACCGCAGTTATCACAGAGACAGAAAACTCCATGCCACATTCAGATATCAAACGAAATAGACAGAATCAAATGAAAAATCTCATAAAGTCTGGAAAACCGGCTTATGGGGTATCGGTCCAATTCCCTTCCGCTGAAATCGTCGAAATGATCGGCGAACTCGATTTCGACTGGGTGATGCTCGATGCCGAACACGGGTCGATTACACCCGACAACATCGGTCCGATGATTATGGCCGCTGAGATACGCGGCATAACGCCAATCGTTCGACCCGAGAAAAACGATCCGGCAATCATCAATAAGTACCTCGACCGCGGCGCTATGGGTGTTCAGGTACCTCACGTAAATACCGCCGACGAAGCCCGCGCCGTTGTTGACGCGTGCCTGTACCACCCGAACGGGATGAGGGGACTCGGCGGCGGCCGTATGGCAGATTTCGGTTGGGGATCGCCAACTTCTGAATACGTCAAAGACGCCAACAAAGAAATGCTTGTGTGCATTCAGATCGAAGATATTGCTGCGGTCGAAAATCTAGACGAGATACTTGCCGTCCCCGACATCGATGTGTTCTTCATCGGCCCAACCGATCTGGCGCAGTCGATGGGTCATCCCGGCGACAACGGACATCCCGACGTTCAAAAGGTCGTCAAGGAGACCTTCGACAGAATTCATGCAGCGGGGCACGCTTCAGGGACCCCGAGCGCAGCCGAGCAGGCGTTGAAGAACACCGAGGCCGGTATTCAATATCACTACACCCACATCCCAACCTTCATGAGCAGCTACGGCCAACACTTCATGGAAACCGTAGGACGGGCTTAGAGGCTTTTCAGCCGGATACGGATTCAATCTAAAGTGACGATGGACTATGTGGCGTGGGCGGAGTGGTACGACATTTTCTATGCGGCTGCTGATCCTGGGGATGTCGATTTCTATCACGGACTTTGCCAAGCTTCTGGCGGGCCAGTTTTGGAGATCGGGGTCGGTACTGGGCGCATCGCATTGCCGCTGGCTCAGCAAGGAATGGAGATCGTTGGGATCGATCTATTCGAGCCAATGCTCAAGGTCGCCCAACAGAACGCTCTCGACGTGGCTCCGCTCGACGGTAGCCTTCGCCTGATTCAGGCCGACATGCGCGATTTCGACTTGAAGCGACAGTTTCCAGTTGTGACTATTCCGGCGCGAACGCTTTTGCTCGCAACGACCGAGGCTGAACAGATCGACACGCTTTGTTGCGCCGCAAAGCATCTGGCGCCAGACGGAACAATGGCGTTCAACCTGTTTTACCCAGACCCCGAAATGCTCGCCGATGATCCTGACGAAGAGTTCCTTCTAGAGGTTGTCGATAAGCCCGACGGCGGGCGATATGTGCTTACGGCGAAGAATCGTTTCGATCTAGAGACGCAACTTAACCACGGTGTTCAGATTGCCGAAGAGCTTGATCCGAAAGGCGAGATTATTCGACGCCAAGAACTCGAAGTCGTCGTCCGCTTTTTATACCCAGAGCAGATCATCGCTCTCTGCGATCGAGTCGGATTAGAGGTGATCGAAATGTGGGGTGATTTCGAGGGCGGAGAGCTAGACGAGGAAAGCGACGAGATCGTCGTGCTGGCAAGGCACAAAGCTTCGATTTAACAGAGCTTTGCGAGCTCGACCGCGACTCGCGATCTATCCGTGTGATCTTTTCAGAACAATGTCATTCTGAATTCACTTTCAGGATCAAACGTAAGACAAGCTATTTCGACTCCGAAGCCGACGTTTGCTTGCCGAATTCTCGAGTGCATCCGAGGGATTTGGCAGGATCACAGCCCGGAGCGCACTCGATACCCTTCCACCATCGAAGATCCCTCCACTCAGATGACGCTGCGGTCGGGATGATGGGTGACAGCTAGCGTCTAGTTCCTTCTCCCCCCGGGGAGAAGGTTAGGTTGAGGGGGAACGCTCGACCTGGCCGATAACGCACAAGAACCGACACTCGATTTCCCGAGCGCAGCCGAGGGATCTGGGGCTGGGGTCGCGAAGGTCGTTCATTAGAATTCAATCGCCGAGTACGCCCACACCACCGAAGATCACTCCACTCCGCTATCGCAGAGTTCACCCCGATGAAAATCGAAGCCGATATGTCGGAATCGAACGAACCTAGAATCCTGCCGTCTTGTTGCAGATATTCTCAAGCTCTTCGCCCGCAGCAAACCGACGTAGATTCGACTTGAACGCCTGTCGCCGCATTTCATATAACTCAGGCGTAAGTGCCGAAGAATGTGGCGTAAGAATTACGTTTGGTAGCGTCCACAATCGTGAATCGTCAGCCAACGGCTCGACAGCAGTTGCATCGAGTGCTGCACCAGCAAGATGTCCCGATTCGAGCGCATCGCACATTGCATCTTCATCAACAATTTCGCCACGTGATATCACGATGATGTAGCTGCCTTTGGGCATTTTTGCGATTCGGCGAGCGTCGATGGAGTTTCGAGTGGTATCTAGCACCGGCGCTGCAATGACGAGGAAGTCAGACACTTTCGCCAGATCGTCGAGACGATCTAAATCCCAGCACTCTTTGATCGTTGCCGGAACGTTCGATGGCGCAGGGTCGATTGCATATGTCGTTGTTCCGAACGCCGAAACCCGTTCGGCAACCGCCCTACCTATCGCGCCCAGACCGAAAATACCAACAGTCGTGCCGGTTATTTCTGTAATGCGTGAAGCATACTTCTCGGTATCCCACGTCTTATTCTGGCGATCTTCAAAAGCTTCCTGAAAACGGTGAGTCAGGCCTACCATCGCACCGATAACGTGGTCGCCCATCGAGGTCACGTGCGTGCCGGGAGCGTTGGTGATCGGTACATCAGAATCGACGATTTTCTGGTAGGCGACGATCTTGTCGATTCCCATGCCGGGGCAAGCGATCCATTTCAGCTGATCCGCTGCGGCGAACGCTTTGTCATTTGGCCAGCCAAAAAAGACGTCGGCACCTTTGACTGCTTCGATATGATCGGCAGGGTCGTAGGCAACGACGAAATCGATATCGGGAAAGGAATCGATCAGTTCATCGGCGTAGTGAGTGCCCACGTGGTCGGTCCCAATTACAACTTTTAGGTTCGTCATCTATAAACTCCGCTCAGTAATTTGCAGATGAGCATGTTGTCACAACAGGCATAATGCGCCAATGGTCTCTCGGATGGCGCAAAGATAGATATATTCAAGAACTCATGATTCCCACGACCCGATTGGAGCCTCGCGAGCACATTGTGATTCGCAATGTGTTCAGAGGTCGCGTGCAGACCGTATTCCCATCGATTGTTGTGGTCGATTCTCCAGAACTGGTGGTCACATGGTTGCCACTCGAAACGCCTGTACTTAACGGAGTGACCGACCCGTCCGCCGAGCACGACGGTAAACAGGGGCATCTGAGCGCCGAAATCATGTCCGCCAAACAATGGATCATGGCAGAACGAAATTGTCACACCTCGGGAACGCTCCGCATCAAGAACCCACGACTGATGTGGTCGCTGTGGGTGTTCTGGGAACCTGAGATGACCGAAGTGCGAAGCTGGTACATCAACATCGATGCGCCGTACAAGCGAACGAGCATCGGATTCGACACGTGGGATATGTTCCTCGGCGTCGTGGTCCAGCCCGATCGCAAGACGTGGCGATACAAAAATGAAGATGAATTCGCTGAGGCGATCGAAGCGGGAATTTTCACAGCGTTCGAGGCTCAGGAGGTTAGCGACACCGCCGCTAGTGCCCTGCAAACGATCGCGTAAAACCGCAAGCGGTTCAACAACATTTGGGGCGATTGGCGGCCCGACATTCTCTGGGAGATTCCACAGATCCCAAAGAATTGGGATGAGATTTAATCTCGTTCAACCTTGTGAATCCGTTGACCAATGGCACGCAGCGAATTACATTCACGATTCAACCTCGACAGTTCACGAGGTAGAATTCGGGAATGTCTAACCCGAAAATCGCAGGTCGATTCGAGATCGAAGCCGACTTCGAGCCGACTGGTGATCAACCGACAGCGATCAGCGAGCTAACAGCCGGTCTAAACGACGATCTGAAACACCAGACTCTGCTCGGCGTTACTGGCTCCGGCAAGACCTTCACGATGGCAAAGATCGTCGAAGAAGTTCAGCGCCCTACCCTCGTTATTGCGCACAACAAAACACTTGCCGCTCAACTATCGTCCGAGTTCCAAGATTTCTTCCCGAACAACTCGGTTCAGTACTTCGTTAGCTACTACGACTACTACCAGCCCGAGGCATATATTCCGCAGTCGGATACCTACATCGAAAAGGAATCCGACGTTAACGAAGAGATCGACCGTCTGAGGCACGCAGCAACAAGAGCGTTGCTCACTCGACGCGACACGCTAATCGTCGCCAGTGTTTCGTGCATATACGGTCTCGGATCTCCTGAAGAATATCGCTCAGTCGTTCTAAGCCTGCGCAAAGGCGAAGAGCCCGGACTTCGCAAAGTCGTGCGCAAGCTCATCGACATGTACTACGAACGAAACGACATGGAAATGGTGCGAGGTCGGTTCCGTCTTCGCGGCGACACGCTCGAAATCATGCCGGCTTATGAAGAGCTAGCAATTCGGGTTCAGTTCTTCGGCGATGAGATCGAACGCATCATCGAGCTCGACCCGCTCACTGGCGAAATTCTTGCTGAACTTGATCACATCGAAATCTTCCCCGGCAAACACTTTGTAACTCCTGAAGACGAGCTGAAAGAAGCTCTAAAGGACATCGAAAACGAGCTTGGCGGACGACTTGACGCACTGCGCTCGAACGGGAAACTCGTCGAAGCACAACGTCTCGAACAGCGCACTAACTTCGATCTAGAAATGCTCAAGGAAACCGGTTCATGCCCCGGAATCGAGAACTACTCGCGCCCTCTTGGTCGACGTTCCCCAGGTTCGGCACCGTGGACGTTGTTGGACTACTTCCCCGACGATTTTCTGATATTTATCGATGAATCACACATCACACTCCCGCAGATCAACGGCATGTACAAGGGAGACCTCGCCCGCAAGACGAGTCTGGTCGACTACGGGTTCCGACTGCCTTCTGCGATGGATAATCGCCCTCTCGCCTTCGAGGAATTTGAAGATCGAGTGAAGCAGATCATTTATGTTTCCGCCACGCCGGGTCCTTACGAAGCGGCACACGAACAGCGTCGCGTTGAACAGGTGATTCGACCAACTGGACTAATCGATCCAGAGATCGTCTTGGAGCCGACCGAAGGCCAGATCGACAATCTCCTCGAACGAATTCAAGCCACAACGGCTAAGCACGAACGAGTGCTTGTAACAACGCTTACAAAACGCATGGCGGAAGAGCTTACCGACTATCTGCGCGAACTTGGAGTTCGGGTGCAGTACCTCCATTCTGATATTCAGACGATGGAGCGCACGGAGATTCTTCGAGACTTGCGGTTGGGCGTTTACGACGTAGTAGTCGGAATCAACCTGCTTCGTGAGGGTCTCGACCTGCCGGAGGTGTCGTTAGTGGCGATTCTCGATGCCGATAAAGAGGGCTACCTGCGCTCCAGCACTTCGCTGGTTCAGACCATCGGTCGAGCAGCACGCCACGTCGAAGGCAAGGTCGTGATGTACGCCGACAAAATCACGAAGTCGATGAAGTTCGCTATGGACGAGACTGATCGACGTCGCGCTATTCAGAGGGCGCACAACGATGCCAATTCGATCACCCCTACTTCTATTGTTAAAGCAGTCAAAGACATTACGACCTCGATCAGACAGGTCGCCGAGACCAAGACTCCGTATGTCACGCCATCTGCATTGCCGAAAAACGATCTGCTCAGGCTCTTGAAAGATCTTGAAAAGCAGATGAAAAAAGCTGCACGAGACCTCGAATTCGAGAAGGCTGCATTACTTCGTGATCAAGTAGTCGACATACGCAAAGTGCTCGTCGATCTAGGCGACTCTAAATCGGTCGACCCCGAGCCAGAGAAAATCGTAGAACTCGCCCCCACAACAGCCGACGGCATCCCAGAAGAACTAATCGGAGCCGACTAACGGCCAGCCCCGGCGCGCCGGCTGCCGATGATTGCCAATTCACGATACTTTTTATCATGGCAAAAGCTAAAGAACTTCCAAGAACATGAGTAACTCAACCAACCAAACAGTCGCCAGCATGCGGGTTGTACCGGTCGCGGGTCAGGACTCTATGCTCATGAACCTTTCCGGCGCCCACGGTCCTTATTTCACCAGAAATATCGTGATCCTTGAAGACAGTAACGGGCGAACTGTAATTGGTGAAGTACCGGGTGGAGAACCTATTCGAACTACGTTAGACGCTGCATCAGAATTGGTGATCGAATCGAAAGTGGCTAACTATCGAACCACTCTGAACCTAATCGGCAAAAAAATTCTCTCACTTGGACTCTGGCAGAATCTGCGCAAGACCTCTTCGAACGAAAAGTTTCGTGGGGCGTTCAGGCTGGCGAAGGCACTTACCTCTTCACCCATGTCACCGCACCAGCAATGACTCGACTCCGCATTTCCGAACGCGCAGTTTTCGATACCCTTGTTGATTCCGGCGTCTCTACATCACGTTCAGAAGCACTTTCCTGGTGCTTGAAGTTAGTGCGTGACAATGAGTCGGAGTGGCTCG
>ERZ891418.724-NODE-724-length-10904-cov-4.400682_pt1 | contig 10904 bp, 6 predicted proteins | sample MGYA00521236_ERZ891418 | MGnify/ENA primary metagenome ERZ891418 (study PRJEB32303, sample SAMEA104408696) | aquatic metagenome | biome: Brackish water; feature: Chemocline; material: water | place: Baltic Sea | collected 2014-10-18T10:34:00 | depth 100 m ... | reverse complement strand
GCACCACGTCGTCGAACTCGATCGTGCGACCGAGGAAATCGCGCGGATCCTCAAACCGGGGGGACGCGTAGTCGTGACCGATCTGCTCCCGCACCATGAGGAGTGGATGCGCGCTGAGTTGGCTGCGGAGCGCCTCGGCATTGAGCCTGAAATCGTCATGGACTCCCTCGGAAGAGCTGGTTTCGAAGGGGTCGAAACGGGAGCGGTCGAAGACCGCTATCGGATGAAATCGAATAGCGGCCGTGTGGCCCGACTGGGATTGTTCTTGGTTCGGGGCATTCGAGCCGCACCGGGTAGAAAATAGGAAAACAGGAGCTTGCCTGCAGGCTCCCCATCTAAATTGGAGGACCGATGCCGACGTTGGAAACGCGGAGTGGGCTCGATTTCCAGGTGAAAGACCTCTCGCTGGCGGCGTATGGCCGCAAAGAGATGTGTCTTGCCGAGGAAGAAATGCCGGGCTTGATGGCGATGCGCGCCGAGCACGGGAAGACAAAGCCGCTCTCCGGAGCCCGGATCACCGGCTCGCTGCACATGACGATTCAGACCGCCGTCTTGATCGAGACTCTGACCGAACTCGGCGCCGAAGTGCGCTGGGCTTCCTGCAACATCTTCTCGACGCAGGATCAGGCGGCCGCAGCGGTTGTCGTCGGGCCGGATGGAACTCCCGAAAACCCGAAGGGGGTCCCGGTCTTCGCCTGGAAAGGGGAGACCCTCGAAGAGTACTGGGAGTGCACGGAGCGCGCCCTCAGCTGGCCGGATGGCCCGCCGAACATGATCCTCGACGATGGCGGCGACGCGACCATGCTCGTCCACAACTGCTCGACGTACGAGAAGGCCGGTGCGGTGCCCGCGACCGAGGCGGATGCGAGCGAGGAGTGGACAGTCTTCCTCGATCTGTGCCGCAGGTCTCTACAGAACGACAGCACCAAATGGACGACCATCGCGGGCGCGATCCAAGGTGTGACCGAGGAGACCACCACCGGAGTCCACCGCCTCTACCAAATGGTCGAGCGAGGTGAGCTGTTGTTCCCTGCGATGAACGTCAACGATTCGGTCACGAAGAGCAAGTTCGACAACCTGTACGGCTGCCGGCACTCGCTCATCGACGGCATCTGTCGCGCGACGGACGTCATGCTGGCGGGTAAGTTGTGCGTGATCCTCGGATACGGTGATGTCGGCAAGGGGTGCGCCCAGTCGCTGCGCGGCCAAGGCGCCCGGGTGGTGATTACCGAAATCGATCCGATTTGCGCGCTGCAGGCGGCGATGGAGGGCTACGAGGTTGTGCGCCTCGAGGACGTCGTCGGGAAGGCGGATATCTTCGTGACCGCCACCGGCAACAAAGACCTCATCACGGTGGCAAGCATGAGGAAGATGAAGCACGGCGCGATCGTCGGCAACATCGGCCACTTCGATAACGAGATCGACATGGCGGGACTGGCCTCTGAGCCGGGGATCCAGAAGCTGAACATCAAGAACCCGACCGAACACGAGAATCAGGTCGATACCTGGACGTTCTCGAACGGCCGAGGAATCACGGTGCTCGCCGAGGGTCGCCTCCTGAACCTCGGTTGCGCCACCGGGCACCCGAGTTTTGTGATGTCGAGTAGCTTCACGAACCAGGTGATCGCGCAGATCGAGCTCTACTGCCATGGCGATCGCTACGAACGCAAAGTCTACACGCTCCCGAAGATCCTCGATGAGAAGGTCGCTCGCCTCCACCTGGACAAGCTGTCGGTGCGTCTCACGGAGATGTCGAACGAGCAGGCGGACTACATCGGAGTCCCGAAGGACGGCCCCTACAAGCCGGATCACTATCGATACTAAGGTGCCCGCATAGCATCTTTTGAAAAGCCTGACCCGACACTGTCACTTGGGTCAGGAACGTTCGAACCGCCCTCGGCACCCTCCTGTGGGTCGCCGGGGGCGGTTCTCTCGTGGTTGAGAGAATCTCGGTTCACAGAACGGGGACCGGTGATAGCCTTGAAGATCTTGGAGGGAATACTCCTCCGGTTATTGAGTATGGTTCGGGACCGCTTCGGCGATCGTGGGATCGCCCGGCGAGACGGCAGAGTATCTCAAGGCACGCGAGACTTCTCTTATGGAAGTCCAAGCCCGTGTGGACCCTCGTCGCTCTCACCGCTAGTGGAAGACGTTTCCGCACGCATTCGGCTTCGGCATTCCAATCCCGCTGCACAGTTGGCTGCGCATCGACCCTGCCCTCGTTCACGTTCTCGTGGAGAGAGGGAGTGGGGCACGGTGTGAGTCGTTGGTGGGGGCATGAGTTACTCACTCTCCGGAACGTTCCCATTGGACTTTGACTTTTATGGGCTCTGGCTCACGTCCGACTCTTCCATGAGCGGGTGAGCCTCTTGTATTGACCGCGGTACATCCGGTTTCGTTGAAGGGATCTCACTGTGAGATCGCAAACGCCCCCACGGGGTCGTCGACGGCGAAGACCTGATACGCCGCTACTCCGTGGGGAGGAGATCATGCTACATCGAACCTTCATCGTCTCTCTGTTGACGATCGGCGGCATTCTCTTGGGAATGGCACCGGCCTCAGCACAGCAGTCGCTCAACATCGTAGGTCCCGGCGGTCCGCCGATCGCGGGACTCGGTTCTGCCATTGTTGACGTGAACATGACGAACACCGACCCCGTTCAGGGATTCGTTCTCGCCATCGCTTACGACAACAGTGTCATTGAAATTACGGGTGTCGTTGCGGGCGCCGTCGTCGCGCCAGCAGAGCTGTATTTTCCGGAGATTCTGGCCACCGGCCTCACGGTCGGAATGGTCATGGATTCAGGGCCTCCGTTCGGGGGGCAAACGATTGCCGCGGGAACGGATCAGACGATCACTCTGATCACCGCGAAGTCGATCATCCTCGTCAATGAGCTCGACCCGGATGTGACGACGAATCTGACCTTCCTCGACGGAACTTTGAACAGCCCTCCGCTCGACAACATCTTGGTCCAAGGTGGTCTCTCGATCGGAGTCGGTGCCGGCCTCGTTCTCGACAGCACTCTCGGATCGCTGACCATCACGGCTCCGCCGCCGGACAGCTTCACCATTGAGAACGTCAGTGTGCCCGCCGATGGCAGTTCAGAAGGATGCGCTCGCATCATCATGAACAACCAGTCCGGTCCGGTGCAGGGTTTCGTGATCGCGATCGCCCACGATAGCGGGGTCGTCACTCTCGAAGACATCAATCTCGATGGCACCGTCACCGAAACCGAGCTCCCTGAGTTCGTCGCGCCTTCCATCCTCGCGAACGGCGGAACACTCGGAGTCGTGCTCGACTTCGGAACCCCCTTCGCCGGGCAGACGATCGCTGAAGCCGTGGATAACCACATCGCGAACTTCTGCTACAGCTGCGTCACACCGATCATCTACTTCACCGGCCAGACGCCTCCGCCCGCGCAGACGACTGACCTCCTCTTTGCGAATGGCCAATTCGGCACTCCGCCGCTCAACAACGTGATCGTGGTCACGGGACTCTCCCTCGCCCCCGATCTGGTGGATGGAATTCTCACCTGCGAGCCGGTCGAGCAACTGCTCGAGGACACCTGTTTCTACTGCGGTCCTCGGAGCTACGAGGGAACCATTGACCCCGACAACAACCCGGCTCCGCCCATCGAGGGCGTCCCGGGAACTGACGTCGAGGTGTGCTTCTTCTACAAAGATTCCAGCGACAACCTGCAAGGTCTGCAGCTCGCCATTTGCTACGACTGCGACCTCACCTTCTTGTCCTTCGACCTCACCGACTCGATCTTCGACGAAGTGGGAGCTGAGTTCGTCAGCTTCGCCATCGACGACGATCCGAATGACGGCGACGGTTGCGAGTTTGTCGCAGGTATCCTGCTCGACGCCTTGCCTCCGTTCGACGGTCAGAGCGTTCCTCCGACGGAAGTGCCGCTCCTGATCGGTTGTGCGACCGTTGCGATCGACGCGACCGCAGCTTGCGGCTCAACTCTCGCGATCGAGTTCTGCGACTTCATCAACGCCGACGGCAACGTGGACATCGAGAACATCGCGATTATCGACTTCCAGTCGATTCAGGGATTCAACAAAGTGGACTGCGCGGTCTTGGTCGTCCCGGCGGAGATCTTCCAGCGCGGCGATTGCAACTCGGACGACAAAGTCGACCTCGCGGACGCGGCCAAAGTGCTCGGTTGGCAGTTCCAGGGGCAGCCGATCGATTGTCCCGACGCGTGTGACTCGAACGACGACGGCAAGATCAACCTTGCCGACTCGGTCCTTCTGATGAACTACCTCTTCCTCGCCGGTCAGGCGCCGCCTGCGCCGGGTCCCATCGACGACGGAACCGATCCGACTGCGGATGCCCTCGGCGAATGCATGAGCAACGATTCGACTTGTCCATAAATCAGCGACCTGTGTGATCGGGTGAGGGGTCGCGTTCGACTCCTCACCCGCGATACACTTCCGGAAAGGAAGTCATGAACTGCAAGATTCTTACTTGTTGTGCTCTGTTGGTACTGGTCGCGACCTCCGCTGACGCGCAGGACCCGAACTACTCGCTCACAGTCGAGAGTGCCCAAGCTGCGCCCGGCGGAACTGTTTCACTCGATACCACACTGGACTCGACGACCGGGACCGACATGCAAGGATGGTCGTACGGAGTCTGTCACGACTCCAGCGCCCTCCAGCTCGATTCCATGACCGATGGTGCCATCGCTCTCACCGTGAATGAAGGCGACTTGCCCGACTTCAACCAGCAAGCGGTGCTGACCGACGGATACACGATCGGGGTTGTGATCTGCCTCACCGGTTGCGCGAGTCTTCCGCCGACCACCGGAGTGCTGACGATTGGTACCTACACCAACCTGATGCCCGAGGGTCAGACGACGTCGCTCTCGATCTGCGACACCCTCGGGACCCCGCCCGTTGCCGCGGTCGTCGTGGTCGGAGGAGCCTCCATTGCGCCGACCTTTATCGACGGTACGGTCGAGTCTTTCGTCCCGCCGATCACCGCGCACGTGCGCGGGGATGCCAACGCGGACGCAACCCTCAACATCGCCGACGGCGTGTGGATGCTGAGTGATCTCTTCCAAGGCGCACCGCACACCGATTGCAATAGTGCGAACGACGCCAATGCCGATGGCAACTTCGATGCCTCAGATGCGGTGTTCGTGTTCAACCACCAATTCCTCAATGGTCCGGCTCCTGCGGCGCCGTATCCGGAGTGCGGATTTGCTGCCGAACAGGCTCCCGAGGACTGCCTGGTCTCCGCTTGCCCGTAAGGACTGGATTCCAATAGATTGATGTCTCTCTCCTCGGTTGAGGAGTGAGATCCAGCAATCAACAGGGGGCGCTCGAGCAACAGCTCGGGCGCCCCCTTTCTTCATCCTGGCGCAACCGCGCCGCACGGTGCGCTCCCGAGCCGGCTGTTGTTCTTTCATTTTTGGTGGACCGTCCCTGTTCGGTATCGGAACAACTTTCGAACCGACGGTTCTTCGAGAAGTGTGGAGCAAGGGTTCAACCGCGTTGTCCGTCTAGGGCCTGGATTCGCCGTTGCTGAACCCGCTTCCTCGATGTAATGTTGGGGCCGACGGAGGCGGGAGTCGGAGCAGTCCGGCCCGCTACTCTTGAGTCGGCTTATGGGGCGGATCGGGACCTGTGGCTTGAGGAGGCACAGTTCTCTGAAACGCTCTTCGATCGATCTGGCTGGTCGATCGGTTCTACTGAGAGTGCCGTGACTTTCGATTCGACTGCGATCGATCTAATTGCGATCGGTCTGATTGCGATCGGTCAAAGTGCGCTCGAAAAAACTGCGCTCGATCTAAGTTCGGCGACGCGATCAGGCAATTCCCTGGCTGGGGATGATTCCAAGGAACCGAAGGTTGACCCCATCCAACGAGATCAGCGAAGGAATACCCCCAAGCGACCCGGCGGCTGCCGGATGTCGTCTGGGCGTTTGAGACCTGCCGAACCGGCTCACCTCCTCTCGGGCATTTTGAACCACTGACGAACATTCAGAACCTCTTGGAAGCAGCAACTCCGCGGTCGATGACGGCTGGACCCGCCTGCGGTTTCTTCCCAGAGAACGTGAGATAGCTCTCGGTCTGGCTGAACTGTTTGGTGTGCGTGACTTTGGGGGCCGAGGGGCTCCTCACCCGCCCAAGACTTCCGGAAAGGACGTCATGAATCGGAAACTCCTCTCTTGCCTCGCTGTAATGGGGGTCGCGCTCGTCGCGAGCTCCGTTGAGGCGCAAGATCCGAACTATGTCTTCACGACGGAGACCGCCACGGTGGCTCCCGGAGGCACGGTCTCGCTCGACACGTCGATCGACTCCACGGCGGGACTCGCCTCTGCCGGTTGGTCCTACGGTGTGTGCCACGATTCGCTCGCCCTCCAGCTCGACTCCATCGAAGACGGTGCGCTCACCAATTCCTTCGACGGCGGCGACGGGCCGGCGTTCAACGACACTGCGGTCTATGCGGATGGCTACACCGTCGGGGTCGTGATCAGTCTGGTCGGGGCCGAGGTCCTGCCGCCTTCTGCGGGTGTTCTGACCATCGGGAACTACACGAACTTGATGCCGAACGGCGCGACGACCACCACAGGTCTCTGCGGCACTCTCGGTGTTCCGCCGGTCGCCGCGGTGATCGTGATCGACGGTGCCTCGATCGAGATGACGCAGATCGACGGCGTCGTCGATTCGTTCCTCCCGCCGATCACTCCGTTCGTGCGTGGTGACGGCAATGCCGATGGAATTTTGAACCTCGCCGACGGCATCTGGATGCTGCTCGACCTCTTCCAGGGTGGTGCGCACACCGATTGCGATGGTTCGAACGATGCGAACTCGGACTCGACCTTCGATGCAGCCGATGCGATCTTCATCTTCACCTATCAATTCGTGAATGGCTCGCCGCCGCCGGCCGCGCCGTTCCCTAATTGCGGAACGACTCCGACGCAGACCACAGCGGACTGCTCCGTTTCCGGCTGTCCGTAAGGCTTCACTTCCCCCGGGGAAGTTGCTAGCGGAGGAGTGGTCGAGCGCAGCTCGATGGCTCCTCCGTTTTTTCGTGGCCGGAGGGTCTTTCAGCGCCATAGGATGCGTCAGGGGCGGACCTCGATCGAAATGACTTCCCTGACACCCTCCTTGTGCGCTCAGGGGTCCGGGGCGCCTCGAAGAGGCTCTTGGAGGCAAGGACCCGGCACCGGTGCGTCAGAAGCCCTCTAGGCCGCCTTGCTGAGCTCAGAGCGAGCGTGGAAGTGGTGCGAGCGAACCCCTTTCGCCCTTCTTTCCTCTCTAGCTCAGGATTCCACCGCTCCCTTGCGAGTGCTATGGTAGCGCCATGCCCGCCGCCACTCCTATTGGCAACCGGGTGCGGAGCGAACGCAGCGCGCGTTCGATATCTCTCCGACCTCCAGACGAGGGTGGGCCCCTCGCCCGGGATAGTTAGATGTCGATGCGAGGCATGGTTCCGCCGTAGTGCGGGATCATTTGTCGTGTGTGACGAGTTCGAATGAGGTCGCGATACGTTCCGAGCTGGCGCTCGGTTCGTCACCTGGCTGCGGTGATGCGTCTCGCAAGGCCGATGTTGTCGGCCCCGAGATCCGAAAGAGGAGTTGGAATGTTCGTAGGTACCGAAGTCTCCAGTGAAGTGAAGTGGCGTACCCCGGGGAGCCATTCGCGCGCTCGGTGGGGTCTCGTTGCAATGACGGTCGTTCTCATGGGATTTTCGGGGAGCGCCTTCGCTCAGAATCCCGACTACGCGTTTACAGTGGGAAGCGGGACCACCGCCGTGGGCGGCACCTTCACCACTCCAGTCACGCTCGATTCCAGCGGAGAGAACATCCAGGGTTGGTCGTTCGGCGTTTGCTTCGATACCGCTTTGGCGACGGTGACAAACCTCGCGCTCGGCGCGACGGCCCAAACCGTCAATGCCGGCGACCCCCCCGACTTCGAGACGTTGAACGTCGAGCCCGACGGCTGGACGATGGGCGTGGTGATTTGTCTGACCGCGTGCAACATCTTACCCCCTGGTAATGGCTACGAGCTCGCCGTCGGCACCTACCAGGCGCTCGCGCCGGTCGGCACTGACATTGTGCTCTGTCCCTGTGGAACCATCGGCACTCCGGTGATCAACGCAATCGTCGTGGTCGGGGGGCAGTCGCTCCAGCCGATCCAGAACTGCGGAACCTTCAACGTCGCAGCGCTCACCGAGTTTGTCCGAGGGGATGCGAATGACGATGGCTTCGCCGACATCTCAGACGGAGTTTGGCTGCTGAACTATCTGTTCCAGCAGGGGCCGCTGAAGCCGTGCATCGCCGCGGCGGACTCGAATGCCGACGGCGCCATCGACACCGCTGATGCCATCTTTGTGATCTTCTACTTCTTCGCCGGTGGGTCGGCTCCCCCTGCACCGTTTCCGACCTGTGGAACCCAGCCGAATCAAGTTCTCACCGATTGCGAGGTCTTCAACGGCTGCGGGTAGCACGGTCGTTCGGGACCACTGAAGACGAGAAAAGCAGGCGGAGACTCTACTGGGGTCTTCGCCTGTTTTTTTGTTTTGGCGGGGGCGCGCCGAGTGGGGCAAGTCTGCTAAATGCCGCTCTTCCAACTGAGAGGAGGCAAGCGTTCGCCGCGTCAATCCTGCGGGCTCCGTGGTCACGCGCCGACGCAAGCCTTGACCCGCGTTCAGCTTATCTGAGCCGGTCGTTCGGTCGCGTGCGCTCCCCCCGAGCTCCCAGGTACTCTTCTGGGTCAGAGGCACTCACTGCTTCTCCGAGTGGAGCGCGCCGCCCGGCCCACAAGAGCTCTTCAAACCGGATAGGGAACACCGATGGTTCGCTCTGCCCTGCGCGTCGCCACAATCGAGGATGATGCTGTCGACCGGCTGATGGTCCATCGACTCTTGTCCCAAGATCCAAGTTGGACGGTCGACTTCGTGGAGTTTTCGTCGGGGGAGGAGGCGATCGAGAAACTCCCCGCATCGTTGGTGGACGTGGTCCTCCTCGATTCCGACCTCGGCACCATGACAGGTGTCGAAGTTCTCAAGGGTCTGAAGGCTCAGAAACTGGAAGTGCCCGTCATCGCATTGACTCGCCAAGGCGATGACTGTGCCGCCGTGTCGCTGCTCCAAGCAGGAGCGATCGACACCATCCCGAAGTCGAAGATTTCGACCAGTAGCTTGCAGCGCGCGATCACCAACGCGATCGAGAAGCAGTCACTCCGCTCAGCCGTATGCCGCTTCCGAGAAGAATTGGACGCTCGGAATGATGAACTCGAGGCTCAAAAGCGCGAAGTCGAGGCGTTCTATCACACACTCTCCCACGAGCTGAAGACTCCGCTCACGTCGATGCGGGAGTTCATCTGTTTGATGGCAGAGGGAGTCGCGGGCCCGGTGACGGATGATCAGGCGGAGTATCTCGATGCTTGCAAGATCAGCTGCGATCAGTTGAAGCGCACCATGGATGACCTGATCGATCTTTCGCGCATCGAGACCGGGAAATTCTCGATCCAGAAGCAGCCGGTTGAGATCGGGGAACTGCTGGCCGAAGTCGTTCGGTGGGGTGAGATTCGAGCGGTTGAGACTGCGATCACGGTCACTGTCGAGTCGATCCGGGGGGCCGTCCTGGCGGATCGAGACCGAGCGAAGCAGGTCCTCGTTCACCTGTTCGACAACGCACTCAGCTGCACCCCCGAGGGGGGCAGCATCCACCTCGAAGCGATCGAGGAGAACGAACACCAAATCGTCTTTTCCGTGAGTGACACCGGACGTGGAATGGCGCTCGCCGAGCAGGAAACGATCTTCACAAGCAAGCCCCTCTCGGCTGTCAGCGCTCCTCTGGACTGCAGCGAATCAGAGGGCAACGGCCGGGAGCCGAGCGGACTGGGGTTGGGGCTGAATCTGTGCAAAGAACTCGTCGAACTGCACGGCGGAGCGATGTGGCTCGAGAGCACCCCGGGGACGGGAAGCGTTTTCTCGTTCACGCTCCCGATCGCCAAAGACGTTCTGATTCCGGGGTAACTGCCAGGTCACCGGAACGACCCCCCGTTCCGGCCTCCCCTCTTAAGAGCTCCCGCCGAAATCGGAACCGCTCAAGCGGTCGTGTGGGTTGGGTTGCTCGGTGTTGATACCGAGCGCATCGATCGCGGCTTTCGCTTTCTTGCCATCGAACTCGCCCGTCCGAACGAGGCTCGTCAGCGCCGCCGCGATGATCGCAGCTGCGTCGATCTCGAAGACGCGCCGAAGCGCCTCTCGGGTGTCGCTCATGCCATAGCCGTCGGTTCCGAGCGAAGTGTATGGAGCCTGCACCCAACGACTGATCGCGTCGGGAACCGCGCGCATGAAATCAGTCACGGCGATCACCGGCCCCCCCTCGGCGGGGAGGATCTGCGCCACGCGCGGCACGCGCGCCTCTTGGTCGGGGTGCAAGATGTTCCAACGCTCGCAGTCGACGGCATCTCGACGGAGTAGCTCAAAGCTCGTGGCAGAGAATACCTCCGCCGCGATGCCATGCTCCTCTTCCAACACCTCTGCCGCGGAGATCGCTTGCGCGAGCATCGGGCCGCTGCCGAGGATCCGGACCCGTTTTTTCTTCCGCGCGGCGCCCTCCCGGACCCGGTACAACCCATCGAGGACTCCCTGACGCAGGTTGGCATCCTTCGGCTCGGGGGGCATGTCGGCGTTCTCGTTGTAGAGGGTCAGGTAGTAGAAGACGTCCTCTTGTTCCGTGACCATCCGACGCATGCCCTCTTCGATGATGATCCCGACCTCGTAAGCGTAGGCGGGGTCGTAGGGGACGCACGCAGGGACCGTGCCAGCTGCCAGGAGGCTGTGCCCGTCCTGGTGCTGGAGCCCTTCTCCGTTGAGGGTCGTCCGCCCCGCGGTCGCACCGAGGGGAATCCGCGGCCCCGCATGTCTCCGAGGGCC
>ERZ891418.718-NODE-718-length-10951-cov-4.037261_pt1 | contig 10951 bp, 10 predicted proteins | sample MGYA00521236_ERZ891418 | MGnify/ENA primary metagenome ERZ891418 (study PRJEB32303, sample SAMEA104408696) | aquatic metagenome | biome: Brackish water; feature: Chemocline; material: water | place: Baltic Sea | collected 2014-10-18T10:34:00 | depth 100 m ... | reverse complement strand
CAAAAAACAGCCTTACTACCTGCCGGGATGTGACAACTAAGTACCACCTTAGCTACATCATAGGGTCCGTTCAATCTCTTCGGTCTCGAAAATTTCAATTACGTCGCCTTCGCGAATATCTTCGTAATTCTCAAAGGCCATACCGCATTCCTGACCACCATTCACTTCTTTGACCTCGTCTTTGAAGCGCTTGAGGGTTTTGAGCTTGCCTTGATGGATTACGACATTGTCACGCAGCAACCGGACACCAGCCGAACGTCGCGCAAGACCCTCGGTAATGGTACAGCCTGCAATCTTACCAACACCGGTGATCTTGAAGACCTCTTTGATTGTCGCATAACCAATAAAGGTTTCTTTGATTTCTGCTGACAGCAATCCGCTTGCCGCTGCTTTTACGTCATCGACCAGATCATAGATGATCGAATAATACCGAATCTCTACACCCTTTTGACGGGCTGATTCGCGTGCTTGAGCATTTGCACGTACGTTAAAGCCAATGATTGGCGCGCCAGATGCTTCGGCCAGAGTCACGTCGCTTTCCGTGATCGCACCAACACCCGAATGCATAACCCGAACACGGACTTCGTCGTTGCCAATTTTTTCCATCGCTTGAACGATCGCCTCGGCCGAACCCTGCACGTCGGATTTAACCAGAATTGGTAGCTCTGAAACGTTCTTGTCGGCCTTGGCTTTCGCCAGCAACTGATCAAGCGTTGTTGCAGCGCCAACGGCGGCTTTCTTGTCTTTTTTAACTTGCGCACGATAGTCAGCAATTTCGCGCGCTGCGGCTTCATCAGCAACCACGTTCAGAACGTCGCCTGCTTCTGGTGTGCCGTTCAGGCCAAGGACTTCAACCGGAGTTGAAGGTCCAGCCTCGGCAATGCGGTCGCCTTTATCGTCAACAAGTGCGCGGACCCGGCCCCATTGTTGGCCGACAACAAAAATATCGCCCGTACGCAGAGTACCATTCTGAACCAGAACCGTCGCAACCGGGCCGCGGCCCGTGTCAAGTTTGGCTTCGATAACTGCACCTTCGGCATCGCGGTTCGGGTTGGCCTTAAGCTCGAGGAACTCGGCCTGAAGGACGATGTTTTCCAAAAGCTGATCCAGCCCCAGACCGGTTTTGGCAGAAACTTCGACATCCAGAACATCGCCTGACATAGCCTCAACGATAACGTTGTGCTGCAATAGTTGCGTACGCACTTTGGTCGGATCCGCGCCGGGCCGGTCCATTTTGTTGATCGCGACGATCATCGGCACATTGGCCGCTTTCGCGTGGTTGATTGCCTCAATAGTTTGCGGCATCACGCTGTCATCAGCTGCCACAACCAGTACCACGATGTCAGTCACGTTTGCACCGCGGGCGCGCATGGACGTAAATGCAGCGTGGCCGGGCGTATCAAGGAACGTTAATTTAGTGCCGCCGTCAGTTACAATCTGGTAGGCCCCAATATGTTGGGTAATGCCACCGGCTTCGCCAGACACGACATTGGTTTTGCGCAAGGCATCCAACAAGGACGTTTTACCGTGGTCGACATGGCCCATGATCGTAATAACCGGCGCACGAGTCGTAAGGCTTTCAGGCGCATCAACAACGGAATCAATTGCGTCTTCTACATCGGCGTCTGATACGCGGACAACTTTGTGGCCGAATTCTTCGACTATCAATTGCGCTGTATCGGCGTCAATTGTCTGGTTTTGCGTCGCCATGATGCCGTTTTGCATCAAGGCCTTTACCACTGCAGCAACACGTTCAGCCATACGGTTGGCAAGTTCCTGAACTGTAATCGCCTCAGGCACCTGAACGTCCCGCATAACTTTTTCACGGTCGGCGTTGCCCATCATTTTGCGGCGTTCACGCTCTTGCGCGCGCTTCATCGCGGCCATTGATCTTTGACGGCCACCTTCGTTGCCGGTCAGCGCCTGATTGATCGTCAGTTTGCCAGACCTGCGCCGATTATCATCTTCTTTAGCGCGAACCGGCTTTTTGGCTTCGTCGTTGGCATTGCCGCGTTCAGCAGCCCGCTTTGGGAGAGCATTTCGCGACGGCGAAGTTGGTCGCGAGGTTTCAGGGTCGATCGGCGCCGGGACAGCTGGATCGATAAACGGAACACCCTCCGCGACTTTGGCATTTTCGATAACAGCAGCCCTAGCCCGCTTTTCTTCCTCGTCTTTCGCGCTCAAACGGTCGGCGCGATCTTGTTCTTCACGTTCTTTGGATTCAATCTCGGCGCGCTTTTCTTCGCGTTCAGCTTCGCGGCGCAGCGTTTCGGCTTCTCGAATTGCAGTCTCAGCGGACTCTCGTTCTTTTGCAGCCCTCAGAGCAGCAAGACGGCGATCCATTTCAACGTCAGAAATTCCGGCCGGGCGTTTGGTGTTGGTTTGCGGACGAACGGCAGGCTTTGAGGCTGCGTTTGAAGTAGATGACTCTCGTGAGGCGGGTGCCGGAGTAACCGGAGCAGCCACAGTTGCGGCACCAGGTTTCGGCACAACAACGCGTTTGCGTTTTGTTTCGACCACAACGGATTTTGTCCGCCCGTGCGAAAAGCTTTGGCGGACATGACTCCGATCACCACCGCCACGCTGGCCGAGGGGTTTGCCGGATTTGTTGTCTTGATCGCTCATACGTCTTTAACACCTTCTAGTTCCGGCACTGCGCCGGATGCATTTGCCCGCGTCTGGACATGGAATTGGCGGACGCCGGCAAGTCTTGCGGCTTCCTCTACTACACGTTCTTCTAATCCGCCAGCGGCAAGCGCGGCATGTATCACATTTTCCCGTCCAAAGGCCACACCCAATTCCTGCCCGGACAGACAAGTAACATGGGTGTTATCGCCTTTAGGCGGACGAATTTTGCCAATCTGACCGGGCGATCCGTCCGAGGCCTGAAGCAAAAGCGCGACTGATCCTGTCGTGCAAGCTTCCTTTACCTTTTCAAACCCTGTTATCGCGGTGCCGCTTTTGCGGGCTAACGAGATTAGCGAAATTACACGTTTTAAGAGTAACGTTTCAACATCGGCCACTAGACTGTCTGAAAAACTGACCTGGCACTTTGCCGCGCGGGCAAACAATTTTTTAGAAACGACCTTTTCTAACGCGACGCGATCGGCTGATATCCAAATACCACGACCGGGCAATTTCCCTGCAATGTCCGGCACGATCTGATCGCCGGGACCGACAACGAAGCGGATCAAACCTGACTTAGGCTGGCTGTCACCGGTGGCAATGCACCGGCGTTCAGCCTCATCTTCTGTCTTTAATCGGCCGCCGCGTGTCACGAACAAAATCCGAAGCCTGAAGAATCAGACCTCGGCTCCTTCTTCGGCGGTCACAAGATCAGCAGGGTCAACCCAACCCAACTGGATGCGGGCTGTCATAATCAAGTTCTGTGCTTCCTCAAGTGACATGTCAAATTTTTCCAACAATCCATCGTCTTTGACCCGTTCGCCATTAACCGTGGTATAGCCACCAGCCAACTCCCAGTCAGCGCAGGTTGCGAAATCTTCCAGTGTTTTAACGCCGTCCTCGCCGAGGGCTACGAACATTTCGGGGGTCAGGCCCTCAAAGTCAAACAAGCTTTGCTCGACACCCAATTCGCGGGCGCGATCAATTGCTTTTGCATTAATGGCCTCGATGCATTCGCGGGCACGTGTCTGCAATTCAAGCGCGGTTTCCTGGTCAAACCCGTCGATCACCAACAGTTCGTCAATGTCCACATATGCAACCTCTTCCAAAGTTGCGAAACCTTCGGAAACCAGCAATTGCGCGACCATTTCGTCGACATCCAAGGTTTCCATAAACAATTTGCTGCGTTCGGCAAATTCAGCCTGACGGCGTTCGCTTTCTTCGGTCTCGGTCATGATGTCGATGTCAAAACCAGTTAACTGGCTTGCCAGCCGAACGTTCTGACCTCGACGGCCAATGGCCAGCGACAGTTGGTCGTCAGGAACCACAACCTCGATCCGGTTGGCGTCTTCGTCCAGAACCACCTTGGAAACTTCGGCAGGTTGCAGAGCGTTAACAAGGAAAGTCGGGGCGTCGTCATTCCACGGAATGATGTCGATCTTTTCGCCGCCAAGTTCGTTAACAACCGCTTGAACGCGGCTGCCGCGCATCCCGACGCAAGCGCCGACAGGATCGATCGAGCTGTCATAGGAGATAACGCCAATTTTGGCACGGCTGCCGGGATCACGGGCGACGGCCTTGATCTCGATAATACCGTCATAGATTTCCGGTACTTCCATTTTGAACAACTCGGCCATGAACTCCGGAGCAGTCCGCGACAGGAAAATCTGTGGCCCACGGGTTTCTTCACGCACTTCACGAATATAAGAGCGGACCCGATCACCAGAACGGAAAGCCTCGCGGTTGATCAACTGGTCGCGGCGCAAAACTGCCTCGCCCCGGCCAACATCGACGATCACGTTGCCATACTCGACCCGTTTGACCAGGCCGTTGATGATTGTACCAACACGATCCTTAAACTCTGCGTATTGACGCGCACGTTCAGCTTCACGGACTTTTTGCAAGATAACCTGCTTGGCAGATTGCGCGGCGATCCGGCCAAAATCCATCGGCGGCAGAAAGTCAATAATCTCGTCTCCGACACTTGGGTCGTCAAGATGGGCCTTTGCATCGCGAACCGTCATTTCGGTGAAGTGGTTTTCAACCTCGTCCACCACATGCCGAACGCGTGTCATGGTCAGTTCGCCGGTTTTCCGGTCGATCGAGGCGTGGATATCCAGTTCAGAGCCGTAACGCGACTTGGCCGCCTTGGCCATTGATTCTTCCATCGCTTCGATCACCAGATCGGTTTCGATAAGTTTTTCCCGTGCGACCGCATCCGCGATCTGCAAAAGCTCCAGCCGGTTGGCACTGGTAATGCTCATGATTATTCCTCTTCCGGGGTTTCGTCAGTTTCTATGTCGTCAAATTCGTCTTGTTTAAAGCCAGCTATTTTGCGGGCTTTCAGCATGTCGGCGATCAATTCATCGGTCAGAACCAATTTCGCATCGGTTAACCATTCAAATTGCAGGCCGATGGTGCCTTCGGGAATTTCAATTAAAACTTCTTCACCATCGGTGCCGCGCAATTGCCCTTTGAATCGCTTACGTCCGTCGATCATTTCCGAGGTTTCAATCTTGGCCTCATAGTCGGCCCACATGTCGAAATCTTTCAGACGCGTCAAAGGCCGGTCGATACCGGGCGAGGATACCTCAAGTGTGTACTCTTCTTCAATCGGGTCTTCGACATCCAGAACCGCGGAAACGGCCGTGGATATCTTTGCACAATCATCGACCTCGATCCCGCCATCGGGCCTGTCTGCCATGATCTGCAATATTGCATGTTGCCGGCCATCAAACGGATACGCACCAACTCGAATCCCATCCATTCGATCAGTGGCTGGACGATCCCGGCTAGGCGCTTGTCAATCGCGGCTTTGGCAATCAGGTCTGACATCATTCTCTCAAGATACAAAAAAACGGGCGCACGGCCCGTCGAAAATTCCGATGGAAGTCTGGGGGTGGAGACCAGTCTTGCCGCTGTTGAAAGCCATATAGGCAAGGACGGTAGAAATGGCAAGCTGATTCAAACGTTCTCAATGTTATGTCGTCCTGCTGGCCGTGATATCTGTCCCGCATCCCTTTAACACTGTCGGCGATAATTTCCTCAAGCGTAGAAAGATCAAAGCCTAAAATACTGGCTCCTCATATTTCAGGTAGGCAACCAGTGACTTTTTCCATTTTGGCAACAACTGCGTTTGTTTCGTAGGCGCAGCGTTTGTTTCCAAATGCGTTCAGAAATGCGGCGACATCGCCTTTATTGAGGACGGCTTTGTTTTGAGCAATTTGTCTGTTTCCTGTGGAAATTGGCGCAAATATAGGGAAAATCAGCCTTTGCATCAGGTCAAGCCGGATTGTTTCACGGTTTCCGATGCCTCAACAATAATTGAAAATGACCTTCATTTGTCTGGTTGTTTCCAAATTCCTGACAGATTTCAGCGGCATGTTGACCCCAGTTCCGAGTAACAAAGGGTAACAAAATGGACCGACTAACTGAAATGGAAGCTTTCGCAAGTGTTGTGGATCAGGGGGGATTCACAGACGCCGCGCGGAAAATGGGGATATCGAAATCGGCTGTGTCCAAGCATGTTTCAGCTTTGGAGGCGCGTTTAGGTGCGCGTCTGCTGAACAGGACTACACGCCGGGTTAGCCCAACTGAAATTGGCCTTGCCTACTATGACAAGGCACACCGGGTTTTGAACGACGCAGGTGAAGCGGACGCAATGGTAACGTCAATGCAGGCGGCACCGAGTGGATCCTTGCGATTGTCAGCGGCAACTGATTTCGGTGTGAACCACATATCAAACGCGCTGGGCGCGTTTTTGCATCAATACCCCGAGATCAACGTCAATCTGGTTTTGAACAACCGGTACGTCGAACTGATCAGCGAAGGATTTGACCTGGCGATCCGGGTCGGTGAATTGGAAGACAGCACCCTAAGGGCACGCAAGTTGACCGAAACCAACATGAAAATGGTTGGATCACCTGAATATTTCGCGCGCAACGGTAAGCCCAAGCGGATTGACGATCTGAACGAACACATGTTGTTGCATTATTCAAATCAGGCATCCGGCAACGTCTGGAAGCTGACGTCACCAACCGGCGAACAGCGTCAGATCAGAACCATGGGTTGTTTGACAGTGAATGACGGCCAATCGTTGTTAACGGCAGCAAGTGCTGGTCTTGGCATCGCATATCTTCCCAGCTTTTTGTATCACGAAAAACTGGAACTGGGTTTGTTGGAAGAAGCCATTCCAGAACTGCCAATTGAACGCCGCGGCATCTATGCAGTTTATCCTCCGGGACGTTACACACAGCCAAAATTGCGCGCTTTCATCGACTTTCTTGTCGATCACTTCAAGAACAAGGGTCCCGAAGAGTGGTGATCTAAAAGTTAGGTGCAGAAAAGGCCCGGTTCTAGCGCCAGCGAACCGGGCCTTTTCATTTTTAAGGGCCCTTATTTTCGAACGTATTGTTTGGCAGTATTGACCTCGACTCTATAGTCTCACGCGGTTTTATTTGCCGCCATGGCAGCATTCACCACCTGTTTTGCGGCAACCTGTCCCTTTTGCCTTTGCAAACCATGAAGCCCGGGCGCATTTTTCCTTTACCGTGGTATTCAGAAATCACCGGAATCTTGGCCAACGCTTCTTCACTAATTGCAGCCATCATGGATCGCCCATCCAAAGGACGAATCGAAGTTTGACCGGTGATCGGACACGACCAGGCAGGAACACAGATCGGACCAGGTGAATAGGCATTGGCGAAATTCAACGCCCGCGCCGCAAGCGCATTCAGGTTCGCGGTTTTAGTGATCGGGTGCCCACAAGCCTCAAGCATAAACGGAGTCATCTGGTCTGCCATGACCAGCAATACGTTTGCTAATAGCCACCGCCAGCCCTGGCTCAATTACTGGCCAAGCTTAACCGACCGGCACTGCGCCGACAATTTGATTATTTTACAGTCACCAACACGACTTCGACGCGGCGATTCTTTTCACGCCCCTCGGCCGAGGCATTCGACGCGCGGGGTGACAAAAACCCGACTCCTTCGGCGGAAACCTGCGCCGGAGCAACGCCGAATTCGTCAATCAGGCTTTGCATGACATACATCGCCCTTATCTTGGAAAGCGCTATATTGCCGGACAGCGAACCTTCGGCATCCGTATGACCGACAAGGACAATATTGCGGGTTGGATCAGCGTTAAGATAGGCTGATAACTCCTGTAAAACAGTTTTTCCGTCGTCGCTTAGGGTCGATGCACCTTTACCAAATGTCAGCCCTTCAAGTACTGCTGAACCATTCGACAAAAGAACGCCCGCCAAGTCGTCAGACCGTTCTTTTTTGGCTGCATCCGATTGCTTAGTCGATACGTTTATATCGCCCGGCTCAAGCAAAGCGTCACCGACACTGGTCACCTGAATAAACCCACGATTTGCGCCGCGACTTGCCAAAACGCCAATAAAGGATTGGCCGTCTTCGGTTTGTTTCACTGCGGAAAGAAACCGGAAATCGCCAAGATCCACATGCATTTCGGGTTCGGGGACAACTTCTGTCTCAAAGCGAAAATCAAATCCACCGCAGTTGCGGGTATCACATTCAAACACTACGCTGAAACCCTGTGCCCGTAATTGATCGCGCAGCGGTGTAATCAAATCCAGCGTTGCGCCGGTCAGACGAGGGGTCTTCCAGACCTGTTGTTTTACGCTGCCTTCGGCTTTTAAGGTTTTCATCTGTCCAGCCGAAAATGGGCCGATCGGCAGCAGGTAACTGCTGTTTGCCTTTACATTGTTATAGCCGCGCAACGATCCTTCGGGGAAAGTCAGGACAGAGTCCGCCATCACCGCAATCGGCGCTGCAAGGCCTATAAGGCCTATAAGGCCACATATGAGGATACGGACAATCATCTATTCTGTGAATGATATTCGATATTTGGCTGTTTATCTACTGCCGAGGAAACCCGGTTTGACATATTGAAAAATCCGGCAACTGACGCGATGTCCCAGATATCACGGTCCGAAAACCCTGCATCACGCAGTTTTTGGCGATCAGGTTCTTCGATCTTATGGCTTGCCTCGGTCATCAGCGCTGCAAAATCCAGCATGGCTTTGTGGCGCGGCGACAGGTCGGCAGCCCGATAGTTCATAACCAGAACCTCGCCCAACATTGGATCACCCGAAAGCTGCCGCACGGCCGCACCATGTGCGGTCAGGCAATAAAAGCAATGGTTGATTGACGACACAACGACCGCGATCATTTCACGCTCTAGTTTGCTAAGGCCGCTTTGCCCGAGCATCAGATCATTATACATCGCGGTAAAGCCGTTCAGCTTGGCGATATCAAAAGCGTAGGCTTGCAGAACATTCGGTACAAAGCCCAGTTTTTCGACGCAAATATCGAAATACCGCTGCGTTTCAGCAGGCAATGGATCAACAATCGGCAGATCAAGCGCGTGGATGGGCTTTATCTTCATAGACTCAATCAAGCCTTTCATTTCATTCGATAATGATACTTACCAACAACTTGCATACCAAGGCTAGAAAACAATTTTTGCGCAGGCAGATTCCCGCCGGTAGTGACAACAGAAATGAATTTTGCACCGTTTTCCATCCCCCATATGGCAGCACGACCCAAAAGGTTCCGCGCGACACCACTGCGGCGCGCATCCGGCACCACTTCAAGCGCATGCAGCATGGCGATTTCGTCATCTAAGGCGACGAAAGCACAGCCACCGGGTTTGTCGACATCGTGGCGACTGAACAAATAGGTCTTTGGACCAATCGTTCGCTCCATCACGTCAATCCGCGCGGGACCAATACCGCCTCGTGCCCAGATTTCACACATAATGGCTAACGGCTGTTCACCAGGGATCGCCGTCAACGGCTTTGGATCGATTCGAGCGACGACGTCGATGGGTGCGGTAAAGATCAAAACCGGATCAACCACGCGATACCCCAGATCAGCCAGCCTTTTATCCAGATCAGCGTTGTGATTTCGCAACATAAAAAGCGCGGGCTGCCCAACATCCAGCATCGCGCTTTCTGCAGTTTTGATGCTTTCATCGGAAACAGGCGAATCGGTTGTCGCGGCCGATACCCGTTTGCCGCCGCCTTTTCCACAGCGCAAAGTCCATTGGCCGACTTCGATTGTTTCCGCTGGCGCCCACGTGACATCCATCGCCCTTGCCAAGCGGTCTTCGCCAGGAAGGTCGCTCATTGTGGTTGGCCATTTGGAAAGAGAACTATAAATGCGTCGAAAGCCGCGGCAAGCAGGTCCGTGTCCGAGGAACGCAAAACAATGTTTGTGCCAAAACGTCCTGCAAGCACGAACGGATAGGAACCCATCGAAACTTCGGAAAAACGCTTTGCCAGTTCACCCAAAGGTGCGGCGATTTCGCCTTCTGGCATATCAAGCCGAACGGTTTTTGAGATAACCGGCATGCCACCAGTTAACGTCGGCAAAACGGTGGCAACCATCGCTTTGAAAATTGCCGGGACGCCCGCCATCACATGCACATTTTCGATCGAAAACCCCGGCGCACCTGACACTGGGTTATCGATCAGCACAGCACCATCCGGAATTCGTGCCATGCGCAGACGAGCTTCGTTCAGCTCAATTCCTAACATATCCGAACGGGTCTGCAATATTGCCCGCGCATCGTCGCGAACCGAAATTCCAACTCCAAAGGCAACGGCCATTGCATCAGCAGTAATGTCGTCATGCGTCGGGCCAATCCCGCCGCTGGTGAAAACGTTATCCCATCGCGCGCGCAGTTCATTTACTGCCGCCACTATTTGCGCCTGGTCGTCAGAAACAACGCGCACCTCTTTCAGGTCAATCGCGGCATTGGTCAGCGAAACTGCCAGATGGTTTGTGTTGGTGTCCTGGGTTCGACCCGAAAGAATTTCGTCGCCAATCACCAGCATTGCAGCGCTAGGATTACTCATGATTTGCCCGATCTTGTCTGTGTTTGGTCTAACCTATAGGACCAGTTCATGCAGTTTCAAACCCCCCTTATCCGTGCAACGCTGGTTCGCCGATATAAACGGTTTCTGGCAGACATCATTTTGCCGGATGGACGCGAGGTTGTTGCCCACTGCGCCAACCCCGGCGCAATGACCGGGCTAAATATGCCGGGTGCCACAATTTGGGTCGAACCGAATGATGACCCAAAACGCAAGCTGCGGTTCAGTTGGAAACTGGTCGAGATTGGGACAGACTGGGCCTGTATTGATACCGCCTTGCCAAATGAACTTGTGGCCGAGGCTTTGGCTCAAAGGCAGATCCCTGAACTTGCGATTTTTGATACACTGAAACGAGAGGTCAAATACGGCGAAAACTCGCGGATCGACTTTCTTCTGAATACAGGCGGCCTGAACACTTATGTC
>ERZ891418.716-NODE-716-length-10968-cov-4.526070_pt1 | contig 10968 bp, 12 predicted proteins | sample MGYA00521236_ERZ891418 | MGnify/ENA primary metagenome ERZ891418 (study PRJEB32303, sample SAMEA104408696) | aquatic metagenome | biome: Brackish water; feature: Chemocline; material: water | place: Baltic Sea | collected 2014-10-18T10:34:00 | depth 100 m ... | reverse complement strand
ATGTATAAACATGATGCGAAAAAGTAATGATATGTGACATTTACTCTCTTTTTTCTCTCTATGTACAATTTAACAAAGTACTGTATGCACTGTATGCAAATACCTTTTAGAGTATATAGAATATAGGGAAAACCTGCGTACAGTGGTGAAATACCACTGTACGCAACTGTACACACTGTACGCAGATTTTTCAAACAGCGTTTGAATTTTGCGTACAGTGCTTTTTCACTGTACGCAGAATTTAGAGCCACTGTACGCAGCCTAAAAAGGATCATTTTCGACAGAATCAGCCACGTCAGACCGCTCCCAAATGATCCACGTTTTGTCTCGTTTCCCGCGCCTATTGATGACCCTGCCATCGGAGATTTTAGACATGGATCTCATGGCCTTGCCCGCTTTTATGGCGTTATCGCCGAAGGCCAGCATTCCGCTGACCGTGCGATACTGAGGCATCCTGTTGGCTGATAACAGGATGTTTGCCCACTCTATGGCAGACCCCTCCCAGTAGTAGCGAGAAGTGCTGTGGTCAAGATTGATTATAGCCTCGGAGAAATCGCCCTTATTATCAAAAAGGAGGTGGTCGGTAACAGAGAGTAGCGTCCGCTCGTTACTGTCTTGGTTGACGGTGGCGAGCAGTTCTGGATGGTGATACTCATCGAACCCAAACCTGCAATCGCCCCTCTGAATGGCTGGGGGTATCTTGTAATTATCGATGAAATAAGCGAACCCTGGCAGATCGCGCCTAATCGCAGCCTCCAACAATGCTGACTGGTTGCGCTTCCCTGTGAACGGGATAGGAGCCAACCCGAGGCATTTTAACATGAGTATCTTGTCGCCTACTGAGTCACAATCGCCCTCCCCGATGGCTGGAAACGCGCCCAATGACTGGTCGTCATCATTCATGCAGACGCATATCCTCCACAGCGGTTCGACCATGTAGCCATCAACGCCCTTGCCGTGGCACTGGACTGATTTACTGCCAGCGGTAATCATTTTGAGGCGATCACCATAGACCCTGCGCGATTTGGCGTCCCTGTCGCCGCCGTCATCGTCGATGGTCAGAGTCTCGGAGGAGACTAGATCCGCATTAAATGTAGTCCCGCCCGTGAGGTATAGCGATGCCCTCGCTGACGCTCCGAGCAACTTGCTCACGATGGTCTCTTGTATCAGGGACTTACCCTTGCCAACGCCGCCAGCGATCACCAGAGCATGTCCCTGCATGTAGCTCTGCCGTTCGAGCTGCCGCCGCGATCGGTGTAGCCATGCAAAGAAATAGTCACGCTGACCATCGCCAAATATCGAGTTAATGATGGTGTTGATAGTTGGCCACTCGCCCTCGGAAGCATTGATACGCCTGTTTTGGCGGGTAACTAGATGCCTAATCCCGTTTTCGTTTTCGACGACCCCTATTGACCGCCCAGCGATAACCCCCACATAGTGGACATACTGCTCTGTGATAATCATGTTTTTAATTTTATCAATAGCACTCACCTCACCATCAGCCCCTTTTGGTGAATAGCCCATGATCCTGAGCATACGGGTAAGGTCTTCAGCCCCGAAGCTAATATACTCGGTGGCATCTGCGTTGAGCGTGTAGTATTGACGCTTATAGAAATGTATATCGTCAAGGGAGTTGATGGTAACGACAGCGGCCTCTGGGCTATCGGCGATCTCGTCAAAATCGGTGTTGACGTCTATAACTACAGGAGTGCGTGTGTTTTTGGCTTGGCTGATCGGATTTATCCCGCCGTTTGCGGACTTTGCTCGCTCTATAAGAGTGCCGATTTGCAGGGAATCCCCGTTGAATCCAGACCACTTCTTTTCGCACTCGCCAGGCTTATAGCTCTGCCCAGATTGGCTCCAGCTCTCCCATACCCCGATAGATGCGCCGTGAGACTTGGCTATCATACCAGCCTCCACCCAGTCTTGGTAGTCGTCAGGGCTGAGGTGTTCAAGACACAGTTCGATCTCCTCATCTGGTGAAAGGGTGTTGGCCGTGCTGCGGGTGATTTTGTATTCCGTTGCTTTGCGCTCTGGCTTTGGCGTTACAGCCGAGCCATCCCATGCCATTAGCGATTGGATAACTCTTGGCATGTTTGCCGTGTCGTGTGACATATAGCAGACACGCTTTAGATTTTTGCATTTTGAGTCTGTAATGATGCCAACGCTGGCAAATGTATCCATCAGAGCTAGGTATGACCGGCTGTGGGTAGCAGTGTCAGGCTCAACACCACAGATTACCTTCAGACCATCGCCTGATGGTGATATGAAGTAATCGATTATATAAGGGTGTGACTTTTTCAATTCTTCAACCTCGCCGATGAAATCCGCAAGATCCAAGAAATCATGGTCTTTTCCATCGATGTCAATGATGGCAAGCCCTGTGTGTTTATCGTTGGCCGTGATGGCGCGGGTGTCTGTGTCTGCGGAGATTGTGAAACACGGGAGAGACATCTTAGCTGCCCGCCGCGCGTCGTCACTGGGTGCTGACCTGACTGTATCGACCAGCTTTTTTAGCGTTTCGGAAGTGTGCATTTTTTCCAAAAGGCAAATTAAATTTACGGGCTTTACTTTTTCATCATTCAGCCTAAGTTGATACCCGACTCGAACATCATTCATTCCACCCCCCTCACCGTTCATGCGGTGGGGGGGTTCTTTTATATCATTTATCATTGTTTTTATTGTTCCTATTTTCCTTTGGTTTTCGACACTAAGCGTTTTCGCCTGTTTTTTTTCTCTCCTCTTCTCGGCCTTCTGCATCACCACCTCATCGATCTCGGGTGTTGGATTGCGCGGAAATCTAAATTTCAAGGTCCTTGCCTGTTAGGTGTTTATAAACCCGTTCCACAATGGTCACGCTAGGGTTCTTATTATGCCCCCTCCTGATGTTGTAGATGGTGCTTGGACTCGTATCCACAGCCACGGCTATCTCGTAATCTTTTCGGTTATCCTTGTTTAAGAGTCTCTGGACCTCTTTTAATAGTGATGATGTTTTCATTGCGAGGACATAAAAGCACGCTCATGAAAAAAGATAAAGATTTTATTTTACAATAATCAATTTTTGTAATAAAACACATTTGAAATGAATGATAACAACAATGAAATAGCCAAATGCTTCGCCCGGCTCGCTGAGTTATTCAGCAGCCAGTCAGACGAGCCAACACCGCCAACACCAACACAGCCAACACAGCCAGCCGAGCCAGCCATCACCCCTGATGATATTAGGCAAATTGTTAAGGCGTATCGCGTTGAGCACATAGCAGAGCCAATCCTTATCGCAGAACATAAAAAAGCAGTTGCAGCCATCGCAGCAGAGCATGGCAAGTTGGATGAACTAGCTCAAAATGCACTGCACTCGTTTCGTGACGCGATTTTAAACCTTGAAAACCCCTTTGACTAATGAGCGGATCACAGAATACGCACGCATTTGCCGCCCCGTCAGATTTTAGGAGGTGGTCAACGTGCGCGGGCGCGCTAACGCTTCAGGCCGCGCTTGATGATGTCCTGCAGCCTGAGGAGTCTAGTGATGCAGCAGTAGAGGGCACCCGCCTCCATGACCTCGCTGAGGCAGTCCTGCGCAGTGAATTAACCATCTGGGATCTGGATGACAGCGACTTTGAAAAAATCGGTGGGTATATCACCCACTGCCAGTCGCACAGAGGCTCAACCAGTATTGAAAAGCGCGTGCCGCTATTTTACTCACCAACCGAGACAGGCACTGTTGATTTTTCAGCAGTTCACGGGGATATGCTAACCATCGTTGACCTAAAAACAGGGGTGGTACCAGTCGCCGCTGATGGCAATATGCAGCTATTAATTTACGCGATGGGTATCATTACTGACGACATAAAAACCGTCACCATGCAGATTAGTCAGCATGATGAAATCAAGTCCTGGACTATCAGCGCAGACCATCTCCGCGCCATCGCAGCCGATGTGAAAGATCTAGCCATTGCAGCCATGGATGAGACCAACACAGCCACCACGCCATCTGATGATACATGTAGATATTGTAAAGCTAAGGCATACTGTAAGAGTTACACAGAACCTCTGATTGCCATGTTTGACTATGTAGTGGCCGCGCCACCGCTTGAAAGGATGACTGACGCAAAGCTGGTGCAAATATTTTCACAGTCGGCAGACATTAAAAAACTGCTCACTGCTGTCGAGTCAACCCTGTATGGCAGGGTGATCCATGGCGATGATATTGAGGGGCTACATCTAGCCCATGGTCGCAAGTCAGCGAGGGCATGGGCTAAAGGTGTGGACCCGCTGAGGGCGATGATAGATGCTGGGATTAATCCTAGCGAAGCCGTCACCAGTAAGCCAATCACGCCGACGCAGGCTCTGAAGCTGAGTCAGGATGTGACTGGTTGGTATCAGGCAGAGGGTAAGCCCAAACTCACTGCTGGCAATGCTGAAAACCCAGTTGATTACTTTGAAGAAATTTAACATACCCAAGCGGTCGCAGATGCGAGGCCCCACCACGATCCAAGTGAGCCACAACAAAAAAGAAAAAAAGAAAAAAAGAAAATATGAAACTAATTATTAAAAACGTCCGATTGTCCTTCGCCGATCTATTCACTGCTAAAGAAAAATTTGGGGGTGATCCCAAATTCAGTGCAGCATTTATCATCGACAAAGAGACGGCAGACGGAAAAGAGAACCTAGCCAAATTTAAAGCGATTTGCATTCAGCTCGAAAAAAACTTCGGCGGTAAAGCATTACCCACCGATAAATATCCTCTCAAGGATGGGAATGATAAGGGGTACGATGGCTGGAAGGATATGCTAATCATCTCCGCATCCAACAAGAAACGCCCGAAGATAGTCGGACGCGAACGCCAGCCAGTGGCAGATGGTGATATTGATGCCCCTTATTCGGGCTGTATAGTCAACTCTGTTATCGATGTGTGGGCTATGGATAATCAATATGGTCAGCGGATCTGCGCCAGTCTTGAGGCAGTTCAATTCGTGAAAGACGGTGAGCCATTTTCCGCTGGAGGAGCCAACATCGAAACAGACTTTGATGACGTTGAAGAAGTAAGCGCGGACGATTTAGGCATTTAGATAAGCCTCCAGCCAGCCCTGTAACGGGGCTGGCTTTTTACTATGAAATCATGTAGCAATTGTAAATTAAGAAAGAACATGGACGCCTTTTGTCGAGATAAATCCAGAAAAGACGGGGTTGATTCCAGATGCAAGGATTGCTCCAGCAAGTATTACAAAGCCAACAAAAAAAGAATGATTAGCATGGCCACAAGTTACAAGAAAAACAGGTTGGCAACTGACGCACCCTATAAAATAACGCACAACTTGAGTTGCCGCCTGCGCACCGCGCTGAAGGGTGTCCGTAAATCGGCAACAACGATGAAGCTTCTAGGATGCTCACCCGAATATTTACGCAACCACCTAGAGATGCAATTCACAGCAGGCATGAGCTGGAAAAACTACGGGCTTCACGGTTGGCATGTGGACCACATCAGACCCTGCTCGAGTTTCGATATGTCAGACCCTAAACAACAGCGGAAGTGCTTCCATTACACCAATTTACAGCCACTCTGGGCTAAAGACAACCTGGCTAAGAGTAACAATATCCCAAACAAGAAGACAAACAACATTGGAGTTATGAAGGAATCCCAGATTGAATCAGCAGTATGCAAACACGCTCAGAATAAGGGATTGCTGGCCTACAAACTAACATCCCCTGGCCGCTCTGGAGTGCCGGACAGGCTAATGATCACCCCAGATGGTAAGGTGTTCATGATCGAGTTTAAGACCCCCACAGGGCGGCTCAGTGCGTTACAGATCAATGAGCTTCGCAGGCTGAGTGAACACAACATCCCAGTGTATGTCGTGAAAAACGTGGTCGAGGGGATTAGGATCGTGGACAGCTATGAAATTTAAGCCTCATGATTACCAGCTCGGCATGATCGACCACCTGCGCACCGTCAGCCACGGTGCTATATTTGCTGGAATGGGGCTGGGGAAAACTGTGACGACCCTAAAAGCATACTCGGAAATGATTCTTGAGGGCAGTATGCAAGGAGTGCTTATCGTCGCGCCGCTGCGGGTTTGCGCTGTCACATGGCCAGATCAGATTAAGAAGTGGTCATTTTGTAGCCACCTGCGAGTCGCCAACCTCCGCACTGAAGAAGGCATTAAGGCGTGGCAGGATGGCACGGCTGACGTGTATCTGATAAACTTTGAACAGCTCGCCAGCAAGACAATCAGGGGGAAAAATTATCTAGGTTTTTTAGAGAAACACGTAGGCAGGAACATGCCTGTTGATACGCTGCTTATCGATGAGTTGTCGCTGCTGAAAGCAAACAGCAAGCGAACTAAGGCAGTCTGTAATGCGCGCAAGTATTTTAAGCGAGTCCACGGGTTGACAGGCACGCCCAGCCCGAACGGGTTAATGGATCTTTTTCATCAGCTCAAGGTGTTGGACGGGGGCGAGCGACTGGGTAAATTCATCACTCACTTTAGATCCCGCTGGTTCGACTCCGACTATATGGGCTACAACTTCACGCCAAAACCATTCGCGGATCAGCAAATCAATGATGCCATCGCAGACATTTGCCTTGTTCGTAGATCAGAGGATCACCTCGAAATTCCAGATTGTGACGTTGTGGATATTGACGTGACGATGCCATCGAAGGTCATGAAGGCATACAAGCAACTTAAGGATGATCTAATCGTAGAGATAAACGATAGGCGGGTTGACGCGCAGAGCGCAGCCACGCTGATCAACAAACTCCAACAAATCACCGCCGGCTACGTCTACGATGAGGACGGCGAGACCGTGCCTGTCCACACGGAAAAACTAAAAGCACTCGGGAAGCTCATTAAGAAGCATTCCCCCGTGCTGATACTGACAAAATACAGGCATGAGATGGATGCGGTGCTGGCCATGTATCCAGACGTGGAGAGGTTCGACGAAGCTCGCATGGATGACTGGCGGGCTGGGAAGATCGGGGCATGGGTAGCTAATCCTGCATCACTCAGCCACGGAATCGACGGGATTCAAGATAGCTGCCAAGTCATTGTGTGGATGTCCCTGACGTATTCGCTGGAGCAATATCTTCAGACGAACGCCCGTATCCTTCGAACGGGACAGAAGAAACAGTCAACCATCTACCGCATGATGGCGGCCCAATCAGTTGATTGGGCTATAGCGTCAGCGTTGGAAAACAAAGAACAAGGCCAATCGGCCCTGCTCGAAGCTCTCTCAATCATGCAGAGAGATGGTTAATTTATCGTTATTCGCCGCCTCTCAGCCGCTGCCTGTTGGCCTTTTCATCAGCAGCCTCTCTGTCCCTTCTGAGTCGCTTATCGTCTAGGTGTGCGTTGATTAGACAGGCGATTGCCATTATCACGGCGGCGGCTAGTGCTATAAAAAAGCACGTTGTTATTTCTGGTTGTGTCATAGTTTTTTAGTTGAATATTAGATAGATGATGGTGATCCAAAATAGCGCGGAGGCTAATAGTATGACTCTCATCGTGCTTGAAGTGTGTTAATGCCTTCTCGGGTAATCCTGTGCAGCTTCGACTTCTCGTGGATTATACCCGTTTTCTCAATCAGACCAGCCCTGCGCAACGCTGTAACGCGGCCAGATATGCAGTTGAATTCAGCTCCTATTATCTTAGCGCATGTGCGGGCGGTCATCCCCTGCGACCCCGCGTGCTTAAACTCATAAAGAACTTCAATTCGCCTGTCTGGTAAACTGGCTCTAATGTTTTTATAGGCGGCGATGCTGGTCTCCTGTTCGCGTCCTTTTGAAAGGTCGCTCATTTGCTGGCGTAGCGCATCCATTCCACGCGCCTCGTTTTTGGCGCGGCTTTCTTGTTTTGGTGTGGTCATAATTTTATTTGGGTTTATTGGTTTAGGATTGCGATTGCGGCGGCGGTGATCATAAACGCTGCATTTATTACCACTATCCAACCGATCCCTTTGGTGATATTTGGAGCCTTGCTGTCTCGAATGCGGTTAAAGGTCCTGACGCGGTTCATTATTTTGACTCCTTTCTAAATAGCTCGATGGCTGCGTCAACGTGTAGCTGACCCGCTATGATGTGCATCGAACCCATTGATTTTTTCTCGCCGCTGGCAAGATAGCTATCTGCATCCATCACCGCATCAAGCGCGGTGTCGTGTGGTGTCGGGTCTATCCATTTGAACCGTGAGGAATTTGGGTAGAGTCTGTTTAGTTTGCGGGTCTGAAATCCAAAATCGTGGAAATCGGAGCCGTTGTAGGAACAGAAGTATTCAATGAGAGTATTACCTACTTGCTCATCGGCAAGGTCAACTGGTTCCCATTCCGATGGCGGACAATCGGGCGGCGTTTTGTTTTCGTGGTCTAGTTGCGCTGTATTCATGGTTTTATTAGAGTGATTTTGCAAAGCTCCTGCCCTTGGGCGTGAGTGATACGAGCTTGACGCGGCGATCAGTCTTGTGGGCAATCCTGCGGACGTATCCTATTCCTTCCATCCGATCAATCAGCAGGAGTGTCCCCTGTGGCGTGAGTGCTGTGTGAGCGGCTAGGGTTGAGATGGGTAGGTCTCCATACTCTAGGAGAGCGGTGAGCGTGTAGGCGTGCTTCTCGGTGAGCTGTAGGGTGATAAGTGATAAGTATTTGTTCATTTTGGTTCGGTCGTTGGCGTTGTCGTGTCCGTATTATTACCTAAAAAGGCGAAAGGTAAAGAATTATTTTGCATAATTATTTACCTTTCCTTATCCTGTAAGGTTTCTAGGCTGAAAATAAATCGACAATTCTCCCGATGTTGTCAATTTGGCAGCCAAAATGCTGCCCGTAAACTCAGTGAGCTGCTACTTCTCGCCCCTGCCGCGAACGATCCTTACTATATGATAGGCTGCCACGGCCAATGATGCCACGCCACCGCTAAGCAGGGCAAACATTTGGACTGGGTGCATGGCAGGAGTGGCAATGGCTGCCACGAGTGTAATAGGGGGGATAGCCCCGATGAATCTTTCAAACATGATTGATTGAGTGTGTGGTGAAAAATGAATGGTTATTTAGAGCCGTAGAAAAACGTATCCAGTCCCTCGCAATAGGTCTCGGCCAGGCATGTTTGGCGTCCTGTGAAATAGTCATGCTCCTTTTTATTGCTGTCAAAAAATGGCTCAACCAATACAGCCCACGCGGGTGCTTTTCTAAGGAAGCCTGAACCCCTCCCCGTTGGCGTGTGTTTGATCCCGTCATCAGCCCTTGCTGTTGACCATGGGAATGAGGCTTGAAACTCATCTCGGAATGCCTCAGCGAGAGCCTTGGAGCCGTTGTAGAGAAACTCATGGCCGTGCGCGGCCTCTTTATCGTAGGAGTTAAAGTGAAGCTCGACACAGACGTCACAATCGGGCATGTTATCATTGACTGCATCGCGCATTGCGTCCTGTCTTGCGCCATAGCTCCTGATCTTGTGGTGATGGATGTAAACATCTGCTCCTGATGATACTAGACGATTCCTCATAATGACAGAGAGTGACATGTTGAATGACCTCTCACCCTCTGCGCCGCCGCCTGGCTCGTGGCCGACTACGATTGCTATTTTTCTGCCGATTAAGTTGTCCATTTGTGTAAGGGAGTTGGCGGCCAGAGCTATGAAGGGGCAAAACAAATCACCCTACCTCGCGATCACTCAGCGGGGACTCTGGCCGCGAAGGTTTTTAGTCGGATTGCTCCTTGTGAAATTTTGATTTAAGTTTCCTCCAGCTTGCCCAGCCGCCTAGCCTCAATCCAAAGCGAACGGCTCGGAGTTTGCCCTTTGGATAACCTGCATATTCTCCATATTCGTAGAGTATATTGTCGGCATGTTTGCGGGTTATGTCATGGGGAAAATCACTTTTATAGCAATAATCATGCAGCCCATAATAACTAAGCATAATGCCATTTTTTCGTAGCCCATACGTAAACACCCACGGAATGCTGCCGCCGTTGTGTAAAAAGAATGGGGGGATTATAATATCAGCCCCCTTGTGGGAGTTGAATACAACCTCCTCCTTGCAGTAATACCACACCTCCCCATCTAAATAGACTAGATGCCAATCTGGGGTTGGGAGTGTGCCTTTCATTACTTAGTGGGGGTGATGGTGATGGTGACGGTTCGGCTAACCCCCTCGCTCTCATGGGTGTAAGAAACACCCATGCCAGCGCATGACGCTAGAGCTAACGTAATGGTTGCAATGGTTAATCGTAACAGCATCCTATGTTTTTTTTAGTAATAGAGATTATTCCCCTATCGCATATCGTCGGGTTTCGAGAGAAATGGTATCAATGTAAGTGTTTTGTGATGAAGCCAGTCCAGCATCCCCCCTCAGTTGGATGCCCTCAGCATAGTTATAACCAGCATAGTCTCCTTGGGGCACACCACTTGCTTGCATGTAAATAAAACGCGGTTGGTTTTCTTTGCGTCGGTAAACGTAAACATTCCCCTTGCTAATCTCGACCTCAATTTCTTCAATATTGATGGAGTCACCAATGCCACTTGCTGTATCAGTGACGAGTGTTGTGCCATCTGCACAAGCAATAGCGCAACCAGTTCTTGAAAACCTAACTTGCACACCCTTGTCGGCTGATGTAAAATCAGAGGCCCAATTAGTAGCGGTTGGATGAACACCCAGACCAACGATCAGCGTTGTATTTGTATCAAGTCCACTGGGTAGTTTAAACTTCATTCGACATCCATATAAGTCGAACCGCGACGATTGGCCTGAATCAATTTTCAAGCAAAATCCTGTAGTTTCCAGCATCGCCTTCACCCGTGCAGTAGGGGAATTGACAAACATCCTTAGGTAGCCCGTATTCGTTGAATTAGTTCCACCGCTAACGTTCGTTAAAATAAAATCTTTAGGGGAGTAGAATTTGCTTGTCCATCCTTGATAAAAAACTTCGTCGTCCAACTGTCTTGCATGACCGTTGAAAGCTGCGAATGCCAAGGAACCCATTTTTACC
>ERZ891418.711-NODE-711-length-11015-cov-6.506934_pt1 | contig 11015 bp, 8 predicted proteins | sample MGYA00521236_ERZ891418 | MGnify/ENA primary metagenome ERZ891418 (study PRJEB32303, sample SAMEA104408696) | aquatic metagenome | biome: Brackish water; feature: Chemocline; material: water | place: Baltic Sea | collected 2014-10-18T10:34:00 | depth 100 m ... | reverse complement strand
TACGGATTCCGAGCGACCACGGATGGTCGCCGGCTCACGAATGAAACGGGGCGCGACGAGTTAGCGCCGGCACAGATGCCGATGAACTTCGCTCGAAAATCGCAGCCCGACGAAAGGGTATGAACGATGGCTGTAACTGCTGCTGCTGTAAAAGCGCTGCGTGAATTGACCAATCTTCCGATGATGGACTGCAAAAAAGCGCTCGTCGAAGCCGACGGGGATCAGGAAAAGGCGATTGAAGTTCTGCGCGAGCAGTTCAAAAAGATTGCTCTCAAGCGGGCTGACAACGCGACCAGCGAAGGCCAGATCGTCGTCCTCACCACTGAGGACGGTGGAGAAGGCGTCATGGTCGAGGTTCAATGCGAATCCGCGCCGGTCGCGTCAAGCGAAGGATTTCAATCCTTTGCGGCTCAGTGTGCTGAGCAGCTTCTGAATGGTCCTGGAGCCACGACTGCAGAAGAACTGCTTGCACAGGATGCACCGAAGACACCTGGCAAGACGCTGCAGACCGTCTGGGAAGACATGACGAACCAGATTCGCGAGAAGATCGTCCTGTCGCGAGTGACTCGGGTCACCGGCCCGGTTCAGGGCTACGTTCATCACGATGGGAAAAACGGCGTGCTCTTTCAGGCGGAAGGCAAATCTGACTCGCTGGACATCCTGCGTGACGTGGCCATGCACATTACAGCCCTCAGGCCGGATGTGACATTTCCGGACGGACTCGATCCGGCGGTTGTGAAGGCCGAACGAGACCGCCTCACGGACGAAGCCAAAGCCAGCGGCAAGCCCGACAACATCGTCGAGAAAATCGTCGATGGCCGAATGAGCAATTTCTACGTCGAGAACGGTGTGCTGATTGCGCAGCCGTTTGCAAAGGACGATTCAAAGTCCGTCAGCCAGGCACTTGCCGAGCACGGATTTAAAGCGGTCGGGTTCACTCGCTGGGTGCTCGGGAACTGAGCGATTTCAGCAAACGGATGTTGGTGAACCGAGTTGAGAAACTTCGAGGGGCAGAAGCATCGTCTTCTGTCCCTCTTTCCGTTTTGTGATTATGCTTCGCGCCGCGGCAGAATGGGCAACCGTGTGTCGCTTTGAGAATGCTCCCTGACTGAACGTCGAACGAGATGTTGCGACCAGGGACTGCGAAGAATGACAGCCAGGAGGGATCTGATGGCAGATAGTTTTAAACCGGCCTACAAGCGAGTCCTGCTGAAACTCAGCGGCAACAGTTTCTGCCGTTCGGGCGAGTCCGGCATCACAATGCAGGAAGTCAGCAACGTCTCGCAGCAGATCAGGCGGATTCACGAAGCCGGAGTCGAACTTGCGATCGTCTGTGGCGGTGGCAACATTCTTCGCGGTCGGGACTTCGCGGCCGTCAGCGCGTCGATCAAGCAGCCAACGGCTCATTACATGGGGATGCTGGCCACGGTGATCAACGGCCTCGCCCTGCAGGATGCACTCGAAAATGCCGGCGTCCCAACTCGGTTACAGACGGCGATCCGGATGGAAGGCGTTGCCGAACCATTCATCCGCAGAAAGTGCATCCGTCATCTGGAGAAGGGGCGAGTCGTCATCCTCGCCGCGGGAACGGGCAGCCCGTTCGTAACGACCGACACGGCGGCCGCGCTGCGGGCTCGAGAAATCGAAGCCGATGTCGTCCTGAAAGCAACGCGGGTTGACGGCGTTTACTCAGACGACCCTGAAAAGAATCCTCACGCGGTTCACTATTCGGACATCACTTTTGACGAAGTATTAAAACAGCGACTCAAGGTGATGGACGTCCAGGCAATTCATCATTGTCAGGAACAGAATGTGCCGATCGTCGTCTTCAATTATCAGAAAGAAGGCAACCTGGTCCGCGTGATTGCCGGCGAGAAAATCGGAACGCGGGTCGGGCCGCCAAAGAAGGACGCCTGACAAACGTTGCCGGGTGCGGCATGAGTCGTGACAATTCTCAAAGTTTAGTTCCGTCTCGAATTACAATTCACAGAGCAAGCAGTTTTCGCTGAGGTTCCCAATGGATCAGGACGAAATTCTTCTGGACGCAGAAGAGCGAATGGAAAAAGCCGTCGAAGTCTTTACGCATGACCTGAGCGGTCTTCGTACAGGCCGCGCAACACCCGGCCTGGTCGACTCAATTCGCGTCGACTATTACGGATCGCAGACGCCGATCAAGCAGATCGCCAATATCTCTGTGCCAGAGCCTCAGCAGATCGTGATTCGGCCATTCGATGGCAATACGATGAGTGACATCGTCAAGGCCATTCAGGCCAGCGATGTCGGCCTGGCTCCGATGTCGGATGGACGGCTGATCCGCCTCAACGTGCCGGCGCTTTCGACCGAGCGACGACGGCAGCTGGTCGGTCGAATCAAGGAATTTGCGGAGAAGGCACGCATCTCAATCCGCAACATCCGCCGCGACGCGAACAAACATGCCGACACGTCTCAAAAGGACAAGATCCTTTCCGAAGACCAGCGGGATACCTGCAAGGATGCTGTGCAGGAGCTGACAAAGAAATTCGAGAAGACGGTCAACGATGCTGCGGACGCAAAAGAAAAGCAGCTGATGGAAGACTGAGTTTCGGCGACGCAGAAAAAAAGGCCCGGCACGGTCAGCGCGCCGGGCTTTTTTATTGCTGCTTGCCCTCAGCGGAATTGGCTGTCCGGCAGAGCACAATCATCCGGTAAAGCTGCGGCAGGCTGTCCTGTCGAATTCGGAAGGCCGTCCCGTGATTCCTCGCCGCTCCGGATTCCTGAATGTGCATCCGCATTTCGACCATCGCCTCGCGAGTTGCGACGAGATGCGCCAGCCGATCGGCAGAGGGTTCGCGGCAGTACAAGGCCGTCTGAAAATGAAACTCCTCGTTCTGGCCGGTGCCCCGTGTTTCCGCTCCGACAAAAATTGTCTCGCTGAGCTTCTCTTTGAGCCGCCCGGCAAGAATCTCGTGTTCCCACTCGGCGACGTTTTTGCCATGAAACTGAAGCAGGATTCGTCGCGACTCGGGAGCCAGTTTCAAGCCGTGAGAGTTCTCGCGACTGGTCACGGTTGAATACAGCGCCGTTCGCCCGTTGTCATCGATGTAGCCGTACTTCGGGATCCGCTCCTTGTGCGACAGGCCGTCCAGCCACGCCGGCCCCTTCAGAAACAGATTCATCTTCTTCGAACTGATCGTGCGGAATTCGTCTCCCCGGTGTGACTTCAGTTCGATCCCCAGAAAGTCTCCCCGCGGGCTGTTGTTTTCTTTGATGTCGAGCAGCGTTTCGAGCGTGTAGCCGATTCCGGTCGAGCCGCTCCGCAAAGTTGGCGTGAATCCAGCAGCCGAAACCTTGTCAAACCTGCTGAGGAATTTCCGCAGACTCGCCGACTCGACTGTCTCCTGCTTCGCCGTCCAGACGGAATCCAGCCCGAAGACTCCCGGTCTCGAATCGGCTGCCGTCAGGCCGAAGTGCGAGAGGACAGCGGTCGCTTGAGGGCTGCCTCGCGGAATGATGTGGCACTCCAGTTCGCGCAGCGACGAGGCTACTTCGGCCTCGCGGTAACGACCGAGAAGAAGCAGACAGCCCGCCGAGGCTTGATCGCGTACGAAGCTGGCCGGCAGCTCGAAACGGCATTCAGTGCTGCGGTTTTGAGGATGCCATACGCCGGCGATCTTTTCCAGTTGAGCGTTCTTTTTCAGCAGCGTCCTCAGCACAACAGGCCGCGGGACCGTCTCGCCTGCCTGGTCTTCTGCGGAGAGGAATCCCGCGGCGAGTGGGGGAACTGGTATCGTGGATTCTTCGGCAGACGGATCAGCGAGTGCTGTAAAGAAAACGGCCTCGACTTTGTCTGGCTCGAAGAGAACGTCGCGGAGCGTTCTGACGTCACCATCGCCGCAGTTCCCGAGAACCGGCGGAACAATGACAAGGCAAACTGCGAGAGTGAATCTCAATCGGCGCCGCCAGGTCGAAGCGAACTCACGCGACATGCTGCACCTCTGAAGTCGGCTGACAGGTCTCGGTCCGAATGGCTACTCCGCAGCGATCTCGCTGAGGATTGAAGCCGGTCGACTTTGGGTGGGCATGCCCCCGAGATTTCGATGAGCGATCAACTCGGCGACGATGCTGACTGCGATCTCGGGGACAGTCTGCGACCCGATGTCGAACCCGAGCGGCGCGTGGACGCGTTCGAGCCGATCGCGCGGTACGCCTTCCCGCAACAGGTCCTCGAAAATGAGCCGGATTTTTCGGCGACTGCCAATCATGCCGACATAGCGGGCCGGCGTTTCCGCGACGTGGTACAAAGCTTCCTCGTCGTGGTTATGACCTCGCGTCACGATGATGCACATCGTGTTGGAGTCGATGTCCAGGCCGCTCAGTGCGTTGTCGAGCGGCGCGACGATCAGACGCTTCGCGGAGGGGAATCGTTCCGGGTTGCAGTATTGCTCGCGGTCGTCGACGACCCACACGTCGAAGTCGACAGTGTCGGCCAGCTCGGCGACTTTCTGCCCGACGTGGCCGGCACCGACGATCAGCAGTCGGCATCGTTCCAGTTGAGGCAGATAGGAAACCCCGTCCGTGACATACGCGCGAGGTCTGTCGACCACCGGACGGAGTCCCGCGACGACTTGATCGGGAATCTCAACCTGACCAGGCGACGCAACAGCCGGACGACTGGCGACGGGGACACCATCCGCGCTGATGAGGAACCGCGCGGCCTCCGGGCCGCCGGCCTTTTCGCTGTCGATGATGATGGCTTCGGTGCAGCCGACGCCGTCCTCAAGGAGTCGCATGTAAGATTCGAAGTAAGAAAGATCGTCGCCGGGATGAACCGGGTCGACCAGCATTCTCATTCGGCCGCCACAGATCAGGCCGTCATCCCAGCCGTAGTCGCTGTCAAGCTGGAACGAGAGCAGCTCAGCTTTGCCGGCATCGAGCAACCGCAGCGCCCGCCGTTTGACCTCCGCCTCAACGCAGCCGCCGCCGAGCGTTCCGGCCTGCGATCCGTCTGGAAAGACGAGCATGACGGCTCCGGCTTTCTGCGGAGTCGAGCCGCGTGTTTCAACAAGCGCGGTCCACGCAACGGACTGACCCTTGCGGATGGCGTTTTCAAGGTCCCGAAGAATCGTCTGCATTGATTTGTCTTTCCAAAGCCAGTTTCGGTTGCCGTTTCTGAGTGGCCGGAATCTTTCGGGATTGTGTTCCTGACTCGGGCCGCATGGTAACCCGAAGAGCGTGTGAGTTTAATGTTGAGGCCGGGATCGTTTCTTCCTGCCGTGGTTTTTGGCGGGAGTTCACGATCCGGGGTGGTGTCGGGGTTTGCGACTCGGCTGTCGCGCTGCTGGTTTTTGTGTCTCGCGGGTGATTCGAGGGTGGTGATTCGACCGGGGGCCGTTTTCGGACCGGTCACAGGACTCCCGGATGCTGCCCTCTCAGGAAATTGAATGTTGTTGCTTGCCACAGCACGGTCGACAGAGCTTTTGCCAGGCTGCCGACCCGGAACAGGCCGTGGTTTCGGCACTCGGTGTTCGGGAACTCCGCGATCGACGGATGCTCCGTTACGTTTTGAAAAGGGGCGCCGCCCCCCAACTTCATGTTGCGGGCTTCCGGTTCGATCATCGAACAGCGAGCTCACCTTCGACGGCGCAAATTTCGACAGACAGCGCCGAGAGATCGAGCGACTCGACATAGGCCCACACGGCTCGGACCTGATGATCCTTCGGGATCAACTGGTCGAGCGAGGCATCCCGCCACCGCATCTGAAACCGCTCCGGCCTCTTGAGCCGAAGTCTTGGACGCGCCGAATCATTTTGTCGTGTGGAGTTGCTCAACAGTGACTTATAGCGCCATAAAGTTTCTGCACCAGGCCAGTCCTGGGGGTTAGCCTGGGCTGTTAAACATTCGGAGTTGACGGTGGAGGCAGCTTGATCCGTTTTTGTTCCGCGTGATGTTTGCTCATCTGGGCGTGTGCCTTGCTTGCGTTGGACCTGCTTGCGTTTCTCCGCGCTCTCCAGTTCTCTGTGTTGCAACTCGCAAAGGCGACAACACAGAGAACTGGAGAGCGCAGAGAAGCAGATCGTCGAAAATCAATCTCTGAACCCCGGCAAGCGGAACAAAAACAGTCCTTGCAAAAACGGTCAGATCGCCACTGCAACCCCAAACTTTTAACAGCCCAGGGTTAACCCTGAAAAAATCGCTACCTCTTCGAGTTACTTTTTGGCAGAAGACGCACACACCTGACTTTCCCGAGACAGACTCATGAAAACTCAATTCTGCTTAGCCGGGCTCACTTTGATTTCCATGCTCACGCCGGCGTTGGCTCAGGATCACGACCTCGTCCCGCTCGCCTACAACCATCCTGGCATGGCCGTCGATCTTGGGGTGGGGCTGTGGGCCTGGCCGTTGCCGATGGATTATGACGCCGACGGTGATCTCGACCTGGTCGTATCGTGCCCGGACAAACCTTCGAATGGAACTTACTTCTTTGAGAACGCCGGTGGCGGCGGCGACTTCCCCGTCTTTAAAGCCGCGAAGAAGATCGGGCCGGGTTATCACAACATCCGCGTCTCGTACGTAAACGGAGAACCGCGGGTTCTCGCGCCGGGTGTTGAGTACACCGACTTCAGAAAATCGCAATTCTCAAAACCGAAGAAACTCGACGTACCCTCGAACGCTCACACGCCGGGGCACAAGATTCGAGCCAACCAGTGGCACTACGTGGACTTCGACGGAGACGGCGATCAGGACCTGGTCATCGGTGTCGGAGACTGGCACGACTACGGCTGGGACGACGCCTACAACTCGCGCGGTGAGTGGACCAACGGGCCGCTGCGAGGCTTTCTCTACCTGGTCCGGAACGAGGGGACCGATGAGAAGCCGAAGTGGGCGAAGCAGACGCTCATCGAAGCTGACTCGCGGCCGATCGAGGTCTTCGGCTGGCCTTCACCTTGCGTGGCAGACTTCGACAAGGACGGAGACCTCGACATTCTGTGCGGCGAGTTTCTCGACGGGTTCACGTATTTTGAGAATGTGGGAACGCGAAAAGAGCCTTCGTACAAGTCGCGCGGTCGAGTTCGGCAGCCCGACAATAAAGACCTGAAAATGGACCTGCAGATGATCGTGCCCGTGGCGATCGACTGGGATGGCGACGGCTGGCTCGACCTGATCTGTGGTGATGAGGACGGCCGCGTGGCGCTCATTAAGAACTCAAAGAACTCAGGCGACCGAGGCGTCGTCTTTAACCAGCCGCGATATTTCCAACAGGAAGCCGACAAGCTCAAATGCGGTGCCCTGGCGACTCCGTACTGCATCGACTGGGACCTGGACGGCGACGAAGACATCCTCTGTGGCAACACGGCCGGCTATGTCGAGTTCTTTGAAAATCTGGGCATTCCAGGCGGCACGGACTCACCGCGGTGGGCTCGCCCGATTCGGCTCAAGGCGGGCGGTCATCTCATCCGGATTCAGGCCGGGCAAAACGGATCGATCCAGGGCCCGTGTGAGGCGAAGTGGGGGTACACGACGTTCACGGTGGCCGACTGGGATCACGACGGCCTCGCCGACATCGTCCTGAATTCGATCTGGGGCAGCGTCCTGTGGTATCGCAACGAGGGCATCCGTCCGCGCGACGATTCGCGAGACCGATTGCCTTCACTGTCGGGAGCCCGGCTGGTGGCCGTCGACTGGCCGGCCGAGACGCCGAAGCCGCAATGGACCTGGTGGCAGCCGGTTGGCAAACAGCTTGCGACTCAGTGGAGAACGACGCCCGTCGTGGTCGACTGGACGGGCGACGGCATCAACGATCTGGTGATGCTCGACCACGAGGGTTACCTCGCTCTGTTTGAGCGAACGACGCTTGAGAAACTTGAGCCCGATCCGAAAGTACGGCCGGACGGCAAGCGACAACTCGTCAAGAAACGAGTTCCGGACTCGCTGCTGCCGGGCAAACGCATTTTCGTCGATCCCGATGGGAAGCCGATTCAGTTGAATTCGAAACGGGCCGGAGGCAGCGGCCGGCGTAAGCTGCACGCCGTCGACTGGGACCAGGATGGCGACCTCGACCTGCTGCTCAACAGTGTCAACGCGGACTTCTTCGAAAACGTTGAGCAGAAGGACGGGAAGTTCGTCTTCGTCAATCGAGGCCCGATCGGCGAGCGGAAAATCTCGGGTCACACCAGCAGCCCGGCGACGTGCAACTTCTTTGGCGGAGAGAAACGCGACCTGCTGGTCGGAGCCGAAGATGGTTTGCTCTACCTGCTCCGCCGTTAGTGGCAACCCGAGGCGTGATGACGGGCGAACGCAGTTTCGCGCTTGCGGCTCAGCGGGAGCTTCGCCATCCCGGTGCGCGGACTTCTGGCGTCAAGCGAAAGCCACTCAGACGAGTCCGCGTTTCTTTCGCACGAACCACTCGGTCGACATCAGTGCGACGAAGGCGGCGAGGAACCACCAGTTGTCCCACAAGGTGACTCGGGAAACGTGCTTCTGCATGATGTTCGGCGGGCCGTTTTTGATGAGGTCGTCGAAATAGTCGGCGAGTTTTTCCGGAGCGAGCACGCGGCCACCGGTTCGCAGGGCGATTTCCTCAAGCATCCCCGGATCGGCCGCCGGGTTGTCGAGCTCCAGATCGCGCGAGTCGACGAGGAACCGCGTTGTGGCATTAGCACCGAACGGTTGGCCGTTGCGGGTTGCGGACACGACGACTCGATAAATGCCGCCCTCATCCGTTTCCGTAAACTGCGAAAAGAATTCATCACCCGCCTGCCGGGCCTGCAGGATGGTCGTTTCGTTTTCGGGGCCGACAACCGCCACTTTGAATTCCACGTCGGAAAGCGGCTTGCCTTCATTGTCGCGGGCTCCGAAGCGGATCGGCACGTTTGCTTCCGACGCGAAGTTTCGCGGGTCAACTGTCACCCAGACGGGCTGGTCAGTATCGAGCTCCTTGCGGGCCAGCCACAGAATCGTCTGCCGCCAGAACCGCTGATACTCCTCCACTTTGTCGTTGACCGCCCACGCGAAGGTCGTGTCAGCGGCGAGGGCAAGCACGCGCGATCGACCGCTTTCCGTCGCGAAGAGCAACGGGATGCCGTCTTCGCTGCGGGCCAGAATTTCAACGAACGCGTTTTTCTCTCGCAGTTTGTTCGCGCCGCGGAGACTCGGGAGATTCTCCCACGTCTGTCGATTATCGCTGCGGGAAAGCTGCATGATGAAGTGCCGCAGACCTTCGTCCGTTGGCAGCATTCTCAGAGGCTTGTCATGGTGCAGGTCGGGCGAGATCGAGCCGGCTCCCTGAAGTTCGGTGTCGGACATTCTGACCGGCAGGTATCCAGCAAGCGGAGTGTTTGCGTAACCGCCTGGCCCGAAACTGAACAGGCCACCGGTCATCATCAGCCCCGATCCCGCTTCCAGGCACGTTTCGAGTTTGCTCATGTTCTGCGGAGTGAACGCTTTGGCGGGGACGTCGCCGATCAGAAACACGTCGTAACGCCCGGGCTCAAAGACGCCAGTTTCAATCCGCGTTTTGTCGGCGAAGTTGCCAGGCCGGACTCGGAAATAGTCGAGCTGAATCTGCTTTGACTGGTTGATCGATTTCAGGAATTTCGATTCCTCGCGCGGCACGTCGAAATACGCGACGGTGATGCCGCCCCGCTGCACGGTGATCAGCGTGTCGCGGCGGTTGTTTGTTGTGAGGAGCTCGCCATCGATCGGTTCGACCTCGACGGCAATGCGGTACTCGCCGGGAGTCTGCGGAATGAACGACAGTGGCACCGTGCGCGTTTCGGCGTTCAGGTCCGTCTCGATGATTAACGACGGTCTCGCTCCGTTCTTCGCCGGCGGCGCGACCATCGTTCCGGACTCGAGAGGGCCGACTCCCATGCGGTCTTCGACGAGGAGCTGGACTTTGATTTTTCGGCCAGAGGCGCCGGCAATTCTGATCGTTGCCGCAACCGGTACTGTGTTCTTGACGAAAACAACGGAGGCGACCGACAAATCATCGACGGCAACGTCGATCGCGTCACTGGTTAATCCCGCCTCGCCGTACGGCACCGGCAGGACGGGAATCTGAAGTTGGCCGAGCTCCCGTGCGACGGTTCGCGGGTCGGCCGAATTCGGGTCGATCGTTCGCTGAGCCCCATCCGTCATCAGGATGAGCCCAACGACCTGCTGACCTTGAGCCTCGCGAATCATCAGCTTGAACAGATCGCCGATCGCCGTTTCCGTGCCCTCGGCCATTGAGCCGGGTTTGTCTTCCGCTGTGATGTCGACTGGCTGGCCAATTGAGTCGAAGTCGAAATAACGAACGTCAATGAGCTTGCCGATTTCCTCAAGGCGGCCTTTGTTCTCGGTCAGCGTCCGCGCGAGCGCCTCTCGTCGAGTCGCTCCGCCGGGGCCGTCCTGAGTGGTCATGCTGCGGCTGGTGTCGCCGGCAATCAGCATCACGGCCGACTTGATGTCTGTTTCCGTGATCTGAATTTCCGGACGCAGCATCGCGAACACAAGTAGCACGGCCGCCGTCAGCCTCGCCCCGATCAGAAACCGTCGAGTGTTCTGCGGCAGGTGGCGAACCCGGCTCGGGTAAGTCAGCAGGACGAGCGCCGGCAACGCGACCGCCACGAGGGCGACGACGGGCCAGGACCAGACAGGTTCTGCAACGAGGCGGGTGTCCACAATTGGCGGAGGGGTGAGAGCAAAGGGACGAGGGGGAGAAGGAGATTCTCGTCACGTGTCTGGTGAGACGCAAGACGGGCGTGCGCGAGCGTTCCGGCAGCATCAATCGCTCACCGGAAACGAGAGATTGACGAAAAGAATTCGGCCAGCTTCCTTGTCTTTGCCGGGGCAGGAACGATGTGAACGCTGCCGGCCGAACTTCATGAAAATCCAGAATGCCTGATTGACGAGCCAGATCTGTCCGGCAATACTTCGTGGGTTCAGTTTCGCTGGATGACCTATCCTGGTGCCCAATCCTTTCTCGGACGATTCCAGTCCGGCACACGAAATCAGGTCATCCAACTCCACTTCTGTGTTCACCTTTCTTATCGCCA
>ERZ891418.710-NODE-710-length-11031-cov-3.640397_pt1 | contig 11031 bp, 8 predicted proteins | sample MGYA00521236_ERZ891418 | MGnify/ENA primary metagenome ERZ891418 (study PRJEB32303, sample SAMEA104408696) | aquatic metagenome | biome: Brackish water; feature: Chemocline; material: water | place: Baltic Sea | collected 2014-10-18T10:34:00 | depth 100 m ... | reverse complement strand
CTGCGATTTCCAGCAATTCCTTGATGAAGGTTTCCCGGTCTTTAGCGACCCGCTCCGTATTTTCCGGTTCTATAATGATAACGGGTTCGCGATGGCTTCCCCGTCCTTTACCCACCAGCGCAGAACGCCGGACATCCGGGTGCTGGTTGAACAGGGCTTCGCAGGGAATGGTGAATAGAGTTTCCGAATCGGTGACGACACGGTGGTTTTTTCTACCGCAGAACCAAAGCCGGTTTTGTTCGTCCCATTTCCCCACATCGCCCATCCTGTGCCAGAAGGTTTCGCCATCCGGGATTTTTGCGAAGCGAGTGACATCCTCCCTGTTGAAATAGGTTTTGGTGACCCAGGGGGCCTTCACGATAATTTCTCCTGTTTGACCTCTGGGTATCTCCAAGTCATCTTCCCATTTGAGAATAGGTTCCTCTGAAATTCGTATGACTTTTATTTCAACTCCGGGAATGGGTTTGCCGACGCAGGTTCCTTCGCCTTTTTCTGACTGTGTCCAGGTGTCGTTGACGATCTCCTGCCTCTCTATGGAAGTGACGGGCAAAGCTTCGGTGGCTCCATAGGGAGTCAGGACTTTGCAGTCGGGTTCCAAAATGGACTCGAAACGCTTGAGCAAAGTTCCGGAAACAGGAGCGCCGGCAATCAGGATGCGCCGAAGGGAAGGAAGTCGTGTGCCGTTTTGTTGGCAGTAGCGGCTGACCGTGTCCCAAAGAGCCGGGGACCCAAAACTGCTGGTGATGCCATGAGTCTGAATCGGGCGGATAATATTTTCAGGGTTTACCTTTGCCGGACAGGTGGGGTCCATATCAGGAATCACACTGGTCATTCCCATCCCTGTACTGAACAAACCAAACAGAGGGAAAGTGGGTAAATCTTTTTCTCCGGGAAGAATATCGAAATGCTCGCGAAGAATTCGGGCTTGCTGGTCGAACATGCCGTGAGTGTAAAGCACCCCTTTTGCAGGACCGGTACTGCCGCTGGTGAATAAAACAGCCGCAGCCTGATCTTCAGACGTTTCACCCATCTGGTAATCGGCCTGCCCGCTGTGTTTTACCTGATCCAATGTGGGGCCTCGCCAGAACCATTTTTTCCGACGGTTACTGAGAGTTGAATGGACTTGAACGGAGCCGGTATAAAAGTTTTGATGGCATGTGCTAAAGGAACAGCTATGATTCCCCGAGGCTCGGACTGCTTGATGCAATGCAGAACATTTTTTTTGCCCAGTCCCGGGTCAATGAGGACGGGAACCGCTCCAGTTTTAAACAATGCGAAGGTCAGTGTTATAAACTCCATTCCATAAGGAACCATCACCAGAACACGGTCCCCTTTTTTGACCCCGTGGTGAAGAAGGCCGGAGGCAATTAAATTGCTCTCTTCTTCCAACTGTTTGAAGGTGATTTGACTTTTACTCCGCATTTCAATGATTGCAGATTGATCGGGCATCTCTTTTGCCCAATGCGCCAGACTCGCGGAGATATTGCAGGATTTCATGGTGGGCTAGGTTAAGTCGAGAGCTGTCTTGACCAGAGGCAGGGTCACTTTTTTCTTTTTGAGATAAGACACCTGAATAATGGTCGTGATCGCATTTTGAAGGGAAATAAAATCTCTGGGAATGCGGGACAGCAGAAAATGAATGATGGGATCTGGCAAGGTCAGGTTGATATCTTTTGCCAGCTTCATAATAATTTTTGCGGTTGTGGCATCATCAATCGGTTTGATTTCCGCGACCATTCCCCACTGAAACCGCGAAGTCAGGTAGCTTTCCATTGCAGAGGTTTTGTCAGGTGGCAGACTCGCGGTGAACGCAAGTTTGCCACCCTTCTCCGTAACCTGATTGTATACATGATAAAGTTTTTCCTGCGCTGTTGGGGAGTGGACAATGCCTTCGACATTATCCATGAGAAAAAAATCAACGTCCAAAAGTTGTTCAAGAGTTTGTTGGGCTTCGGATGAGAGGCCGTCTCCGATCTTGTTAGCGAAATCACTCCCCTGAATGCAGACGGCACGCAACCCTTTTTCTGCGGCATGATTGCCTATGGACAGGAGTAAATGGGTTTTCCCAAGGTTTTTCTGGCCGAAAAGGTAGAGGACTTGAAAGGCAACCGGATTCCCGGAGCAGAATTCCTTCGCCGTCTCAAAAGCGATGCGCGAACCATCCGAAACCACAAAGTTGGAAAAATCATATTCCGGATGAGAGGGGAAATTTAAAAGTAATTGTTGGCCGGGTTTGTCGGTCATAGTTTTACCGGGCTACGCCCGGAGAAAATGGGGCAACGACTCGTCAAGCCGCCAATATTTCTTGTTCGCCAGACAGCGCTATTGCACACTGCCACCGGCGGCCACGCCGGGTCAGGCTTATTTTGGGCCGGCCTGAATTTCAATATAAGCTTTTCCCAGTGTCGTTTTTATCATCAGAGCGCAAACCCAGCCTTCTTTTTCGTAGTTCAGGATGGTGGTCTCATGTTTGATGGAGTTGACCATGCTCCAGCCTTTGTTGACCATTTCGTTCTGGTAAAAGCTGACGACTTCACTCAAGTTGCTCCAACCGGAATAGAAAAACCGGCCTACCTTGACGGTTCCGCTTCCCGACTCATAGACAAAGGATTTTGAATGATCCCATTCAAACCCATCGGGTACGGGAATGTCCGAAAAGGGATAAACCATTGGGGGTGGCGGTGGGGGTTTTACGGCGGTCATTTCTTCCCACGTCGCGCATCCGGCCAACCAAACTCCAAACAGTGAAAACAGGAATAGTCGTTTAACCATTTGTACCTCCTCCAAAATAGACCACCAGTAAACCTGCCATCATGAGGCAAAAACCGATCACCCTCAGGGTGCTATCGGGCATTTCTGGAACTTTACGGGCAAAAGCTTTTACCTGCTTAGGAAAACAAAAATAAGGGATGCCTTCAAAGACCATCATCAAACCGAGAGCGGATAGGAACAGGCTCATGTCTTGGGCCGATTATAAACAGGGAAAGATATTTGCATAATTTTTTTTCTTGATGAGTGGAAGACCCAATAAATTTGACCGGCACTTCGGTTGGTCGGCTTGAGGAACAGACCCATCGCCTGCTGCGATTATCTTTTATCTCATAAAGTGAGTCAATACATAATTCCCGCTCGGCGCGGGGCCAGCGAGCAATGACCCATTGAGTCGAGAAACGGATTGCCCGCGAAATAAAGACATTGCTCCCTGGTCCTTCGCTGAAGAGGGTTTTGAGGTTGTAAAGAGCGGGAAAAGCATTATATAATCGTCAAGATTCCTTTTTCCTTCAGATGCCCATTTTCAGGCGTGGTCAACCGGTGCTTTGTTGCGGGAACAGGCATTCCCGTGAAAAGGTGTCGTATCTTTAATGTTTACGCAGGCTGGGAATTTCAGATTAATTTTTTTTAACTGAAATGTTTGTCGCTAAATATTAAGCTATATTTAATTTAACCGCTATCTTATGAGAGCTTGGGTTGTATTGCATGGGGACTCCCGAATTTTATTTTTGATCATTCGTCAAATTGAGGATTAAAAAACATGTTTAGATCTTTTGTCCATCGCGCCGGTTTAACTTCATTGGTTTTTATGTCTTTACTTGCATGGGGTATGGTTATTTCTCCAGAGACCCTTTTTGCGCTGAGCAGTAACACCCAGCCGCTTGCGAGTAATATTTTTGTGGAAATCGCAAAAAAGCAAAATCCCGCCGTGGTTAATGTGAGCACCAAGGCGAAGGCAGAGGTCGCACCGCAGAGGAATTTCCCAATACCCAGATCTCAACCTGCCCCTCGACCTGGACCCGGGCAGGGGCAATCTCCCGATCCTTTTCGTGATTTTTATGACCGTTTCTTTGGCGAGCGTCCGAACAGTCAACAACCCAAGCGAGGTATGGGTTCCGGATTTGTGATCGACAAGGAAGGTCATATCCTGACCAACTATCATGTGATAGAAGGTGCCGATGAAATTGTGGTGATGCTTGAGGATAATGGAAAAGAAAAAGAATACGACGCGACCCTGATTGGGTCAGATGCTAAAACCGATATTGCCTTGATTAAAATCAAACGCGAACCGGGGGACAATACGGAATTCCCTTTTCTGAAGCTGGGCAGTTCAGAAAATCTTGAAGTCGGGGAATGGGTGGTAGCTATTGGTAACCCTTTTGGTCTCAGCCACACCGTTACGGTGGGCGTGGTGAGTGCTTTGGATCGAAGCATTGGTGCTGGCCCCTACGATGAGTTCATTCAGACCGACGCTTCGATCAACCCGGGTAACAGTGGTGGGCCCCTGATCAATATTGAAGGAGATGTGATTGGTATCAACACCGCTATCATTTCAGGGAATACTGGCGGAAATGTGGGAATCGGGTTTGCCATTCCTATCAACATCGCCAAGGAAATTTTAAAAGATCTGAAAGAAACAGGGTCGGTAACACGTGGTTGGTTGGGAGTCATGATCCAGAAAATCACTCCCGAGTTGGAAAAATCTTTCGGCCTCAACCAAAGTGAAGGGGCTCTTGTTGGAGATGTTATTCCTGATGGTCCTGCCGCCAAGGCGGGAATACTGCGCGGGGATGTCATCACCCAGTTCAATAATCAACCTGTAAGAGAAATGGAAGATCTTCCCAAAATTGTCGCCGCGACAACCCCGGGCCTGCTGGTCGATGTTGAGGTGATTCGTGACAGTTCCCGGAAAATACTTCATGTGACCATAGAAGTATTGAAAGATGCGCAGGAAGCGGTGGTGGCTGCAGCCAAGGTCGATCCTCTGGGTCTTCAGGTTCAGGATATTACCGAGGAGTTGGCGAAAGGTCTGCAATTGCAAGATATGGATGGGGTTCTGGTTTCCGATGTGACCGCCGGAAATGCTGCCTCGGAAGCGGGCATCCGCCGGGGAGATGTGCTTTCGGAAATGAACCGCAGCGTAGTCAAAAATGCGCAGGACTACCACCGCCTGTTGGCCTCGGTGGATAAGGGTTCATCTGTTCTGTTCCTGGTCAAGCGGGGAGGCAGTACCATATACATTGCTGTCAAAGTAGAGTAGAGCATCGTTGATTATTTTTTTCACTTTTCACCCTGTCTAAGCGTGCGCGTTCCCTCAAGGTGGTTCTGGGTTTTTGTTGTGTTTGTCGTGCTAGGGCCGTCTCTGGCCTTTGCCGAAGAGCGCTATAACCGCAGAACTCCTCTTGTTCGGGCTGTCGAGAAAGTTGGCCCGGCTGTTGTGAATATTTACACGACAGAAATTTCCAGGCCTGCTCGCAATCCCTTCAGAAGTTTTGGCAACAATCTGTTTGACCAGTTCTTCAAAGACTTCATTCCTTCTGCTGAAAATCAAAGGCGCAGTCTGGGTTCGGGTGTTCTTATCAATGGTGAAGGATATATTCTCACCAACGAGCATGTTATCGCCAAAGCCGCAAAGATCCATGTCACCTTGAGCGACAAGCAGGAGTTTGATGCCAGTGTCATTGGTGCGGATATTAAATCTGACTTGGCGATCATCAAGATCGACTCCTCTAAACCCTTGCCCTACGTTGAAATGGGGCGATCCGATGATTTAATGATCGGCGAACAGGTGCTGGCCATTGGTAATCCCTTTGGCTTGCAACATACGGTCACGACCGGAATCATCAGCGCCTTAAACCGCAACATCCGAGCTGGGGAAAATATGGTTTACAGCGATTTCATTCAGCTCGATGCTTCGATCAACCCGGGAAACAGCGGCGGACCTTTGCTGAATATTAATGGCTCTCTCATTGGCATCAATACGGCGATCTACCAAAAGGCCGAGGGCATTGGTTTTGCCATTCCCATCGACCATGCTAAACGGATTGTCGATGAACTGATCCGTTACGGAAAAGTCCGGCGCGGATGGCTGGGGGTTTCTGTCCAGGAGTTGGACGCCCAGCTCTTGCGCCATTTCAAACTGGATCGGCAAAGAGGGGTTCTGGTTGTTGGCGTTGCCGAAAACAGCCCTGCCGGACAAGCCGGTTTGAAACGCGGGGATATCATCATGTCCGTTGACGACCATGATGTGAAAGACAAGTCGGACTTTCGTGGACGTATGGCTTCTTACACGGTGAGTAGCTCTATTCGGTTTTCCATTCTGCGGGACGGAAAAGAGGTGGAGCACAGAGTCCGCGTTACCGCTATTCCCAAAAGCTATGTTAAGGAGTTCACCCGAACCTGGCTGGGGTTACATATTCAGCAGAACAGCGAGCAGTTTGCCCGGGCCAAGAGGCTGCTGACTGCCAAGGGAATGGTTGTGATGGAGGTGGTTCCCAACAGTGCGGGGGGACGAATTGGTATCAACCCCGGTGACATCATTCGGCAAATGAATCAGAAGAGTGTGGACACTGAAGAGGATTATAACAAGGCCGTCGCAGAAATAAATAATCCGGATCGCATTTTACTTTTGGTTCAACGTGGGCGGCAGGGGTATTATGTGACACTGGAACCTTGAGGCACGTTTTGCGTTTACTCCAGCGCGGGAGGCAAGGATGCCATGCGATCCTGAAACTCTGTTAAAACTTTCCCTCCTTCTTTTCTTATGACGGTTAAACAGGACATCGAGGATCTCAAACAGACGATCCATCAACACGATCATCTCTACTACGTTAAAAACTCCCCATCAATTTCTGACCAGGAGTATGACGCGCTGCTTCGGCGTTTGCGCGAACTGGAAACTGCTCATCCCGAACACATCACTCCCGACTCTCCGACGCAAAGAGTGGGTGGAAAAGTGGATGAACGGTTTAAAGCAGTCGTGCACCCGGTTCCCATGCTCAGCCTCGACAACACCTACAATGTTGATGAGGTGCGGGCGTTTCATCAGCGAGTACTAAAGGGCCTACCGGATGTTCCCGAAGATTCTATTGAATATGTGGTGGAGTTGAAGTTCGATGGCCTGGCTGTGGCGCTCACCTATGAAAACGGTTTGTTGGTGCGGGGAGCCACCCGGGGCGATGGGCTGCAGGGTGAAGACATCACCGCAAATTTAAGAACTCTGCGATCTATACCTTTGAAAATTGATACAGAGTCTTTTAACCGCATAGAAGTTCGCGGTGAAGTTTATATGCCGAAGAAGGAGTTTGAGCGCATCAATGCCGAGCGCGAGGCAGAAGGGGAAACGCCGTTCGCCAACCCCAGAAATGCTGCCGCCGGGGCGTTGCGCCTTCTTGATCCTGCGATCACAGCCGAGCGCAAGCTCGGTATCTTTATCTATGCAGTAGGATTTCTCGATAACAATCCTTTTAAGACTCATTATGAGTTGCAGGAAAAGCTTGATGCCTTGAGGTTCCCGATCAATAAGCACAACCGGCTTTGCAAAAACTTCGAATCGGCACTTGTTTTGATCGAGGAGTTTCGCGACAAGAGAAAAGAACTCGATTATGAAGTGGACGGTCTGGTCATTCAGTTGAACTCATTAGCCCACCGAAAAAAGCTGGGTGAAACTTCCAAATTCCCGCGCTGGGCGGTGGCCTATAAGTATGAAGCGGAACAGGCGGTTACCGAAATTATGGATATTGTTTGCCAGGTGGGCAGGACCGGCTCCATCACTCCTGTTGCCGAATTAAAGCCCGTGTTGATTTCGGGTTCTACCGTCAGCAGGGCGACCTTGCACAACGAAGATGAAATCAAACGCAAAGACGTCCGTGTCGGCGACCAAGTGGTGATTGAAAAGGCCGGTGAAATTATTCCCAAAGTCATTCGCGTACTCGAACATTCCGGAAAACGGGCACAGCCTTTTAAGATGCCCAATGTCTGCCCTGAATGCCAGGCTGTCCTTTCCCGCCTTGATGGTGAAGTGGTCTGGCGATGTGTGAACAGTGCCTGCCCGGCCCAGTTGAAAGAAAGGCTCAAACATTTTTCTTCCCGCAAAGCGATGGACATCGACCATCTTGGTCCGGCGGTGATCGAGCAGTTGGTTGATTCGGGACGGGTCAAAAACTTTTCTGATCTTTATACTCTTAAAACGGAGGAGGTTGCTGCTTTGGAACGCATGGCGGACAAGTCGGCTCAGAATCTTATTTCCGCAATTGCAAAGAGTAAGTCGGCAGGACTTTCCCGTCTCCTGCATGCATTAGGTGTACGGCATGTGGGGCAGCGCACAGCCATTCTTCTAGCCAGAAAGTTTCGCTCGCTCAAAACATTGCAAGTGACCATCTATGACGAACTGGAAAAACTTGATGAAGTAGGGCCGGTCATCGCTGAAAGCCTACAAGCGTTTTTGGATCGCGACAGCAATAGACAGGAAATCGAGCGGTTACTGGAACAAGGCATTCTTATGGAAGAGCAGGGCGATGCTCCTGAAAGCTGGGGATTGTTCGACGGCCAGCAGTTTGTTCTAACGGGGACCTTGACCCGGTTTACTCGCGAGGAAGCCAAGGAGAAAATACAATCTCTGGGTGGTCGGGTTACTTCAACAATTTCCAAAAAAACCGATTATCTGGTGGCAGCCGCTTCTGCCGGATCGAAACTGGACAAAGCCCAACAACTCGGTATCCAAATATTAGATGAGGAAGCGTTACAGAAATTAATGGAGAGTGGTTGAGTTAAGCTCTTCAGCGGGCAGCGGATGGCTGAGTTCTTCTGCGAACCGGACGTTTTGCAGGTCTTCTGCTGTCAGGTTTTCTGGCTTTTGGTGGCGGGCCTCGGCGTTTACGCATAGGAGGCTTGCCTTCCTTTTCTTCCAGAAACAATTCTTCTTCCGGCCAGGATACGGGGATTTTATTTTTCAGGTAATCTTCGACGCGTTCCAGATGCTGGGCGAAGTCTTCGCAGCAAAGTGTGATGGCGGTGCCCTTGTTCCCGGCACGTGCGGTTCTGCCTATGCGGTGAACATAGTCCTCTGCGTCCTGCGGTAAATCATAATTAATAACATGTGTGATGTTGTCGATATGCAGTCCTCTCGATGCCACATCGGTGGCGATGAGGATATCGAGCTCGCCCTCCTGAAACTTTTCCAGTACTCGTATTCGGGACTTCTGGGGAAGGTCACCGCTGATTTGCCCGGCGTTGAAGCCGTTGTGGTTCAACTTCCACTCAAGAATCTCGCATTCAATTTTAGTGTTGGAAAAAATCAGAACTTTTTCCCCGGCCTCTTTTTTCATCAATCCTAAAAGGAGGTTGAACTTTTCATGCTGTCCGACATGATAAAGAATCTGGGTGATTGCATCGACCACAGCTTTTTCCGGCTCGATGGCTACCCGAACCGGATTGTTCATGTGCTCGTAGCACAATTCCATCACCCGGTGATTGAGCGTTGCCGAAAACAGCATCGACTGGCGTTTGTCGTAAGACGAACAGTTGCGAAATAAATAGCGAAGGTCGGCAATGAATCCCATATCGAACATGCGGTCGGCTTCATCGACGACCAGCACTTCCACCTGTTTTAAACTGAAGAATTTTTGCTTATAGAAGTCGATCAATCTACCTGGCGTAGCGATGAGGATGTCCACGCCATCTTTGATCTGGTTTCTCTGTTTGTCATAATCCACCCCGCCGATAACACAAACGATGCGGAAGTTGCAATGCTTGCCCAGGAGCAGGGCATCCTTTTCGATTTGCCTTGCCAGTTCGCGGGTCGGAGCGATGATCAATGCTAGCGGGCCTGCTTTCCCTTTTGGGTCAAGCGGTGGAGTGTTTTCTAATAGCCGGGTGAGCAGGGTGATCAGAAACGCCGCGGTTTTTCCTGTTCCGGTCTGTGCTTGTCCGGCCAGATCCTTACGCCCAAGAGTAATAGGCAGAGACTTGCTCTGGATAGGTGTGCAGGTTTCAAATTTTGCGTCGCGAATACCCTTCAATACCGCTTCCGGTACGGGTAGTGATTCAAAGGTCAGTAGTTCCAAAAGATGCTCCGGGTGGGCACTTCTCACAGGGACTCTTGAGAGTTAGAGCCTTGATTTTCAAGTGGTTAAAAATCTTTGTTGAAGACAAGGGTCATTATGAGGGGCTTACCCCTGATTTGCAACCCAAACTTTCATTTTTCTTGACTTTGGAGGGGCGGAAATGTTTAAATCGCCCTTCAATTTTGATTCCGGTAGCTACCCCGATTACAGGCCCGCCCGTACTTGATTTCAAAGAATTTTCCCTTTGATTTTCAATGGTTTTTGTTTCAAAAGGGGCAAGCCGGAAAATGAGAACAAGGTAGGAAAGTGGGACAATTGTTATCGTTTTTTATCCGGCCTTTACCGGACAAACTCGTTTTGAATGAACCACGGGTTTTTCCCGTTTTGAGGTGATTTTGTGATTCAACATGATGTGGTGATTGTGGGTGCCGGTCTCGCTGGGATGCGTTGTGCCTTGGAAGCGTGTAGGGAACTGGATGTCGCCGTGTTGACCAAGGTCTATCCTTCTCGATCCCATTCAGGAGCAGCACAAGGGGGAATTGCCGCTTCTCTGGGAAACTCGGAGCCGGATAGTTGGGAAGAGCATATGTACGACACCGTCAAAGGTGGCGACTTTCTCAGCGATCAGGATGCGGTGGAAGAGTATGTTAAAGCCGCTCCCAGAGTCATATACGAATTAGAGCATATGGGCTGTATTTTCAGCCGTACGCCGGATGGAAAAATCGCTCAGCGCAGTTTCGGCGGGCATTCCAAACCGCGCGCCTGTTTTTCTGCCGACCGCACCGGCCATGCCATTCTGCATGCCCTTCATGAGCAACTCATGAAGAACGCGAAATCCGTAAAAATTTATAATGAGTGGTACATGCACTCTCTGATTGTCGATGGTGACCGTTGTAACGGTGTCGTGGTCAGCAATATCCAGACCGGAGAGGTTGAAGTGATTCAGGCCAAGGCTGTGGTTTTTGCCACAGGCGGTTATGGTCGGGTTTTCAAAATCACTTCCAACGCTTTTGCTAGCACGGCTGATGGAGTCATGGCCGCATTCGAAGTAGGCCTTCCTCTCGAAGACCCCGAGTTCGTCCAGTTTCATCCCTCAGGATTGTACCGTCAGGGAATTTTATTTTCAGAAGCGGCGCGGGGAGAGGGCGCTTATCTCCTCAACGGAAACGGCGAACGTTTTATGGAAACATATGCC
>ERZ891418.707-NODE-707-length-11054-cov-7.738522_pt1 | contig 11054 bp, 8 predicted proteins | sample MGYA00521236_ERZ891418 | MGnify/ENA primary metagenome ERZ891418 (study PRJEB32303, sample SAMEA104408696) | aquatic metagenome | biome: Brackish water; feature: Chemocline; material: water | place: Baltic Sea | collected 2014-10-18T10:34:00 | depth 100 m ... | reverse complement strand
AAAAGCGCCAGTCCTCCATTCTGCCTCACCCTCCCAAAGTGCGCGCTGGCCCTGCATTCACGGCTATGTACACATCATTTCTGATGTTGCGATTTTTGCCGCGTACACAGCAATTCCTCTGCTGCTGCTGTACTTCATTTTCCATAAAAAGACCGGAGCGTTCATGCCGGTCTTCGCCTTGTTTGCCGTTTTCATTCTGGCCTGCGGCTGTGTGCATCTAATTGAGGCCACGATCTTCTGGCACCCGTGGTACCGCTTTTCCGGATTCATGAAAGCGGTCACTGCAATCGTTTCGCTTTGCACTGTGGCCGCGCTTGTGCCTCTGCTTCCGAAGTTTCTGTCGATGCGGACGCCAGAGGAACTCGAACGGGAAATCGCCGACCGAAAAGCAGCTGAAGCCGAAGCCGAGCGAGCGAACAAAGCGAAGGGCGAATTCCTCGCCAATATGAGCCACGAAATCCGCACTCCGATGAATGGCATCATCGGCATGGTGGAGATCGCGCTCGAAACAGACCTGTCCCCGGAGCAGCGTCGATATCTGGAGACGGTTCGCTCGTCCGGTGACGCCCTGTTGAGCATCATCAACGACATTCTGGACTTCTCAAAAATTGAAGCGAAGAAGGTCGTGCTTGAGCAGGTCACGTTCGACTTGCGGAACGACATCAGCGACTGCATGGAACTGCTCTCGTTCCGGGCTCACGCCAAGAACATCGAACTGGCGTTTCATGTTCAGCCAGACGTGCCGGAGTTCCTCGTCGGCGACCCAGGCCGGATTCGACAGGTTCTTGTCAACCTCGTCGGGAACGCGATCAAGTTTACGCACGAAGGCGAAGTCGTCGTTCGAGTCGCGACAAAGAACGTCGAAGAGAAGCGATGCGCGATTGAGTTTTCCGTAGAGGACACTGGCATCGGACTCAGTCCTGATCAGCAGGCACGAATCTTCGAGGCGTTCGAACAGGCAGATACGTCGACGACTCGCGAGTACGGAGGCACGGGTCTGGGCCTGGCGATCTCGAAGCAGCTTGTCGAGCTGATGGGTGGTGAGATCAACATCAAAAGCGAAGCGGGGAAGGGAACGACCTTCAGCTTCACGGGTCAGTTCGACTTCGCCGATCATCCCCCGAAACGACGCGACGACACCGATTTTCTCAAGGATCTGCCGGTGCTCATCGTCGACGACAACGAAACGAACCGGCTCATCCTGCAGGAAGTCACAAAGAACTGGGGTATGAGTCCAGTCGTCGCGGAAAGTGTCGACGCGGCCATTCAGGCGATCGAGCGGGCCCGACACGGCGGCCGGTCGATCGAGCTGGTCCTCACCGATATGTACATGCCGAAACGCGATGGCATGGAACTGGTCGAGTGGATTCGAGCCGACCCGGAGACTGCCGGCATCAGCGTCATGATTCTCAGTTCGGGTCCGACGGCCGAACATCGCAGCCGGGCCGACGAACTCAATGTGAACGCTTATCTGACAAAGCCCGTTCGGCAGTCTTCGCTGCTTGACGCGATCGCCACTTCGATGGGGCAGGCCGAAGCCTTCCCGACACAGGTTGAACCGGAAGCCAAAGAACAGTCGGCAGGCTTATTGAAGATCCTGCTGGCCGAAGACAACGCGGTGAATCAACTGACGGCGACGACGATGCTCGAAAAGCTCGGGCATTCTGTCGAGGTGGCAAACAACGGTCGCGAGGCCATCGACAAACTGGCCGCCGGCGAGTTTGACCTCGTCTTCATGGATGTGCAGATGCCGGAACTGGACGGACTCAGCGCGACAAAGGAAATCCGAGAAGGCGAACAGTCTTCCGGCCGCCACATTCCGATTGTCGCGATGACAGCTCACGCGATGGCAGGCGACCAGGAACGCTGCCTGGAAGCCGGCATGGACGCGTACACTTCGAAGCCGATTCGTCGGAAGGCGATCGAGGCGGTGATCGCGGAAATTGCCGAACGGTTTCTCGTGTCTGAACAAACAGATTCGCAGAACGAAAACGAAAAAGTGATCGATACGGAAGCGCTTCTCGAAGAGCTCGACGATGACAAGGACATGCTGCAGATGTTCGAAAAGGACGCGGCAACAAGACTGCCGAAACTGCGTGAGGCGGTGAACAGTGGCGACGCCGAGACGGTTGCGGCCGAGGCTCACGCTTTGAAAGGTGGCGTTGGCAACTTCTTTGCCGATTCCGCTGTCGCGGCCGCAGACGCGCTGGAAGCCGCCGGGAGAAGTGGTGAACTGACAAACGCGGCCAGTCTGCTCGCACGACTTGAGAGTCAACTTGAAGAGGTGAAACGAGCGATTGCCGGGATCCTCAAAGAATAACCCGGTATGCTGTGCCGGATGGACTCAGCAAAAAGTTGCCGGTTTTCCAGGCCGATGTCGCCGCTGGAATTCGACGGCGGGAGAGGGCAATCCTAACTCAGGGCAGATCGATGAGCGGGTCGGACCAGCAACCAGAACAAGCTGTCAGTTCCAATGCGTCTGGGCCGGCGGACGGAAGTTACAGCGAGAATCAGTTTGGCGAGACGATTCGTTACACGTCGCCCTCGCAGATGACTGACGCTTCCGGCGTAAAAAAGCCTTCGGAAACACCTCAGCAGGTCGGCCGTTATCAGATTGAGCGGGTTCTCGGTCAGGGTGCATTTGGAGCAGTCTACCTGGGCCACGATTCTCAACTGGCTCGACCGGTCGCGGTGAAACTTCCGCTGCTCAGCAACACAGCCGAAGACGACAAAGAACAATTACAGGAATCGTTTCTGCAGGAAGCCCGGCAGGTGGCACAGGTCGCGCATCCGAATGTGGTGACCGTTCACGACGTCGGCATTCACGACGGAGCCTGCTACATCGTTTCCGAATTTCTGGAAGGACTGGACCTCAACCACTGGATGCAGTCGACGCAACCGAACTGGCAGCAGACGGTTCAGATCATCGCCGCGGTCGCCGACGGGCTTGCTGCCGCTCACGCAAAAGGGGTCGTCCACCGCGACGTCAAACCGGCCAACATCATTGTCACAGAACGTGCTGAGGGCTCCGTGCCAGTCGTCGTCGATTTTGGACTCGCCGTCAGCGAATCCTGCGCCCGAGACCGCGGCGAAGTGGCCGGCACGCCGAACTACATGTCACCCGAACAGGCGGTTGGCGAGGGACACCGCATCGACGGCCGAACGGACATCTATTCGCTGGGAGTCGTCCTGTACCGCATGCTCTGCGGGCAGCTTCCGTTCCGGGCGCCGAGCGTTTCTCAATTGCTTCGCGAAGTGATCGAGGATGAGCCGCGGCCACCTCGCCAGTTTATTCACAGCATCCCGCGCAAGCTTGAGGAAGTCTGTCTGCGGGCGATGGCCAAGAAAATCAATGACCGATACACAACGGCCGGCGACTTCGCAGCCGAGCTGCGAGACCTGCTCAAATCTGAAGAAGCGGTAACGTCCGCCTCATCATCCACGGCCGGCCCCGCACCAAAGTCAAAACCAAAAGACGGCATCAAGATCCTCATCGCGGAAGACCACGAGCTCACCCGGTTCAAGCTGAAGACCGACCTGGAAAAATGGGGCCACGATGTCACCGAGGCGGTCGACGGCGAAGACGCCTGGAAACTGTTTCAGGAAGGCGAATTCGCGCTGGTCATCACGGACTGGATGATGCCCAACGTAGACGGCCTGGAACTTGTTCAGCGGATCCGCAAGTTCGAATCGTCCGAATACGTTTACGTGATCATGCTGACGGCGAAGGCCGAGAAGCACGACATCGTTGCCGGCATGGGGGCGGGAGCCGACGACTTCCTCGCCAAGCCGTTTCACCGTGACGAACTCAACGTGCGACTGCGAGCCGGACGCCGGATCACGAAGCTCAATCGCGAGCTCAATGAAAAGAACCAGCGCATTACCCGCAGCCTGGAAGCCGCCGCGAAGATTCAGCGATCATTCCTGCCCGAGTTCGCCCCCAACGCGATCGGCTTTGAGTTTGGCTGGGAATACAAACCGTGCGATCAGCTGGGCGGCGACATGCTCAACATCGTTGAACTCGACGATCGGCATGTCGGCGTTTACGTCCTGGAAGTCAGCGGCGACGGACTTCCGGCATCGCTGCTGGCAACGACGCTCAGCCGATCGATGGCTCCTGGCAGCGACCCGGCTTCACTCCTTGTCGAGCGTTCGCCGAGCGGGCAGGTTCAGCGAGTCCTTGAACCCGCCGAAGTCGCGCGGGAGATCAATCGCCGGTTTGCCACGACGCAGGACGCCGGTCAGTTCTTCACGCTGATTTACGGTGTGATCGATCTGCCTGGCCGAAAACTGACCGTCACCAGCGCTGGCCATCCGCCGCTCGTCTATCACCGGCGCGGCGAGGCTCCGACGAAGATCGAAGTGTCGGGCCTGCCCATCGGAATCGCGCCGGAAGACGAGGACTTCTACGAAGAGACGATCGCGTTGAACCGCGGTGACCGCATCGTGCTGTATTCCGACGGACTGTCGGACTCGGCGAACGATCAGGGTGAGTTGTTCGGCGCGGATCGAGTCATCTCTACGCTGAATGACTGGCGTGACCTCGAAGCTCAGGACAGCGTCCGGGCCGTCATGGAAGGCGTCACGCGGTTTCGCGGTAAAACGCCCGCGACCGACGATATCTCCGTGCTGATCATCGAGGCGAAGTAAAAGTCCCAGCCAGGGACCAGCGGCCCTTAAAAGTGGCACGGCCTTCCAGGCCGTGATTCACGCATGGGCAGGATGCCCATGCCACTCACGCGGGATGCTTTGTGATTTTCTGCGCAGGCTGAGTATGCTTTTCCTCCGCCCGCTCGCCTTCCTCAGGAGCCAATCGATGCTCGCCCTCCGAAACACCGTTGCCCCGTTTCTTACGCTGCTCGCGCTCTCCTCGTCGCTTCACGGCGAGGATGGCTTCGACGCGATCCTTGAATCACAAACGCGATCGACATTCGACAGGATCGCCGCTTATACGAAAGCGAATCCGAAGGCAGCCGACGCGGACCGGGCTCACCACTGGCTCTTCGCAACGGCCGTCAGTAACGGCCTCGAAGTCGAAGCTGTCGAACTGGCCGAGGCGTACCTCGAACGGGAAGCACAGGACGCCGCAACGGCGAGCGGTGCTCAGCAGGTCCGCATGTTCGGCCTGGCAAAGAGCGGGAAGGCAGAAGCGGCTGTGGAGATGTATCTGGGTCAGCTGAAATTCTCGCGATTTCAGTCTGGCGGGCCGATGATTGAACTCGGTCTGGACCTGGCAACAGCGCTGCGGATGGCTCGCGAATTTGAAGGAGCCCGCACGATCTACGATGCCGTCGGCCAGAAGTTCTTCCTCAACACGAGCGTCCAGGAACGTTGCCGAAACAAGGCACAGAAACTCGACCTGCTCGATGCTGACGCGCCGCCGCTCACAGGCAACGACACCAAAGGGGAGCCCATCGACCTGGCCTCAATGAAAGGGAAGGTCGTCCTGGTCGACTTCTGGGCCACGAACTGCCCGCCCTGCATCGAAGAGTTTCCCAACATCAAGGCGATCTACAGCGAGCTTCACGACGACGGCTTCGAAATCGTTGGCGTCAGCCTCGATGGAGACGCATCGCTGGTTGAGTCTTTCACCGGCCAGATGAAAATGCCGTGGCGACAAATCGTCGACGAAACCACCGTCGAGGGTCTCCGCAAAAACTGGCACGTCCGCACGATCCCGTCGCTCTACATCGTCGATCGGAGCGGCAAAGTGTCCCAGTGCGACGTCAAAGGTAGAGACCTGCAGACGACGATCGAGAAGCTCGTTAAAGCGAAGTGATCGCCATGCACGAATCCGCCTTGCGGGTCCTAAGACATACGACCGGTTCGTTCGCATGAACTATTTCGCACATGCTTTGCAGTTTCTCGACCGGCCAGCGTTTGTCATTGGCACTTCGATGCCGGACATGCTTTCCGTCGTGGATCGGAAGATGCGGCTGCGTTCCAGGAAAGTCGATCCGTTTGCCGACGGATCCGGAACATTTGAGGCGGAACTTGCGGCGGGGATCCTGCAGCACCTGAAAGATGATCGGTGGTTTCATCAGACGCGCGGGTTCCTTGTGACCAGCGGCGAGCTGACTCGGCTGTTTAAAGAGGTGCTTGGGAGTGAGGATGGCGTGCGGTGTCCGTTCCTCGGCCACATCGTGACCGAACTGCAGCTCGATGGAGCTCTCGCCGAACGCTACCCGGACAAGCTCGACAAGTACTACGAGCGGCTCGGCGAAATCGACGCGACGGCCGTAGAGAATTCGGTCAATCAAATGGCGACCCGGACGTCAGATCGCCTTGCCTACCTCATTGGACGCTTCCATGACGAGCAGTTTTTGCGCGACTACCAGGAACCGAATCGGTTGCTGTTTCGCCTGAATCAGGTCATGCTCCGTGTTCGTCTGGACCCGTTGCCGGACGAAATGGCAGACGCTCTGGCAGCCAGCTGGAGCATCGTTCGGGATCGCGTTGAGGAGCTGCTTCCCCGCGATCGGTTTTCGTTTCTGTAGCCGTTAAAAAGGAGGCGACTTGGAATGAAGTACGGCTTCAATCTGCTTTTGTGGTCGACCGATCTCGATGAGTCTCAGTTCGGCATTCTCGAAAACATCAAAGAAATCGGCTACGACGGTGTTGAGCTGCCGATTTTCAATCTCGATGTTGACCGGTTCGCGGCCATCGGCGCGAAGTGTGATGAGCTCGGCCTGGGCCGCACCGCTGTCACGGTCAGCACCGACGAAGAGAACCCGATCTCGCCCGACGCGGCGAATCGTCAGGCCGCTGTCGATCGACTGAAAGTCGCCGTCGACTGCTGTGCCGCGGCCGGAGCGACGCATCTTTGCGGGCCATTTCACTCTGCCCTCGGTGCCTTTCCGCCAGCGGAAGAGCTGCTCGGCTTTCGTGAGTTTGCGGCCCGCGGAGTCGCTCGCACGGACGACGAATGGAACTGGGGAAAAGAAGTCCTCCGCCAGGTCGCGGATCACGCGCAGGCAAACGGCGTGACACTGACGCTCGAGTACCTCAACCGGTTTGAGTGTTACTTCCTGAATTCGGCAGCCGACACGGCTCGCTTCTGCCGCGAGGCCAACCATCCGAATCTCAAAATGATGTATGACACTTTCCACGCAAATATCGAGGAAAAGTGCATCACTTCAGCCGTCAAAGAGTGCGCCGACCAGACGGTTCACGTTCATATTTCGGAAAATGATCGATCGACGCCAGGCCAGGGCGGCGTCAACTGGGACACTTCGTTCGCCGCTCTGAAAGAAACCGGATACGACGGCTGGATGGTGGTCGAGGCATTTGGCCTTGCTCTACCTGATCTCGCCGCAGCCACCAAAATCTGGCGAAAGATGTACGACAGCGAAGACCAGCTCTGCCGCGACGCGCTGGCATTCATGAAATCCCGCGTCGAAGGGTGAGTGAATTCTCCGAACGAATCCGAGTCTCACAAATCCACTGAGTTCACAAAAAAAACTCCGAACCAGCTGGTCCGGAGTGTCTTTGTTTTTACTTCGTGGCCCACTGGCCTTAACGGCTGCCTCGCTGGCCACGCTCAGGAGTCTTCGGCTCAGCCAGTTTGACTTCACCTTTCTCTTCTGCTTCCTTCGCTTTGGCTCTTGCAGCGACGACCAGCATGTCTGCCTGAAGCAATTCGGCGGAAGAGAAGGTTGGTGGGCCCGGCAGATTGCCAGCTCGTTGGAATCTCATTGCTGCCAGCTCGTCCCAGCTCTTCTCGCTGGAAAGATGCCATGCTGCCGCCTGAGCGACATTCTTACTGACTCGTCCGACGGCAACCGCACGGAGCAACTGGTGCAGGACAGGATCGGTTGAGAATTCCTCGACCGGCACAATCTTGTATTCCATCCGCGACATCGGTTCGGGCTTGCCGTGTTCCAGGCAGACCGTGCTGATCGGCAATCGTACAAGTTTTTCAGGTGGGATTGAGAAGAATCCGTTTCCACCGCCCCCCTGCTGGCCACCACCGCCGAGCTGGCCGCCGCCCTGTTGTCCGCCACCCGTTGATTGTCCGCCACCTTGCTGGCCGCCCTGCTGGCCGCCCTGTTGCTGTCCAAACTGGTTGAGCACGTGAACTCCGACAAATGCTTCCGGCATCGCAACCGTCAACGTCTCTTTCGTCATGTTCTCAATCAGCAGGTTGCCAGTCTTCGAATTTTTCTGGATCAGCTTGACCTCAAGCTTGTTCTCCTCGATCCCCTTGAACAGGTCGACGACTGGAGCATCGGGATCAAATTTCGGTTTAGTAATTGCGGGCTTACCCGCAGCCTGAACCGAACTCCCTGCCAGCAGAGCAACGGCAGCCAGGCACGCAAGAAACGTTGATCGAGCAAGCATGAAACGGTCCTCATTTGTTCGTCGAATCCGCAGTTGCGGAGTGAAAGTGCTGCTGAAATAACGAGCTACTTGATCCTAACGTACTCGGAATTGAACCATCAACAGGATGTTGGAATCTGGCTGTGTTTTTCGATTCTTTACCGTACGAAGCACCAATCGTGACAGGTTGCGGGGCCTCTGAGGCTTTGCGAATACGGATGGGATGTCCGATTTGATCGGATTGTTTCAGTTTGGCTACGGCCGAGCGCTCAATACTAACCGCATGTGCATATCTCGGACATCGTGCCCTGGTGTGGAGTCTCTCCGTTCAAAACTGTCGGGATTGGGACGTAAAGACGAGGATCCGGACTTGCCATCTCGCATCGTCAGTGTCCGAGATCGTCCGAGCGGTTTACTTGACAGTCGGATCGACGAACTTCATGATCACCGAACTGATTCTTAGCGGGTTTTGATTCCGGGTCTCATCGTCAGCCGGGCCACAGTGGACATTTTGTTTGCCACGGATCCTGAACGTTGAGACCTCTTCCGGCAGAATCTACCAGTCACTGACACAAAGCCTGATTGTTCAACTGGAAGTGCAAGTCATGTCAGCAGGTCAACGCCGTTTGGACATTGAAGAAGTGGGCGACATCACTGTTGCCACTTTCACCGACAAAAAAATTCTGGATGAGGGCAATATCCAGATCATTGGCAATCAACTCTTCAGCCTTGTTGAGGAGGAAGGGCGTGGCAAGATTGTGCTCGACTTCGCGAATGTTGAGTACCTGTCAAGTGCCGCACTCGGCAAACTGATTACGATGGACAAGAAGGTGAAGTCGGCCAAGGGAAAACTGCGACTGTGCTCCGTCCGGCCCGACATTTACGAAGTTTTCGCTATCACCAAGCTGAACAAGCTGTTCGATATGCGGGAGACCCGTGAGCAGGCCTTGGAAGGACTGTAAGTTTGCCGTCCTATGGTTTGTTCGGGCGAAAGAGGATTTGCGGCATTTGACAAGGGTTTTCGCCTTCCTGTCTGCCGAGTCCGCAAGAAGTGGTAATCGGTCGGGCCGGAGTTTCTTCTGCGAGGCGCACGCAACCGAGCTATGTCCACCACCGAATCATTCGATGTAACGATCCCCAGCGACACGGCCAAAGGCCGAGAGGTCCAGGATCAGATTGTCGAGTCGCTCGAAGCGCATGGATTCTCTGCACGAGACGTATTCGGGGTGCGACTTGCACTCGAAGAAGCGATCGTCAACGCGATAAAACACGGCAATCGGATGGATCCGGAGAAAAACGTCCGGATACAGTGGGAAGTGAACGCCAGCTACGTGAAGGTGACAATCGAAGACCAGGGGGAAGGCTTCGATGTCGAGGACGTTCCAGACCCAACGGACGACGAGAATCTTGACAAGCCTGGTGGCCGCGGCATCATGCTGATGCGCTCATTCATGAGTCACGTCGCATACGATGGTGGCGGCAACATCCTGATCATGGATAAACGCTGTGGCGAAGAGGAAGAGTCCGACGACTGACGTACTGCGCCCGCCGTACAAATCGAACCGTTCATCTGGCATCCTTCGTCAAGCGCGAAATCTCCTGCTGGAAGTATCTTGAAGGCGAGTGGATCCTTCGATATTCTTCCGCCCCCTCAACGTGATCCCCTGTAGCTCAGTTGGTAGAGCGAGCGGCTGTTAACCGCTAGGTCCTTGGTTCGAGTCCAAGCGGGGGAGCTTTTCTACGCTGCACAGCTTCGCAATCTGAAGAACGAACTCGCATAACCCCTGATTCTGTCAGGGGTTTCTTCATTTGTGTGCTGGAAGATGCGGCAGGTTGCAGCGTCGGAATTTGCGTCGCTTTTACGTCGGATCCGGCATCTGGTGCGTCGGATTTTACGTCGCTTTTGACCGCCTGCTTGAAGTGCTCGCCGGTGACCTGCAGATAGTGCTTCTGAGCCACGGCTTCCGTGTTGCCCAGCCAGGCGGCGGCAACGTGAACGGGGAACGTCTCGACCAGCTCAGTCTCTCTCGTTGACCGCAGGTTCTGCCACGGCTTGCCCCACGGTTCCAGCCCGGCCCGTCGGATGATCTTGTGCAGTTGAGTCCGCAGGTTGACGTTCTGGCTGCGATAGCGGGTGATGACGAATTCCGCCCCGTCTTCGGCCCGATCAAATGCGAGCTCCAGGTGCGGAAGCAGCTCGGGAAAAATCGGCACCAGTCGCGACTCCCGGCCGGCATGGTGCTCCGTCTTCGGGCTTCGCACGTCCATTCTCTGATTCTGCCAGTCGATGTCCTGCCATCGCAGGTTGAGCGTCTCAGACGGGCATCTGAGGCCACCGTAGCGAGCCAGAGCGAACAGGACGCGCCACTCATGATCGGGACAGGCTTCCAGAACCTTCTCGGCATCATCGCGGCTGACGAAGTAAAACCGGGAGCGGTTCTCATTCACGTTGCAGGCGATTCCCTCAAACGGATTCGACAGGATCAGCCGTTGACGCATCGCGGCCTTGAAGAACTGCTTCGCCCGTCCACAGCGGCGGCGGACGGTATTCACAGCCAGGCCAGCGTTGAGCAGTGACTGCCGAAACGAATCGGCATCGCCCTCGGTGAAGTCTCGCAATACGCAAGGTTCCGAGACACAGAGGCCGTGACGACAGCTTCGAAAAAGGCTGCCAGACGTACCATCACGACGTGTCTGTTTTGCGAACCTGCAGGCTCAAACCAGGCCGGCGATTG
>ERZ891418.704-NODE-704-length-11057-cov-5.031812_pt1 | contig 11057 bp, 5 predicted proteins | sample MGYA00521236_ERZ891418 | MGnify/ENA primary metagenome ERZ891418 (study PRJEB32303, sample SAMEA104408696) | aquatic metagenome | biome: Brackish water; feature: Chemocline; material: water | place: Baltic Sea | collected 2014-10-18T10:34:00 | depth 100 m ... | reverse complement strand
CTCGCTGCACCAAGCCGCCGTGACCGGCGAGCTCTTCCGCGCCCCACCCTTCCTTGCCGATCCCCCACACCCGCACCACCGGATCATCGGAGACGGTGGCGAGACGCAGACCGTCGGGACTCCACGCGACCATCGTGACCTCGGCGGCGTGCACGAGCGATGCGCGCTCGCGCCAGCGACCGGCGGACACCTCCCAGATCCGCACGGTCCCGTCGGGGCTCGCGGTCGCGAGCGCACCGGTGCGCGGATTCCACTCGAGCGCCACCACCGGCCGCGCATGCCCCTCGAGCACCGCAATCGACGTGCGCCCATCCTCGGCCGAGTCATCCGCTGTGGACTCGGGAAGAAGGTCTCCCCAGATGCGCACCACGCCATCGGTTCCACCCGTCGCGGCGAGCCGGCCGCCGGGGTGCCAACCGATCGCACTCACCCAACCGCGGTGCCCGCCGAGTGCACTCGAACTCCACGGCTCGGCGCAGGTGGCGTCGGTAACGGAGAGACTCTCGAGCGCAGGGAGTTCGAGGGGGGCGTCGAAGCCGAGCGCGGGAGCCCTCGCGATACTGAGCGCGCGCACTCGATCGGGAAGGGGAGGGAGGAGCGTCGTCCGCGTGTCGCGCACTTCGATTTTTTCGACCGACGAACCCCACGGGTCATCGTCGCGACTCAGCGCTTCTGTCGAGAGACGAGCGAGGAGCGCGAGCGGCAACCACGGCCCATCGGTCAAGCAGACGCGATCCCCGCCGCCGGTCGGGCCATTACCGGTCGGGCAAAGTGGAGAGAGCAGGATCTCGGTCGCGATCGGCTCACTCATGCAAAGCGCGCGGCACAGTTCTTCCCCCTGCCGCGCCGCCCATGTCTCGGGGGACCACACCAGCCGGAGCGCGGTGGCGAGAGCGCGGCGCAAGTCATCCCGCCCTTCGAGCCGAGCGACCAGGTGCGGTGGGAGGCCGAGATCATCGCTGCGCAATCGCGCTTCGAACTCGGGATCAGGGTGCGGGATCGGCAACGGAAACGTCTCCTTCGACTCGTGGGGAGATTCAGTATGCCTCCACGGCGCCTTGGAGATACCGCGGGCGACGGTTTTTGGCTCCTCTCTCCCGGCGCGCGTCGCGGACCCCTCCCCCATCGGCTACGATCGCCCATCACCCAACGGAGGACTTCATGCAACAAGAGGAGGGGCTCGGGCGCCGCATCAATGCGTTGCGCCTCGCCGAGCTCACAAGCCATATCTGTGAACGACCCGACCCGACGCCGCTCTGCATTTGGGGGCCGGCCGGGGTCGGGAAAACCGAGATCGTTCGCGATCTCGCGCGCGATCGCGAGTGGGGGTTCGTCGAGATCGCCCCCGCCCAGTTCGAAGAGATGGGGGACTTTCACGGTCTCCCCGCGATCGAGACCGCCGCTGATGGCACTGAGGTCACAGTCTACCGCCCCCCCGCCTGGGCGCCGCGGGGAGTGGGACCGGGGATCCTCCTCCTCGATGACTTCAACCGCGCCGACGATCGCATTCTGCGCGGCTTGATGCAGCTCCTTCAACTCGGGCGCTTTCCCTCGTGGGCACTGCCCGACAACTGGCAAATCATCCTCACCGCCAACCCCGAAGGGGGCGATTACTCGGTGACTCCTCTCGACCCGGCGATGACCACTCGCATGCTCCACGTGACCCTCGGGTTCGATGCGAAGCAGTGGGCGCGCTGGGCGAGCGACGCGGGGATCGCACCATCGGCGATCGACTTCGTGCTCCTCTACCCCGAACTGATCGCGCGCGGCGAGCGCACGACGCCGCGATCTTTGGTGCAGTTCTTTCGCTCCGTCGAGGCGGTCGAATGGAAGCGCGAGCTCGATCTGGTCGAGACCCTCGCCGCGAGCGCGCTCGACCCCTCGACCGTCACGGCGTTCCTCGCGTTCGTGCGCGGAGAGATGGATCAGATCCCGGCCCCTGAGTCGGTCATCTCCGCGACCACCCCCGACGCGATTCCGCGCGTGGTCCAAGGGGTGCTCGCGAACGATCGCATCGATCGCTTGAACGTGCTCTCGACGCGGGTGGTCGTTCGCGCGGGGGAAGCCGACCTCGTCATCGACCCCCGCGTGCAAGCGAACCTTCGCGCCTTCTTGATTGCGCTCCCGAAGGACCTTGCGGTGAGCATGCACCAGCAGCTGCTCGCGCTCGATCGCACCGAAATCACCGATGGGCTGCTCGATCGCGACGTCGCGCTGCACCTTGCGGGATGAGTGAGTCTTCCGCGACCTCCCCCGCCCTCGATCGAGAAGCGCGTCTCGCTCTCGATCTGGCCATCCGGGTGCTCCTCATCGAAGAACCGTTCTACGCCCATATCCTCGGCGCGGTCCCGCGGCGGATCACCGACGTCGTGCGCACCGCGGCGGTCGGCTTTCACCAGCCCGATGACGGGGTCTGCAAATTGATGGTGAACCCGCGCTTCTTCCTCGGACTCTCTGAACCCGAGCGCGTCGCGGTGGTGAAGCACGAAGTCCTCCACCTGGTCCTCAGGCACCCCTTTCGCGATGCGGGGCGCAACCCGCAGATCCTCGGGATCGCGGCCGACTTGGTCGTCAACCAACTCGTCGCGCCGTGGCCCCTCCCGGCGAACGCCGTCACCCTCGAGCACTTCGAACCGCTCGGTCTCCGCGAAGGACAAACTCTCGATCACTACTACGCCCGCCTCGAGCAAGCCGCGACCGAGCGCCCCGCATTCGCCGAGTGGCTCGCCGGCGGCGACGACCCAAGCGAGGCAGAGCGCGGCATCGGCCCCGGCGAGCACAAGCGGTGGCCGAAGGAGGGGAGCGGAACGCTCGAGGGGATGGCGAAACTCACCGCCGACGCGATCGAAGGCGCGTGGGAACGCACTTCCGAGGCGACACGGTCGCGCCTTCCCGAACTGGTGGTCGGTCACGCGGAGGCGCTCCTGCGCGAACGTCGCACCCCTCTCGATTGGACGCGGAAGCTGCGCCGCTTTGCGCAATCGGTGCGTCGCGCGCCGCTCAAGAACACCATCCGTCGCCCGAGTCGTCGCTTCGACAGCTTTCCCGGATTGCGTCTCCGGCGCGCGAGCCGCATCGCGGTCGTCGTCGATACGTCAGGCTCTCTCGATGTGCCCGAGGTCGAACAGTTCTTCGCCGAGGTCCATGGAATCTGGCGCACCGGCGCCGAGGTGGTCGTCATCGAGTGCGACGCCGAAGTACAGCGCGCGAGCATCTACGATGGAAAGCCCCCCACCACCGCGAAGGGTCGTGGGGGGACCAGTTTCGATCCGGCGTTCGCATGGATTCGCCGCGAAGAGCTGCGGCGCCCGTTCGACGGAGTGATCTATCTCACCGACGGCTACGCGCTCCCGCCGACGATCCGCCCCCGGTGCCGCCACCTTTTGTGGGTGTTGTGCCCGGGAGGGACGGAGCGGCATCTCGCCGGCGGGTCAGTGGTGCGCCTGCGGGGGGGGATGATGACCGACCGAGGCCACAATGACTCTCCGGGGAAAACTTAGCTCTTGCCCAGGATGTCGCCGTGCTTCTCCTGCCCCTTCGCGAGCCGGTTTCCAGCCAGCGCGGGAGGAGTCGGGAGCGGACCCTCATACCGAATCGGCATTTTGAGAGTGGTGTACGTGGTGGTTGTCATCCCGAGCCTGTTCATCTCCGCGGTCATCGCCGCTTGCGGGCTCCCGGTGGTGCCGAACGGGTTCCCGGGGTAGGCGCTCGCAAGCACACTTTCCGTCAGAGGGAACTTGTTCGACTGACCCGCATCGAGAATCCCCGCTTCGTAGGTCACATTTCCGACGGTGCGCACAGTCCAGAATCCGATGACCACATCGTTCAGATCCAGAAGCATGAAGTCCATCGTGTCCCCGGTGGGCCAGGACGTCAGGGCTTCCTTATCCAGATGAACGTAGTTCCCTCCCGGTACCTCGCTCTCGAGCCAAGTCAGCACCTCACCCTCGGTGGCCAGGGGAGGACTCGGCATGGGAAGCAGGTTGAATTCGAGAGTCCCCTGCAGCGGAAAGTTCACATAGGGCGCGAACGCCCAGTACTCGGCGTTCACCGACGGGACGTTCAAGGCATAGCCGAAGGCGAGACTCTGCTTCTTCCCGTTCGGGAGGCGCTCTTCGACGTTTACCGGTCCATCGGCGACTTCCAGTACTCTGTTGTTCCCTGGAATACTTGGAACCATGGCAAGGCCCACCACCGATACGACTCGTTTCATCCAAAACTCCTTATCCACTGCCGTCATCCAGCGCATCCATGCACTCGGAGATCGACAATACCTCTCTTCGATAACCCCGCTGCCCTTCCGGAAAGGCGGTACAGAATTCCCGGAGGACCAAGGAGTCCACCCGAACTCCGGAGAGTGCGAGAAGCGCAAGAATCTGCGCCCAGAGACCCGGAGCCTCCGCCCCAACGGCGGTCTCCATCAGTGAAGCGGGTTCCGGGTCCACCACCGCACCACAATTCTTCGCGAGTGCCCAAGCCAGAGCGGCCGGCTCCCGGCGCCCCTGGTGGTCCCACCCCTCGGCGACCTGTCGGGCGAGAACGCCCGCGAGCTGCCGATCCCCACTCCTCCAGGCGATGGCGGCCTCCCCGAGCAGGATCGGTCCATGGATTGCGGGTGACTTCAGCAGCGCAGCGATCTGAGTCAGCTCCAGATCCGCTTGGAGGACTTTGTCTTCACAGTAGCTGAACTTTCGCGCCAGTCCGAGACACCGCAGCTCGAGGGGGGGAACTCGTCGCTTCCCCAGGGCCTCAAGCGCCAGAGTCAGCGCCTCGCGACCGTCAGCCCACTCCCCGATCTCCGAATGCGCGTAGGCAGCGTTAATCCATGAAGTGGCTCGAGAGACTTCGCGCGAGACTTGATTCTTCAATGCGCTCCGGATCAGCGCTGCGGATTGCGCAAACTTCCCGCAACGATAGAGGTATCGAGCTCGCCAATCGACGCTCAGGTTCCCAAACCAGCCGCGAGACTCCGCTGATACCATGTCCTCGAGTGAATCGAGGACTTCTCCCTCCCTCTCGAGCGACAACGGGCGACTCGCCATCACCATGGCCGGGATTCGACCTCGATCGAGTCTCTCCTCGGGGTAGCCAGGCAGCCGGAGAAGGGTCTCGATCACCTTCTCCCCACCACCGGTGAGAGCCTCGATCCACGCCTCGAGGTGTCGATCGAGGAGCGACACTCGGGTGTCGGGATCCGGGATCCCGGCCAGCTCTCTCCGGAGCGCCTCGAGCGGTGGGACTGCCGAAGCCGACAGCGCAGTCCGGGCCCAGAGTTCGAGGATCCCCAACTCTTCCTGAGGAAGGCCGAGCGTGCGCACGAACTTCCAACCGTTGGAGAGAGCTGCGATCGCCTCTCCGAATCTTCCTTCCTCGAACAGACGCTCTCCGCACGCCACCACCTCCTTCGCCGCCTCATCCGCGAGCGCCTGGTCCCCCGACTGCGCCTCGATCAGGTGATAGAGTCGATTCGCGCTCCCGTGCTGGATGTGAGCGGCCAGGCTTCGATGCGCCGCGCGCAACTGGTCCCGCGTCCAAATCTGCACCGCGAGTCCCGTGACCAGCGCGCCGTAGGTCCCGTGCTCGGAGACGCGGACCAAGTTCCTCTCGAGCAACTCGACCAACTGCGCCTCGACCCTCCACAACTCCTGCCCGGTCCAACTGGCGAGCGCCTCGACGCGGGCGTGGGGGAAGGCGAGATCGATCCAGGCGAGCAGATCCTCCTGATCGCGAGTGAGAGTTTCACGGAGACGCGAAACGCGCAGACTTGCGGCAGTCTCGAAGCCGACCGAGAGCTCATCGATCTTGGTGCGCTCGATCGACCACAAGCCATCGCTACGCTCACAGATTCCTGCGCGTTCCCACGCGGCGAGCTCCTCGAAGACGAGATCGGGGATGCCATCGGTCCGGAGAAAGAGCTGCTCCGCGGCGTCCTCGCGAATGTGGAAGACGCGGTCGTACCCGCGAAAAAGCCCTCTCAGCTCCGTTGACTTGAAGGGTTCGAGCACGTGAGCGCCTTCGGCCTTCTCGGGCGTCGCGCGCACCACGATCCCGCGGTCTCGAGCGCGCTCGATCAGGGGTGCGCTCCATCGATCGAGGCGACCGACGTCATCGACCAAGAGAACGATTCCTTTGGCGAGCACTCGGGCGAGCCTCGCTTCGACCTCGACCGCCATCTGTTCGAAGGAGAGATTTTTCGCGGCTCGCTCGAGAGATTCGGAGGCGAGCACGGTCTCGAGACTCGCGAACGGACCATCCGCCGCCACGGTGTGACGCGTTTCGACTCCGCGTTCCGCCGCGATCCGCGCAAACTCATCGAGTGCCCGCGTGCGACCGCTCCCCGGCCCCCCGAACAAGTCGAACGAGACTCCTTCGTCGAGCGCACGGAGAAAGCGTGCTTCAAGGCCCGAGTGATCGATCCACGGCAGGGTGTCGCGAATCTGACGTTCCCCGCGGATCACGCCGAGCACTTCGGCGGCATCCTCGGGGCGGGCCACCGGATTCGTCGCGAGGAGGCGCGCGACCAGGTCGGAGATGCGACGCGGAATCTCGTCGTTGATCCGGTGCAGAGTCTCGGGAAGGGTATTCGCTTTGTGAAGCGCGATCTCGAGGAGGTCGAGGCCGGGGAACGGCAGTCTTCCGGAGAGCGCCTCGTAGATCATGACGCCGAGAGAGAAGAGGTCGGCGCGCCGCTCCACCACGCTTCCCCCCAGTTGCTCGGGAGCGAGGTAGGCGGGAGTCCCGACGAAGCGACCGGTCTGCGTGAGGCGCTCGCCGAGCTCCGGCCCCCAGACCAGTCCGAAGTCGAGGATCGTCGGAACACCGCGAGCATCGACGAGGACATTGCCCGGCTTGAGATCGCGGTGCACATAACCGCGGCGGTGCAGGCGGGCGAGCGCCTCGACGAGCGCGACGACCACCGGCTCGAGTTCTTCCCAACTGGGGAGAGCGGTGGAGGCTGGCCCAGGAAACGGGGCGCCATCGACCAGCTCCATCACGAAGAACGGAGTCTCCTCGTGAATCCCGGAGTCGAGGAACCGAACGATGCCGGGGAGATTCAAATGACGGAGGGCAAGGATTTCACGTTCGATGCGCTCGATCCGCTCCAGGCCTCCCGGTCGCGCAGAGTGGAGAACTTTCACGGCGACCGAGGTTCCGAGTGCGGTGTCGCCGGCACGATAGACGACGCCGAATCCCCCCGAACCGATCTTGGGGCCCACCAGGTAGCGACCGAGCAACTCGAGGCCGGTCCAAGAATCGTGGGCTACTCCGGGCTCAGGGCCCACGGCCGCCGCGGTTGTTTTCAGAGGAGGTGGATCCGTCACTGAGATCTTTCAAACTTCGAGCCCGTCGATCGCGGTCAGTCTGACCCGATCGCTCGTAGTGAGTGTAGTTTGTCTAACAAGCGAGAGCGAGAAGGAGGGTTCCGGGAGAGCGAAGCGGTCAGTCGAGAGACTCGGCGCACTCCGAGATCGAGAGAATCTCTCTCCTATGACTCCATTGATCCTGTGGGATCGCCCGGCAGTACTCTCTCTGAATGACGCGATCGACCTGCACTCCCGAGCCAGCGAGAAGTGCGAGGATCTGGGCGCCGACCCCCGGGACCTCTGCGGTCACGGCCGCCTCGAGAAGGAGACTGGATTCTCGACCAGTGTCTGCACCGCAGTTCCTTGCGAGGGCCCGTGCGAGCGCCGCAGGTTCCATGCGACCTTGGCGCTCCCAGAGTTCAGCGACTTCGACGGCGTACTCACCTGAGAGTTTCCGATCTCCGCTTCGCCAAGCGATGGCCGCCTCGTTCAAGATGATTGGACCGACGATCGCCGGCGAACCCACCTCACGGGCAATCTCAACCAACTCGAGGTCGACCCGCAGTTTGCGCCCCTCCGAGTAGTCGAGCTTTCGCCGGAGACCGAGACAACGAAGCTCGAGTGGTGGATCTCTTCTACTCTCCAGGCACTCGAGAGCGTGGCCCACTGCCTTTCGCCCCTTCTCCCACTCGCCGATCTCTGTGAGCCCAGAAGCTGAGTTGACCCATGCGGCCGCTCGAGCTTGAATCGAGCGAGTGGCGCCCGCCGCCTCTTCGTACATCGCCGCCGATCGGGCGTACTCCCCCCGACGAAAGAGATACTGTCCGCACCAGGTGTAAAAGCACTTCTCACACCACTCCCTCGAGGCATCGGACACGAGGCTCGGGAGCGAATCGAGCACCTCGCCTTCCCTCTCCGGTGAGAGAGAGCGGCTGGCGATCACCATCGCCATCAATCGGTTTCGCTCGACTAGCTCTTCTTCGTATCGAGGGGCGGAGAGGAGCCGATCGATCAGCTCTTCACCGCCCCCCTCGAGCGCGGAGATCCAGAGCTCCACATGAAGCGAAAGGAGCGCGAGCCGGGGGTTCTTTTCTCTGTTGATGACCAGCTCACGCTGAACCGTCTCGAGATTCGACAGTTCCCCCGTCCGCGCTGCCGCCATCGCCCAAACTTCGAGGATCGCGAGCTCCTGCTCGGGTAGGCCAAACGCCCTGACGAACTTCAATCCATTCGAGAGAGCCGCGATCGCTTCGCCCAAGCGCTCCTCTTCGATGAGGCGCTTTCCGCACGACACCACTTCGTCTGCCGCCACGTCCTCGAGGGTGTGTTCTCCCGACTGGCCCTCGAGAAGATGGAAAATTCGGTTCGCACTTCCACGGGGGAGCTGTTCGGCCAGACTGCGGTGAGCGGCGCGCACACGACTCAGATCCCAGACCTGAAGTGCGAGCCCTGTCGCGAGAGCTCCGTAGGTCCCCTGAGTTGTGACTCGCACCAAGTTCTTCGAGCCCAACTCGACGAGCTGCGCCTCGACCCGCCACAGTTCATCCCCGGTGAGATTGGCGAGCGTCTCTGCGCAAGCATGCGGGAACGAGAGATCGATCCACGCGAGCAAATCTCCCTGCTCTCGAGTCAACTGCTCACGCATCCGCGAGACACGCAAACTCGAGGCGGTTTCGAACCCCACAGACAGCTGATCGATCGCCGAGCGCTTGATCGACCACAGACCGCCACTTCTTTCGCACAAGCCTGCTCGTTCCCACGCCGCAAGCTCTTCGTGAACGAGCTCGGGGATCCCGTCAGTACGTAGGAAGAGCTGCTCGGCCGCGTCCTCACGGATGTGAAAGACACGATCGCACCCTCGAAAGAGAACTCTGAGCGCTGACGCTGAGAGAGGCTTCAGAAGGTGAGCGCCTTCCCGACGCTCGAGGGCCACTCGAATCACGACTCCGCACCCACGCGCCTGCTCGATCACATCCGCACTCCACTGATCGATGCGATGCCCCTCGTCGACGAGAAGCACTATTCCCGAGGCGAGGAGTTGATCGAGCTGCGCACGTACCTGGATCGCTTTCTCTTCGAAGGGGAGATTCGCTCCGCCGGAGAACATCTGTGAGTCTTCTGGCAGCCGAAGAGGTGCACCCGACCGATCTAGTTTCTCCGTGGATCGGCTCGCGGTGAACACGGTCTCGAGGCTTGCGAAGGGACTATCCGCTGCGACGGTGAAGCGCACATCGAGCCCGTGCGACTCGGCGAGTTGGGCGCATTCTTCCAGCGCTCGCGAGAGACCACTCCCCGGCCCGCCGGTGATGTCGAAGGATGCGTGCTCATAGAGGGCACGACGGAAACGCACCCTGAGGGAAGAAGTATCGAGCCACGGCAGGACGCTTCGGGCGCCACACTCACCGCGAAGCACCCCGAGGACTTCGGCTGCGTCGGCCGGGCGCGCGAGCGGGTTCGATGCGAGGAGGCGGCCCACCAGATCGGAGACGCGACGAGGGATCCTGTCGTCCAAGTGATGAAGCGGCTCGGGGATTGTGTTTGCCTTGTGGAGCGCGATCTCCATCAGATCCGTGCCAGGAAAGGGGAGCTTTCCGGTGAGCGTCTCGTAGATCATCACTCCGAGCGAAAAGAGATCGGCGCGCCGCTCCACCACGTTCCCTCCGTGTTGTTCGGGAGCGAGATAAGCCGGGGTTCCAATGAACCTCCCGGTGTCGGTGAGCCGGGCGCCGAGCTCGGGACACCATGCGAGCCCGAAGTCGAGGATCGTCGGCACTCCGCGATCATCGACGAGTACGTTTTGCGGCTTCAAGTCACGGTGGACGTAACCGCGCCGATGGAGACGGGAGAGTGCTTCGAGTAGGGCGACCACCACAGGTTCGAGACTCTGCCAGCTCCGGATGGAGTCGTCTTCGGACAGCCTCCCATTCCCAGACAGTGCTGTCGCTGACGGTTCTGTCCCTGACGGTGCTGTCCCTGACGGTGCTGTCCCTGACGGTGCTGTCCCTGGAAAGGGACTCCCCTCGACGAACTCCATCACGAAGAACGGTGTGCCTTCGTGAACACCGGAATCGAGGAAGTGAACGACGCCGGGGAGGTTCAGCTGGCGAAGAGCTGCGATCTCGCGCTTGAGACGATCGATGCCAGCGGGATGGGCAGAGTGGAGGACTTTCACCGCGACAGCGATGTGGAGAACGGTGTCTTCGGCGCGATAGACAACGCCGAATCCCCCTGCACCGACCCTCGGGCCCAACACGTAACGACCGAAGAGCTCGACGCCGGTCCAAGATCGGCGGGAGACGAGCAGGTCGGGTTGGCAAGCGGGCACGGTTGTTTTCAGAGGAGGAAGTTCAGTCACAGTGGAGTTCCACGGGCGGGCTTTCAAACCCAGCGATCGCGGGATCTATGGATCCGAGCGATCACAGTCAGTTTAGTTCGTTTCATGGGCGAGAGCGAGGGGGTGCATTGTCGGAGGGCCATCCCTGTCAGCAACGAGGGTGGAACCGCCTGTCGGGGGGGCTCGCCCGGCTGGTGAGCCGGGCGAGCCGCTCCGCGATTCCCGGTCTGGTTGTCGCACCGATCGCGCCTCCCGACCTCCTCCTAGTCCAGCGTCGCGACAAAAGTCTTGAAAGTGACCACCGGTGGCACAACCACTCCTCGATCGGTGAGCAGTTGAATCAACGCGTCCCAGAGATCTGCGCCAGCCACAGCGAGAAGAGGATCGGGTGAGTTTTCTTCCCAGAGTGGCACGAGGTC
>ERZ891418.703-NODE-703-length-11059-cov-6.749273_pt1 | contig 11059 bp, 5 predicted proteins | sample MGYA00521236_ERZ891418 | MGnify/ENA primary metagenome ERZ891418 (study PRJEB32303, sample SAMEA104408696) | aquatic metagenome | biome: Brackish water; feature: Chemocline; material: water | place: Baltic Sea | collected 2014-10-18T10:34:00 | depth 100 m ... | reverse complement strand
CTACAACTACACCCTCTCACCACAGATGCCGATTTAATTTCACCGCCGGTCCTAAGCATCCTGCTCGCCGACGTTCTGTGAGCAAACATCGCAAGCTGGAAGCTTACGCCACGAAAACGGCGACCCCAAAAATTCCGCTTTGACAAAGCACGAGGCGGGTTCGCAGATCGGCTGAGGCCAGTTTCGACCGTTTTCCGGTGCGGAAGACTCCACTACGATTCACGGATTGGCGCGAGCCGCCCGGTTTTCACGGGAAGACATCTCCAGACCGGACGGCTTACGCCCAATGGCCCAGAGTTCTGCTGAATGTCGCCTTTCGCACTGTGAAAGTAGCGCTATTTTCGCAGAGCGAAAGGCGACAATCAGCGATCAGCCGACACAACTCTGGGGCCATTGGGCTTCCGCCGTGCCGCTTCTTTTTTAATGGGCTGCTACGTTTTGTCTTGTGTCATCCAGTTGTCTGGCGTCGATCAGATTGAAAAGAGTCTCATCATGCTCCGAGTTTCGGTTGTCGTTTGTATTTTCCTCGCTGCCCTTCTGAGCCGGAGTGAGCAATCGAGGCTGCTCGGCGCTGAGAATTCGCAGAAGCCGAATCTGATTTATATTCTGATGGACGACGCCGGATACGCCGATCTCAGTTGCTATGGGCAGAAGAAGTTTCAGACGCCCAATATCGATCGGCTCGCGGCGGAAGGGCTGAAATTCACGGACCACTACGCCGGCTGCACGGTGTGTGCTCCGACGCGGTGTTGCCTGATGACCGGGCTGCACACCGGGCACGCTCTTGTGCGAGGCAACCGCGAGGTGCAGCCGGAAGGGCAGGCAGCCATGCCGGCTGACACGGTCACGATTCCGCGGTTGCTGCGTGACGCCGGTTACGTCACGGGAGCGTTTGGAAAATGGGGGCTCGGAGCGCCGGGGTCAGCGAGCGATCCGGCGAATCATTTTGACGAGTTCTTCGGATACAACTGCCAGCGACAGGCTCACAACTATTACCCGACGCATCTCTGGCACAACCGCGAGAAGGTCGAGCTTGACGGAAAAACGTACTCGCATGACCTCATCATGGCGGAGTCGCTGAGTTTCATCCGTGCGAGTTGCGGGGCAAAGAAACCGTTCTTCTGCTTTCTGCCGATCACCATTCCACACGCGGCCATGCACGTTCCGGAAGAATCGGCGGCGCCATTCCGCAAAGAGTTTCCGCAGTTTGAGCAGACGATCGGGAAGTACAGCGGACCGCTCGTTAGAAATCCTGCAGCGGGGTTTGCGGGAATGATGACGCGGCTCGACGGTCAGATCGGCGAGCTGATGGCATTGCTGAAAGAACTCGGCATCGACGAGTCGACGGTCGTCATGCTCACTTCGGACAACGGGCCGCACAAAGAGGGCGGGCACATGCCGGAATTCTTTGACAGCAACGGCTCTTTGCGCGGGATCAAGAGGGACCTGTATGAGGGCGGGATTCGCGTGCCTCTGATCGCTCGCTGGCCCGGGCGAATCGAAGCAGGCCGTGAGTCGTCGCTCATCTCAGCTCACTGGGATGTCCTGCCGACTTTCTGCGATCTGGCCGGCGCGAAGACTCCGGAGAACCTCGACGGCATCTCGTTCGCGCCGACGCTCATCGGCAAAGAGACGCAGGCCAGGCACGACTTCCTGTACTGGGAGTTTCCGGCACAGGGAGGCAAGCAGGCCGTCCGGATGGGAAAGTGGAAAGGCGTTCGCCTGAATCTGATGAAAGACCCGAAGGCTCCGATTGAGCTTTACGATCTTTCCAAAGATCTCGGCGAAGAGCACAACATCGCAGACATGCATCCGCAGGTTGTTGCTGAAATTCAAAAAGCGATGCAGGATTCACACGTTGAGTCGCCAGCTTTCCAGCTGTTTGGCAGGCAGAACTGACTCTTTCTGTCCTGTCTGGTCGACAAGGCGAACCAGCAAGCCAGCCATTTATTGTTCGCCGTCGGTCAATGTCGGCAGAGGCTGAAAACGAAAAGGGCGGCTGAGGAACACTCAACCGCCCTTCCGTATTTGCTTGTCAGCTCGAATGCCTGTCAGTCCGCCGACGATGACGGCGGCCCGGTGTCAGTTGCCAGCATCATCCGGAAGCGGGAAATCGCCTTCGAACGAGGGTCCGTTTTCCGACTTGCTGAACGACGGCGACTCGAATTGAACCGGCATCGCTGTGGCGTCGCCCGGAAGGAGACTGGCAGAAGCCGGCAGAACTGACGATGACGAATCGGTGTTTGGATTTTCAAACTCGGGGTTGGGATTTCCAAACAGCGTTCCGTCCGGCACGAAATCCGCGGCCGCCGACTCATCACCTGTTGGTTCTGGAAGAGCGGGGAGGGCCGGAGCGGCTTCAATCTCCGGGACCTTTGCTGGTTCGCTCGCGGGTGCAGCTTCCGGTTCCAGGACTGCGGGCGGAACGGACTCATCGTAGATCGGCTGATTCTCCAGGTTCTGAGCGTACGGACCCTGGGTCAATGGGGCCGGTCGCCGAATGACGTCCTGCAGCCACTCGGCTGGAATCTTGTTCTTATTGCGTCGCTGAGCTTCGCTGTAAGCCTCAACTGGCCAGGTGTCTTCCGTCAGGTAAACCTCGTTGTAATCGAGCATCGAGCCTTTGCTGTAATGCACGTTGCGAATCGCCAGCGTGTACTCGCAGAGTGTTTTGTACCAGGCGGTTTCCGCTTCCATGTGCCGTCGCTGAGCATCCAGCAGCAGGTCGAACTCCACCTTGCGGGCAGAGTATGCGGCTTGAATCGCTTCCAGTTGCTGCGTCGCGGCGAGACGACGATCACCCGTCGTTTCGAGCGTCACGTAAGCCCGGTTCATTTCCGCAACGGCATCGCTGAGCTGATGCACGACGACGCGTTCCTGCTCTGCGAGGATGGCTCGATCGCGAGCGAGCTGCAGTTCGGCGTGCTCGACAGCAGCAAATGCCTGGCGACGTCCGAACGGCATTTCAAACTCAAATCCAAGCTGCCACTCCTGAGTGTTGCCGAGCGTCAGGTTCTCAACGGCATTCGAGAATCTTCCGTCACGATCTTCGTGAGGCAGGAGGTTCTTGCCGAGACCACGCCAGCGATAGCGACCGGTGATATCGAGGGTCGGCAACAGAAAACTGCGTGACGCCTGCAGTTCCTGCTCACGGCGAGTCACCAGCCACTTCTGTCGGCGGAGTTCGCTGCGGCGGGAGAGGGCCTCGACCAGACTTGAGTTCCAGTCGAACGTGACCTGAGCTTCGATCGGTTCGTCCTGAGGACGCAGCAATCGTCCATCGTTAATCGGAGTGCCAATCAGAAGCCGCAGCCGGCGTTCCGCCGTCATCACTCCGCCCGTGCCGCGGAACGATCCGCCGCCGCTGCCGTTGTTGGTCTGCGTGCCGTCAATCAGCCGTCCGCTCAACGCCTCCTGAACCTGCTGCTGAAATCGGAAGTACTGCTCGCGGGCCTGCGCTTCTTTCTCGGCTTCGCCGCCTGCTCGACCCGCCTGATAAAGTGCGTTCACACTGTTCCAGGTTTCCAGCGACGCATCGCGGGCGACAATCCGCGAGTCGAGTTCGCGATACGCGTAGTACAGGTCCCAGTAGGCATTCTCAACATTGCTGACGAAGTCGCGGACAGCCATCTCGAAGTCGGTTTGCGAGATGTCGGTATTAAGACGTGCCAGGACAACTCCGTTCATTGCACCCGGCGAGCCATTGGGGCCGGCAATCCGATTGAATTCCGTGCCACTTCCCTGCAGCAGAGGATGCCGGATTTCCGCATCGACCCATGTCTCAGCGACTGTCTTGAAGCGGTTGCCCGGTGCGTTGTTGGAGTCGTAGCGGGTTTCGTTTCGCAAAGTGAACTGAGTTCCTGTCACACCCGTCTTGGAAAGGCTCGTGGTGGATGTGATGAGATCCTGCTTGAGCTGCCTTGTACCGCCGCCGAAGAACTGGTTGTTGATCGACCGGTCGTTATTCTCTGCGAACATGTCGGACGCGATGGATGCGTCGAAGGCGCTGAGGGCTCCTGCGACGCCAAACCGCGGATCCATTTCCTGAAGAGCCACATCATAGGTCGAAGCGACCGAATTTGGTGATCGCAGAATCGATCCGCCAAGGCCTCTCAGAATCTTTGAATTCGCCAGAGCTGTCTGCACCGCCGACTGAAGCGAGATCGGGGAAAATTCAATTTCGTCTTCGTCGAGAACCGAAAGCGGAGGCGGTGTGGAAAGCAGGTCGGGATTCGCTGCCGTCAGAATCGGCGCGTCCAGCTCCAGAGACGAGACGATCGGAGCCGCTGTGTACGCACCGTCGTCCCATTCTTCATGCTCCCTGCTGAAACTGCATCCGGAAATGAACAGCGTCACGACAAGTGAACTGCCAGCGAGTGTCGAACGGGCAATGGAATGTGCAGTCATAGTCAGCTTCGCCTCGCGCCGCCGGATACTCCGGACGTTGCTTCGAAGAACAGTTGAGCGGAACCAGTCACCGAATCCCATCATGATTCACAGCCCCCATGGCAACCGCTTCGGGCTGCCGGTCTCAGAACAACTCATACGAGCGGCTTGTCAGCCTCTGGCGAGGCGAGACATCACGCGCGACCGAGCAACCAGCTTCCGTCGCGATGGGCTGCCTGCCAGATGAATCTCGGCAAGGCAATCCGAGTACCGCCGCGCCGGAAGCGCGTCAGTCACTTCATCGGCGAGTTGATCTGATCGACACAATCGATTCTGCCAGAAGAATCGAAATTACCGGCACAGTCTCACAGCAGGTGAGAAGCTGGGGGGGGTGAGGCTGACTCTGCGGCTGGTTGCAGCGTCCATGAAGTCAGGGCGGAGCGAGCCTTACTGGATCGCAGCCGGCGTTCCGTAGCGTTCGAATTTGAGCGGCACCACCCGGTGAGCTATTTCTTCGGGCGAAAACTGTGAGTCGCCTGGCCGTAGAACCCCTCGGCCGCTTCCATGATCGTTTCCGACAGAGTCGGGTGAGCATGAATACTGTCGGCGAGGTCTCGCGCAACGGCGGCCGTTTCAACCGCGATGACACCCTCGGCGATCATTTCCCCGGCTCCGGCACCGACGATGCCGACGCCCAGAACTCGTTCGGTTTCCGGGTCGATGATCAGCTTCGTCAGCCCTTCCGTTCGCGAGATCGCCTGAGCTCGCCCCGACGCAGCCCACGGGAATCGCACCACGGTCACATTCCGTCCCGCGGCTTTGGCTTCACTTTCGGTGAGGCCGCACCAGGCAAGTTCGGGGTCCGTGAAAACGACGGCGGGAATGGCAATGTTGTCAAACTCGGCTGGTTGACCAAGCAGCGTTTCCACCGCGACTTTGGCTTCGCGAGTCGCTTTGTGAGCCAGCATCGGTTCCCCGGCGACGTCGCCAATCGCAAGGATATTCGGATCGGCCGTCCGCTGGTTTTTGTCGATCTTGATGAAGCCTTTGTCATCGATCTGGGCGGCAGTGTTCTCCAGGCCGCAGCCGCGGCTGTTTGGTCGACGCCCGATCGAAATCAGCACCCGGTCAAACGTCTGCGGCGACTCAACGTCCTCGCCTTCGAGCTCGGCAACAATTCCGCCGGAGGTCGCCTTCAGGCTCGCCACTTTGGTTTTCAGGTGGATCGCCTTGAAGTGCTCCTTCAGCCGCGTGGCGAGAGGTCTCACAAGATCGCGGTCAGCTCCGGGAAGCAGGCCGGCGAGCATCTCGACGACGGTGACTTCCGATCCGAGTGCGGAATAGACCGAGCCCATTTCCAGACCGATGTATCCTCCACCGACGACCAATAGTTTCTTCGGGACGTCCGCCAGCGCGAGGGCTCCTGTCGAGTCCATGACGCGGTCGTCACCCAGGTCGAAGAACGGCGGCATGACCGGTGTCGAGCCGGTGGCCACGATCGCATGCTTGAATTTCAGCTCGTCCGCCGAGCCGTCCGGCTTCTTGAGCCGCAGCGTGTTCGAGTCAATAAACTCGCCGCGAGCCTGGACCAGTTTCACTCCGCGTGCTTTACAGAGCTGTCCGATGCCGCCGGTCAGGCCGCTGATGACTCCGTTCTTGAAGTCGCGCAATTTGTCGAGGTCGATTTTTGGTTTGGCGAAAGTCACTCCCCACTGCTCGGCGTCCTGGGCTTCGTGAAGCAGCTTGGCCACGTGCAGCAGAGCTTTCGACGGGATGCACCCGCGGTGCAGACACACGCCGCCGGGAGCCGACTCCTCATTGACGAGGGTCACGTCCATCCCGTGGTCCGCCGCGTGAAAAGCCGCCGGATATCCACCGGGGCCAGCACCAATCACAACGAGGTCTGTCGAAAGTGCCATAGATCAACCCGCAGGGTGCGTCATGACGCACCAGAAATTCGAATGACAAAAATCAAAGAGTTCAACTCGAAGGTACGAGCGAGGTACTCGGCTACTCTTCGTCTCCACCTTTTCCGGTAAACCAGTACCAGCCGACGCCGATCAGTGTCGCGCCGAAACCGATCGCTTTGAACGGTCGACGGCCAGCCTCAACGTCGCCCCAGGCTCCGAACATCGCGCCGCCGGCGAAGACGATGATGCCTCCGCCAAGCACCATGCTGATGATGCCGCCGATCAATTTGAGCGGACCCGGGCCGCCGCTGCTCGACTTCCGTTTTTTCCTGCTGGCTGCCGATTTGCCCTTGCTGGACTTCTTCTTTGCCGGGCTGCGCTGCGGTGCGGGCTCATCGTAGTCGTCGTAATCGTCTCCGTAATCCTCGTACTCGTCTTCGTACTCGTCCGGTTCGGGCTTCGGGCGGGCCGCTTTTCTCGCCGGCGCGGGTACCTGGCAGGTTTCGCCGCACTCCTTGCAGCGGAACCGCTTGCCGCTTTTGTCGTCACCGACAGCGTATGTCTTGCCACATTCGCAAACGACTTTGATTGTCATTTGAATTCATCCTGAGTAGCCAGGTGGAGCCCGGTGCCTGCCGCAGATACCGAACGATTGGTCGCGAGACCGACCAGAGAGATTCACCTGTCGAGACTGCAATCAACTCTCGACCGCCAGTTGAAAATACTCACTTAACAATTGTCCGAGCCTCACGATGAAGCGAGCCGCGTCGGCCCCGTTAACGACTCGATGGTCGTATGAAAGTGAGAGGGGCAGCATCAATCGCTCGTCGATTTCTCCATCAACGATTTTCAGCTCGGTCCGGCCTCGCGACATGCCGAGAATGCCGACTTCCGGGTAGTTGACGATTGGCGTGAATGCCGTCCCGCCGATGCCACCCAGATTCGTAATCGTGAAACACGAACCCTGCATCTCGCTGAGCTTGACTCCGCCGTCGCGTGCCCGGCCGGCAACGTCGGTCAGGGCGGCTGCGATTTCGGAAATGCTTTTCTGATCGCAGTCCCGAATGACGGGAACGAGCAGCCCGTTCGGCGTGTCGACGGCGCAGCCGATGTGAAAATACTTGCGGTAAACGAGCTCGTTCGTCTGAGGGTCGAGGGCCGAGTTGAATTTCGGAAACTCTTTCAGGCAGATCGCGGCCGCTTTCATCGCGATGGCCGTCATCGTGACTTTCGGAGCGCCCGTCTTCTTCGCGATCTCAGCAACTCGCCGGCGGGCGGCTTCGAGTTCGGTGATGTCGACCAGGTCGTGCTGAGTCACATGAGGAATCACGTTCCAGCACATGCTGAGGTTGGCCGCAGCGGAGCGACCGATCTTGTTCATCGGAACGCGTTCGGTCTCGCCCCATTTGCTGAAGTCGGGGAGTGGTGGCGGTGTGTAGCCGCCTCCACCACCACTGGCACCTCCGCGTTCCATGACCGACTTCACGTAAAACTTCACGTCTTCCTGAGTAATCCGTCCTCCCGCGGCACTTCCGGAGACGCCGTGAAGGTCGACGCCCAGCTGACGCGCGAGCCGCCGCGTCGCAGGACCGGCCGGAGCGGGTGTGCCATCGTCGCTCTCCGCCGAAGAGGGAGCCGCCACGACCGCAGCCGTTCGCGCGGGAGCCGCAACCGCGACCGGCTTTGCGACAGGCACTTCGGAATCAGGAGCCGCTGAAGCCGCGGGGGCAGGTGCCGGTGCCACTTCCGCTGGCGCAGCGGGTGCCGCAGCCGCCGGTGTCGTTTCCGCAGCGGCTGACTCCTCAAGAGTCAGCAGGACCGAACCGACTTTGATCGAGTCTCCCGGAGCCGCGTGAATCTTCGTGACGGTCCCTCCGAAACCAATCTCGATATCGGCGGCCGCTTTGTCGGTTTCGACTTCGGCAACAACCGCACCGGCCTCGACGACATCGCCAACGGCGACCGTCAGTGAGGCAAGGTCAACGGATTCGACGCCTTCGTCGATGGCGGGAACAAGGAACTCTCTGGCCATTGAGAACTCGCTTCTGGATGAATCAAACACCAGCGAGGCCGGTGTGGGAAGTTTGTTGGTGAGGCCGCAGGCGGCAGTGAGGATCCGAAACGGAACCCGCAAACAACCCCATGACTACGCGTAAAGCGGGTCGACCTTTTCGGGGTCGATCCCCAGGTCTTTGACCGCTTTGGTCAGTTTCCGTTTTTCGAATTCGCCGAGCTTCGACAGCTCGACAAGAGTTGCCAGTACGACGTTTTCGGCGTCAATTTCAAAATGGCTTCGCAGTTGCTCGCGAGTGTCGCTGCGGCCGAAGCCGTCCGTGCCGAGCACTGTGTACGGCCCCGGCACCCACTCGCGAATCTGATCGGCGACAAGCCGCACGTTATCGCTGGACGAAATGAACGGTCCATCGACTCCGGCAAGCGTCTCTTCGAGGTAGCTCTTTTGAGCGGACTTCGCCGGGTGGAGACGGCTCCATCGCTGAGCGGTGCGTGCATCGCGAGCGAGCTCCGAATAACTGGTCACACTCCAGACGTCGGAGGCGATGCCGTACGTTTCTTCGAGGATCTGCTGAGCCCGGATGACTTCGTTCAGGATCGTTCCACTGCCGAACAGTTGAGGCCGCTTCGCTTTCTTGTCTGTCGATTTCGTGCTGCGAAGCTTGTACATGCCCTTCAGGATGCCTTCGGTGCAACCATCCGGCATCGGGATCATCTCGTAGTCTTCGTTGTAAACAGCGACGTAGTAAATCAGCGACTCGTCGTCGCCGTACATTCTCTTCATGCCGTTGTGAATAATCGTAATGAGCTCGTAGCCGTACGCCGGGTCGTAAGCGACGCAGGTCGGAACGGTTGTCGCGATGAGCAGACTGTGGCCGTCCTCGTGCTGCAGTCCCTCACCGTTGAGCGTTGTTCGTCCGGACGTACCTCCTATGAGGAAGCCTTTCGCCCGCGAATCCGCCGCACACCAGATGAGGTCGCCGACGCGCTGGAAGCCGAACATCGAGTAGAAAATGTAAAACGGAATCATGTTGAGACCGAGGTTCGAGTACGCCGTACCGGCCGCGATGAAGGACGAGAGCGCCCCCGCTTCGTTGATTCCCTCTTCGAGAATCTGACCGTCCTTCGCCTCTTTGTAATACATCGCCAGGTGGCGATCGACAGGCTCGTAGAGCTGCCCTTTGCTGGCGTAGATGCCGCATTGCTTAAAGAGACCTTCCATGCCGAACGTTCGGGCTTCGTCCGGAATGATCGGGACGACTCGTTTGCCAATGCTCTTGTCACGCAAAAGGACTCGTCCGAGAAACTGACCGAAGACGCCAGTTGTGGAAGCACTCTTTCCAATGACACGGTCTGTGTAAAACGCGAGGCACTCGTCGATGGCGGGAATGTCGAGCTTCTCGTCAGTCGGTTTTCGAGCCGGCAGGTACCCGCCCAGAAGTTTCCGCCGCTCCTGGAGGTACTCCATTTCGAAGTCGTCTTCAGAGGGTCGGTAAAAATCGATGTCGTGTACGTCCTCGTCGCTGATCGGGATTCCGAAACGGTTGCGGAATTCCTTCAGTTCCTGCTCATTCGCCTTCTTGACGTTGTGAGCAATGTTGCGGCCCTCGCCGGCTTCGCCCAGTCCGTAGCCCTTAATTGTTTTGGCCAGGATGACCGTTGGTGAGCCGACATTTTTCGTCGCTGCGCAATAAGCGGCGTAAACCTTGTCCGGATCGTGGCCACCTCGGTTGAGCTTCTGAAGCTGCTCGTCAGACAGGTGCTCGACCATCGCCTTCAGTTCGGGCGAGTTGAAAAAGTGATCGCGGATGTAGGCACCGGACTCGACGGCGTATTTCTGATACTGGCCGTCGATCACTTCACCCATGCGGCGCACCAGAGCCCCCGAATCATCTTTGGCGAGAAGTTGATCCCACTCGCCGCCCCAGACGACTTTGATGACGTTCCAGCCAGCTCCACGGAATGCCGCTTCGAGCTCCTGGATGATCTTCGAGTTGCCTCGAACCGGACCGTCGAGCCGCTGCAGATTGCAGTTCACCACGAATGTCAGATTGTCGAGGTTCTCGCGCGAGGCGAGCGTGATCGCGCCGAGCGATTCCGGTTCGTCGATCTCACCGTCGCCCAGAAACGCCCAGACGTTGGATTTTGAAGTGTCGAGCAAACCGCGATGTTCGAGGTATCTCAGAAACCGTGCATGATAAATCGCGGTGATCGGCCCAAGGCCCATCGACACGGTGGGAAACTGCCAGAAGTCAGGCATCAGCCACGGATGCGGGTAAGACGACAGGCCGACTCCGCTCGGCAGTTCACGTCGGAAGTGCAGCAGGTTGTCTTCGGTGAGGCGACCTTCGACGAAGGCTCGCGCGTAGACGCCGGGAGACGCGTGACCCTGGAAGTAGACCTGGTCTCCGGTGTGTTCCGGTGTGCGGGCGTGAAAGAAGTGGTTGAATCCGACTTCGTAAAGCGTTGCGGAACTGGCGTAAGTCGAAATGTGGCCGCCGACTCCGATGTAATCGCGGTTGGCTCGCACAACCATTGCCATCGCGTTCCAGCGAATGATGCTCTTAATGCGTCGTTCCGTGTCACGATTGCCCGGGAACGGCGGTTCATCTTCAACGGGAATTGAGTTGATGTACGGCGTGTTCGCCGTAAACGGCATGTGAACGCCGCGCTGGTAGGCCCGCTCCTGGAGAAGTGTGAGCATTTCCTGAACTTTGTCCCGCCCGTAGCGATGGAGCAGGTCGTCCAGC
>ERZ891418.702-NODE-702-length-11065-cov-6.656040_pt1 | contig 11065 bp, 7 predicted proteins | sample MGYA00521236_ERZ891418 | MGnify/ENA primary metagenome ERZ891418 (study PRJEB32303, sample SAMEA104408696) | aquatic metagenome | biome: Brackish water; feature: Chemocline; material: water | place: Baltic Sea | collected 2014-10-18T10:34:00 | depth 100 m ... | reverse complement strand
TCGCCGACAGATGAACGTCAATCTCGACCGCATCCGCACCGAGCTCCCATGCCAGCCTCACGGCACCGAGCGTATTTTCCGGAGCCAGTGTCGAGGCTCCGCGATGAGCAATCACCTCGACGCACGACCGTGAGTTAGAGTTCGGTCGATTCATAATCGGATTCTCTGACATGTTGGGACGGTGACCCTTCTGGCAGTCCGTTGAAAAGCCAAACCCAGGTAGCGGAGCGGCGCAAGCCGCCCGGTTTTGCCTTTCAGATGTAAATTCACGATTGGAAAACGCGCGCAGACCGGACGGCTCGCGCCGTGCCGCTACATCGCCAACGACTCTTGATTTAAAGAAGCTGCATCGCTTTGTGGCAGTTCCGGCGCCCATCGCAAATACTGTGGCACCTCACTTCGACGAAAGGAACTCGCGATGGCCACGTTTTCTTTTGACACGCCGCTTTCCCGCCGCGGCCTCATGGCAGGAGGACTGACGGCCGCCGCGGCTGCCGTTGGAGCGACGCTCCCGGATCTCCTGCCGCGAGCCTCCGCGGAAGTCGCACCTAATAACAAACACTTCACGATTCAGAAAATTGATCGAGCGACCGTCAAGGTTCCCTTTCGAGAAGTCCCGCACCGCAACATGGGTCGCGAGATTCCTCACTGGATGTGGTCCGAGATTTTTTCGGTGACTCTTTCTTCAGGAGTCATCGGGCACGGCGAAACGCTTCTCTACTACACCTACGGGGCGAGCGACGACGATGACGTCGCACGGGCTCACGGAAAGAACGCCGTCGAGATCATGTGGGACGACGAACTCGGAGCCGGACTGCAGATGGCCCTGTTCGATGCCGTCGCGAAAACTGCGGGCGTCCCGATCTACGCGCTGCTTGGAACAAAGCTGGTCGACAAAACTCCGGTCGCCTGGTGGAACATCGATACCTCGCCGGACGACATGGTCGCCGACTGTCAGGAAGCTCATCGCCAGGGCTACCGTGCGTACAAGACGAAAGGCCGGCCGTGGTTTGACGTCTGGGAAATGGTTGAGAAGACGAGCAAAGCCGTCCCGGACGACTTCCACGTGGCGCTCGACTTTAACGACACGCTGCTCGATGCCGAGCGGGGCATCCCGATTCTCAAAGAGCTTGCCGAGTACCCACTGGTTTCGATTTTCGAAACGCCGATCTTCCAGCACGACGTGCCTGGGAATCAGGCGATCCGCAAAGCGACGCGAGTTCCCGTCGCGATGCACTACGGAACGCCGGATCCAGGACTCGCCATCCGAAAAGAGATCATGGACGGCTTCATCATCGGCGGCGGAGCCAGCCGCGCCATGCGACGCGGAGCCGCCTCTGCCGCAGCCGACATTCCGTTCTGGCTGCAGATCGTCGGAACGGGAATCACCGGGACCTGGTCGACTCATTTTGGAGCCGTCCTCAGCCACGCGACGTGGCCGGCGGTCAACTGCCACCAGCTTTATCAGCACCAGCTTCTGGCCGAGCCGATGAAGGTCGAAGTCGGTTACACAACCATCCCGAAAGGCCCGGGACTGGGCGTGGAGATCGACTGGTCCGCCGTCGAGAAATACAAAATGCCGAAGCCGAAACGACGTCCCGATCCGGCGCGTCTGATCGAAACCTCGTGGCCGGACGGTCGCACAATGTACCTGGCAAGCAACGGCAAGGTGAACTTCATGCTGACCCTCGGTCAGCAGGGAAAGATTCCTTACTTCGAGCGAGGCGTCTTCACGAAGCTCGTGCCGGACGACGGAACTTCCGAATGGAAGTCGCTGCACGCTCAGGCACAAAAAGGCCCCGTCTGGAAGTAACTGCATCGCTGGTTATGGCGAGTTCTCATGGATGATCTCTCACTGGAGCAGCAGCGACGTAACCGCGAGTCGGTCAACGGCCGGGACTCGTACGCGCCGCACCGGGACATCGTTACCCGACTGATCCTGGATGCCGCGCGAGACAGCGACAAAACTCTGACGGTGCTCGGAGCAGGCAACTGCAACGACCTGGACCTGAATCGACTCGCGGAAGCCTTCACGACGATTCGGCTTGTCGATGTGGACTCGGCTTCCGTCGAGGAAGGCGTCATCCGGCAGGGGCACGTCCCTTGTGGTTCGTCGTTTTCGATTTACGAAGCGGACCTGAGCGGAATCTTTTCCGAGCTCGCCGCACTGCTCGGCACGGAAATCTCCGACGGACAACTCCAGAAACTGGCCGGACTCGCGGGGAATTCTCAACCAGCGAATCTCCCGGAGCCAGCCAGTGTCGTCATCTCGACCGGACTGATCACTCAACTTGTTGAGGCAACCATCAAGGCGATTGGCAGTACGCAGGTCTCGACGGCTGATTCGTCCGGCGTCCCGTTGATTCAAGCGGTCCGGCAGCGTCATCTGCGGTTGCTCAGCGAGCTGACTCAGCCAGGCGGAACAGCGATCCTCGTGACCGAAGTCGTTTCGAGCGACACGGCTCCCGAGATTTGTCACACTCCCGTCGCCAGCCTGCCGACGGTGCTCTCCCGCTGTCTGGCAGCCGGCAACTTTTTCACCGGGCTCCATCCCGGCATTCTCCATGCGGAGCTGACTTCGGAACAATTCGCGTCCGGTTTCGAGTCGGTTCAGGCAACACCTCCGTGGCTCTGGCAATTCACAGCAAGAACTTACGCCGTCGCGGCCTTCCTCGCACGGCGTTCCCGGCCGCGATCCTGATCGGCGTTCGTTCAACCTCAGCCCAGTAGCCATGTCCGAAACCACAACCACGTATCGACGAGTCTGGGCGACGTTCTTCCGGAACGCTCTCGTCCGCGAGATGACGTTTCGCGGCAACTTCCTGATCAACCTTGTCACGCGGGCCTTCTGGTTCGCCGCTCAGATCACCCTTTTCAAAATCATCTACGACAACGTCGATTTCATCAGTGGCTGGACCGAGCCGCAATACTTTGCCTTCATGGCAACCGGCATGTTGATCAACGCGATTATCGAGGCGTTTTTCATGCCGAACTGCGCAAACTTCAGCGAACTCATTCGGACCGGCAATCTGGACTTTGCTCTGCTCAAGCCAATCGACACACAGTTTCTGATCTCGTGCGAGAAGATGGAGCTCGCGATGGTCAACCAGATCGTGCTCGCCCTCTCGCTGCTGTCCTACGCGCTGTACCAGATCGGCGAGCCGGTTTCGTTTTTCCAGGTCGTCGCCTATGTGACCTTCCTCGGCGTCGGCGTCACGTTTTTCTACAGCCTGATGATCGCCCTGGCGAGTGCAAGCGTCTGGATGGGCCGCAACCAGGGACTCTACGATTTCTGGTTTTACATCACCGTTTTCGCAAGATACCCGCGCAGCATTTATGACGGAGTCGATCCGGACACTCTTGAGGCGGGCGAGATCCTGCAGTCAGCGTTTACCTTCATCATCCCGATTCTGCTGGTCGTCACGGTTCCGGCCGAGCTCATCGCGAAATCGATGGACAGCTGGAATTACCCGGCCATCGCGCTGGGAACGTCGCTCGCCGGACTGGTTGTGTCCCGGTTGTTCTTCAACTTTGCTTTGAAACGCTACCGCAGCGCGAGCAGTTGAGGCCTCGCCCATGAACCGACGCGTGAGCGAGTGCGCACGTCGATCGACTTTTCGCCTCGCTTACGCGTCGGGTTACGCAGTTTCCGCAGCGTGAACCTCGATGACGACGTGAGCCAGGCCCGCGTCGCTCGGAAGCCGATTGCGATACTCGTCGGGAGTCTGGGGGTCGCTCGACACGACCACGGCTTCCACCGCGAAAATTCCTGGACCGATCGTCCAGATGTGAAAGTCCACCAGTTCGTCGTTGTCAGTTGTCAGCTTTTCTCTCACCAGCCGGTCGAGCTCTTCCGGCGCGTGTAGGTCAAGCAGTACTCCGCCCGTCGTTCGCAGGAGCCCGATCGACCAGTTCGCCACAACGATCGATCCCAGAATTCCCACTGCCGGGTCGACCCAGACAAGGCCGAAATACTTTCCGGCAAGAAGTCCGGCGATCGCAGCCACTGAAGTCAGCGCGTCGGCGACCACGTGCAGCCAGGCAGATCGCAGATTGTGATCATGCGGCGCGGCACTTGTTGAGTGGGCATCGTCCTGACCCGAATCGTGGTCATGATCGTGCCCGCATCCGCCCTGCCCCTCACCACTCGCGCCTCCGCCGTCATGCGAATGATCGTGCCCGAGAATCACCGCCGACGCTGCGTTTACGACGAGGCCCAGCACGGCCACGATGATGGCTTCGGAGTAGGCGATTGGAACTGGCTCAAGGATCCTCTCAGAACTCTCCCACGCCATCATCAACGAAAACAGGACGAGCAACACTCCGCCGGTAAACCCGCCGAGGGCGTTGACTTTGCCGGTGCCGAAACTGAAACGGCGGTTGTGAGCGTGCTTCCTGGCGAAGACGTAAGCCGCCACGGAGATTCCCAGTGCGGCTGTGTGAGCTGCCATGTGGAGCCCGTCGGCCAGCAACGCCATCGACCCGGAAATCAATCCGGCGGCGACTTCCACGATCATCATGACAGCCGTCAACCCGACGACAACCAGCGTCCGCGCTTCGCCCGGCCGTTTCTGCTCCTGGCCGAACGAGTGGTCTTCCAGCCAACCGCCCGACGGATTGTCACGAGAGTCTGTCATGCACGAAATCCTGCCTGTGAATTCAGCGCGGACGGTAATCCGCAAAGCCAAATCTCAACCAGAGCAATTCCGCGTGCGGGACGCTGCGACGATCACTCACTGGGAGCAAGCAGTGCCTCGGCCCCGTCCTGACAAAGCAGGTAGGCCACGCGCTTCCCGAGTTGTTCCGGTTCCGCCGGATCGCCCGTTTCTTTGGCAGCGATCCGTACCCTGCCATCCAGGCTCAGCACAACACCGTAAAGCTTGAGGCCCTGTTCCGTCCGCATTGTCTGTGTACCGACCGGCGCGTGGCAGCCTGCTTTGAGCTCTCGCATCAGGCTTCGTTCCGCGGCCGTCGCTGCGAAATCATCCGGGTCGGAAATTCCGGCGAGCGTCGCGCGAGTCACCTCGTCGTCCAGGCGACATTCAATTCCGATGGCCCCCTGCCCGACTGCGCCGTACATGACTGGCGGCGTCAGCAACATCGAAATCCGGTCCTGAAACCCCAGTCGCGTGAGCCCCGCCTCGGCGAGCACAATCGCGTCGTATTCGCCGGCGTCGAGCTTAGCCAGACGCGTCTCGACGTTGCCTCGAATCTGAACGACCTGCAGGTCCTCTCGGTAGTGCAACAGCTGCGTCTGCCTTCGCGGACTGCCGGTCCCCACTTTCGCCCCTTCCGGAAGTGACGCCAGCAGCGAAACAACGGTCGCTCCACCACTGATTGTGGCATAGCCGTCGTCGTCGTCATCGTCGTCGTCGTCATCCGGAAAGATGAGTGCATCGAGTGCCGAGGCACGTTTGGGCACGGCGGCAAGAGTGAGCCCGTCAATCGGAACGGTGGGGAGATCCTTGAGGCTGTGAACGGCGATATCCGCTCGCCCGTCGAGAACCGCCGCCTGGACTTCGCGAGTGAAGACGCCCTGCCCACCCATCGACGCCAGTGCGGAGGAGCGATCCTGATCGCCCTGCGTCGAAACCTCGACCAGTTCCACCTGGCATCCCGGCACGGCCGCCCGGATCAGATCGGCCACGTGATTGGACTGCCACAAAGCCAACGGGCTGCATCGCGTGGCGATACGAACTCTCTCGGCGAGTGATGACACAGGCACGCCTCGTTCAAGAAGGAACTGCTCTGGCCCGACGCAAACGCGACGGACTTCAACTGAGACTTTCAACCACTTTTGCCCCCATTTCTGAGGTGCTCAGGCTGGCCCCGCCGCGAGCAATATCTGCCGTCCGATGCCCTGCGTCCAGCACGGCATCGACAGCCGCTTCAATCTGTGCGGCCTCATCCTCAAGACCCAGCGAATGCCGCAACATCATCGCCGCTGCCAGAATTGTGGCAAGCGGGTTGGCAATTCCTTTGCCGGCGATGTCCGGTGCGGACCCGTGAATCGGTTCGTACAGCCCTGGTCCGTCTTCGCCGATCGACGCCGACGGAAGCATTCCCAGCGAGCCGGTCAGCATCGAGCCTTCGTCCGTGATGATGTCGCCAAACATGTTTCCCGTCACGACGACGTCGAAGTCGCGCGGCCGCGAAATCAGGTGCATGGCCATCGCATCGACCAGAACGTTTTCGAATGTCAGGTCGCTGAACTCGTTCTTGACCACGTTCTCCGTCACCGACCGCCACAGTCGCGAGACTTCCAGCACGTTGGCTTTGTCGACCGACGTCAGCTTCTTCCGCCGACTTTGAGCGGCAATTCCGGCCAGCCTCACGATCCGCTCGATTTCGCCCGTCGAGTAAATCATTTCGCTCCAGGCTTCCTCGCCGCTGGCGTGCGGACGCCGGCCCGACTGGCCGAAGTAGATGCCGCCGGTCAGCTCGCGGAAGCACAGAATGTCGACGCCCTCGACGATTTCCTTCTTCAACGGCGAGGAATCCAGCAGCGCTTTGTACGTCTTGATCGGGCGGAGATTCGCGAACAGCTTCATCTCTTTGCGAATCCGCAGCAGCCCGGCTTCCGGGCGAGTCTTCGCGTTCGGATCGTCCCACTTCGGCCCGCCAACGGCTCCCAGCAGAACCCCGTTGGACGCCTGACACGCGGCGAGAGTTTCCTCCGGCAGCGGGTCGCCGTGACTGTCAATCGCGTTCCCACCCATCGGATGGCGGGTCATTTCGAAGACGTGACCATTCCGCTCGGCGATCACTTTCAAAACCGTCTCGGCCTGAGCCACCACCTCAGGCCCGATGCCGTCACCCGGCAATAACACAATCTTCGCGTCCACAGTCGTTCCTTATCGTTTTGCGTATTCCACCCGAGCCAGCGTGGCCAGGATTCGAATCAGAATTTGTTCGGGAGCCACTATAGAGGACCGCAACGGGGACTCAAGCGACCGCACACCGGGAGGGCGAGGCTCCTGCCGAGCCGCAAACGCACCTGACCACGCACCACTCTGGCCCGGGCACCCTGCGATTCCGGGAGGTGAATGCGGGAAGTTTTGAAACACAGAGGCGCAGAGTACGTGTTCTCTGCGTCCTCTGCGTTTCCTCCCGATTCTTCCGCCACATCCTCCGGGTACTACCCGGACGCCTGCGACCTGATCTGACACGGACTGCGGTGTGAGACCATTCAGATCAGAGAGCTTTGACGCCAGTTTCTGTGGTCCATCGTCAATGGTTAAACAGAAACTCGACGGTGTTCATCAGGCTCCACGCGACATCCTCGACGGCTTTTCTGCGGTCGGGGGATTTCTGCAGGAACGCGACGATTGTCTCGCGTTCCTCGCCGTTCGGGAGGCGGCTGTAGAAGGCAAGGTAAAGTTCATCCGCAAGCTTGCCCAGGTCAGGCTGCGACTCAACAAGCCGCGCGAGATGGCCGCTGTCGTCTTCCAGCTTCGCATGAATCTGTGGCGAGTTCAGCATGTGTAGAACCTGAGACACGCTCGCAGCGTCCGCTCGTTCACACTCACACGCGGTCGCACGGACCGGGCGGCCGAACAGAGTCAGGAAGTAGTGCTTGACCTGGCTGTCCCAGAGTTGAACCGCCCGCGGTCCGTTCGGGACGCCGTCGAATTTTTCTCCAACGCCGGTCACCTGACAGATCATGTCGAACAGAACTTCCGCGTTGAGCTTCTTCAGGAGGGCTCGCGAGTAATTCTGTTCGTCCCGCTGGTTGAGCTCGTTCGGTTCCGTGGAGAGCTGATAGGTCCGTGAAGCAGCGATCGTCCGAATCAGCTCGTGCAGATCGAAGCCGCTTTTCACAAAGTGATCGGCGAGAGCGTCGAGCAGTTCCGGGTTCGTGGGCGGGTTCGTCAGTCGAGCATCGTCGACGGGCTCGACCAGGCCTCGTCCGGTGAAATCAGCCCACGTGCGGTTCGCGATGTTGCGTGCAAACCACTCGTTCTTCGGATCCGTCAACCAGTCGGCGAAGAGAACTCGCCGGTCGCCTTCCGGAGTTGTTTCCGGCGCGGCCTGCAGCAGTGCGTGAGCCTGCACGACTTCGCCGCTCCGCGGGTGCTTCGTCGCCGACTTATTTGTGGCGAGCAGAAGCTGGTCAGTGCCGACGGTCTTAAACGAGACCTGTGTGAAGAACGCCTGCATTCCGAAGTAGTCGCTCTGAGCCCAACGATCAAACGGGTGGTGGTGGCACTGAGCACACTCGATGCGGACACCGAGCAGAACCTGCGAGAACGTCGACGCGACATCGCCTGGCTTCTTCACCACTTTGTAAAGGTTGCCAGCGGGACTGTTTGACAGCAGGCCGTCCGCCGTGATGACACCTCGCGCGAACTCATCCATCGGACGGTTTGCCGCAAAGCTGTCGTGAATCCAGCGGTAATAGCTGTAAGCCGGCTTGTGTCCGAGGGCCAGACGATCGACTCGCAGCAGGTCCGACCACTTGAGGGCCATGAAGTCGGCATACTCCGGCCGTTTCAGGAGCGAGTCGACGAGTTCAGCCCGCTTCTTCGGTGAGTCGCTCTTCAAAAATCTCCGCGTTTCCTCCGCTGTCGGCAAGGTCCCGATGATGTCGAGATAAACCCGCCGAAGATAAACAGAGTCGGAGCACAAATCCGAAGGGTGAATGTTGAGCTTCCTCAGCCGGGCATCAACGAGTCCGTCGATAAAGTTGAACACAGGCCGCTGCGGAAACGCCGTTCCGGAATCGGATTGCGGGATGACGGCCCGGAAAACTCCGACGCCTCCCATGTAGCTCGCCATGATCGCGGCATCGCCGGGCGTTTCGCCGGTCACGACGAGGCCGTATTCATCAACCGTCGCGAGGCCTTCGTTGTTGGACTGAAACTTCGCGTGGTGAGTCACGTCGCGCTCGGTGCCGTCACTGAGAATGGCAATCGCCTGAAGCTGCTGGCCCGCGGCCATCGCCATTCGACGCTCGCCGGGTTCGACTCGGAGCGAGACGACTTTCGGAGCGTCCGCGGCGCCGGCTGGTGCTCCCGCCGCGATCCAGTCTCGCAGCATGCGATATTCGCCGGAGTTCTTCCGAATGCGGATTCCGCCGCCGTGAGGCACGCCGCCAGACGATTTCCGCAGGAGCAGACTCTGCTCCGGCGCGGCCAGGACCGTCCGTCGGCCTCGCCCTTCCTGAGTCAGCGAGCTGCGGTCGGCATCCGGGTCGAATCCGAAGATCGAAAGCTTGAACCCGTTCTGCCCCTCGGCCTTGCCGTGGCAACCGGATGTGTTGCATCCGAATCGGGTGAAGATTGGAATGATGTCGTTTTCGAAGTGCAACTCGCGCGCGAACTGGCTGCCTTCAACGGTGACGGAAACTCGAATCGTCTTTCCGGCCGCCGCGACGATCACGCTTCCCTGCCCGTCTCTCAAGCCTCGCACCACGCCACTCGTCGAGACGGCCAGAACAGGGTCGACGTCTTTTGAGGCCGGTTCCTCAGCGACAGAAAATGTCGCCTCACGAGTCAGGTCCGTTTCCAGGCCATCCGACCGCGTGCCGCCGACCAGAATCGACCAGCGTGTCCCGGGACCCGTCAGACGAATTTCACTCAACGAAACCCGGACATCGATGATCCGCGGAGCCTCGTCTGCCGCACCGGCCTGGGCGCTCGCTGACAGAAACACCGCAGCACAGGAAAAAGTTAATAGCAAACGCACGGGGCAACCTCATGTTCGGCCGAAAAACGCATAAGCATCATCCAATGCTACGAGCCCCTGAGCCGACCGGCAAGATCATGGGTCGCCTCGCGAAGTCTGCCGTTCCCACTCGACCGCAGCCCCCGTGAACTCGCCTCCGCAGAAAGATTCTCTACCGACTGGCAAACTCTGACGATAGGCTTCCTGCTGATTTCCTGATTTCGCACGCACTGCAGGGCGGAGCTTTCATGCTGGGTATCCTTGGCTCAAATCGACGGACCTGTGAGGGGTTCTCGCGACGGCACATGCTTCAGGCGGGAGGAGCCGGACTGCTGGGGCTCAATCTTCCAAAGTTGCTCGCGGCGGAGGGACAGACTCCCTTCCAGAATGCCCGGGCGAAGTCCGTAATCTTCCTCTTTCTGTTCGGAGGACCAAGTCAGCATGAGACGTTCGATATGAAGCCCGAGGCTCCGGACACGATCCGCGGGCCGTGGAAGCCGATCGACTGTCGCACGCCTGGACTGCTCATCAGTGAGAAGCTGCCGAAGACCGCCGCGATTTCCGACAAGCTGACCGTCGTCCGCACGATGAGCCACAGCTTCAACGATCACAGTGGAGCCGGGCATTACATTCAGACCGGGCATCGCTGGCACATAGAAATCGGCCAGGGATTTAACGTCACTCCGAAAGACTGGCCGGCAATGGGGTCGGTCGTCGAGTACCTCACGCAGCGGCATCCGGAAACGTCGCGGCCGATGCCCAGCTACGTCGTCCTGCCGAATTCTCTCGGCCGGCTTCAGGAATACAAAGTGCGGCTGGAGCGACCGGGCGAGACGGCCGGCTGGCTCGGGCGAGGCTTCGATCCGGTGACGACACGGATCGAGAAAAAAGACAACGGCGACAACCCGTACTGGCGCGACTGCTCTGACGAGGAGCTCACTTTTCAGATTGAAGGCCTCGCCAGTCACGAGTCGTTGACGCTCGACCGGTTCAGTAAACGCAGTTCCCTGTTGAGCCAGTTCGACCAGGCACAAGCTTCATTGTCCACAGCGCGAGTTGACTCGTACGACAAGTTCCAGCAGCGAGCGCTCTCACTTGTCACCTCGTCGGGAGCCCGCGAGGCACTCGACATTTCGCGCGAACCCGCCACGATTCGAGACCGCTACGGTCGGCATCTGTTTGGTCAGTCCGCACTGATGGCTCGCCGACTGGTCGAAGCGGGCACACGATTCGTCACGGTTCACTACGACTGCGTTGATGGCTACAGCTGGGATTCGCACCGCAACTGCCAGACACTCGACAAGCACCTGCTGCCAACGACCGACCAGGCACTGTCCGCGCTGCTGACGGACCTCGACGATCGCGGTCTGCTCGACGAGACACTGGTTGTCTGCATGGG
>ERZ891418.701-NODE-701-length-11067-cov-4.667908_pt1 | contig 11067 bp, 5 predicted proteins | sample MGYA00521236_ERZ891418 | MGnify/ENA primary metagenome ERZ891418 (study PRJEB32303, sample SAMEA104408696) | aquatic metagenome | biome: Brackish water; feature: Chemocline; material: water | place: Baltic Sea | collected 2014-10-18T10:34:00 | depth 100 m ... | reverse complement strand
CCGCCGGAGGTCTCGCAGAAGGCGACGGTTCCCCCGCGATCCGACCCCATCGACGATCACCCGCACCTCCACCCCCTCGCGCGCCTTCTTCACCAAGGCTGCGGTTGCCCGTTGACCGAGTTCATCATCACGAAAAATGAAGAATTCGACGTGGACGTGATGCTCCGCGGCCGCGATCGCGGCTTCCATCTCCTCGAACGCTTCGCCCCCCCCTTGATACAGCTTCACGCTGTTGCCCGTGCGTCTGGGGGCTTGATCGATGTCCGTGAGGAGCTTCTCGACCGGCTGCCAGCGCTCTTGGGCGGGGGTTCGGGATTCGTCGAGAACCTCGCGGGTGAGGAGGGAGGCAGACTCGTCGATTTGCGAGGGGAAGGCGAGGCGGTGGAGGATCTTCTTCTTGAGTCGAATCGAGACACGATCCCACCCGATCAGAAGAAAGAGCCCGATCCCAATCACGGGGAGAAAGACGATCGCGAGGGACCAGCCGAGCGCGGAGGCGGGCTCCTTCTTTCGCACGAGAACGGTGATCACCGAAAGGACCACCGCCCCAAAGTACGAAAAACTCACGATCGCGGAAATCCAACCCTCCACCGGGAGCTCCTTCAGTCTTTGGGGCCCTCAAACGTTGAGACGCCGTCAGATTCCGATCCCGGCGCGGCGAGAGCAATCCACTGGCAGGGGATTCGAGCAGCATCGTACTCTTCTATGGACCCTGGCCCACCCCCTTTACATACAGTTCCAGCGAGCAACCCCGTCCGGTGCCCGCTCTTCGGGAATCGAGTGACCCATGACAAGGCACAATCAAGAGGGATCCACGCTCGTCGTGGTCATGATGCTGATGATTCTGCTCGGTGGGCTGGCGGCGGCCTACCAATCCGTGACTTGGCACCAAGGTCGCGCAGCCCGCAGCAGCATGGCAACTGAGTTTGCCCTTCGCGCCGCCGAGTCGGGAGTGGCCTACTTCCTCAGCGAGTATCGCGCAGACCCCTCGTACTTCACTCTGAACCCCGCGCCGCTCGGCGCCCAATCGATGGGCGACGCGAACTTCAGACTCGAGAGCGCGACCGCATTCGGGATCGAGTGGGACGCGGTGATCGTCGGAAGCTCCGATGGAATCGAGTACCCACTTGCCGCGACATTTGGCCCGAGCTTGGTCATCATCCCGCCTCGACTTCAAGTGACAGGAGACGGATCCCCCGGCAACGTTGCTCTCGATCTTCAAAACTCGACCATCGTCGGCAGCTACGATTCGACCATCGCCGCTTTTGACCCCGGTGCACCTCTCGACACAACGATCCAAGTCGATGGGAGCGTCATTCTCGAAAACACTTCGACGGCGTACGGCGACGTCGAAGCGTCCGGCACCCTCGTCTCGGGGTCCACTTCGAACGTGACCGGCACATTCACAGCCAGTTCGACACCGAGCGAAGTCGAAGACATCGATCTCCTGGTCGTGGCACAGCTCGACGCATCCAAAACCGCAAATGACAATTCGAACCTCTCCACGATTTTCGGAGCGGCATGGACTCCGATCGCGGGTACCGAGAACTACGGAGACCTCATCCTGTCGAGTGGCACCTACGTGGTCCCCCCCGGAACCTATCGATTCCGCAGGCTCGAGCTCAGTGGTTCTGCGGTCATCACCTTCGACACTTCCTCCGCACCGTCCACGCTCGTCTACGTGGGAGAGGGTGCCGGAACGGGATCCGGCAATGATCTCACTCTCGACCAAGGCTCGAAGATCCAGATCGACGCCGGAGGAGGGTCGAATGGGCTTCTCACCGTCCTCGGCCCCGATGCCGACTTGGTGATGACCAATGGCTCCGTCCTCGGCCAAGAAGTGACCGACAACGGGAGCGGTGGCTACCATCAGATCGTTAGCCTCGGTGGGAATGGTTCGAGTGACAAGATTTCGCTGAACCAGTTATCGCAAGCATACGGCCGCCTCTATGCGGTCGCACACGAAATGACCCTCAACAACTCTTCGGCTTGGTTCGGATCGGCAATTGTGAAGTCGGCGACACTCTCGAACGCGGCCCAGTTCGCGGTCGACTCGGACAGCCTCGGCGGCGGCCTCGCTGTGCCGGGGGGTGAGCTCGGAGTGCTCGCCACTTGGCGGGTCCCCGACAGCGCGCCCTGAGGATTCCTTCGAGAGAAGCGAACCCTGATTCACGATCGAGATACCAAGTTCACGGGCCAGTGCATCGGAATTCTCAGTGATTCCGGCGTTGTGAACATCAGGTTGCCTCGGCAAAATCAGAGCTTGAACGCCTTCGCTGAGCGCTTCGTGCGATCGATCAAAGAGGAGTGCCTCGACAGACTCAATTTCTTTGGCGAGCGATCGATTCGACGGGCCACCGGCCACTACATCGATCACTTTCACGGTGAGCGCATTCATTAAGGGCCCGGCAACAAGCTCAGTGCGCCGATGGCGAGCTTGAGTGCCGCGAGCGCCTTGGCGGGCTTCTCAAGTTCTATCACCGCGCCGCGTAGCTTGCCCTGAAGAGCGCGTATCCACGCCACCGATCTGTCCGCCCGACGGGGATTGGGCGTTTCTTGATGCAGACAGCTAGACGTCGCGCGTCACATCCGACAAATTGACGCGGGCTCGGCGGCTCGTCCGCGGCACCCCCGATCATCGTCACAGCCCCTCACCCCGTGTTCCGGAGCCCCGCCGCGATGCCGTTGATCGTGATGTGAAGCGCGTCGCGCACCCGATCGTCGGGCACTGCCCGGAAGAGGCGCAGGAGTCCAGCCTGCAAAACGTGGATCGGATCGACGTAGGGATTCCGCACCTCGATCGAGCGACGGATCACCGGGCTCTCCTCGAGGAGAGTCGCGTGTCCGGTGGTTTCGAGGATCGCCGCGACCGTCGTCTCGTAGCGCTCGCGCAGCTCCTTCCCGAGACTCGCCGCGGCGGGGGGATCGAGCACCCCCTCGTAGAAGCGATGGACCTTCGGCTCCGCCTTCGCGAGCACGAGCTCGACGAGGGAGAGGAACGAACCAAAGAAGCGCCACTCGCGCGCCATCGTGAGCAAGGTGTCGCGTCCGTCCCCATCGAGCGCGACTCGCAGAGCCTCCCCGACCCCGAGCCACGACGGCAGCAAGAGTCGCGTCTGCGTCCACGCAAAGTTCCACGGGATCGCGCGCAGCGACTCGACGCCCCCCCCCGACTTGCGCCGCGACGGGCGGCTGCCGATGTTCAATGCGCCGAGTTCCGGCTCGGGGGTGACCCCGCGGAAGTACGGGACGAAGTCGGGGTTCTCGAAGACGACCGAGCGGTAGGCGGCGCAGGATCGATCGGCAAGGTCCCCGATCATCGCGACCCATTCTTTCTTCGGCAGGGGCGCGGGCGTGAGCGCCGCCTCGAGCATCGCGGTCGTGTAGACCTCGAACTGACGCAGGGCGATGTCCTCGAGCCCATAGCGGTTCTGGATCATCTCCCCCTGCTCGGTGACGCGGATCGATGTGCCCGCGGTCCCCGGCGGCAAGCTCGTGATCGCCTGGTGGGTCGGTCCCCCGCCGCGCCCGATCGTGCCGCCGCGCCCGTGGAAGATCGTCAGCTCGACTCCGTGCCGCGTCGCGACGGTGTGCATCCCCGCCTGCGCGCGTTGCAGCTCCCACGCGGCGGCGAGCAGACCCGCGTCCTTCGCCGAATCGGAGTACCCCACCATCACCTCGAACCGATCTCGAGCGGCGCGCACCCGTTCGCGGAACCAGGGGATCGACAGAAGTGCGTCGACGACCGCGGGAGCTTCGGCGAGGTCGTCCCGTGTCTCGAACAGCGGCACGACGCGCAGCGGCTCCGCCACGCCCGTTACCCGCTGCAGGAACTCGACCGCAAGCACATCGCTAGCGGCGGTCGCCATCGAGATCACGTACGCCCCGAGCGAGGCGGGGTCGGATTCGGCGATCACCGCGCAGGTGTCGAGGACGTCGCGGACCTCCTCGGTCGGCGAGAAGGTGGTAGGGAGCGCGGGGACGTTCCCCTCGAGGGCAGCGAGCAACATCGCGCGTCGTTGCGACTCGTCGGCGGCAACGTAGTCGCCCCCCCCGATGGCGGTGAAGATCGCAGCGACTGCATCAGTGTGGCGCGTGCTCTCCTGTCGAATGTCGAGGCGGACGAGGGTCGTCCCGAAGCTCGCGACTCGACGCCGGAGGTCTTGGAGGCGACCGCGCGCGACGACCTCCGCCCCGGTCTCGATGAGCGAGCGACGCGCAAGATCGAGGAAGTCGGCCAGATCGGCGGAGGAGAGATCGGCGGCGGTGAGGTCTTTCCCCGCGGGCGGCGCATCTCCGTGCGAGATCGCCTCGGCGCGCTCCCGCGTCTCCTTCAATCGCGCCTCGAGTTGCCGGAGCAGCGCACGGTACGGTTCGCGCGTCGGTCCGACCCGTTCCCGTAACTCCTCGTTGCAGGTCTCTAGCGACAGTTCTCGCCTGAGCTCCGCCACCTCCCGCAGGTACAGGTCGGTCGCGAGCCAACGACAGAGACCGAGAGCGCGTCGCGTGATCTTCGGCGTGACGTTCGGGTTGCCGTCGCGGTCCCCCCCCATCCACGACCCGAAGCGCACCGGCACCGCCTCGATCGGAAGAGCGTGGCCTGTGTGACGCACGAGCTGCTCGTCGAGGATCCGGGCGTAGCGCGGGAGCGCATCCCAGAGGCTCTGCTCGAAGATCAGGAGGCCGGAGTTCGCCTCGGCGAGAGGTGTCGGCCGGTCGCGGAGCACCTCGTCGGAGTCCCAGAGCACGGTGATCTCACGCTCCAGCGCCTCGATGACCCGACCGCGCTCGTGGGCGAGGAGGTCGGTGCGATCGAGTGTGCCGAGGAGCGAGGCGACCGCCTCGTGCTTCTGCAGCAGGGTACGGCGGTTGATCTCGGTCGGGTGTGCGGTGAGGACCAGCTCGATCCGGAGGTCGAGGACCGCACGGTGAAGATCGGTCGGGGCGATCCCTAAGGCGATGAGCCGCTCGAAGGTCTCGTCGATCGAGCCCGGTTGCGCGGGGAGCGCCGGGTCGCGGAGGTAGTCGCGACGGCGACGGGTGCGGTGGTGCTGCTCGGCGATATTGGCGAGTGCGAGGAAGTGCGTGAACGCGCGCGCGATCGGGACGACCTCGTCGAGATCGAGACCCTCGAGCTCGCTCTGGACCGCCGAGACGTTCTCCGCGTCGTCGGAGCGCGCCTGCTTCGCGACGCGGCGCAGCTTCTCGACCATCGCGAAGCAGTGCTCCCCTTCACGACGACGGATGACATCGCCCAGGATCGTGCCGAGGAGCCGCACGTTCTCGCGCAGGGGCAGATGGGGATCGGGGGTGGCGGCGCCGGTCTCGTTGGGCTCATCGGTCTCGTCGGGCTGCGTGGGGATTCCGGTGGACACGGCGGACCTCGGATCGTTCGGGAAGGGGCTTCTGCGGATCGATGCGTTCGGACCGGTGCGTCTTCGCACACCCGAGGCAGCGCGGCAACGGGATGACCGGGGAAAACCCGCCGATCGGCGGACCTCAGCGCCCGGTGTACATCCTCCGTCTCAAGCCGCCAGATCGAAGACCATCGACCCCCACTCGAGTCGCGTCGTTTTGGTGCTGCTGCAGCCAGCATGCAACCGAGACGACGTGCAAGCTGAAAGGGAAGATAGAGTCGTTCTTGCTGCGCATGGTGCCCGAATCTCGACCCCGACGAAGTGCATCTCAAACCGTTGCAACATCGCTCTTTGGGAGGGAGGGATAATTAGATGTACAGGACGGCATTGGATCGAAACTGGCCAGGTCGCGGCACCGTCGAGGAGCGAGAGCGCGAATTCCGCCCCACTGACGGGGGCGACCTTGGCGAGGATCTCGCTGGTCGTCTCGACGACGCGAACCGCATCGTTTTCGAGATCAGCGCGAAACACCGCGATCTGCCGTTTCACCATGATCACCGAGTCGATGGTCAGAATGGTGAGCGTCGCGAGCATGAAGATCGCGATCAGCTTCGAAGATAGGCGCATGAAGGCCTTTCGCTCGGGATCGTCTGCAGGACCACTCGAGATTCGGAGAGGTGGCGCACTTTGCGAAGCCATTCTGCCGACAATGGGGCAATGAGCACCAAGACTTCCAACACGGGACGAGGATCTCGAGGGCAATTGGGACCGATGCGGTGCCCAGCAATTCGCTCACCATCCGTGCGCCGGGATCTCGGGTGGTCAGGAACGCGGCGGCGGTCCTTCCGATGGCGAGGGGGTGGCCGGCTCTCGGTCGCGCGAGACCACTCGCGTCCAGGTAACGGTCGTCACCGGGCCATCGGGTCGCGGTCGGATACTTGGAGCCGAGACTGCCCTGAACCTCGTTTCGCCTCCCGTCCGACTGCGAGAAGTAATTCACCGGCCCCTCGTTCCTCTTCAAGTACCCGGGGTTGGAGTGGCTCGAGCCCCTGGGTGGTGTGGATATGCACCTTCTGCTGGGCGTCCTGATCCTCGCCGGAACCCGGCGTCGCGCTGGGCTACCGCTACCGGATTTGTGCCGCGGTCCACTTCATCGGGTGATGATTTATTCCAAGAAGCCGGTTTCGTGAAGTTGCTTTGATTCACCCGCCGAGAAACTGCTGAATGAGAATCTGCGTCAGGCACCCCGACCTCTGTTCTCTCAGGAAGATCACGGGGAAACCATCGCCCCTGGCGGATCGGGGAACTCGATCGTGCGAGTGCCGACGTCGCACTGATCGAGGGTGTGGCGCCACGAATTCCCCGGCCAGTGGAGGACGAGCTCCCCCTCGGTCGGTCGGTACGCTGCGGTATAGAGCGTCCCGAAGCCGCGATCGTAGTGAATCGACCGCAATGGCGGCATGAGGAACGCATCGACCAGCGCATCCGGCTCGAGGTGTGGAGTGGCAAGCCGGGCGTAGAGGTGTCGCTCACGCTCGAGAGTCGCCGTCGCATAAGCGTGTCGCGGCCAGGCGATGCGATCTTGGTGGTTGGTCGAGGCGGGCGTTCTGCGGACGATCGTCGGACGATGCGGCGCGGTGAACGCGGTGAAGAAATCTCCGGTCCGATCGATCATCACGATGTTGTAGGCCATGTGAATCGGAACGCGTCGAAAGAGGCGCGCGGCTTCGTGCGCATTCTGGCACGTCTCGAGAGCGACGCGCAGGACGAGCGGGGCGCCGAATCCCACTCCGACTTCGGGGCTCCCTCCGAAACTCAAGGAGATGGCGAGACCCGCCTCGTTCACTCCGTCGAGCACTCCGACCCAACAATCGGTGACCGCAAGGACCTTTTTCCCGTTCCACGACGAGCGCAGCAGCATCGCATCCCAAAGTTGCGGCGCGTAATCGTAGTTGCGGACGAGGAACGGCTTCGGTCGCGCCAGCACCGCCTGCGAACAGCCGTGGACGTACGGAGGAGGTCGATAGAGGGAAAGAAAGCGCGCCTCGAGATCCCCCCCACCGACCAGCTCACAGAGTTGTTTCCAAGTGGAGAGCCACTCCGGGAGGTACCGTGTGATCGCCGTCTCGCACTCGAGGAACGTCGGTCGCGGTCCGCCGCCCGGGGTTGCGTACCAGCGTAGATAGGCCTCGGCGTGCCGTTCGAAAGCCCCGAGCCACGCCGGCCCCGGCTCATCCTCGTCGACCGCCTCAACATCGATACGCATGGCTCCTGCGTTTCCTGCTGCCGACCCCGATGAAAGAACTGGCTGCACGGACTGATTCCACCGACGAGCGATCGAACAGGTGTCCCGATCAGAGAATCTTGAACGACCCCGCCGAGAGCACTTCGACGCTCGGATCCCGCGCCCCCAGCGCCTCCCCCCGGTATCGTCCGCGCAGCCCATCAATCCAGGCGCGCGCACGCTCGGTCAGCTCGAAGTCCTCGGTCATCAGTCGCCCCCGGGTAATCAGGATGCCCAGGTCAGCGCCCTCGTACCGGTAGTCCCCCTTGCCGCAGATCCGTAACCAGAACCCCTCGTTCTCGGTCTCGACCGCGCGACGGTGGTAGTCGAACCGCGCGTACTCGAGCTCCCCACCCGGGGGCAGACGCCAGATCCCCGACTCGGGGGCCTCGACGACGTGATCGATATCGTCGCTGACGTGCTTCACGACGAGCTGACTCCACTCGTCGATGTTGTCGGGGTCGGACCACCGCGCGTTCAGGTCCTCCACATCGAATTCGAATTCGACTCCCGAGAACTCGAGGAGATGGAAGAGGAACAGTGGCGCGTCGGCGTGCGCGAAGGCCGCGTGATTGGTGATACTACTCGCACCGGTGATCCGCGGGTTCAGCTCACCGAGGTAAAGTCGGTCCTCGTCGAGATCGACCAGGAAGTCGAGCTCGAAGTATCCGCGGTACCCCTCTTGTCGCAACTGCTCCCCGAACGCGAAGGTGTATGCGACCGCTTGCTGGCGAATGCTCTCGGTGAATGCCCCCGCAAAGATCTCGTTGCCGCACCAGCCACCCCGATACGGCGTGAGTTCGGGAAACCCGACCAGCTCGGTCATGAGCGGACCCACGATCGTCCCTTGCTGCGTCGTACACGCCTCGATCGCGGAGCCGCGGCAGCGGATCCGCTTCATGATTTTCACCTCGGACTCAGCGGCGATCTCATCCGCGTGCTCGGCGTACTCGTCTTCGTTCGAGATAAAGAATGTCGTGTGGCCAGAATCTCCGAACGCGGTCTGGACGACCCAATCGTCGCCGAGTTCCTTCCCCGCCTTCTGCAGATCGGACCACGACTTCACCGCGGCGAGAACGTTCGGGACACTGGGGACCCCGGCCCGGTCGCCGATCCGCACCGTCTCGATCTTGTTGTCGACTCTCGAACGAAGCCCGGCCGCCGGGAACCACACGTCGAGACCAAGTTCGTTGCAGATCTCCTCGGACTTCTCGTCGAACATCAGGAAGACGGCTTTCCCGGGATTCTCGGTCAGGTCCCGCCGGCGCGCGCGCTCCCTGACCCACTCGACGGTTTCCTTGTGCTGAAGGAGGTAGTTGACGATCTCTTCGATGCTTCCGAACTCCTCATGAAGACCCCGGGTGGGCACGAAGGTGTTCGGGTGCCGTCCGTCGAAGCAATCGATGTAGTTGATGTGACGAAAGTTTCGAACCCATTCGTCGATCCCCAACAGGTTGAAGTTCGTCGCGCTGACGAAGTAGATCGGAGTGTCGTTCCGATGGAAGAACCGACGGATGTCGGAGAGGCCCTTCAGCTTCTTCTGGGTCATCGCTTTCCTTCACCTTCAGGGATGGATTCCCTCTCGGGAGTCGTTTTCGAACGATCGGAACTGGGGCGCGCCGTGGCTGCGTCCGCCGCGGAACTTCCGCACGGGGTTTCTCGGAGCGCTCCCTCGGTGATCACCCGCAACCCCAACTCGGCGCGAAAGCCGTGGATCTCCTTCGTGTCGAGCGCTCGAATGTAGGCGAGGATCTCACGGCTGACGACCTGCCCCGGAACGAGAATCGGGAACCCAGGAGGATACGGTGTGACGAATCCGGCGGAGACCAGCTCTCGTCCCGCATCCATCTTGCGATCGATTTCGCGATCTCCGAGGGGAAAGTACTCGCAACGGGTTTCATCGTTCCCGAGGAAGAATGCGGTCCGAAGATCACCATCGCACGTCTTCGGGTTCTGACGGAACCGAGGGTGGAAACAGCTGAAGTCGGGGAGCGGAGGAAGGTCGACACTCAGGTGGGCCGAGGCCCGTTCCCGCGCGGTCCGCTCGAAACTGCTCTCTTCCTCGTCACGACGCTCGAACTCCAGCGCCAAGCGCACCAACGCATCGAGCAGGTGCGCCACCGAACTTCGCGACGTTCCGATGTTGGTCATGAACAGCACAGTGTTGCGACTGGTCTTGTTGACCTGAATCCCGTGGCGGGCCATCAGGTATTCCTTCTTGAACGTGTCACCATCGACGCCGGTTTTCCCGATGTAGAGCGTGAGCCGGGTCGGATCGAGCACGAATTCGTCATCGGCCCAGGCGGTCATCATCGGAGACCACGAATTGTTCGACGCATCGAAGTACCCGAGCGCTCCCGAGGGGCGATGCTCCTCGGGGATGAGATCGCGCACGGTCAGGAAGCGGAACCACTTGGTCAGGAGCGGGTGCTGGTGGATCTTCTCGCGGAGCAGCATCGCGAGCTCGACCTGCTTCGAGACCAACTCGAACCCCTCGAGCTCGACCTGCCGGCGCCCCAGATCGAGACTGGCGAGGATCTGATAGTTGGGCGAGGTCGAGGTGTGGGTCATGTAGGAGTCTCGGAAGGCGTCCTCGACCGAGTGGAACTCCTGGTCGAAGGTGTGGATCATCGACCCCTGGCGCAGCGCGGTCAGGGTCTTGTGCGTCGATTGGGTGGCATACACGCGGACCTTCACCCGATCGGGGTCGGGGAGGGACGACGGGTCCTCGGCCGCCTCGTACAGTTCCCGATACTCGGCACTGCGGTACCGCTCAGTCAAGCGACGCGCCGACTCCATCGCCGTCCGCGGCCGATAGGTCGGGGAGAAGCGCGCGAATCCGAACCAGGCCTCGTCCCACAAGAAAAGGAGATCGGGCTTGATCGCGAGACACGCCTCCATCACCCGCTCGGGGTGATAGACGATCCCATCGAACGTGCAGTTGGTGAGGATAAGGAGGCGGACCTTGTCGAGTTCCCCCGCTTCCTTCAGCTCGAGCAGGCGCTTCGTGATCTCCGAGATCGGCACCGCGCCGTACATCGAGAAGTCGTGCAGCGGGTACGCATCCATGTAGACCACACGCGCTCCGGTGAGAACCAGGGCGTAGTGATGCGACTTGTGGCAGTCGCGATCGACGAGGACGATGTCCCCGGGGCGGGTGATCCCTTGCACCACGATCTTGTTCGCAGCGGTCGTGCCGTTCGTCACGAAGTAGCTACGCCGTGAGCCGAACGCACGGGCGACGAGCTCTTGCGACTCCTTGATCGTTCCGTGCGGGTCGAGCAGGCTGTCGAGCCCCCCCGAAGTAGCCGAGGTCTCCGCCAAGAAGATATTGATGCCGTAGAACGCCGCCATGTCCGGGATCCAGTGCGAGTTCAGGATCGACTTGCCGCGGGAAATCGGCATGGCGTGGAACACCCCGGTCGG
>ERZ891418.699-NODE-699-length-11097-cov-4.155859_pt1 | contig 11097 bp, 8 predicted proteins | sample MGYA00521236_ERZ891418 | MGnify/ENA primary metagenome ERZ891418 (study PRJEB32303, sample SAMEA104408696) | aquatic metagenome | biome: Brackish water; feature: Chemocline; material: water | place: Baltic Sea | collected 2014-10-18T10:34:00 | depth 100 m ... | reverse complement strand
GATCAACGCCAGCCCGATTTGATCGACATGATGTTCCCTGTAAATCGCCCAGGGGTGAAGTCGTCCAAAGTGTGCATTGGGATGTTCAGTTCCTCGCACTCGTTGATTCCCAATCTGAGTGCATTCTCACCGAGGACGCACCGACACGGTGGTGGGATCTGGAGACCGCCATGCCCAAGCTTGATCACAGTATGAAACAACTCATTGAAGCTGCTCGGCAATCTTTCCGACTGTGATCTTGATTTATGCACAGGCTGCCCACAGTTTCTTGATCCGTTGTGCCGAAATTAGACGAGTTATCCACAGCTTATTACCTGCGTGATTCATCACATTGAGGTCTTGAGCGCCCGCTCTGAATCTATGCCATGATGGAAGCATTAAAATCAAGGGCTCGGATTTTTAGGCACAGTTGACACGGGGAACGAAAGGATAATGAAAAATCGTGAACACATTGTTCTGGTGGCTGATCCCCTTGGTAGCGGTACTTCTCGGCGTTGCTGTCAGCGCGCTTGTCAATTACTACCGTAGACAGCCAGAAGACCACGACTTGGGCCAGTACGCGTCCATGCAAGAAGCAATGAACAAGCCACATCGACACGGCGGTCCTCGCTCGTCACGGCGATAACAGACCCCGATAAGTGCCCCGACTACCATAGCCGAGTGAAGGAACCATTGCCGATCGGTGAAGAGCCTGTCCTTTCACCGGACAAATGGGGAACTCGCACCATCGCTCTCCTCGTGAGCGTAGCCGTCACACTGATTCTCTTAGGAATCGCTTTTTTCTTGCCCGTCCCGTTTATTAAACTTGCGCCAGGCCCGACCTTCAATGTGATTGGTGAGGTTGACGGCAGTCCGGTCATCCAAATCTCCGGCACCGAAACCTTCCCGACCACCGGAGATTTGGACATGACCACGGTTCGGGAATCAGGGGGCCCCCGCGGCGGCCTGACTTTCGTGGACGCCATTGGTTCCTGGTTTAATGCCGCTGATGCCCTGGTTCCGCGTGAGATGGTGTATCCCGATGACGTGAGCGGCGAGGATGTTAAGGCAAGAAATGCAGCGCTATTTAGTACATCCGAATCAAACTCGGTCGCCGCGGCGCTTAACTATTTAGACTTACCGGTTCAGACCAGAATCGTTGCAACCGCGGTGATTGTGGGTGCTCCAGCCGACGAAGTATTTCTTCCACGAGATGAAATTCTGTCAATAAACGCAATGGAAGTGACTTCCCCGAGCGATGTTGTCGAGGCGGTACAAGGCTCGCCGGTGGGAACCGAATTTACGATCAAGATTCGCAGAATGTCCGAAGATAAAACGGTGACCGTGATCTCTGGCGAGAACCCAGACGCACCGGATAAGCCCTACCTCGGGATTTCTGTGGGCAAACTCTATTCGGCCGAATTCGATATCAATTTCACGCTCAGCGACGTGGGCGGGCCTAGTGCTGGCCTGATGTTTGCCACTGGAATCGTCGACAAACTTACTCCTGCTGATTTAACCGGTGGCAATCACATCGCTGGCACAGGCACCATCACCCCTGAGGGTGAAGTTGGGCCGATCGGTGGGATTCGCCAGAAGCTCGCCGGTGCTCGTTCTGCTGGGGCAGAGCTATTCCTGATGCCCGAGCAGCACTGCGCGGAGGCCCATGGACATGTTCCCGATGGACTCACGGTCACGCCGGTGACCTCACTTACAGATGCTCTTACGGAGTTGGGTCATTGGGTGGCTGGAATTGCGGTTACTTCATGCCCCGTAACGCCGTAGTGCGCTTGTTTTAGGCGTAACGTAGGTTTAGAGGGTGAGCACCGTAAATTCGATGAGCCCTGACCTTGAACCCAAGCGCCGCGGGGGAGTGTTACTTCCCACGTTACTGATCCTGGTGGGCGTAGTAGTTGCCTTCGTAATCTTTACCGGGTTCTACACCGAGTTCATGTGGTTTGACGCAGTTGATAAGACCCAGGTTTTCACAATCTCCTTAGTCACCCGCGCAATCATGTTTGCAATCATGTTTGCAATCATGTTCGTGGTGTCGTCACTTGCACTGTTCATCGCATTTCGTACTCGGCCTTCTTATGTTGGAGCTACACCAGAACAAGCAAGCCTTGAGCGCTATCGGGTTGCAATTGAGCCTTACCGCAAGTGGATTGCACTGGCGATCGTCTTCGTGCTCTCGTTCTTTGCGGGCCTAGCTGGCTCAGGTGAATATGGAACTTATTTGCTGTGGCAGAACTCAACCCCTTTCGGACAGGTGGATCCGCAATTCGCTTTGGATCTGTCTTTTTATACATTTGAGTTACCGTTCTTTCGTTTTATTTTGGGCTACGCTTTTGCTCTTGTCATTCTGTCCCTCATGATCGTGACTGCGGTCCAGTACCTGTATGGCGGTTTGCGACTTCAACCCAAAGGGGAGCGGGCAACCCGGGCAGCGCAAGCACAGCTTTCGGCGCTATTGGCAGTTTTCCTCCTGCTTAAGGCAGTGGCTTACTACCTGGACCGCTTTGGATTAGTCACCAAGAGTGAAGAGCTCGTGAGCGGTTTCACCGGACTGAAATACACAGATGTCTTCGCGGTGCTGCCGGCATTGAATATTTTGATTTTCGTCGCGGTTTTGGTGGCGGCCTTGTTCATCTTCAATATTTTCCGTAGGCATTGGATGATTCCGACAATTGGTTTAGGCCTGTTGATTTTCACTTCGGTTGTCATTGGCGGCATCTACCCCTTGATCGTGCAGCAATTCCAGGTGAGTCCGAGTGAATTGGTTCGCGAGGAACCGTACATTCAACGCAATATTGAGGCTACTCGGGACGCTTATCGGATCGCGGACGCCGAAATTGAGGATTACGCAGGATCAGTGTCACCTCCGACAAGGGAAACCCTCAATGCGAGTGCGGGAACGTTGAGCAATATTCGACTCCTTGACCCTGCTGTGGTTTCACCGACTTACAACCAGCTGCAGCAAATTCGTGGCTATTACTCCTTTAACGACACCCTTGATGTCGATCGCTACGATCTGCCGGAAGGTCGCCGAGGTGCAGTGGTCGCTCTTCGAGAAATCAATCTTGCGGGAATCCCGGATGGGCAGCGCAATTGGACCAATGATCGGGCCGTGTACACACACGGTTATGGCTTTGTCAGCGCATACGACAACACCGGGTTGACTAATGGCACGCCTGATTTTTTTGCATATGACATTCCGCCCGTGGGAGAACTCGAAGTAACCCAGCCCCGGGTGTATTTCGGTGAGTTGAGCCCGCAGTATTCAATTGTGGGCGCTCCCGAGGGAACACCAGCGATCGAATTGGACTACCCAGATGACGCAAACCCCACGGGCCAGGCGACGAACACCTACGATGGCGCCGGCGGGGTCCCGATGGGTTCGCTCTTTGGAAAACTGCTTTTTGCAACCAAATTCCAAGACTCAAATATTTTGCTGTCGGATTTGGTAAACGAGGATTCACAAATCATGTGGGATCGCACGCCGCTCACTCGCGTTGAAAAGGTAGCCCCGTGGTTGACCCTGGACCAAGATCCGTATCCCGTGGTGGCCGATGGCCGGATTCAGTGGGTCGTGGACGGTTACACGTTGTCTAATGAATACCCATATTCATCTCGAGTGTCGCTCTCTGATGCAACAAGTGACTCAATTAGTAATCGGGCTGGGCAATCAGGATTACTTCCACGTGATCAGATCAACTACATGCGCAACTCAGTTAAAGCCGTCGTTGACGCCTATGAAGGAACTGTCAAATTGTATGCCTGGGATGAATCAGACCCAGTGCTGCAAACTTGGATGAAAGCTTTCCCTGATGTTGTGGAACCACGAAGTGCAATGTCCGACGATATTTTGGCTCACGTGAGATACCCACAAGACATTTTCAAGGTTCAACGAAACATCATGTCCCGCTATCACGTGACCGACGCGGTTACTTTCTACAACGGTACGGATGTGTGGATCGTGCCATTTGATCCCACGGTTACCCCAGCTCAAGTTTTCCAACCCCCTTACTATCTAACGCTGCAAATGCCAGGTGACAGCGATACTGCTTTCTCGCTCACAACTACGTTTGCGCCGCAGCGGCGACAAACCTTGGCCGCATTTATGGCGGTCAACTCCGATCCAGGGGAGGACTATGGGAAAATCCAAGTACTCCAATTGCCGAGCAACACAACGATTCCCGGGCCTCAGCAGGTCCAGAACAACTTTGAATCAGACCCAATAGTGAGTTCCCAACTCTCGCTCCTGCGCCGTGGCGGTTCCGAAGTCGAACTTGGCAATTTGCTATCACTGCCATTTAATGACGGATTGCTATATATAGAGCCGGTCTACATTCGCGCGGCGGCCGAGGGTTACCCATTGTTGCGCAAGGTTCTGGCCGGGTACGGCGCGAATGTTGCACTAGAAGACAACTTAGCTGACGCGTTGGCAAAGGTTTTGAATACAAATCCTGATGCCATTCCCGAGACCATTCCCAATATTGATCTAGGTGGCGGATCAGATCTTCCCGAGACAACCGATCCTGATAACCCGGATGTGCCAACGCCAACACCAACGCCAACAGATCCAATCGAGCAGTTGGCGGCGGCGCTCGCGGATGCGCAGACAGCATTCGCTGACGGTGAGGCGGCGCTCGCCAATGGAGATTTCGCGGCTTATGGTGAAGCCCAAGATCGACTGGTGGCAGCCATTTCTCGGATAGCGGCGGCTGAAGCAATCCTCAACCCCCAACCAACCGAGGTTGAACCACCGGAGGATCCTGAAGTGGTTGTCGATGACGGAACCAACGCGTAGTCGAAAAGCCCATGACTCTGGCTGATCATTGGAACGACCGGTATGAGAACAATCCAGCATCCAAGCTCAGTTGGTTCCAAGAAAGTTCGCCCGAAGTTGAATTCATCACGCTCAATGTGGGCAAGGCAACCCCGGTCATAGATATTGGTGGTGGCCTCTCCCCGTTTGTGCACCAACTCATTGATGAACAATTCACGGACCTCACGGTTGTGGATATCAGTGAATTTGCGTTAGAGCAGGGTCAAAGAGAGGCTGAGGGCCGCCAAGTCGAGTGGATCCAATCGGATCTTCGTGACTGGACGCCCGCGAGAATGTATGGGCTTTGGCATGATCGAGCGGTTTTTCATTTCCTCACGGAGAGAGAAGATCAGGAGCGGTATATAGGGATGGCTGCAGAGGCGCTTGTGCCGAGCGGCTATTTGATTCTGGGAACCTTCTCCGAGAATGGCCCGCAATCGTGCTCCGGATTGCCCGTTGCACGTCACAGCATTAACGAGTTAACCACGGCGCTAGCTGCGGACTTCACAGTAATTGAGTCCCACATTCAGGAACATGTAACTCCCAGCGGTGGCGTTCAAGAGTTCGCGTGGATCTACGCCGTGCGCAACTAGGCTTACCCACCAACGAGTGACTGTGAGCACTGACGTATAGTTCACCAAGATAAAACATAGCGCGGGGTGGAGCAGCTCGGTAGCTCGCTGGGCTCATAACCCAGAGGTCACAGGTTCAAATCCTGTCCCCGCTACTTGTGAAGCTCCGGGACACATACTTAAGTGTTCCGGAGCTTCGTATTACTGCGGGTAGTCTGCATGTCAAGATGAAATATTTAGGTTGCGTGTTCAGAGATGCTTGCGGGCAAAATCAAAGCGAGCCCGCCAAGCTTTTTGAGCGATTGACGTTTTATGCGCGAAGTAGTCAAATCCATGCGGTGCTCCATTCCACATGTGAGCATCGACGGCTACTCCAGCCGCGATGAGAGCTTTTGCATAAGCGGTGTCTTCATCGAGGAAAATATCTTTTGTTCCCATGTCGATATAGGTAGGTGGTAGGCCTTTGAGGTCTTGTGCGCGCGCGGGTGCCGCGTAAATCGGCGGATTGCTATTCGTGGGCTGATCTTGCAGATAGGCGTTCCAGGCGAACGCATTGTAGGCGAATCCCCAGGTGATGAAGGGTCCAGTGAATCTGGAGTCCGGACCAAGATTTCGATCATCGAGCATTGGGTAAATCAAGATTTGTGCGGAAATATCGATTTTAGTGGTATCACGATTTCGCAGGGCTGCTGCGGCGGCAAGTCCACCACCGGCACTATCCCCGGCAATGATGATTTTAGTTGCGCCAAAACTATGCAGGTTCTCTGATGACCACATCAGTCCAGACATTACGTCGTCTAGTGGTGCGGGGTACGGGTGCTCGGGGGAGAGTCGATAGTCCACGCATACGACGGTGCTGCCAGTGTTAGTTGCCCAAAATGCGCAACGCGCGTCGTAGTCTTCTACGCTGCAGAAGATCAATCCACCACCGTGGACGTAGTAAATAACGCTGTCCGTGGTCACTTGGCTAGGAGTCCAGATGCGCAGGCGCAGATGGCCATGTGGCGTACTAATGAACTGATCGGTGAAAGTAGCGTCGGGTGAAACACCGAATTGGCGAGTCAGGTATTCGTTGAGAACGTTTGACTGGGTGCGAAGCGCATTGATTTCAAGCGGGTTCGGAGTGGGGCTCTTGCGCAGGGCGGGTAGTTGACGCAGGAGTGCCAGAGCAAGATGGGAGTTGACTCCTTGAATTAACATGCAGGGAGTATTGCAGGTATTGATAGCGGGAGTCCGAAATGGGGCATTTTTTTGCCACGCCAACGTAGTTTTTCCTGGACATTTTCAATTTTTGTATTAACATTCTGGATGAACTTAAGGACACGGGAGGGAACAGATTGATGCAACGTGCATTAGCGGTGTCATTGTTGTGTGTTGCAATCGCAGGGACCCAATTGAGTACAGCAACTGCCGCAGACGTTGACACAGATAACAGTTCATCTGCAGCCGTAGCGGTCCCGGTCACAGTAAACGTGCCCATCAGGACGATTGATACTCCAGGAACGAGTGGTCAAGGCGGGATCGTGGAAATTCGAGTCGGAAAATCTGCGCCGTTTGCGGTCATGCTAGATACCGGATCAGTAGGGCTGCGGGTCTTTCCCGGTGCGTGGGAAAGGAAGCCGGGATCGGTTAAGTTAGGTGCGAAAAAGATCGCGACTGCACTTGCTGGTAGTAAAGTCAAAGGAATTGTCGGGCGAGCAACGGTAACGCTCAATGGAGTAACTACAGCGCTACCAGTGCCCTTTCAGTACGTAAATACAACGAATCCATCTATACAACAATGGACCGAGAGCAAAATTTTCGGGATCTTAGGGATTGGAACGGGCAGCGGGGATTTAACTAACCCACTCATGGCCATGCCAGGAAATCTTGGCGTGAGTTGGAGTGTGCATTTTGAACGCAATATTTCAGACCGCATCGGGCGCTTGGGGTCCCTTGTCTTGGGCGGACAGGCGCCACCAGACACAATCATGGTTTTCCAGTCACCGTTTGTCGGGAAGAACATCAACGGAGCGTTATTGTGGAATGACCACGCAAGCAATGGTTGTTGGCGTTTTGGGGTGAAACCTGAGTGGTGTGGCAACACTTGGTTTGATTCCGGTGGTACCAAAATGCGCGTCATTGGACGAGTTTTCGCTCGGCTACCTCAGGGAGCCAATGGGATGCTGCGCCAGGGAACGCGAGTCGAATTTGCGGCGCCTGGCAGCGCTTATGTCGGACACAGGCTTGTGAGCGGCGATCAAGCGTCGCGTAACTACGTGCGGGTACTGCCCAAAGGCGCTGGCGTCGTCAACACTGGCAATTCCTTTTATTTTGATTACACGGTGAGCTACAACGTCGCGATAGGTAAAATCTATTTGAGCAAGAGTTAGGTTCAAAATGAGTGAGAAAACTGATAATGCAGGTTTGAGCCGACGTCGGCTCTTGCAGGCGGCAGGCGTGGCGGGAGTCGTGGGTGCGGCAGCATCGGCGTCAAGTAGTGCCTCGGCAACCGCGCGGAGTGTGCCGCGTCAACCGTTCATGCCGCGGGGTCGACTTAAACGGCGTCCCAACTTCTTGATTGTGATGATGGATGAGCAACGGCATGCACCCGAGTACGAATCTGCAGCATTGAAAGCGTGGCGTCTGGCAAATCTTCCTACACAAAGTCGGCTACGACGCAATGGGTTCGAGTTCACTAACCATCACATCATGTCGGTGGCGTGCCAACCAAGTCGGGCATCGGTCTACACCGGGCAGTACCCATCCCTGCACGGTGTAGCTCAAACTTCTGGGGCTGCAAAGTCAGCGATCGAAGAGGATCTCCTATGGCTGGATCCCACCACGGTGCCTACTTTGGGTTGGTGGTTTCGGGCGGCCGGGTACGATACTTATTGGAAAGGGAAGTGGCATATCTCCGACGCTGACCTGTACCAGCCGGGCACCCACAATCCGCTGCCTTCTTACACCGACACCGGTAAGCGCGACTATGAATTGGAAAACATTTATATAGAGTCTGAGCGCCTCGCTCGCTATGGTTTTGAAGGATTCGTAGGGCCGGAGCCACACGGGAGCAATCCATTAAATTCGGGCTCCTCTGGTCCCGGTGGCCGCGGGCGCGATGAAGCGTACGCACAAATGAGCGTGGAGCAGCTAAAAAAATTGCGTGAGTCCGAGAACCCTTGGCTTATGGTTGCCTCATTCGTTAATCCACATGACATCACTTTGTGGGGAAGCCTCACTCTTGCAGCTGGCGCGTCCGGTTCGGGTGGATTTTACTTGGCCCAACAACTGATTGGTTCAAATGTTCCGCAGGACCTTTTCACTGACGCGTATCGCCAATCTGCGAATGAGGACCTAAGCACAAAGCCCACAGCCCAAGGTAGTTTTGTTGACCAGTACCCCAAGGTGTTCCAGCCGCTCCGGAACGGCCTTGAGTATCACCGCTTCTACTATCAACTACAAAAAGAAGTAGACCAGCACATAGGGACTGTGGTTGACGCCTTGGCGGAAGATCGGAAGAATTATCGAGACACTATTGTCATTTATCTTTCCGACCACGGTGAAATGTTGGGTTCACACGGAGGCATGTTCCAAAAATGGCACAACGCGTATGATGAGATCCTTAAAGTACCTTTTATTTTCCATAACCCGACCCTTTTTGATCGTGCACAAGAGTCAGAAATCTTGACGAGTCACGCAGATCTCATTCCGACCATGCTGGGCTTAGCTGGACTTGATGAAGCGGTTCTGGCACGAGAACTGCGCAGCACACACACGCAGGTGCGTCGCCTGGTCGGACGCGATCTTTCCGGGGTGCTTCTGGGCGAAGAGCCCGACGCTAAATTTAACAGCGATCCGGTCTACTTCATGAGTGATGACCAACCGTCCAAAGGCGACAATCCGGTTTCTCTGTTGGGCCAAAGCTACCAACCGGTGCAGCAACCCAACTGTGTGGAAACTGTTGTTACATATTTGCCAACTGGCCCTGCTGGAACGAAGGAACGTTGGAAGTTCACCCGGTATTGGGATAATCCTCAAACATGGACCACCCCGGGAGTCCAAGACGTTCAGACTTTCGTCCCTGGTTTAGTTAACCAGCCCGGTGACCGGGTCGCCACAACGACAGTGAAAGCGGCAAGCCCAACTGCGGGTCAGATTGCGCCGCCACCGGATCAATTCGAGTTGTACAACGTGACGGTAGATCCCACCGAAATGACGAATCTTTACGCCAACACAGCTTTCACGGCGACGTTGAAAATTATGCAGGCGCTGCTGCAGGCGGAGCGAGTTGCAAAGCGGCTGGATCCTGTAACTAAACCTTGGGCAGATGGAACCGCTCAAGTACTTCCGTTTATACCGAGTTAAATCCCGCCGGCAGGTGGGCGCTCTCTGTTGCGGGTAGAGACCGAGATAAGGAATCTACCCGCAACAATCGAGGCTGGTTGTTGCGCAGCCACGTGATTGCGAAGTGACTGCCTGGTGCTGTGTTTAGCGAACTCGGTACGTCCGCAGAACCTTGAACGCTTGGTACTGATTACCGACAGCGGCAGCCGTTCCGCGGACCTTGCAGGTGCCCTTACGTACAGCCTTTAGATTTACTGCACCGGAGCTTGGGCGGCGCAGCTTGCAATGCTTCTTTCCGCTCGTGACTTTCCAATTGACGACATTGCCGGCATTGGTGATGCCCGGCGATGGTTGCAGACGGATCGTTCTGCCCTTGTTGAGCCGAGTGGAGTTGGGCACTGCTGCCGGGAGAGTCTGTGCCTGTGGCACAAGGGCTGCCGGAGTGGGTGGCGCCGACGGGCTCAGGGTGAAGGTGTTTGTGGACCCCACGGTAGAGCCAGACGTGTCGTAGTTGATGGCCTGAAGAGCAACGGCGGTATTAGGTGCAGGAAAAGAAACAGTCGCTGTCGTTGTTCCCAAGCCAATTGACGCTGTTTGGCCGAGTTGATTACCGTCTCCCAGCAATTTGAGCGTGCCGGCAGAGAGGTTTCCCTTGATCGTGTATGTGACGTTTGACCCTGCTTTTGCGGACTTTGGCCCGGTCAAGGTCAGTACTACTGGAGCAGCAGGCTTGGGGGTCGTCGAGGTAAGAGTGACCTTGTTTGAGTAGGCGACCGGATTACTGTCGGCATCGTAATTGACTGCCTGCAGAGACATGTTCGAATTGGCGGTGTGAAAATTAAAACTCACATCTTGAGTTCCCAGACCCACGGTAGCGACCTGCCCTACCTGTTGATCGCCGTTTAACAGTGCGACGGTCCCGACATTCAAAGTTCCTGAGACCTTGAACGACACATTCTCGCCAGAGTTGGCGGAACTGGGGCCATTGAGCGTTAACGTGGTTTGTAATTCTGCGGCATTGACGGCCGGTGCGCCGGCGAGCGCCACACCGGCAAGCAGCATGCCTGCGGCGAGGGCTCCGGCCATAGTTCGTCTTGGCTTACCAAATTGGGACTCCATGCCGTTACTCCTTTATTTGTTTGGGATACTTTTTTTCAGTGTGTCACAATTACCCCGAAAAGGGTACGTTTCAGGATTTTCGGTTCAATCAGGGATTTCACGAGGTTCCGGCCCTAGGGAAGAAATGCCAAATCTGGAAAAGTACTGTGGGGTTAGCGTCAAAAAAGTCAGGGGAGTGTTTGTTGGATCAGGGCTACGGCTTTGGACGAGAACCGCTACTTCACTGCAGGAAGGTCTTGCTTTCTGCGTGTTGAAATTGCGAGTAGCAGAGGC
>ERZ891418.697-NODE-697-length-11102-cov-3.777225_pt1 | contig 11102 bp, 7 predicted proteins | sample MGYA00521236_ERZ891418 | MGnify/ENA primary metagenome ERZ891418 (study PRJEB32303, sample SAMEA104408696) | aquatic metagenome | biome: Brackish water; feature: Chemocline; material: water | place: Baltic Sea | collected 2014-10-18T10:34:00 | depth 100 m ... | reverse complement strand
CAGACCAAACAATTGCTGCAACTGAAAAAATAAATATTCCGCTAGCCAGGTTCTCGAACATCTTCCTCTTTAAGGGAACAATTGCAAGAAGAACTCCAACACCAAACTCCCAAATCCGACTTGGTGTTCCAAAAAAAGCAAAGCGTTCAGGTAACGGTGTCAAGCGGTATCCAAATGACAACATTGCCCCAAAGACGAAAGACAGAATACTTATGGCAAAGACGGCAGAGCCAAGGAGTACTTGCTGACTTCGCTCCGAAAACCTAGAAACCAACTTCCAAGCGGCAAGCAGTGATATCGGCAACAAAAAATAAAACTGCTCTTCGACAGCCAACGACCACATATGCCGAAACGGATTCATCGCGAGTGAAAAATAAGTATTCTCAAGAAACATATACGCATTCGCATAAAACAAAGTTGTTGTCTGAGCAGTCTTAACAACTTCCTGCTGTCCACCAAACGGCGAGATGACAAAAACCGACAATCCAAGAGTCACAACGGTCACCAGCGCCAGAGCAGGAAGAAGTCTTCTTGCGCGCCGTGAATAAAATTCTCTGAGGCTAATTGTTCCTGTAAGTCTCAACTCTCTGACCAAAATCTGCGTAATTACAAAACCAGAAATGACAAAAAACATGTCGACGCCAATAAAACCGCCAGGTAGACCAATCCCTGAGTGGTAAATAACCACCAGTAAAATCGCTAGGCCTCTTAACCCTTGAATGTCTTCGCGAAAGTAATTTTGTTGACTATTGCTTGACATGACCCCATAGCCTAGAACCCAGAGACACCATCAGTAGCAAGGCGTATTGTGAGTAGTTGTGTCAATTGACCCGCGAACTCCTGTGCTAGTTGGACAAGGTCAAATAGTCAACCACGCGATGACATTGGCCGATGCACGCGAGCCCGTGCAATTAATCGCCGAAGCGATTCGAATTGCCACAACTGATGCTGGCTTGAGCACTGTGCCAGATGTTGATGCATTGAATATCGTGCGAATGTTGTCGTGGCGATATGCAAACCCTGCGCACACTATTGCCAAACTTCTTGGGATTAACACCCGCGCTGATGGCATAACCCCGCACGGTGGCAACATGCCGCAGTTAGTTGTCAACAAACTTGCGCGCGAAATTCAAAACGGAGAACTAGATATCGCAATAGTTGCTGGCGGTGAATCAAGCTATTCGCGATCGAGGGCGCAACGCGAAAGTGCAACACTTAACTGGACATCAGACGCGCAAGGCACCCCAGCACCGCTACAAATTATAGATGATGCGGCAATGAGTAGCCCAGAAGAAATCGCCAGAAAGATTTTTCTACCAGTGCAGATATACCCGATGTTTGAGTCTGCAATTCGAGCAAAAGCAAACCGAACAATTGATGAACACGATCAGCTGATTAGTGAACTTTGGTCAAGATTCAGTGGCGTGGCTGCGGCGAACCCAAACGCGTGGAATCAAACTGCGCTTAGTGCCGAGCAGATACGCACTGTTACACCAAAAAATCGAATGATCGGCTCGCCATATCGCAAAGTGATGAATTCGAATAATCAAGTTGACATGGCTGCAGCGTTGATTATTTGCTCGGTTGAAAAAGCAACTCAACTTGGCATAGCAAAAGATCGCTGGGTTTTTCCAATTTCGGGCACAGATTGCCATGAGCACTATTACATCTCGAACCGATTTTCATTTTCTGATACACCGGCTGTGCGACTCGGTGGCGCAATGGCTTGCGAACTCGCTGGCGTTTCGCTTAGTGATATCTCGTTAGTTGATTTATATTCGTGCTTTCCGTCTGCGGTGCAACTTGGCGCACAATCGTTGAATTTGTCACTTGATCAACAACTCACAATCACCGGCGGATTATCTTTCGCTGGCGGCCCGTGGAACAACTATGTAATGCACGCAATCGCCACGATGATGATCAACCTGCGCAATGACAATAGTTCGACACAAAACGGTTTCATCTGGGCTAATGGCGGTTATGCAACAAAGCATTCATTTGGCGTTTATTCGACTGAGCCAGCAAAAAAAGGTTTTCGCTATGGTTCACCACAAGTGGACATCGACTCGCTTGATAAACGCGAGTTAGCTTCAACAAGCGACGCTGCAAGCGATCTGGCTGGCCAAGCAACAATTGAGGCTTACACCGTGATGCATGATCGCCAAGGTGCACCAGAAACTGCCATCGCCGCAGTGTTGCTCAAAGACTCGCGTCGTGCCTGGGCAACTTCAACTGATCTTTAAGTCGCAACTGCATTGTGCACCGACGAATGGGTCGGCCGCAAAGTCAACCTCAACCCCGACGGCACACTAAACATTTAAGAAGTTTTAACAGCGAGTTAATGTTTGCGGGCGAAGGCGATGCGGTCGCGCTGAGAATAATCTTGGCGAATTTCAATATCTTTAAAGCCATTTTCGTCAAGCAAATTACGAATCTCCAGCGCTTGATCGTGACCGATTTCAAGCACCAGCAAACCATCGGTGATGAGCCACTCGCCCGCCTGCGAAATAATTTGTCGATACGCATCCAACCCATCGGTGCCTGCATAAAGCGCAAGATGCGGCTCATAATCACGAACCACCGACTCAACACTTGAATCATAAATAGCGATGTATGGCGGATTACTAATGATCAAATCGAAACTATTTTTAAGTTGTTTCGGCAATGCCAAAAACCAGTCACCCTGTGCAAGGCGCACATCACCGTCAACCAAACCCAATCCCGCCAAATTTGCTCGCGCCACATCCAGTGCATCAGCTGAAATATCTGTTAACCAAACTTCGGTTTTACCAAACGGTAGTTCGCTGGCGAGTGCTAAACCGATTACACCACTGCCGGTGCCAAGATCAACGACTCGTATCTTTCGGTCGATTTTTTGCGCAGAGTTGCGCAGTGAGTCAAGTGCAACTTGCACAACAAGTTCGGTTTCAGGTCGCGGAATCAAAACTCGTGGATCAACGAAAACATCGAGGTGTCGAAACGACCAGCGCTGCATTACATATTGCAATGGTTCACCCAATAATCGTCGCCGCACCATCTCGCGCAATGCAATACCGCAACGCTCACTGACTATTTCTGACAAACCCGAACTGAATTCGCTGGCGTCTAATCCACTTGCATGCTCACAAAGCCATCGTGCTTCTTGCTCGCTACCAAGATCGACCGAAGTTTTCTGAAACAATTCGTCCCAAGTTATCGTTTCGTCGCTATTCACGACAGAAATTATTTCTCGCCGGCGTAGGCCAACTGCTCAGTCTGATACTCAAGTGTCAATGCATCAATCACGGGATCTAAATTGCCCGCCAAAACTTCTTGCAACTGATGCAATGTAAAACCAATTCGATGGTCGGTAACTCGACTGTCTTTGAAGTTGTATGTACGAATTTTTTCGCCACGTCCGCCGCCACCAACTTGCGCTTTTCGTTCTGCCGAAGCCCGTGCCTGCGATTCTTCTTCTTGACGCTTCAGTAACCGCGCACGCAATACCTGCATTGCTCGCAAACGGTTTTGCAACTGACTGCGCTCATCTTGCATTGCAACCACAACACCACTCGGTCTGTGTGTAATGCGTACTGCCGAGTCGGTGGTGTTTACACCTTGACCGCCAGGGCCACTCGCACGGTAAACATCAATTTGTAGATCTTTTTCATCAATGTGAAGTTCAATTTCTTCAACCTCTGGCAAAACCATCACTGTTGCCGAACTGGTATGAATTCGACCCTGGTTTTCAGTGGCCGGAACTCGTTGCACACGATGAGGCCCGCCCTCAAATCGCATTCGAGTCCACGCGGTTTCTCCCTTCAAAATCATCACAACTTGATTGAGTCCACCTTTTGGCGAAAGATCGAGCGACAAAACTTCGACTGCCCAGTTGTTGCGAGCGGCAAATGCCTTGTACATGTCGAACAAATCAGTTGCAAATAAGTTGGCTTCTTCTCCACCTTCTGCACCGCGAATTTCGACGATGATGTTTTTACCGGCATTTGGATCTGGTGGCAATAACAAAATCTTGAGTTCGTTCTCAAGAGCCGCAATCGTCGAAGTTGCAGAAATCAATTCATCTTGCAACTGATCTCGCTCAGCACCAGTTGCGTCAGCAATCAGCTCTTTTGCCGCTTGCGCGTTGCCTGTTGCGGCTTGATATTTGCGAATGCACTCGACTAGAGGCGTCAATTGTTTATATTTGCGAGAAACTTCGCGCAATTTATCTTGGTTTTCAAGCACCTCTGGCGTGGCCATGCTCGATTCAAGATCAAGAAAATCTCGTTCAATTATGTCAAGTCGTTCTAGCACGATGATCAGACTATGGCTTTAATCTCGACCCCGTGTAGGTGCATCTAGAAGATTGCAACCAACGAAGCGTGCAGGGATGAATAACAACTCGGCAAGTTGAGCGATCGCTGGCACAATGTCGCGTTGCGGTGAAACAAAAATCAGTTCTGCCTTAGCGTCAATTGCCTGCCGCGCATCAGCACCAAATGAGATCACATCTGGGTCTATCCCGATGCTGAAAATAGCAACCAAAGACTGACCATTTCGAGAAATACCAACCGCACAACATGGAACTTGATCTTTGAGGTTGGCACGGGGCATCGGTGGCGCAACGGTTTGAAGTGAATCTGCATCAACTAAATGTGGCGATGCACAAATTAAATGTCGAAGCAATCGCTCTCTACCAAGTTGATTTAATGGATGCGGATTCGCGCCAACAATTCTTTTTGATGCGACTTCGTCAACAACTTTGCGCAAAGACTCAATCGTTGCTGTGCGGCCGTGCAATAACTGAAATGTTTCACGATCATGAGTGCCGACACCGATTTCAAGACGCGATTCGACAACTGCTGTGTCGGTATCGTCGTGAACCACACGACAAACTTCAAGACCACAAACCTCTCCAGCAAGAACACCGTGTTCGCGAGTTATTTCTGCACCGCTACTACGAATGAAGTCTGCGAATGATTCGTCGGCTGCACTGATTTCTTTCATCAGCACAGCGCTCGGCAAGGCAAGCACCGGGCTAACAGCGAGGTCACTCGCAATTTCATAAATATCTATTTTGAAATTAAAGAAATCTGCACGACGCGCAAGGTCACCAGCATTGTGTTCGGTAAAGATATTTAGTGAAGTTGCACCGTTACGTAAAGCCCAAATCATTGCTGGCCCTAAACCAAATTCGTGACGCGATGTCAAAATCACCCATGCGTGACTACCCCTAGAGATACCAACCGAAGAGCCGAATTCGGCTACATCAAATTCAGACCCATGATCTCTCGCGAGTTCTGCCGCGGCATCTAATTTAGAAATTTGCTTCGAGACTAGAGTTCGCAGACGCAAACCAGCCAATCGCAAAGCGTGACTATCGTTCGTCATCATGACGCAACGAAACTTATGACGTCGGTTGTTTAGCGATTTCGGCGAGGAACTCGTCGTTGTTCTTGAAAGTCTTTAGACGATCAATCAACAACTCGAGCCCTGGTGCGGCACTGCCTTCTGCGGCAAGACCACTCAGCACGCGACGCAACTTCCAGACCATCTGAAGCTGCTGCCGATTAAACAACAACTCTTCGTGACGAGTGCTTGACGCATCAACATCAATCGCCGGATAAATTCGTCGTTCTGCAAGTTTGCGATCAAGACGAAGCTCCATGTTGCCCGTTCCCTTGAACTCTTCGAAAATTGCATCATCCATTCGGCTGTTCGTTTCAACGAGCGCCGTCGCCAAGATGGTAAGACTGCCGCCCTCTTCAATGTTGCGAGCAGCACCAAAGAATTTCTTAGGCGGATACAACGCACCTGCATCAATACCACCCGACATCACACGGCCAGTTGTTGGCGCGGCAAGGTTGTATGCACGCGACAAACGGGTTATTCCGTCAAGAATGATTACGACGTCTTGACCCATTTCAACCATGCGCTTTGCTTTTTCGATCACGAGTTCGGCAACATGAGTGTGCTCCTCAGATGGTCGGTCAAAAGTTGAAGATACAACTTCACCTTTTACTGTTCGACGCATGTCGGTAACTTCTTCAGGGCGCTCATCAATTAACAGAACAATCAACTTCACCTCTGGATAATTTTTTTCAATCGAAGTTGCGATCGTCTTCATCACTGTTGTCTTGCCGGCTTTCGGTGGCGAAACGATTATCCCGCGTTGGCCTTTACCAATTGGCGAAATCAAGTCAATGATGCGTGCTGTCATATTTGTCGGGTCACTTGCACTTGAAAGTTCTAATTTCTCGTCAGGAAACAACGGTGTCAGGTCTTCAAACTTCGGACGCGGCTTCATTTTGTCGACATCAATGCCGTTGATCGTGCGAATGTCGAGCATGCCTGGATTCTTTTCGTTTCGACCAGCAGGTCGTGACATACCAGTTACATGGTCGCCTTTGCGCAAATTAAATTGCCGCGTTAAGCGAACCGAAACATAAGCATCACCTTGTGAGGCGAGATATCCATTGACACGCAAGAATCCGTAGCCTTCGTCACGCAGATCTAGATAGCCAGAAATTTCGATCGGGTCATTATTGATTGGTTCGTTAGATTCTTGTATTTCATTTGATTCATATCGATCTGCGCCTTGTGGGCCGTCGTCACGTGTATTGCGAAAGCCACCTGGTGTGCGACGACGACGATTGCGATTGCGATTGCGATTGCCGGCATCTTGATCGTTGTAATTTCGCGGTGGATTATTTCGATTATCGCGATTATCGCTGCGCGGTTCACGCGGTTCACGCGGGCCCCGGTTATCACGAAACTCGCGATTGTCACTTCGAGATTCAGATTGTTCACTTCGGCGACGAGCATCAGGAGCAATTGGTGTGCCTTCATGCTCGGCAAGTTCAATCTCCCATTCGGATAAAGGCTGACCATCGGCGCCAAGCGCTGGGGTATCTGTTTTGCCGGATACCGAACTTTTAGTTGATACTGATTTTGAATTTCCTGCAGGGGCAGAAAGTGTAGACGGTGCTGACGGCGCTGACGGCGCTGACGGCGCTGACGGCGCAGTCTGCTCAAGAATCATTCCAATGATCTCCTCTTTTTTTGCACGTCCTGTCGATTTGACGCCAAGCGCTTTGGCAATCGCCAAAAGTTGGTCACGGTCTTTTGCTTCAAGTGCCGATTGTTCGAGGGCTCCACTAGCCACAAATGCCTACTTTCAGGGCAACTACTATTTGCCGCCCAATTTGCCGCTCACTCTCAAAATGCAGGTGCACAGATCGGTTTGCGTTGAAATGTGTCTGCCAAGAAATGGCGGGGACTTGCTCGGGAACCCGAGCAACACAACTCTAGCCGACTACTTACTCGTTGGCAACAACAGTTTCTACGAAAAAATTTAACAACATTTTGCCACAAATGCCTGAACTGACTTCAAATTATTAGGCAACGAAGTGACCCGCTCTGGACGACTCATTAAGTCGGCAAGGTGTTCGGGCAACTCGGGTGTTTGACCCGTTGCGCGGCGCACAGCATCTGGAAATTTTGCCGGGTGTGCAGTTGCCAAAGTAATTATCGATTGATTTTTTGGATAATTTACGCCAACGCTTTGACGGGCCGCAGACAAGCCAACTGCTGTGTGTGGGTCGATCAACATCCCTGATTGCTGATATACATCTCTCATTGTCGCCAAAGTTTGCTCATCGTTGCAGCGGTAACCCGCAAATACGCCGGAGATCCACTTTGCATAAATACTTGGAGCGACGATCAATTCGCCAGTGCTGCGAAACTCTGTCAGTTGTTTTGTAGTTAAATCTCCATCGCGATTATTCATTTCAAACAACAACCGTTCGAAGTTCGATGAAACCTGAATGTCCATGCTTGGGCTCAAAGTTGGCACAACATCATTTGCAGTCATCTGCTGCGACTCAAAGAATCGCGTCAAAATGTCGTTGGTATTTGAAGCCACAACAAAACCATCGATACGCGCGCCCATCTGCTTGGCAATCCATCCTGCCAAGACATTTCCGAAGTTTCCAGTCGGCACGCTAAACACTGCAGAGTCTCCAAGTTTTTCAAGAGCAGTGAAGTAATAAACAACCTGTGCCATCACGCGAACCCAGTTAATTGAATTGACTGCTGAAAGTTTATTCGCATCGCGAAACTTCTGGTCGTTGAACATAGCTTTAACTAAATCTTGGCAGTCATCAAATGTGCCATCAATCGCCACAGCATGAACATTGCTTGCAGTAAGTGTCGTCATCTGCCGTCGTTGTACATCGCTAACTCGGTTATTGGGATACAACATCACGATGTCAACATTTCGACACGACGCGACACCGTCAAACGCCGCGCCACCAGTGTCACCGCTAGTCGCACCAACGATCATTACTCGCTCATTGCGCTGAGTTAACACATGATCAAATAGTTTTCCGACTAATTGCAGGGCAACGTCTTTAAACGCCAAAGTTGGCCCATGAAACAACTCGAGCAAATATTCATCTGGTGCGATTTCGATCAACGGCGCTACATCTGGATGACGAAATGTTGAATATGCTTCAACACATAGTTGTTGAAAAACTTTGGCGTCTATTTCGTCACCAACAAATGGCGCCATTATGCTCGCTGCACGTTGCGCATAACTCGTAGATATTTCGTCACCCGCTGCAACACCCGCTGCAACACCCGCAGGCGCGACTTTATTTGGCCAAGTTTGCGGCACATACAAACCACCATCGCGCGCCAAACCCGCTAGCAAAACATCACAGAAACCAATTTCTGGTGCAGTGCCACGCGTCGAGATATATCTCATTGTTTGCTAGTCGGCAACAACACGCAATAGCGCGCCAACATGCTTAACAGCATCAAGAGATTTAAATTCTAAGAGGCAGCTTTGCACCGCCGATTCTTTGGCATCGTGCGTCAAGAAAACAAGCCGAGCATCAGAACCAATGCCATCTTGTTCGGCCGCACGAATACTCACGCTATTGCGCGCAAACACACCGGTTACTGCGTGTAGTACACCTGGCTTATCAGCAACTTCAAGACCAATCATATATTCACAATTAATTTCGCTAATCGGCAATAACTTTGCGTCCGTAAATGCTCCGAGCGGCGAATGAGTGTCTTTGCGTAAGTTAATTGCAGCATCAATTACATCACCAAGCACCGCCGATGCTGTCGGTTCGCCACCAGCACCTCGTCCATAAAACATTAACGAACCAGAGGCGCGACCATCAACAACTACAGCATTAAAACTTTCACGCACAGTGGCAAGCGGATTAGTTAGCGGCACGAGCGCTGGGTGCACGCGAACTGAAAGTTTCGAACTTGCGCTAGCTAACTCAGCAACGCCAAGAAGTTTTACAGCGAAACCAAATTTACGTGCAATCGTGATGTCGGCTGCAGTAATTTTTGTGATTCCCTCGCAATAAACATCATCTAGGCGAACAGTTGTACCAAACGCGATACTGGCGATGATCGCAATCTTGGCGGCAGCATCATGACCCTGCACATCTGCTGTTGGATCAGCTTCGGCAAAGCCAAGTTGTTGTGCTTCAGCAAGCGCAACTTGATAGTCGGCACCAAGTTCACTCATCTTGGTGAGAATAAAGTTTGTTGTGCCATTGACGATTCCCATTACACGAGTAATTGGTTCGCCGCGCAAGCTTTCACGCAATGGTCTGATTAGTGGAATCCCGCCACAAACGGCGGCCTCGAACAACAAGTCGGTGCTCGCGGCATCAGCGGCTTGAAACAACTCGGCACCGTGACGCGCAAGCAACGCTTTATTGGCAGTGACGACTGGTTTATTGGCCTTAAGGGCAGCAAAAATAAGTTCCGAAGCAGGATCAATGCCGCCCATCAGTTCAACCACCAAATCAACTTCAGATGACTGCACAAGTGCATGCGGGTCACTAACCAGCACTGCACCTTTAGGTAGCGAGTGCTTTTTCTTTGTGTCGCGAATGCAAACCTGTGCGACTTCAAGACGCACACCGCTGCGCGCCAAAATATCGTCTGACTGTTGGTTGACTAACGCAACAAACGCCGAGCCAACAACGCCGTGACCCAGCACGCCGAGGCGTACAACATGAGCGCTCGTGTGCGACGGCATATTTATACGCTATCTGCGACGTCAAGATTGACGAGATCAATAAATGTTTCGCGACGAACGACTAATCGCGCCGAGCCTTTACAAACAAAAACAACTGGCGGTCGAGTGACTTTGTTGTAATTAGAACCCATGCTGTGCCCGTATGCACCAGTAACTGGAGTTGCAATTATGTCACTAACTTTGTAGCCCATTGGAAGCAACGCATCATCGATCAAAACATCACCACTCTCACAATGTTTGCCGACAATTCGTGCATGTTCGGTGCGGTCATCATTAATTCGAGCCGGCAAAAATGCTTCGTACCCTGAGTCGTATAGCACTGGTCTCGGGTTATCGCTCATTCCGCCATCAACTGCAACATATGTTCGTATACCGGGCAAATGCTTTATTGAACCGATGCGATATAGAGTCACCGCCGCAGATGCAACTATCGCACGGCCCGGCTCAACAAAAACTTTTGTACCACTACGTAACTTTGCCGTCGCTGGAGCAAGTGCTTTTGCCCACTGAGTGATCGTTGGTGCGTGCTCGCTCTCAACATACGCGACACCAAGACCGCCACCCAAAGTCAGTTCGGCGACTTCTAATTGATTGGCAAAGTTGACCATTATTTCTGCAGCCTGCTCAAAGTTCTCTGCAGCGAAAACGTTTGAACCAATGTGACAGTGAATGCCGACAAAATCTACACTCGCCGAAGATCGCACACGATCAACAGCGCGCTGCGCATCACCGTTGCGCAAATTGAAACCAAACTTTGAATCATCTTGACCAGTTGAAACAAACTCATGAGTGTGAACCGCCACGCCAGGAGTAATTCGCAATTGAATTCGCGCTCGAGGCAAACCACGCTTATGTAGCTCATCCAAGCGATCTAGTTCATCAAAGTTATCGACAACAATGTGGTGAACCTTGGCCTCAAGTGCCATCTTGAGTTCTTCAATGCTTTTGTTGTTGCCGTGCAAAACACAAGCAGAACCTGGCACACCAGCGTGCAACGCGACAAATAATTCACCGCCAGTTGCGACATCAAGCATTAGACCTTCTTCGTGCG
>ERZ891418.694-NODE-694-length-11119-cov-7.631236_pt1 | contig 11119 bp, 5 predicted proteins | sample MGYA00521236_ERZ891418 | MGnify/ENA primary metagenome ERZ891418 (study PRJEB32303, sample SAMEA104408696) | aquatic metagenome | biome: Brackish water; feature: Chemocline; material: water | place: Baltic Sea | collected 2014-10-18T10:34:00 | depth 100 m ... | reverse complement strand
TCGGGCCAGGCGATTAAGTGACTTATGTATAAACGACAGACGCCCACGTCCGTCCTGCGGGGTAATTGAGTGACGGCTCAAACGGGCAACAGGAACAGTTCGCCGCGTTACCAGCGCTGTCGAAATTCCTCAAGAAACTCGCGGCACTGACTTCGCCACTCATTCCGAGCGTCGTCTGCGTGAAAATTTTCATCCACGTGGGCGAGCAGGCTGCGGTACATGTTGAGGAATCTGATGCTGATTTGACGAGTCGCCTGCCGCCGCAGATCGTCGTGTGACGAGTTGGCGTAGAACAGCCGCCCCCAGAACCCGCGAGTCGCGATCGACTGAAGATCGCGCACGGAGTCGCGGAGTTCGCAGATTTTGTGCAGGTGCGGCTCAACGATTGAGTTGCCGTGGTGGTTCGTCAGAAAGTCCAGCATCTCCACCAGCATTTCCTTGCAGCATTCCAGACAGTCGGAAAGCCGGCTGGACTTCATCGGCTCACGAAGTTTCGGCAGCAGCGAATGCAACAGCGTCATCAGCGACTGGCAGTCTTCCTGAAGCCGCCCGTCGCGCACTTCGGGCGATTCCAGCCGGTACGTTTCGAGTTTTCTTCCAAATTCCTGGATGTCCATGATCTCGTCCAGATCTCGCTGTGGAGAGAATCTCAATCTCACTGTGAGGCGGCTGCCGGGGCCTGCCTCGCGAAGCTCAAAGTGCCGCCGGCTGCGTAAGGAAACGTCCAACGGCCGACACCAGTTCCTCGGGCGAAAACGGTTTCGCGATGTACCCCGAACAGCCCACCAGTTTTCCGCGAAGCTTGTCGAACACGCCTTCCTTGCCAGTCAACATGACGACTGGAATGTGTCGAGTCGTTTCGTGCTTTTTGACCAGTTTGCACAACTGATAGCCGTCCAGCCGCGGCATGTTGGCGTCCATCAGGATGAGCGACGGATTCTGCCGGGCGATTTCCTTGATCGCCGCGACTCCGTCAAACGCGTGGACAACCCGAAAGCCATTTCGAGTCAGCGACATCTCGACCAGCTTGCGAACGGTCGGGCTGCCATCGACGACGAGCACAGTTCTTCGCGACGACGACTCGAGCTTCTGCCGAGGTCGACCGCTCGAATTGCCTGACGCTTCTGCCGAGCCCTTTTCGGAACCGGTTGGTATCTCGGAGGTCGCCGAACTCTGAGTTCTGATCTCAACTCCGGTCGGTACCGGACCCGAACCGGTGATTGATCCTCGTCCCGCAGGATCGATGCGCGCGGGCGGAGTCGGCTCGGCATCGAACATGGATCGGTTGGCCGGTCGAGGTGCTGTCAATCCGGACGGCACACGCTCGCCGGGACCGGTACCTTGCGCCGGTGCCGAGATCAGCCCGCCGGGATTCGTTGCAGCGGGATTCGTTGCAGCGGCCTTCGCAAACGGAGGCAGCGGCGGGGGAGTCGCGGTTTCATTGTGAGGTACGAGCGAGGTCGACGCCGAGCTGTCGGCACTGAACCAGTCGGTCCTGGCAGCTCGCCACGCGCTGGCCGGTTCCCGGACCGGAACGGGTTTTGGTGTCTCCGGCTCTGTGGGGAGCGGCGGTGGCGCGAGGGTCGGTCTCATGGCCGGAGTTTCTGCTTCGTCAGCAACAACGAAAAACTCTTCGTCGCGCGGTTCGTCAGCCGCCAGGACTTCAATGTCGAGCGGAGCTTCATAGACAAGTTCCAGAACGAGATCGGTCGGATCGTTGACGGGAATGGTGGTCTCGTGTGGCACATTCTCAGCGAGCTCATCCTGCGGAGCGGCCTCAACCGCCGCCGGCAAGTGCGACGCCAGCTCGCTTTCAGGTTCAAGCACGTCTTCTGCAATCGTTACTGGCTCGTCAGGAACGGCGGCTTCGGCCGAAACCGTTGTGTCGGATTTCTCGGGCGAGCTTGTCGGCCGTTGCTCTTTCGGCAGCCAGTAGTCGAACCAGGAGCCTTCGCCAGGCGACGGCTGTTCGGCGTCGGCCTCGCGGATTTCTTCTTCGCCAATCAATTCTTCGCCATCGATGTCCGCATCCGTGGCAGTTGCCTCGATCGTTTTGCCGAGCCATTCAGAATCGGCCAGCAGATCGAACTCGTATTCCGGGAACGAGAGAGTGTCCTCGTCGCCGTCCAGGATCGAGTCCGCTTTGAGTTCATCAGCGACAGCGTCGGCAGTGCGGGCGAGCAGGTCGATCCCGTCCCAGTAAGTCTGCGGTTCCGTCGGCAATTCTTCTTCGGTTTCCAGCGGCGACAGTTCGTCGTCAGCCGATCCGAGCGCCTCGGCCGCGACCGCTTCCAATTCTGCTATCAGTGCGTCGCGAATCTCGGCGTCACCGTCTTCATCGAAGTCCTCGTCGTCCGATTCCACTTCGTCGAACAAACCCGCTTCGTCGAAAGAGCACTCGTGAGTTTCCCATGTTGCTTCTTCGGTCGCTTCTGCAGTGGACTCACCGGGCTCCGCATCCTCAGAGGGACCTTCGAATTCGAACGTTGCCTGCGTTTCGAAAACCGCTTCGGATTTGACCGTGACGGACTGCCGCTCCTCGCGGGCACTGATCTCGCAGGCTGTTTCATCGCTCGCGGGCGTTGAATCAATCCTGACTGCGTTGCATTCAAATCGGGCGAGACCTTGCGCAAAGGCGAGGCCGGAATCGGCGATCTCGCGATAGTCCTCGTGCCGCCTCACCAGCTTAAGGCACTGGATCATGCTCACGGGTGAATCCGCCAGCCAGCTCAGCCAGAGCCAGACAGTCGGATCATCCGGAGCCGTTTCCGCCACTTTCTGCAGGTGAATTCTGGCTAAAGCCGGGTTCCCCGCGCGGGCCGCGTCAACCGCGTGCCGAATCAGCTGATCATGAGACATCGCTGCGCTTCCTCAAGTGTGGTCCCGGTCTGGCTCGTCGCGCACCGCGTAACGGATCCCCGGCGGGAATTTCCCACCCAAACGTAGGCCACGAGCCACAACCGGGAGGCGGATTCCGGGGTGGCGAGGCCTGGCCCACGTTCCAATTGATCCGGCTGGACCGAGTCTCCCGCGACAATCGGCCGAACCGACTGCACGGATCGCCCGTCTCGTGCGAATTGAACGACCTGTGCCGGCAGCCTCTCCCGAACCAGCCCGAAAAGTACGCAACATCCCGTGCCGGCCGTGGTCACCCCTTAACCAGCCAGTCACCTGATTTTGAAATCTGCGCTGACGTCGGCTCGCGAGACCGCTATCACTCCCCTTATCCAGCAAACGTCAGTTCAATTCCGGCGCTCACGCGACCGGTTTTCCGTATGGAGGCCTCATGGGCGTTCCCGTTTCTCAGATGTGGACCGTTGCGTCGTACGTGCTTCGCCAGCGAATGCGCGGCGTCGCGCGATACCCGCTCGTGCTGATGCTCGAACCACTGTTCCGCTGCAACCTGGCCTGCGCCGGCTGCGGCAAGATTCAGTTTCCCGGCGAGATCCTCAAACAGAACCTCTCCCCTGAGCAGTGCTTCCACGCGGTCGACGAATGTGGCGCGCCGATGGTGTCAATTCCAGGCGGCGAGCCACTGCTGCACCCTCAGATTCATGAGATCGTCGAAGGACTGATTGACCGGAAAAAGTACATCTACCTTTGCACAAATGCGCTGCTGCTGGAAAAGCACCTCGACCAGTTTGAGCCGTCAAAGTACCTGACGTTTTCCGTACACCTCGACGGACCGAAAGAGGAGCATGACCGTGCCGTCTGCCGCGACGGCGTTTACGAGGTGGCCGTGAGTGCGATCCGCGAGGCTGTCAAACGTGGCTTCCGCGTCACGACGAACTCAACACTGTTCAACGATGCCGACCCGGAACGGTATCGACCGTTCTTCGACGAGCTCATGAAACTCGGCGTCGAGGGAATGATGATCTCCCCCGGCTACCCGTATGAAAAAGCGCCCGATCAGGAACACTTCCTGCTCCGCAATCAGACGAAGAGTCTCTTCGCGAAGATCCTCTCGAACCCGAAAAAGTCCTGGCGGTTCAACCAGTCGCCGCTGTTCATCGAGTTCCTCAAAGGCAACGTCGAGCTCGAATGCACGCCGTGGGGCAACCCGACGTACAACATTTTCGGCTGGCAGAAACCGTGCTATCTGGTCGACGAAGGACACTGTGCCAGCTTCCTGGAACTCATGGAAACAACGGACTGGGCGAACTACGGCCACTGCAGTGGTAACTCAAAATGCACTGACTGCATGGTGCACAGTGGCTACGAACCGTCAGCCGTCGCCGCGACGTTTGGCTCACTGAAGGGACTCCTGCAGACCGCAAAACTGACGCTGCTGGGACCCAACAAGAGCGACCGGCCGGCTCCTCCGGATTCGAAAGGTGGTTCTTCCACCGAGGGCACGCCGCAATTTGTCTCCGCAGAGTTGCCGGAATTCGAAGCCGAACTTCCGGTGCTCTCTTAACTTCATGCCCCAATCATCCGTCAGGGGCCTGGCCATCTCGAAAACAGCTTCGAATCGCGCCGCTGGTGCTTCGTCAAAGCGGAATTGACGGGTCGCAGTTTCCGTGGCGTAAGCTTCCAGCTTGCGATGTCCGCTCACAGAACGTCGGCAAGCAGGATGCTTACCCCACTTTTCAGCCCTGACAGAGCGTCAGGCCGCCGCGTGAATATCGTTCCTTGTTTATTTGCAGGACGAGTTTGAGCACGGACGGTCACGACGGTGGCGGTACGAATCGAGGCTCCGTCGTTGGAGCGACGGACGAAATCGCTGCCGACGCTGTCGAAGTCGTCCACCCCACCCCACCCGTGACGTCAACTGCTGGCGTAATGACCGACAGCGACCGCTTTCACTGTCAGCACAAAACGGCAGGTTCGATTTGCGGCAATCAGAAAGACCGTGAAAAACGACTCGCGGTTATTCCAGTGAGATCAGGAGGTCGCCGGTTTCGACCTGAGTGGCGGGACGCACGAGGACTTCTGCAATTATTCCGTCTCGTTCCGCCGCGACAATCGTCTGCATCTTCATCGCTTCCAGCATGAGAAGCTTCTGGCCTTTGACGACGGCATTCCCCGATTGAACCGCGACGTTGACAACCATCCCCGGCATGGTCGCGGCCACATGAGACGGGTTCGCTGGATCGGCCTTCCGGCGTCGCGGAGTTTCCGGCTCCAGAGCACGATCGGTGACGGTCACCTCGCGCGGCTGTCCGTTGAGTTCGAAGAAAACGGTCCGGGTGCCGTCTTCGTGCGGCTCGCCAATTGTCTGGAAGCGGACAATCAAAGTTTTGCCCGGCTCGATATCGACTGCGATTTCTTCTCCGGGCTCCAGGCCGTAAAGGAATGCCGGCGTCGGCAGGATGCTGGTATCCGCGTAATTCTGCTGGTGTCGGGCGAAGTCGGAAAAGACCTGCGGGTAGAGCAGGTGAGAAACGACCTCGCGGCGCGATGGTTCGTGATCGAGCAGCGGCTTGATCGTGCTGGCCGTTTTTTCAAAGTCGGCAGGAGGAAGGTGTGCGCCCGGACGCCCCCGGAGCGGCTTCTCGCCTCGCAGAATCCGTTCGCGCACTTTCCGCGGAAACCCGCCGGGAGTTTGACCCATGCGACCACTGACCAGGTCGACGACCGATTGAGGGAAGGCCAGTTCCCGTGTTCCAGAGACGACATCTTCGGCCGTCATTTCGTTGGCGATCAGGAACAGAGCAAGGTCTCCGACTGCCTTGGATGTCGGCGTCACCTTGACGATGTCGCCCAGCAAACCGTTGACGTCGGCGTAGATTCGACACACTTCGGTCCAGCGATCCGCGAGGCCAAGTGCCCGCGCCTGCTGATACAGGTTGGTGTACTGGCCGCCGGGCATTTCATGCTGGTACAGGTCGGATCCAGCAGGCAGCACCGGGCTTTCAAACGCTGTGTAGAATTCGCGGACGGCTCGCCAGTATTCCGCAATCGAGTCGAGATGTAAGGCCGGCAGGCCAGTATCACGACCGGTAAACCGCAGGGCTTCCACAAGGGTGTTGAGATTCGGTTGAGATGTGCCACCGGACAGCGGCGCCATCGCCATGTCGGCAATGTTAAGGCCGACCTCCGATGCTTTGAGGATTGACGCTGCCTGGACACCGGCGGTGTCATGTGTGTGAAAGTGGATCGGAATGCCGATCTCCTGCTTGAGCGTCCTGACCAGCAGCTCTGCAGCGTACGGTTTGCACAGACCGGCCATGTCCTTGATGGCCAGAATGTGAGCGCCCATCTTTTCGAGTTCCTGCGCCATCGTGACGTAATACTTCAGATCGTACTTCGTCCGTCCGGGATCAAGGATGTCGCCGGAGTAGCAGATGACGGCTTCGCAGATTGCTCCACTTTTGTTGACCGCGTCCATCGCGACCTTCATGTTGGGAACCCAGTTCAACGCATCGAAGACGCGGAACACGTCGATGCCGGCGTCGGTGGCCTCGGCCACAAACGCTTTGACCACGTTGTCGGGATAGTTTGTGTAGCCGACGGCGTTCGACGCGCGCAGCAGCATCTGAAACAGGATGTTGGGAATCCGCTCACGCATCGCGACAAGCCGCTGCCACGGACACTCCTTGAGGAATCTCATCGAAGTGTCAAACGTCGCGCCGCCCCACATTTCGATCGAAAAGAGCTCGGGGCAAAGCCGCGCGTAAGCGTCGGCAATCCGCAGGAGGTCATGCGTACGCATCCGAGTCGCCAGCAGCGACTGGTGCGCGTCGCGAAAGGTGGTGTCCGTGACGAGCAGGGGTTTGCACTGAAGAATCCACTGCGAGAACTTTTCCGGTCCAAGCTTGAGAAACCTTTGACGCATCCCGTCGGGGATCGGCGTCAAATCGCTGTACACGGGAAGCGGAGCCGGTGTGCGGCGCGTCGGCTGCGCGTGACCTTTCACCAGCGGATTGCCGTTAACAATCGTCTCAGCCAGATACGTGAGCAGCTTTGTCGCTCGGTCCCGACGCGTGGGGAAGTCGAACAGCTCAGACGTTTCGTCGATGAAACTGGTCGTGCAGTCGCCTGACATGAATGTGGGGTGCATGACCAGTTTGATCAGAAACGGGATGTTCGTCTTCACCCCGCGGATGCGGAATTCCTGCAGGCATCGTTCGACTCGACGAGACGCGTCCGGAAATTTCCGAGCCCACGCCGTCACCTTCACAAGCAGTGAATCGTAAAACGGGTTAACAACCGCACCGGAAAATGCCGTCCCTGCGTCGAGCCGAATACCCATGCCACTCGCCGACCGGTAATGCGACACCCGGCCGTAATCCGGCATGAATCGGTTCGCCGGGTCTTCGGTTGTGACGCGGCATTGAATCGCGAATCCGTTCGTCGTAATGGACTGCTGCGAGGGAAGCCCGATGAGGGGGTCAGCAAGCGGCACGCCTTGAGCAACCATGATCTGCGACTTGACGATGTCGACTCCCGTTACCTGCTCCGTCACCGTGTGCTCAACCTGAATCCGCGGGTTGACTTCGATGAAGTAGAACTTGTTTGTGTCGGCATCGACGAGAAATTCGACCGTGCCGGCATTTTCGTAATTCACTTCGCGACCGATGGCGAGTGCCGCGTCGCACAACGCCAGTCGGACGTCCGCAGTAAGATTCGGGGCCGGAGCGATCTCGACCACTTTCTGGTGCCGTCGCTGCACCGAGCAGTCCCGCTCGTAAAGATGCACGAGGTTTCCGTGCGCGTCGCCCAGAATCTGCACTTCAATATGGCGGGCACGCTGAATGAATTTTTCCACAAAGATATCGGGACTGCCGAACACTGTGAGCGATTCCTGTCTCGCCTGTTCGAATGCGGATTCGAACTGATCCGGCTGACGGACGACACGCATCCCTCGTCCGCCACCGCCGTGAGCGGCCTTCAGGATGACGGGGTAACCGACTTTCGAGGCCAGTCGCTCTCCCTGCTTCGCGTCGCGAATCGCACTGCCGCCACCACTCAGGACCGGCACGCCCGCCCGTTCAGCGATCTTGCGTGCTGAGATCTTGTCTCCCAGCTGTTTCAGTGTGTCGACCTGCGGGCCGACAAACAGGATCCCGGCGTCGTGACATGCCTGGGCGAGCAGTGGATTTTCGGAAAGGAATCCGTAACCCGGATGGATTGCGTCGATTTTGTGTTTCTTCGCCAGCGTGATGATTGCGTCAATATCGAGATACGCCTGAATTGGCTCACCCGCCCGGCCGACCTCATACGCTTCGTCCGCCTTGAACCGATGCAGCGCATACCGGTCCTCGTGCGAGTAAATCGCCACCGTGTGAATTCCCAGTTCGTGGGCACTGCGAAAAATACGAATGGCGATCTCGCTGCGGTTGGCAGCGAGCAGTCGGTTGATGCGCGTCATGAGATGTTTCTCGGTCGTGAATCTCTGGTCAATTGCTCGGTTCGGGAATGTATTGCCATCGTCGACGCGCGTAAAACGTCCCGTCCTGAGTCCGTGTCTGGTCTGTGCCGGATCTCTTGAACGATCGATTCAGAGACCGCCCGAGCCGAACCGGCCTCGAAGCGGAGCACTTGCTCAGGGAGACATAGCGCTGTTCCCGGCTCCGTCAACGGTCGCTGTCAGCCGCGTGTCCGCGCAGCGGTTGGTGAGTTTCGCCCGAAAAGCTTCAGGAAGAGAGCGGAAACTGTCGATCAGCCGCGACTCTGGAGCGCAGCGGAGGACCGCTCGTCTCGCACAAGTGTCCTGATTGAAACGTTTTCGACCACGACCACTGCGGGGATTGCCAGGAAAACGAGACAGCTCTTTCCTGAATCGCCTGCGTTCGAGACGGACCTGCACCTATGGCTGAATGGGCAGCTTGAAACTCAGTTTCTGACTGCCTCGGAGCACCTTGACCGGGACCTTGTCGCCCGCCTTCTTTGATGTGACGACGTAGGTCAGAAGGTTCTGCTCGGCCAGCAGATCGTTTCGCGAATCAAATTCCGTGATGATGTCGCCTTCCTTGAAACCGATGCGATGAGCCGTGCCGTGAGGCCCGTATTTGCCTGCGTGTTTGACTCGCAGCGCCATGGCATCGCGAGGCAGTGACAACTCGCGGCGGGCGTCATCCGGCAGAGTCTCCAGCAGAAGTCCGCCGGACGCCATACGGCGCAGACCCCACGTGGTCGCTCGCCATGACAGATCGCTGCTGCGACGCCAGCCGTCTTCCAGGCTCAGCTTCAGACTCAGCGGCCGATCTTTTCGCATCACTGACACCGCGACGTTTTCGCCGGCCGGATCGACATTGTGAAGCACCCATTGCACATCGGCGGTCGACAGAATGGGCTGCCCGCTGAATGACCGGATGGAATCGCCAGCCTGCAGCCCGGCCGCTGCCGCCTGCGAATCCGGCAGGACTTTCAGCACGGTCGCCATTTCTTCCGGGTCCATGATCAGGCCGACGGATTTCGGGTGCGGATACGGCCAGAGGACCTTGTCCGGGATCGGCTTTTTCGCCTGCCAGTAGAACTCGCGCTGAGCATCGCCAATCTGGTGACAGTGGATGCAGCTCTTCACAACATCGCCTTCGTAATTCAGTTCGGACTTGAACTTGCCTTTCAGCGACGGGTACAGCTCGGGCGAGGCGACTTCCATGGGAGCACCACGCTTGCCGGCCAGTGAAGTCTTTAACGAGTCAAACTTTTCGTGGAGATCAAGGGTGCCCTGCAGAGCTTTCGCCAGACCGTCCAGCGAGACATCGCCGAGCCACTCGGTGCGGTGTGACCGCGTTCCGAAACGGCCATAGACCGTTTTGTCCGCGTTCAGGAAGAACACCGCAAAGGACTGATCCGTGTCGTATTGAAACAGGCTTAAGTCGAGTCCATTGGTCGCCACCTGACGCGCACAGACAAACTGCTCAAGCAGCGGCCGGATGACTGGATCGGTGTCAACCAGCTCGTCGTCCAGCTTCACGCACTCGTGGCACGGCAGACATCTCAGCACGACGATAATCGGTTTCCCGGTTCGTTTTGCTTCGGCAAACGCTTTGGGCAGATCGTTGTAAATCCAGAACCCGGCGGCTTCGACTTTCTTTTTGTCCCCTCTCACCACTTCATCGCGCGTCTGAGCCGTCAACGTTGATGTCAGACTGGCCACAAGAAAACCGCAGATCAATACTCGCATGGATGGGGGACCTTTCCTGGATGAACCACTGCTCTTGAAAGAACCGCTGCGGTGTCGGTGCTCTCAGTCTTCTCTCGTCGCTCATTCTCTGAAGCATCAGCGCATTCAGAGATTGCCCGAAACGGCTTCGACACTCAATAGTCTCGCTGGCGAATTTCCCGGATCGTTATCCTGTCCGTCTTCCAGACTGCGTCCTTCCGTAGCCCGATCGCAATGCGACGGACACTCGCCGAATGTATTCGGCGCGGTCGTCCAGCATCTCTGTGAGGTCGTCAGTGGCCGGTGCGGGCATCGGGGCACGTAGAACACCAGACGCTGCCAGCAACATCAGCGAGTTGCGGAACCGGTCCCGGATCAGGTGAGACTGCAGGAGTGTTTCATGACACGGTATCGACACGCCGGCCACCGAAATCACTTCCGCTCAGCGTCTTTCGATCTCGACACACACGTCAGGCCCACCGGGTGGATATGGATGTGGCCGGTATGAATCATCGTAGTTTCTGCTCGAACAGTCGCCCGAAGTCACATGAATTGGCGTTCTGGCGTGCTCTGCATTCGTGTCTGGCGAGGAGTGACTTGAATGCTCATGTTCAACCGAACTGCCGCTCCGGCACCGACCGACAGGCTGAGGAACGGCCAGAGTGTCGGCACCGGGGTGGTCGAGGGGCCAAAAATCTGATCAGCCGCTGCCAGAGAGCCAACTCCGCCCGCTGGCGCATCCGCCGAGTCACCCGCATGGGGCCGGACTGTGCTCCGTCATGTACAACGACAACTGGAATCAATACTGGATCAGCCTTGCTGCCTGCCCCCCGAAATCCCTGATCGCACCCCATAAGCACGGCACTCAGGCGGAGCGTTGACCCCCCATAGCAGCCTGATAGAATTCCCCCCCCTCGGGATGTAGCTCAGCTTGGCTAGAGCGCTGCGTTCGGGACGCAGAGGTCGCAGGTTCAAATCCTGTCATCCCGACTTTTTAACTCGTTTCTGGTAAACGGGTTACGAGTCGCCCGCGGTGATACCTTTTTGGTCAAATCACTGGTGATA
>ERZ891418.693-NODE-693-length-11140-cov-7.101759_pt1 | contig 11140 bp, 9 predicted proteins | sample MGYA00521236_ERZ891418 | MGnify/ENA primary metagenome ERZ891418 (study PRJEB32303, sample SAMEA104408696) | aquatic metagenome | biome: Brackish water; feature: Chemocline; material: water | place: Baltic Sea | collected 2014-10-18T10:34:00 | depth 100 m ... | reverse complement strand
CTTTTGTTTGAGCCCTGGACCATCACGACCGCTCAAGACCAGCCCTTTAGAGTGTTCACACCTTTTTGGCGCGCCTGTTTAGCGGCCAATCCCCCGCGCACGCCACTGGCGGCGCCAAGCTCCCTAACCTGCACTCCGGGCATTACCTCAGAGGATATTCACCATTGGGCGCTAACCCCTCAGGGTGTGGACTGGTCGGGGGGACTCGCCCAGATGTGGACCCCAGGTGAGCAAGGGGCGCATCGGCGATTGGAAGATTTCGTCGAAAATACTCTTCGTTACTACCACCGCAGGGATGAACCAGGGATTCTCAGCACCTCTATGCTGAGCCCTCACCTACGCAGTGGGGAACTAAGCCCCCACACGGTGTGGGATACCCTCCAACAAGTACTCCCCGCAGGGGCTAGCGAAAACAAGGCCAAGTTTCTGAGTGAAATCGGCTGGCGAGAGTTCTCTTACAACATTCTTTTCCACTTCCCCCACCTGCAGCGAGATAACTACCGGGAAGATTTCAATCGGTTCCCCTGGGGTGAGGCGGACCCAGAGCTTCTTACCGCCTGGCAACAGGGTCGCACCGGAGTTCCCCTAGTGGACGCGGGAATGCGCGAGCTGTGGCACACCGGTTATATGCACAACCGCGTGCGCATGGTCACCGCATCCTTTTTAATCAAAAACCTGCTGGTCGATTGGAGGGTCGGAGAACAGTGGTTTTGGGACACCCTGGTTGATGCCGATGAGGCCAATAACCCCGCGAGCTGGCAGTGGGTGGCGGGAAGTGGTGCTGATGCAGCCCCCTATTTCCGGGTATTCAATCCCCTGCTTCAGGCAGAAAAATTTGATCCCGATCAGATCTACATCAAAAAATGGATTCCGGAGTGGGGCACCGATGCCTACCCCAGCGAGGCGATTATCGATCTCAAAGCCAGTAGAGATCGCGCTCTTGCGGCCTTTAGCTCGCTTAAGGCCTCGCGCCCAGAAGAGTGACGCATCGAGCGGAAAGCTCCGCCGCGCGCTGAGCGGAACTAACGATGGAAGCTCCCGAGGCTAACCCCGCGAGGATCCCTGCATTGAACGAATCTCCAGCGCCGGTGGGGTCCACAACCTCTGCAGCGATCGCGGGCACCACGTGCAGCGCTCCATCCTCCCAGACCAACGCACCCTTAGCTCCGCTGGTGGCAACAACGCAGCTAAAACGAGTGGCCAAGATTTTTACCGCATCCTCGAGATTCGAAGCGCCGGTCAAGACGCGAGCTTCATCCTCGTTGCAGCGCACCACCCGGGCAGGTGAGATCATCTCCAGAAACTTCTCTGGCCCACAGTCTTCTAAAAAGCCGGATGATGAAGCATCGACCATGACGCCGATGCCGGTATTAGCTACCTCGGTAATAAACGAGCTCATCAGCTCCGGATTGTCATGGTGAAAAAAGCTATAGCCAGTGAGATGAAGCCATGAGCACCCGGAGATCACACTGGGAGAAATATCGCGTGGGTCAAGGGCAAGATTGGCACCGCGATCGGTTGCCATGGACCGCGTTTGTCCCTGGGCAATAATCACAAGGGCGCCTGTTTCCCTCGCCGGATCAGCGCTGAGGTGAGCAACAACTCCCGCCTGGGAAAACTGATCGTTCACGCGTTCAAAATCGGACGCACCGACCCTGCCGACAAAATCAACACCGATGTTTTCACCGGCTAGCCACACAGCGGTGTTCGCAGCAGAGCCTCCCAAGGTGCGCTGGATGGTGGCCGGGGTATCCGTATCGGGCCTCAGCGGCTGAGAAATCACGGCAACCACATCATCCATCACATCGCCCACGATCAGGACTCGAGAGGGGCTCACGCGCGTTTGGCCCACTGCGTGGCAATCTCCAGTGCCACCGAAACGTTATGTGTCACCAGGTCGAGATTCACCCGGAGACTCTCACCCCCAGAGTGCTCTTGGATATAGGCCAGGAGGAAAGGTGTCACATCGTGGCCTCGGATGTGGTGATCATCGGCCGCGACAAGTGCTTGTTCTAATATCCGGTCGTGGGTGGTGGGATCCCACTGCTGATGTGCAGGAATCGGGTTTGCCACGACCATCCCACTGGATAATCCCATCGCGTCCCTGGCGGCCATGATGGCGGCTACCTCACCAGCGCCGTCTACCTTCCAGTCCAGGGCGTACGCGCTCTCCCGCAACCAGAAGGCCGGAAAAGTGGACGTTTGATAACCGAGCACGGGAATACTCAATGTTTCACACCGCTCCAAGGTGGCAGCAATATCGAGTATCGATTTGACTCCCGCTGAGACGACAGTGATCGCGGTGGTGGAAAGAATAGGGATATCTGCCGACTCATCAAAACTTGTGGACGCCCCTCGGTGCACCCCACCTAGCCCACCCGTGGCAAAGACTCGAACGCCAGCTTGGTGAGCAATATAGGCCGTGGAGGCAACGGTGGTGGCACCAGAAAGCCCCTGACCCATGAGCACGGGAATATCGCGAACGCTGGCTTTGGGTACATCGCTCATCGCGATGAGTTCCAACTCAGCGTCGGTGAGACCCACCCGCGGCACACCATCAATCACGGCAACGGTGGCGGGAACGCCACCGCCGTGCCTAATCTGGCTCTCCCAGGCTCTGGCAGAGTCCAAGTTTGTGGGGCGGGGAAGTCCGTGGGCAATGATGGTGGACTCCAACGCGACCACGGGCACGTTGGTTTCTAGTGCATGGCGAACTTCGTCAGAAACGGCAACAATACTCATGCCTCTAGCGTACGGGGGCACCAGGTTCGCGCGTCACACAGATACCCCCTGGGGAATGGTTGTGTCATGGCTTCTGGGGCTCACTATGCCCCCATGGCCACGGCCCCTCGCCGGAATCGAGATTCCGGCGATCGACGAGCGAGCGGTCCGCGCGGCAGTCGGCGGGCTCATCACCCGATCACAGCGATCCGAGATTGTTACCCTAGGGCCCAAGAAATGGGGGGCACCTCCTGAGGCACCCCGCCATCACGGCGTTCGCTCTTTGATACCAGCGAATCGCCGCCTAACGCCCAGGTTTAGATCGCGCTGCGCATTGCCCACAAGTCCGGGAAGAACGGGTTGAATAGCGTGGAAATCAGGTAACCAACGCCACTCGAGCCGCCGGATCCAGCTCTCCTCCCGAGGGTACGCTCCACCATTTTGACGTGGCGATAGCGCCACTCACCCAAACCCTCATCCAAATCCACTAGGGCTTCACACACCAGGGCTGATTCAGGATCATGGCGGTGGAGATTGAGCAGAAGGTCTTGAACATCTTCTCTGGCCTCCCAAGCCACGCTCACATCGCGATCGAGCACATCAGCGGGCATGGCGTGCCCACGAACATGGCAATAACGCAGGGCGCTATCCCACACGCTGGGCCGGCCCATGGCGGCTTCGACCCGCACTCTCGCAGGGGAGCCTGGCACCAAGTGTTCGGCCATTTTCATCCCCGAACCCTCTTTGGCATCTGCTCCCGCGTGATCACGTCGACCGAGTACCGCCTCCAACTCGCGAAACTGCGCTGATTGAAATCCACTGGCGGAAGATAACCGAGACCGAAATGACTGAAACTGCAGCGGCGTCATCGTCTCGAGGACATCAATTTGGGCCACACAGGTTTTCATAATGGTCCGAACTCTGCCCAGAAGCGCCAGGCTCCTGTGGGTATCGCCGGCTTCTAAGGCCGGCTGCAGAGCGGCGAGCTCATGGAGTATCTGGGCAAACCACAGCTCATAGACCTGGTGAATGGTAATGAACAAGCGCTCATCATGTTCTGGGCCATCAGAAAGCGGTTGTTGCAGGCTTAAGAGTTCATCAACCTTCAAATAACTCGCATAGGTAATCGCTTTGTCGTGTTCGTTACTCATTAGGTCACTCGACTGCTCTCTGGCTCAACGCCGTGATAGTCACCCGAAGCCAGGAGACCTCGGAGTCGATCGAAGCCATCCCACACTTCGGTATAGGAGGTGGGTAGGGGTGAAATTGCCAACCGAATGGCATCGGGTTGGCGATAATCAGGCACCACATTCACTAGTTTTCGAAGCGCCAAAGCTATCGAAGCCGCATCAGGGTGGCGAATAATAATGTGGCCACCGCGGTGATCAGGCTGCCTCGGTGTGCCCAGGGTGACCCCAAAAGGCGCCAACCAAGCATCTACCAACGCAATCATAAGTTGGGTTCCCAAAGCCGCTTTAGCTTCGATGCGGCCAATACCGGCGCGCTCAATCATCTCGTAACTGGTTTCCACGGCGCGAATTCCGACAATAGAAGGAGTAGCGGTTTGAAAACCGCGGATACCGGAGGCTTTCTCAAAATCGGGTCCCATCTCAAACTGCTCTCCTTGGGCGAACCAGCCCTGAATGGGGACCTGAAGTTTCTTCTGAAGCGCGGTGCGCACAAACAGCCAGGCGGGTGAGCCAGGCCCCGAGTTCCCATACTTATATGTGCAGCCCACGGCAAGATCAATTCCGTTGCCATCGAAATCTAGATCGATAACACCACCAGCGTGGGAGCAATCCCAGAGCATGTAAGCCCCCGCCTTTTTCACTGCTGCGGTGATCGCACCAAGTTCGGGCCGTGCCCCGGAGCGGTAATTGATTGCTTGCAAGATAACCAAGGCCACATCGTCGCTGAGGTACGCAGCGATATCCGCTGCGGTAATCCTCTCGTCTTCCACCTCCAGGCTCAGCGCACCCGGGCCGCCACTGCCATCGGTGTCCAAAGTAATAAGCGTGAGGCCACGGGCCTTGGCGATTCCTTGAAGAATGTATCGATCGGTGGGGAAATTAGCCGAATCAATAATCACGGTGGAGCGTTCGGGAAGCGCATCAATGGCGGCCAGGGCAAGTTGATACAAGTTGACCGAGGTGGTGTCACACACCAGCGTTTGGCCAGGCCCAGTGCCCAGGGTGGCTGTGGCGAGGAGGTCACCGGCAACTTGAGGCTGATCGATCCAGTGCGACCATCCCCCGACAAGCTGGGATCCCCACTCTTCGGTGACGAATTTCGACACCGCCTCCATTGTCGCCAGGGGAAGCTTGCCTAACGAGTTGCCATCGAGATAGCACTGCTGGGGGTCTGAGTGATAAAACTCGGCTCGAAAACTAGCCAAAGGGTCACTGGCGTCAAGGGCCTGCGCGGTGGAGCGCAGCGTGGGATCACCGGGAAAAAGGTCCTGAGTCATCGCGCTAGCTTAGGCGCAAGAGCACCGTCCTCTCTAGCGCGAGTTAGCCAAACTTTCCAGAAACATAATCTTCTGTGGCCTTGACGGCCGGGTTGGAGAATATTTTCGCGGTGTCATCAAACTCAATAAGTTTTCCAGGCTTACCGCTTCCGGCGATATTGAAAAATGCTGTGCGCTGGCTGACCCGACTGGCCTGTTGCATATTGTGGGTCACAATCACAATCGTGTACTGGGTCTTGAGTTCCTCAATGAGGTCCTCAATCGCCAAGGTGGAAATTGGGTCCAAAGCAGAACAGGGCTCATCCATCAAAATGACTTCTGGTTCGACCGCGATGGCGCGAGCAATGCAGAGTCTTTGCTGCTGGCCACCCGAAATTCCAGAACCCGGCTTATCAAGGCGATCTTTTACTTCTTCCCAGAGGTTTGCCCCACGCAGAGACTTTTCGACCAAATCATCGGCATCTGATTTTGAAATGCGACGGTTGTTTAGCGTCACACCCGCGAGAACGTTGTCTCGAATAGACATGGTGGGAAACGGGTTGGGTCGCTGGAATACCATGCCAATTTGGCGGCGAACCAGAACAGGGTCAACACCGGGGGCATAGAGATCATCCCCATCGATCAGAACTTCACCCTCCACATAGGCACCAGGGATGACCTCATGCATGCGATTGAGGGTTCGAATCAGGGTTGATTTCCCACAGCCCGAGGGGCCAATGAAGGCGGTCACGCTACGTGGCTCGATGACCATGTTCACGTCCTCTACAGCAAGGAATTTGCTGTAGAAAATGTTTAGGTTTTTTACTTCAATTCGTTTCGACATGGTTTTCCCTCGTGTTTTCCTAACGGCCAATCTTGGGCGCAAAAGTTCGAGCAATGAGGCGGGCGCCAAGGTTCAAGACCATGACGATAAGGATCAGGGTGAGAGCTCCCGCCCAGGCTCTAGCCAAATACGCTTCGGGCACAGACCCTTGCGACACATAGGAGTAGTAGACAAAGTTTGGCAGGCTCTGCATCCGGTCGTGGAAAATATCGAAGTTGAAATCGTTGCTGAACCCAGCGGCGATCAGCAGCGGTGCCGTCTCGCCCATCACGCGAGCAATCGCCAACATAACGCCGGTGGTAATACCCGCTATTGCGGTGGGCAACACCACTTTGAGAATGGTCAACCACTTGGGAACGCCCAGAGCGAAAGCAGCTTCACGTAGTTCATTGGGAACCAGTCGCAGCATTTCTTCGCTGGAGCGGACCACGATGGGAATCATCAACACGGACAAAGCGGCCGAACCCGAAAGGCCCATCCTGGTTCCCGGACCCAAAATAATTTCAAACAGGGCGTAGGCAAACAATCCCGCCACGATTGAGGGGATGCCGGTCATGACGTCAACGAAGAAGGTAATCCACTGGGATAAACGCCTACCTTGCCCGTACTCCACAAGATAAATCGAGGTGAGCAAACCAATGGGAACCGAAATAACGCTGGCAGCAAGTGCCATGATGACGGTTCCCAGAACAGCGTGTGCAGCACCGCCACCTTCGCCGACCACATTGCGCATGGAAAGGGTAAAGAAATCTAGATCGAATCTGGACGCCCCTTTGGTAACAACGGTAATCAGGAGCGATATCAGCGGGGTGAGGGCAATAAGAAAAGCCGAGGTGATGAGAACCTGGGCTGTGCGATCAACGGCCCTGCGAGCGCCCTCCACGAAACGTGAAACGGCGTATTGCAAAATCACGTAGAAGATGACCCCGACAATCGCCACCGCGACCAGGTTGAGCTGCCAATCCTCTTCGGCGGGGCGAAGAAGATAAAACACTGCAAGCGAGAGTAAAAGTGCGCCGATCAGGAGTAGCCCAAAAACATAGGACCCTAGGCGACTGGAGGAATAAGAATTGGTCGCTTTGGCAGCAACGTTCAGATTGAGGCTCATTTAGTTTGCCCCCGAAAACTCTTTAGAGCGATCGACAATCCACCGGGCAATGGAGTTCACAACCAGGGTGATGGCGAAAAGAATCAGACCAGAAGCAATCAACACGTTCACGTTGAGACCCGATGCCTCGGGGAAGCTCAAAGCGATGTTGGCGGCAATGGTGGAAGGGTTGACCGAACTAATCAGGTTCACCGAGATGACTCCAGTGGCGGAAAGAACCATCGCCACGGCCATCGTTTCGCCAAACGCCCGGCCCAGACCCAGCATGGCGGAAGAGATAATGCCCCCTCGGGCCACCGGGAGCACAACGGTGCGAATCATTTCCCACCGGGTTGCCCCTAGAGCCAGGGCGGCTTCTTCATAGAGCACCGGGGTTTGGAGGAATACTTCACGCGAAATAGCGGTGATAATCGGCAACACCATCACGGCAAGCACAATGGCGGCAGTCAAAATGGTCCGACCCGTGCCCGAAGGTGGTCCTTCAAAGAAGGGAATGAAAGACAGGTTTTCATGCAGGCTCACATAGAGCGGCTGAATAGCTGGGGCCAAAACGGTGCCACCCCAGAGGCCATAGACCACCGAGGGCACCGCGGCAAGAAGATCAATAACGTAGCCCAGAAACTCAGCGATGCGCCGTGGGGCATAGTGAGAAATGAACAGTGCAATTCCTATCGCCACCGGGAAGGCAAACAACAGAGCCAAGAAGGCAGCCCACAGCGTTCCGTAAACAAGGGGAAAAACGTAAGCCCAGAAGTTGGGGTTCTCCGAGGAACGCTCTAGGAGAGAAATTTCTGCTGGATCAGCAGTGAGGGCGGGGAGCCCTTCGAGAAACAAGAAACCAAATACACCGGCGAGAAGGGCAAGAATCAAAGACCCGGAGAGTCTCGATAGCCCAGAAAATACTCGATCTCCGGGACGCTGGCGAACCTTAGTAACTACCACCTTAGGAACAGAAGGTAAGTCTGAAGAGTTCACGGCTTAGAGTCCTAACGAGTCTCGTCGAAGTGTAATGGAATGAGAGTCATTCAGGCTAACGACCGAACTTAAGGTTGTATGGTCCGGGGCTTTAGCCCCGGACCATACTGAGGGCCTTAGTTACTTGAGGCCCTCGAGAATTGCGACTGCAGCGGTCCGGAGGGCTGCGGAGATCGGGGCGTTGCCCGCTGCCGCTTGGCCGGCCAACTGGCCTTCTTCACTCACGATGTATCCGATGTAGCCCTTCACGAGCTCAACAACGGAGTCATCTGCGTAGTCGTTGCAACCAACGAGGTAGCTGACCAACACAATCGGGTAGGTGCCTGTTGCCTTAGTGGCACGGTCCAACTCGATTGCGAGGTCGTTGTCGCCACGCTCACCAGCGTTAGCAGCGGGGGAAGCGTCCACAATTGCGGCAGCTGCCTCAGCGCTATAGGGAACGTACTCTTCGCCAACCTTGACCGAAACGGTTCCGAGGTTACCGGCGCGAGAAGCGTCGGCGTATCCGATGGTTCCCACACCGTTGGTGACAGTGTCCACAACACCGGAGGTGCCCTGTGCGCCTTCGCCGCCCCACTCAGCAGGCCAGGTCTCGAAAGATCCAGCGTTTTCGCCACCGAGGACCCAGAAGTCTTCAGAAGCCTTGGAGAGGTAGTCAGTGAAGTTAGCCGTGGTACCCGAGTCATCGGAACGGTGAACTGCGGTGATCGCGAGATCAGGCAGGTCGACTCCGTCGTTCTGAGCGGTGATTGCAGCGTCAGTCCAGTTGGTGATTTCACCAGTGAAAATCTGAGCGAGGGTGTCAGCGTCGAGGTTCAACGAGGTAACGCCTTCAACGCTGAAGATGACGGCGATGGGGGAGATGTAAGCAGGAATCTCCCAGATGCCGGCTTCTTCAACACAAGAGGCGAAGGGGCCCGCAGCAATCTCGTCAACCTTGAACGCACGGTCGGAACCAGCAAACGATGATGCGCCGTTTTGGAAGGTCTCGCGTCCGCCACCGGAACCAATGGGGTCATAGGAAACAGTTACCTCAGGGTTAGCAATCTGGAATCCAGCAACCCAGGTTTCCTGAGCGCTTCCCTGTGATGACGCACCAGCACCAATCAAGGTTCCGCTGAGGGTGGATGCTGCTGCTTCTGTAGCAGCTGTGGTGGTCTCTTCTACTGCGGCTTCCTCTTCAGCTGCGGCACATGCGGTGAGCACGAAAGCAGCAGAAGCGAAGAGAGCGACACTAGCGAGAGCTTTTTTACGAGCGATCATTGTGTGTATACCTATTCCTTGGGTTTAAGGGATTGTGATTGGCACGTTAGTACCTCCCATAATCTCCCGAGAGAAGGTGACGCGAACGGGCACAGACGGTGAACGGAGGGTTAACAATTCTTGGGCGCCAAAATGTGCCACAGTAGAACGCGTGAAGAATCTCGCGCGGGTGGTCACGCTAACCCCTGCCCCCTCTATTGACCGCACCTATCAGGTCCACGCGATGAGCCCCGGCGAAGTCCATCGTGCACGCCGCGTTAGCGCCGAGTTTGCCGGTAAGGGAGTGAACGTTTCCCGTGGTCTGGGGGTTGCCGGTATTTCTTCGCTAGCAGTGGTGCCACTTTCCCACCAGGATCAACTGAGCTGGGCCGAAGACACCCTGGTGGTCTCAAGCACGGTGCCCGGATCAGTGCGCGTCTCCATCACCGTCACCGAAGATGACGGGCGAACGACGAAGATCAACGAATACCCCCCGGCATTATCGCCGCAAGACTGGCAAGCGCTCCAGGAAACAACACTGCGGGTGTTGTCAGAAAACAAACCCTCTTGGCTTCTCATCGCTGGCACCATGCCTCTGACCACCGAGGGCGCTCCCCTTGATCTGAGCAATCTGTGTCATCGCGCTCGCGAATTGGGGTGTTCGATTGCGGTTGACACCTCCGGGGTGAGTTTGGCAAACGTAGCCAGAGCGGGTTTGCCCGATGTCATCAAACCCAATACGCCCGAACTTGCCGAGTGTGTGCAGCGTTCCCTACATACCCTGGGCGATGTTCTCGCTGCAGCGCGTGAAGTGGTCGGTTGGGGCGTTGACACCGTGCTGGTGAGTCTGGGTAGCGATGGCATGGTGGGGGTTTCTGCCACCCAGGCCTTTCACTCTTGGACCAACCGGGTCCGCGTGGCTAACACCATTGGCGCTGGCGATGCGAGCGTTGCTGGATTTCTCGCCCAGAGCCTGGAACAGCCCGCAAATCTTGGTGCAGCAGTAGCAAACGCCGTGGCGTGGGGTGCCCACAAAGTTCAGCAACCTAGTTCTCAACTACACAACCTAGAAAATCTGCCGGAGGTTTTCTCCACCACATCACCGGATCGGTCACAAAACCTCGATGAGCCGGGGCTGGTCTCCTAAACCCTCATTCGCCACAATATGGTTTTCTGTGGTTTTTGTTGTTGAATTGTGTGGTTTTGTGTTAGTTTCCTCTCAGGTCTTTCATAGAATCCGAAGGGGCGACAACGATGTTGGCAGAAGAACGGCGATTGCTGATTGTGGACTGGACTCGTAATGAGGGCCGTCTCGATGCCGCCGATACCGCCCTAAAGCTCAATGTTGCGACCGAAACAATTCGACGGGATTTCGATATCTTGCAGCGTCGCGGTGTGCTGCGCCGGGTTCACGGTGGCGCGATTGCGATGGAACGTTTTGCCCACGAATACACAATCTCTGAGCGCCAAGGCCTGAACCCCCGTGCAAAAAGACTCATCGCAGAAACCGCAGCACAGTACGTTCCCGACGAAGGATGCGTTTTTGTTGACGGTGGAACCACGACCGAGTTCCTCGCGCCCCAGCTGCGTAATCGACCCAACCTCCTGGTCGTGACCAACAGCGTAATCCTGGCGTCCAAGATCGCCGATAGCTCAACGAAGACTTACATGCTCTCCGGGCGAGTGCGACCCACAACGCTGAGCTCCGTCGGCGCACGCACGGTTGAAGACCTCACCAACCTCAATGCGGTAGTGGCATTCATTGGGGTCAATGGAATTTCCCCCGAGCTTCGCCTGACCGCAT
>ERZ891418.691-NODE-691-length-11150-cov-4.385849_pt1 | contig 11150 bp, 6 predicted proteins | sample MGYA00521236_ERZ891418 | MGnify/ENA primary metagenome ERZ891418 (study PRJEB32303, sample SAMEA104408696) | aquatic metagenome | biome: Brackish water; feature: Chemocline; material: water | place: Baltic Sea | collected 2014-10-18T10:34:00 | depth 100 m ... | reverse complement strand
GAGCTGGAAACTGCGGGGCATCCGTTGGAAGCGGGGAAGATCGCAGACCTCGCTCTTCGAAGCCGAAAGGTGTGGGGGCGAGGAATGGAGCGGTGAAGGAAATCCCAGACTCACCTGCGGTCTCGTTGTTGGTCTCGTTGTTGGTCTCGTTGTTGGTCTCGTTGTTGGTCTCGAGGGCGTTGCGGAGCGTAGAAGCGGAGCAGCACCCAAAGAATAAAAGGCCGAGGAGGTTTCCCCCCCCGGCCTCGGGCTGTATCGGTAGAACTGAGAGAAAACGCGCCTCACCTCATGGGCAGACCGGCGACTGGCAACCGAGGTTGGTCAGGGTCGCCGTTCCGCACTCGGGATACGGAGACGGCGGCGGGGGTGCGTTCGAGAAGAGCACTCCGAGGATCGAGATCGGATCACCGACGTCGATCGAACCATCCGCGTTGACGTCTGCAGACTCGAAGCACGGCGGCTCGTTCCCACCTCCGAAAATGTAGCCGAGAGCTGAGATCGCGTCCGAGATATCGACTCCGAGGTCACCGTTCACGTCGCCTCGAATGAAGCTCGGCAACCCTTGTTGGCAGACATCCAGCACTCCGTCACCGTCGAGGTCAAAGGCGAGTCCGAGGGCCAGCTCGACGCTGTCGTTCAAGCCGTTTCCGTTACAATCACCGGCGATCACCGAGCGCAGATTGACCGAAAGGATCGGCTCGGGACTCCCGTCCCCGTCGCCGTCGACGAGCAGGTAGAGAGTGTAGACCTCGAGCGGATCGTGCACCGGAATCGCCACCGCGACGACGACAGTGGTCGTGGTTCCCGCCGGAAGATCGATCGGCACGGTCAGCGAGTCGCCGACCGGGCGAGCGTCGATGCTGAGACCCGGGATCGCGGTCGTGGTGTTGGTGTTCTCGCTGAGAGTCGCTTCGGCTGGCGGAGTATCCAGGCCGACATGGGCGATATCGAAGGAGATCACGACTTGCTCACCGAACGGCACGTCGACCACGTGATCGATCGGGTCGACGCCGCCGCCGCCCACGTTGCCCGGACGATAGACCTGGCCGCCGCAGTTCGTGACCACGCCGGTCGCGAGGTTGGTGAAGGAGAACTCGAAGCAGGCGTAGTCGCCCGGCTGCATGCCAGCGCAATCGACCACGATCGCGAACTCGATGCACTCGCCGCGCGGCAAGGGCGGGGTGACGCCAGAGTTGGGAGAGAAGCTCGCCGCGGTGAGGTACGGGGTCGGGCAAGACGCGCCGACGACTCCGTTGATCGACCAATCGAATTCGGTCGGCAGGTCGCTGCAGTAGTTGCAAATCTCGACGTTGATCACCGCTTGGTCACCGAGTCCGGCCGGTCCCGGCTGGCACGGTGTGACTGAGGTGACGGCGCAGCGATCGGGTTTGACGCAGCCGTCGCACTCGGGAAGTGTCACACAGACCGTCTCGAAACAGCAATCTCCGTTGGTCGAGTCGTGCACGCTCACTTCGAAGCAGATGGTCGAGCCACCCGCACCGCCGATGATTGTGGTCGTCAAGGTGCCGGAGTTGCCACCTGTCGCGAGCGGACCCGCGAAGTCAGCGGGAGAGACAAACTCGTCGTCGCTGAAGGCGTAGCCCGGCGCGACGGGGGGGGTCGGCCAGAGGAAGATCCGGTCGACGGCGATGGTGGAGAGATTCGTGACGTTGAAGTTGAGAATGTAGCTGCCGGGGTTCGCCGGGTCACATTCGAGACTTTCGACGGTCAGATCGGCACAGCAGTTCGGCAGCTCGATGCAGTGATCGATCACGCAGCACTGCGAGAACTGGTTTTCCATGAGCCACACTTCGAAGCAGATCGCAGTGCCCGGGGTCGCGCCGGTGATCTGCACGGTGAATGTCGCGCTGGTTCCGTCCGGGATCGTCTGGAGGATCGTGGTAGGGGTGATCGAGAATCCACCCGACGGCAAGAGTCGAACCCGGTCGGCATCGACGCCGGAGTTGTTCGTCACCGTGAAGGTGTAGCTGAAGCTGCCGGTCCCGTTCGGGCTACAGATGATTTCTTCGTCGGCAATCGAGCAGGTCGCACACGCCGCACGGCGATGCTCGACGTCTCCGAGCAGAGTCTTGTCTCCGAAGTCCCCGATGTTGCAGTCGAAGTCGACCAGGTAGCTGGTTTGGGTGAAGGGAATCACGGTGCTGCCACCGCCGGCGGGGATCCGCTGCAAACCGTAGTTGGCGTCGCCGGCGGCGAGGTGAAGCGCATCCCCGGTCGCCCAGACGTTTCCTTCGCAGTCGAGGTCAACGCCCCCCGCAGCATTCGCGCCGCCGGCAATGCCGCCGACCAGGAACTTGTTGGTGGCGCTCGCGACCCACGCACCGGTGTTGCCGTTGTACTCGAGGGCATAGGACTGGTGCGCCGTGTTGTTCAGCGCGGTGCCCGACATGCTGCGCTGGGCGATGATCATCCGAGTGCCGCTCGCATCGAAGGTGAGGTCGGAGACCGGGTTCACTCGGTTGCTGATCGGCGGAATCGTGAACTCGAGCTGCGCAGTGGACGCGATTGGATCGCGCGTAGCGGCGTTCAGCTGAACCGACCACACTTCGTTGGCGACTGCCGCAACGTCGTTCCCGTTCTCCCACCACACTCCGTAGTAGAGACGATCTTCGGCTTCATTGACCTGGAGACCCCAGATGCGACGGCCGTATTGCGTCAAAGCCACGCTCGGATCATCGGGAATGTCGTTCGCGGTCCCTGGAATGCCGTCGACACCGTGGTCGTAGGTGGGCGTCGCGCCCGGTGCTCCCGCGCTGTCGAGGTGGTAGATCAGGCCATCGTCGAAGTTGCTGACGAAGAAGTGCCCGCCGTTCGTTTCATGATCAATGTTGCCGAGACCAACGGCACTCGCATTCGGAAGCGATGCGAAGACGCTGATCGCCCCTGTGGTCCCGTCGAGGCAATAGACCCCGCCGGGCCCCCCTGCCGCCGTATATCCGAACCCCCAAACCTGCGTCGCGCTGACGTAGATGTTCGGGTTCGCACCGTCGTCGAGACAGATCCCGAAGACGTGTCCGAGGTTGTCGCGGTTCCACGTGTCGGTCGTCAACGGAATGTGGTTGTGCATCTGCGGCGCGTACCAGTTGACGTCGAGGCCGGGCGCGTTCACCGCAGGGTTGCGGGTGTCGTACAAGACGACCACTCGGCTGGTGCCGGGATCGAGAACGGAGGAGCACGTCGCGACGCTCATCCCCTCATCGACCGGCAGCGTCGTCGGGGCACACTGCGCGAGAAGCGCCGCCGGGGTCCCGAGAAGCGCGACCAGAGCCACGATCAGACTGAGAACGGGGGCGACGCTCCGAACCACGGAACGTCTCGGACCACCGATGTTGTTTTGAGTGCGCATGGCACCTTCCTTCCCTCTGAACCTGAGCTGACCCCAGGTCACAAGGGGTTCGGGACCCGCTGCCACCCATGACACGGAGCTTTGATTCTTTTTTGGAAGGGGCTCGGAAGGGGCTCGCGAGGGAGCTCGCGAGAGGGCTCTAAAGGGGCTCAAATCGGCCAGGAGCGAAGGATTTGCTCGGCTGGTGGAATCACGGGGCCCGCGGGCAGCACGGACTCAATCGACGGGGATCACTTCTGGAACGCCTGGGGGATGCTCCGGAACGCCTGGGGGAATAGTGACCGAGGCCCCCACCTTGAGCGTCATCGTGCGCAGGTCGATGCGCAGGGCGTGGCCGCGAAAGAGCGGCAGACCGGCGAGCGGGTGTCCAGCACCGAAACGCACGAATGGGTGCTCGATCGAAACCGGCCCGATTTCGATCGAACCGTCGTAGCGCCTCACCGACAACCAATGGGCACCGTGGATCGAGTAGGTCTCGACGATCCCGCCCCCCGGCTCGAGCGCCAACCGATCTTCATCGCTCTCGGGGAGATCGAGGGTCCCCGAGCAGCCGCTGTCGAACGTCGCGCGCAACGTTCGATCGCCGAGGGTGAGCGCCACGGTCGGCACCCCATTCGAGAGACGCAACGGCACGTCGTCGGGATGTGAGATCGTTTCGTCGGTCGTCAGCCAGATGCGTTGCTGGAGAGGATCGATCACCATCGCACAGTGATCGAAAATGCCGTTCCCGAGCAGGCCGTCGACTTCGAGTGGGAGCGAGTGCTCGACGAAGCGAAATGAATCGATCCGCACCGAGTCGCCGATGCTCAACTCCGCCACTCGGCCGGTGCCGAGCCAGCCCCACTTCGAGCCGGACGCGCCGCGGAGGCGCCACGGGTACGACTTCTTCGCGAGACCGACCTCACTGACGACCTTCGGACTGAGGGTGAGCATGCCGGCCCCGGTATCGAGGATCAGGCGATACGGCCCTCTCCCCTCGATCATCGCCTCGACAAAGAAGACGCCATGGGCGCGCTCGACCGGAAGTTCGATCGTCGGTGCGGAAAGGACCACTAGTTCGGGTACGGCGCGGACTGTGAAACAGCCCGGGAGAAGAAAAAGCAGCGTGAGGCATGTGAGAAGACGGGTCGAACTGAAGAACGACGATCGAGCACGATCAGGCATCGTCAACACTTCTTCCCCATCGCGGTTCGGGCGCGGAAATCCCGGAGTCTCCTGACTCCACCTCTGACTCCACCTCAGCCGGAGCGTAACGGCCTGGCCCGCCCTCATCCATGATTCCATCGCCCTAATGTGCCGTCCTGACTGGCGATGCAAACCTAGTGTCGAGGTGCCCTGGTGATCTTGTACGGTCTCGTTAGACTCCTCGGGTCCGCGGGGGGAGGACAGACCTCTCGTCGCGGTACGGGTTATTCCCAGCTCCGACTTTGCTCCCGCACAATGGAGGTCCGCCCGTGATCGACCCGCGACTCGGGGTTTGTACTCTTTCGGTTCTACTCCTTGCGGTTTCTTGCGCGGGACCGTCACGCTCCGCGCTCAGTCCCTCGATTCCCGAGTCCATCGCTCTTCCCGTGCCCATTGAGCCTGCCGTGCCCAGAGAGACTGCCGAAGAGTGTGGGCCGCGCGCGCCCGATGTGCTGGTGCTCCGTCCCCACCCCGAGCGAACGGACGCCGTGATCGTCACGGTCTCTCCGTGGATCCTCGGCCGGGTGCGGGTGCGGCCGCTCGAGCCGGCGAACGCTCTCTTCGAGGGCGAGACCGGACAGTGGGAGTCGATGCTCACTCGAGATTCCGCTCCCATCGACCGAGTGCTCATTCTCGATCGACCCCTCGCTCCAGGCGGAGTCGCGGTTCAACTCGAAGCCTTCACGGAGTCTGGGGAACACTGGTTCTCGCTCGACGCCTCGATTCCCGCCACCGGCGAACCACGCCCCGCCCCCATCGCACTCGTGCGCCATGCCGTCGTACTCCCCTTACCGGGAGGAGGCAGCTGCGTCGAGTACATGACCCAGTCGGAAGCGAACGCCCGCGGGCTCGAGATCGCCGTTCCGACCGAGTCTCAGCCTCTTGAGACTCAGCCCGAGAATGGAGGAGACCGTTGAGCGCAGCGCGACTCCTCTCTCTCACGCTTCTCGCTTTGGCGTCCCTCTCGTTCTTCGGCGCCGCCTCCGCCCATGCGGACTGGACCGCGACCGGCACGTTCTTCTACACCGACCGCACCTATGGAACCTCGGGGTGGAGCGGAACCTCACCCGAGCCAGTGCGTCGCGCCGATGTGCAAGTCTATGACCTCGCGACGCTCCAGGTCCTCGCGAGTGGCTCGACCAGCGACTCGGGAAGCTTCTCGATCTTCGTCTTCGATTCTCAGACTCGCAACGTCGCGGTGCGGGTCCTCGCCAGCACGACGCAAACGCCGCCTCTCGATCTCACGGTCGTCGACGACCTGAACAACTTCGCGGTCTACGCCTTTCACGACCCCTCCACCGATGTGATCGCGCACGCCCCCACCCTGAACGTTTCCTTCGGTACCAGCACGATGCCACAAGCGATCGGAGACATCGCCACCACCGACTGGTCGTCGCAAGTCTTCAACGGATTCGACATGCTGGTGCGGATGGCAGACTGGATCGCCTCCGTCGATGGGACGCCGCTCGCCCGCAACTGTCGCATGCGTTGGAACCCGAACAACGGGCGCGGCGGATCGTCGTACGGCGGCGGCTCGAATACCGTGAACCTCGCCGACGACGACGGCTACGATGATCCCAACATCCTTCACGAGCTCGGTCACTTCGTCGAAGACGAGTTCGGGCGCTCGCGGAACACGGGCGGTTCCCACACCTTGGGCGACGACGACCAAGATCCGCGCCTCGCCTGGAGTGAGGGGTACGCGACCTACATTTCGAGCGCGGTCTTGCACCACGGCTCGCGCCCCCGCCCCGACGTCTACTCCGATCGGAACAGCTTCGGAACCACCGGCGGTTTCTCCTACGCCTTCGAAGCGGGACAGGTCGGCGGCTCGACGCGAGAGTCCGCGGTGACCGCCGCCCTCCACGACCTGGTCGATGCGCAAGCGACGGCGGACGGATCTCCTGGGAGTGATGACGATTCCGAGGCGGGCCTCGACCTCGAGGTGTGGAGCGTCACGTCTGAAATGCGCGTGCGCGATCTGCCGGCCACCAACCTCGAGGACTTCTGGGATCTGTGGTTCGAGCTGGGGCTCGGGGGGCAGAGCGCACTCGAGTCGATCTTCGGATCGCATCACATCGACTTCTTTCCCGATGCGAACGAACCCAATGGTACCTTCGACACCGCCACCACCCTCCCGACCGATGGTACGGTGTTCGAAAACACGTTTTACGCACCGGTCGGCGATCCCGCCGCCGATGAAGACTGCTTCCAGTTCAACGCTGTTGCGGGAACGACCTATTCCATCGCGGTCTCCGGGGGCGGGAACACGATCTTCAGTCGGCCCGACCCTGAGATGTTCCTCTTCGACGCCCTGGCGGGCAAGCTGCTCGCGGCCTCGTTCGACCCCCTCGACACGTCGCTCAACACCCAATCGAGTGGCAGCGCACAAGACATGGATGAGACCGTTCCGAGCCTGCGCTGGCGGGCTCCGGCGAGCGGGGTGTTCCACCTCATGTTGCGCCACGCACGAAGGCCCCTGAACCGCACGCGGTACGGCACCTATCAACTCAAAGTAGAGACTGTGGCGGCAACAACGCCGACCGTCACCGAGGTTTCTGCCCCACCGATGCTCCCCGGACAGACCTACTCCGTTTTGGTGCGCGGCGAAAACTTTGCAGTCGATGCGACGGTTTCGAGCAGCGACCCCGCGATCGAGGTGATCGAGTCGATTGTTCTCTCACCAGAGGTGATTGCCGCGCGTCTCGCCATCGGTTCGACCGCGGCACCGGGCACTCCGTCGATCTCGGTGGCCTCCCCCGGAACGGGCGCAGGGACCCTCGGCGCGGCGATCGTGATCGCTCCCGATGCCGCGCCGCCCGTCGTCATCAGCGAGGTTGAAGTCGGGGGCGAAGATCGCCTCGAGGTGCGGAACCTCGGCACGGTCTCCGCAAACCTCACCGGCTGGCAAGTGCTCGGGCGCACGACGAGCACCTCGACCGCCAATCGCATCTTTGACTTCCCCCCCTTCGTGCTGCCGGCGGGGGGTACGGTGACCGTCAGCGAAGCTTCGGGAACCGACACCGCGACCGAACTGTACGACCAGGGCAATGCCGTAGTGTGGTCGTGGAGCGCCGGATCGACGGGGGACGTGAGCCTGATCAACCCAACCGATGTGTGCATCGACTACGTGCGCTTCGTGCGGGGGTTCGTGACCACCCACCTCGCGCCCCCGGGCACGGGGATGCTTTGGATGCAGCCGGAGGTTCTCGGCCCCACCGGAGGTACCTCGCTCGCTCGGGCCGAAACGAGCGCCCTCTATCGCACGTCCTTCGGCCTCTCCCCCGCCCAACCGACCCTGCCCGATGGCGCGGCGGGTCGCACCAACCTCGTCGATCCCTTTGAAGACAACGACACCGCGCCGCGCTCGGCGATCATCGATGCGACGACCGAGCTTCCAGGCCTCGCCATCGATCCGCGCCCGAACGGGGCCGACGAAGATTGGTTCGGCGTGATCGTCGGAGCGGGAGAGACCCCGCTGTTCCAACTCGAGTTCTCCCATGCCGACGTTGATCTCACCCTGTTCGTGTACGCCCCCGGGGAAAGTCAAGCGCCGCTCATGACCTCGGCGACCTCGACCGACAACGAGACCGTGCACCTCTCCGCACTCACCACCGTCGCCTCGGGAATCTACCGAGTGCGCATCTTCGCCGAAGGGGGATCCACAGGGAGCTACACCCTGCGCGCGCTCCGCGACGCGGCCGCCGGAGATTGCGACGGCGACGGAACCCTCGATGCGATCGAGATCGCCTTCTTGGGCGCGGGGGACTGCGACGACGATGGCGTCCCCGACAGTTGTGCAGAGGACTGCGACGGGAACGGAATCCCCGATACGTGCGAGATCGCGAGTGGCACCGGAACCGACACGAACCAGAATGGTCTCCTCGATGCTTGCGAGCTGCTGGTGCGCGGAGATTGCAACGACGACGCGTCCTTCGACATCGCCGATGCGATTTCGCTCCTCGCCGCGCTCTTCCCTCCCCCCGGCAGCAACGGAGATCTCGGTGCCTTCGCCTGCGCCGATGCGTGTGATGGCAACGACGATGGAGCCCTCGATGTCGCGGATGGCATCACGCTCCTCACGGCCCTGTTCGGCCCCACCCCGATTCCCCCGGCACCGCCCTCGAGTGAGTGCGGGGTCGATCCGACCGTGGATAGCCTCACCTGCGGGGCGGCGGCGGGTTGCCCGTAGGGGAATCGAATCCTGATACAGGCCCCGGGATCGGAATCGGCATCCTGGGCTGAAATGCCTTGTGAGGGTGCGTACTCCCCCGAGAACGCACGCTCGCATTTCTTGTCCAAGAGGCTCAACCCTCCCAGATTGACGATATCGCCCAGAGGATGCTTCTCTTGAGTGGAGTCTCCGACCAGCCGGGTCGGACCACCCCCCGAACCTCTGGGAGATGCGGATGCAGAACCAAAAAGCCAAACCACCCTACCGTCGCAGTCGGAAGTACGTCCGCCCCGACCTCCAGGCTCGACTGATCCTCGGCTCGCTCGGGGTGACTCTGATCGTCTCGTTCGTCGGAACGCACATCCCACTCCTCGGGCTGTGGCAGTTCACGGCGGCGAACGGCGGCGAGAACAACGCCCTCATCGATCACATGTCGCGCTACTTCACGGCGTCCTTCTACGTTTCGATTCTCCTGACCGCGTCGCTCGCGACCTGGTTCGGATACTGGTACTCCTTCCGCTTCTGCGGTCCGATCTTCGCGATCAAGAAGTACTTCGTCGAGATGCAGAATGGATCATGGAACCGCGAAATGCGCCTCCGGCAGAAGGATGATCTGCAGGATGTGAAGGACGCGATCAACGTCGGAGTCGGCGCGATGCGCAACCAGATCACCAGCCAGCGTGCGGTGCTCGAAGCCGCCGCGAACGCACTCGAGAAGTCGGGCACGGGTGACGAAAACTGCGCGGTCGTCCTCGCGTCGATCCGGGCAGAACTCGAAGTGTGCACCCAGCGCTTCCCCTCGGCGGACGATCGCGTCGAAGAACCGTCGGAATCGGTGCCCGCGTCGGTGTCTGCGTCGGAGTCCGCGTCGGTGTCGGAGTCTCAATCGGAGACCGAGACGAACGACAACGTCGTCGTCTAGCCTTCACGACGCGCTTCGTCTTTTTGAACCAGTGCTACGCGATCGCGCGAGCTCCCCCCGGGGGTCTCGCGCGATTGTTCGTTCTGGGCACGACGCCGCAGCGTCCCCTCTCCCGCCATGCTATCCTCGCACCCGGGATTGAACTGTCGATCCACCCCGAGGAGGGGAAAGGGGAAGCTGTGCCGAACGCCACCGAACGTCTCGCATGCCTCCTCGCCCAGGCGCGTGACTGCCGCATCTGTGAGGCTCACCTTCCCCACGGCCCTCGCCCGGTTCTCGCCGCCGCGACCTCGTCCAAGATCCTCATCGTTGGTCAAGCCCCCGGTCGACGCGTGCACGCGTCGGGCGTTCCCTGGGATGATCCCAGCGGCGATCGCCTGCGCAGTTGGCTCGGGATCGACCGAGAGCGCTTCTACGACCCCTCCCAGATCGCCATCCTCCCCATGGGCTTTTGCTACCCGGGCACCGGGAGGAGCGGCGACCTGCCCCCCCGCCCCGAATGCGCCCCGACGTGGCACGCGCCGATCACCGCCGAGCTGCGGGCGATCGAGACCACATTCCTCCTCAGCCGCTACGCGCTCGATCACTACATGGGCGACCGCGCACAAAAGACGGTCACCGAGACGGTGCGTCGCTGGCGGGAATTTGCCCCGACCTTCTTTCCGCTCCCCCACCCGAGCCCCCGAAACAACATGTGGCTCAAGCGGAATCCGTGGTTCGAAAAAGAGGTGGTTCCGGCGCTCAGAGAGCGGGTCCTCGTCCTCATCGGGTGACATGATTTGCCCGCCCCTCGGCCGAAGATCGCTACACTCCCCCCATGACAGCACGCAAGTTAGAAGACCAACCTTCGCGAGCCGAAGCGTCCCCTAGTGAAGTCGTGATCGTCGGCGGCGGACCGATCGGTCTCGAGCTCGCGGTCGCCCTCCGTCATCACAACATCTCGCTGCGTCACTTCGAGACGGGGACGATCGGTCAGACGATCACTCAGTACCCCCGCCAGGTGCGCTTCTTCTCGTCTCCCGAGCGCATCGCGCTCGCGGGAGTGCCGTTCCTCACCGCGCACCAGGAGAAGGCCACTCGGGAGGAGTACCTCAGCTACCTGCGCGCGATCGTGGGGCAGTTCGGGCTCGTGGTCGAGACGTACCGACGCGTGGTCGAGATCGCCGAAGAGGAAAACGGGTTCCGGCTCGAGGTGGTCCCGTCGGTGGAAACCGCCCACGATCCAGCGGCCCTGGTCGACGATCCAGCCATGCCCCGAGAATCGGTGTACGCCGACAATGTGGTTCTCGCCATCGGGGACATGCACTACCCGCGCCTGCTCGGGATCCCCGGCGAAGACCTCCCCCATGTCACCCACCACTTCACCGAGCCCCACGCCTACTTCGGGCGCAAGCTTCTTGTCATCGGCGGGAAGAACAGCGCGGTCGAGGCCGCTCTCCGCTGCCACCGAGCGGGGGCGCGGGTTGCGATCAGCTATCGTCGCGATGCTCTTCCAGAGAAGT